>Ga0209636_10000607_pt1 | contig 35534 bp, 31 predicted proteins | sample DeeMarSWOR152_54_FD_187464 | JGI IMG/M metagenome (GOLD analysis project Ga0209636, IMG submission 187464) | Marine sediment microbial communities from White Oak River estuary, North Carolina - WOR-1-52-54 (SPAdes) (version 2) | ecosystem: Environmental > Aquatic > Marine > Intertidal zone >... | reverse complement strand
AAGAGGAAAAGTTAGAGATGTCTATGACTTGGGCGACCGACTACTTATAGTTTCAACCGACAGAATCTCAGCCTTCGACATTGTCCTACCCAACGCCATTCCACACAAAGGCGAAGCCCTAAACCGGCTTTCTGTTCACTGGTTTGATAAAACAAAGGATATAATTCCAAACCATATTTTGGACGTTGTTGATCCACGAACGGTCTTAGCAAAAAAAGCTGATCCAATAAAGATTGAGTTTGTGATCAGAGGTTATCTGTATGGTTCCGCCTGGAAAAATTACAAAGAAGAGAAATCAATTTGCGGAATCCAACTGCCTTCCGGCTTAAAAAAGGCAGAAAAATTGTCAGAAGCGATTTTTACACCCACAACCAAGGCTGAAATCGGTCATGATGTAGCGATAACGAAGAAAGACATCGTAAGAAAGATTGGAAGAGACGTAGCCAAAGAAGTCGAAGAAGTTTGCCTAAAGCTATATGAACGAGCTTCTGGTAAAGCAGAGAGAAATGGGATCATAATAGCAGATACCAAATTTGAGTTTGGTTTCTACAATGAGAAACTCCTTCTTATTGATGAAATAATTACCCCAGACTCATCTAGATTTTGGCCTCTTGACAAATATGAAGTTGGGAAAAATCAAATTAGTTTTGATAAACAAGGCGTCAGAGACTACTTAGAATCCACTGGCTGGAATAAACAGCCTCCAGCCCCAAACTTACCTAACCACATCATCCAAGAAACATCAAAAAAATATATAGAGGCTTATGAGAAATTGACTGGAAGAAAATTCTAGAAAAGGTGAAAGTTAATGACCATAGAAAGAGAAGAAGCACAAGAAATGGTTCAATCCTACAAGGAGCCAATATGTCTAAACTTAGGTTCCCACTCCGCCCTAGACGCCTGGCAAGGCCAAAGAAACTACGGCTTAAGAAGCATAATCTACACAACTCCACAACGAGCCAGAATATACCTTCAAAACCCAATGGTCGGCAAACCACAAGAAACAATCGAAAATCTTCCAAAATTGGTTAGTAGAGATATGAAAGTTGTCAATGATCCAAAAGACATAAAAAAGAACGGCAAATGGCAAAGCACCATTTTGATTTTAGAAAGATACTCTGAAATTGTGAAGTACGTTGACGAGTTGTCGGATTTAGAATGCATTCAAATCCCCAACAGAGCCTTCTCCGTCTACGTAGGCGGAGATGAAAACTGCAGCGCAATAGAAAACAAATTTCCAGTCCCCATCATAGGTTCAAGGAAACTGTTAAAGATCGAAAACAGAGGCGAAATCGAAAAAGACTATTACTGGTTTGCCGAGAAGGCAAGTGTTCCATGCCCAAAGTCATACGAGTTCAAAGTTCTCAAAACAGGAATAACCTTCAAGGAACCTATTGACGAACCCATGATACTGAAAGCAGAACATCCCCATAGAAAGTTTGAGAGAGAATTCATTTTCGCAGCTAACTCAAAAGACATGGAAGAAAAAGTGAGTAACGAAATGGAAGCAGGAAACCTTAATGAAGAAAGCCTCGAGAAAGCCCGTCTTGAACAACTTGTCCTCGGTCCTCATGCGAACTTCAACTTTTTCTTCTCACCTCTTGATGCAAAGGAAAACTGGGGTGACGCTGAGGACTGGTATTCCAAACTGTACAATGTAAGTAAGGAGAGTGCGAGAGTTTTTCTTGCAAATCAATTTTTATCCATTGACGAAAGAAGAGAGACGATTTTCGATGGACTGAAAAGACTACCAATAGATGTCCAAGAAAAACTCAGAAAGGTGCCTTCCTTCGAGGTCACTGCCCATGTACTCATGAGCCTGAGGGAATCCCTACTAAAAGATGTACACCGCTACGCCGATGCATTCCTTTCAGCAACAAGAAAACATGAACCCCCAGGAATAATAGGCGCATGGTGCTTACAGACCCTAATGACTTGGGACAAGGTTTCTAAGTATGAATTGAAACCAAAAATTAGAATTGACTTTACCAGTGGTGTCGAACCAAAAACCGCAGTGGAGTATGGCTTATATGATGTCCCGGAAGGAGAAGAACCCTACATGCACATTCCAGTCACACAAGATGTCGCCTTAAGGCACGGTGGAGGAACCAACGTTCACATGGGAATCGGCTCGCAATACGCAAACGCAAAATATCAAAAAACAATGAGCATGGGCGACAGAATAGCCTTAGAAATAAGACGAGCATGGAAAAGCAATCAACTTCCAGAGATAGTCACATAACCCCAACCATTTTTTCATTTACCGCAATAAGGTGGAACTTGTGTCAAAGGGGTTTACTTATGCTGAGGCTGGTGTAGATCGAGAATTAAGAAGGAAATCCAAAGAAACCTTGAAGGTTCTTGAGAAAACCTATAGATTCAGCAGATATGGAAGAGTAGTTCAGCTTCCTTACGGTAGGATTTTCCCCTTTGCTAAGGGATATCTTGACCTCGCCATCGAGGGAGTCGGGACCAAAGTTCTTGTGGCACAGATAGCGAACAAATACGACACAATCGGCATTGACGCAGTTGCACTGGTTGTAAATGATGTGATTCGATCTGGCGCACGACCATTAGCCATAGTTGACAACATTCATGCACAAGTTTCTGATCCTGAGCTGGTAGATGAATGGATGAAAGGTATAGTGAAAGGTGCAACTGAATCTGAGTGTGTCGTACCAGGTGGCGAGATAGGGGATGTGGCAGAAATAATCAAGGGTGTGACGAATGGAAAGAGCTTCGATATGGTCATCGCCTGCATAGGTGAGTTGTCTAAAGAAGAAATAGTCTTCGGAAACGGCATCAAGGCTGGAGACGTTGTAATCGGTTTAGAGAGTTCAGGCATCCACAGTAACGGAATATCAATGGCAAGAAAAATCTTATTCAAGCGATGGGGTGGAAAGTATGATCCTTATGATGTTCCAGAAGGGCTTGACCGAGAAGTCGTCTATGAAGTTCTGGAACCAATGAGAATCTACGTAAAACCAGTGTTGAAGGTTTCCAAAGAACACCAGATAAAGGGACTAGTCCATATCACGGGTGATGCCTATCTCAAGTTCGACAGACTAATGATATTTTCCAAAGGGATAGGATTTGAGTTCGACAACTTCAAACCGCAGCCTATTTTCAAGTTGATTCAAGAGACAGCCCCAGAAGTCAGAGACCCCATAACAGACGAGGAGATGCTAAAAACCTTTAACATGGGATGGGGATTTGCAATGGTCATAGAGAAAAACGAAAGAGACAGCGTAATAGACAGCTTTGGAAAAATGGGAATTGAAGCTCAACAGATTGGGCGAGTAACCGATTCAAGAAAGATAGTTGCTATTTATAGAGGGAGAAAACTGGAACTACAATGAGGCTTTTAAATTTTCATTTAAATTTTGTTTAGACAAAACTTAAATTTTTAATTGTTTAATTATACTCTATGAAATATCAAGCAAGAGTTGAGGTTTCCCTTAAACCAGGTCATTCAGACCCTGAAGGAGAAACAACAGCAAAATCTTTGCGAGAGCTAAAGTATCCAGTTGAGACTGTCAAGGTAGGTAAGGTTTACAGATTCATTTTTTCAGCAGACTCCTTGGAGGAAGCCAAAGAACAGACTGATGAGATTTGTAGAAGACTACTAGCAAATCCAGTGAAAGATGATTATGACTTTGTGATAGAGGAAGTAAAGTGACATTCCTTCTTTACGAAAAGAGAAAAGTACCCTTCGAACTTATCGAGGTAAATCTCCTAGAAGCCAACGATGAACAGATGCTTCAAATCAGCAAGGAAACAGGAATCGCTCTAAACCTTGAAGAAATGAGAAGGGTCAAAAAATATTTCTCAGGTATTGGAAGAAATCCTACCGATGTTGAACTGCAAACCATTGGTCAAACTTGGTCAGAGCATTGTTTTCATAAAACCTTTAAAGGCGATGTAGTCACGCCTGAAGGAAAATTAATCGTTGCGAACATGTTTAAGGAATATATAGCAAAAGCTACGAAGGAGCTCCATCTGCCGTGGTGTGTCTCTGTTTTTGAGGATAACGCTGGTATAGTCGACTTCGAGAATGGCTATGCGGTGGCTGCTAAGGTTGAAACTCACAATCACCCCTCTGCAATAGAACCCTTTGGAGGCGCCGCTACTGGCACTGGAGGCGTTATCAGAGATATACTCGGAGTCTGGGCTAATCCCATAGCCTGCACCGATGTTCTTTGTTTCGGTCCTCTAAACTATGACTATGGCAAGCTTCCTCAAGGAACCAAACATCCCAGATACTTGTTCAGAGGCGTTGTGGCTGGAATCGGTCATTACGGCAACAACATGGGAATACCAACAGTTAACGGTGCCATACGTTTCGACGATAGTTATGTCGGCAACATCGTAGTTTATTGTGGTTGCATCGGCATTCTTCCCATGGAAACGTTTGTGCGAAATACCAAACCCGGAGACATGGCAGTTCTTGCTGGTGGAAGAACAGGCAGAGACGGAATTCACGGAGTAACCTTTGCCTCCGCAGAATTAACAAAAGAATCCGAAGAAATTTCAAGACCTGCAGTTCAGATTGCAGATCCAATAGAGGAAGAAAAACTGAAGCGTGCCATAATGGAAATAAGAGACCGAAGACTTGCTTCCGCCATAACTGACCTTGGCGGCGGAGGCTTATCTTGTGCCACAGGAGAAATGGCTCACAGATCCCACTGCGGAGTTCACGTCGAACTGGAAAAGGTCCCATTGAAATATCCAGGCATGTCCCCATGGGAAATCTACATCTCTGAATCACAAGAAAGAATGCTGCTCTCCGTTCCTGAAAAAAACCTGAGAAAAGTTTTAAGAATTTTTGAGAATGAGGAAGTTGAAGCTACTCCAGTAGGCAGATTTACAGAAGGCAACTTTCTTAAGGTATATTACTGCGGGCATGTAGTTGCCGATTTGGATTTAGATTTTCTGTTCAGCCCTCCGAGAGCCAGAAGAGTTGCAGAGTTGAAAGAGCCAAATTACAAAGAACCCAGTTTTGCTGAATCCCAAGACTTGACAGATGAACTCTTACAGATACTATCTTCGCCAAATGTTGTAAGCAAAGAAACGGTCATAAGAACTTATGACCACGAAGTTAAGGGAAACACTGTTCTGAAGCCTTTGCAGGGAAAATTTGGTGGACCAAATGATGGGGCGGTCATCAAACCTTTAGATACTTCGTGGAAGGGAATTGTCATCTCTTGTGGAATGAACCCCAACTACGGCAAGATTGACCCCTATTGGATGGCAGCCTCCGCTGTAGATGAGGCTATAAGAAACAACATTTCTGTTGGCGGTAGAAGAATTGCTTTACTCGACAATTTTACTTGGGGAAGTCCGGAAAAACCAGACCGACTTGGCGGACTTGTAAGAGCCTGCGAGGCATGTTATGATTTTGCTAAAGTCTACGGGACTCCGTTTATTTCTGGCAAAGACAGTCTTTATAACGAATCGCCTTTAGGATCTGTGACTCCGACTCTTTTGATAACAGCTATTGGGATAACCCCTGATGTGAGGAAGGTGGTTTCAGTTGATTTGAAAGGGCCTAATAACTTGCTCTATTTAGTTGGCAAGACCTATCCTGAGTTAGGTGGCTCTGAATACTACAGAATGAAGGGTTTTGTGGGAAGAACGGTTCCGAAGGTTAAGATGAAACAAGCGAGAAATACTATGAATTCCATTACAAATGCCATAGATTCCGGGCTCATCAAGTCTTGCCACGACCTTTCTGAAGGGGGACTAGCAGTGGCATCTGCAGAGATGGCCTTCGCAGGAGGCTATGGAACAGAACTTTTTTTGAAAAAGGTTCCCCAATCTAAAGATGTAATGAGAAATGACCATATCCTATTCTCAGAATCAAACAGCAGATTCTTGGTGGAAATTTCAGAAAAACAACGAGAAGATTTTGAAGCGTCAATGAAAAGCGTTGATTATGCCGTTGTTGGCAAGACTCAGGGAAACACTCGTTTTCTTGTGTACGGGTTAGAGGATAATGTTGTGGTTGACACCAGCATAGATGAACTGAGGCAGGCTTGGCGCACCCTAGAGGGATAAAATGAAAGAAACGAAGATCAAGATTTGCATATTGAGAGTTGCCGGAACCAATTGTGACGCTGAAACCAAAAGAGCCTTCGAAGAGTTGGAAGTGAACGCTGAAATTGTTCATCTCAATAGATTAGTTAAAGAAAAGAGTCTCTTTGATTACAATGCCTTAGTATTTCCAGGCGGATTCTCTTACGGCGATTACGTAAGGGCTGGAGCTATTTTAGCAAAAAGAACTTTAGCGAAACTAGGCTCAGATATGAGGAAGTTCATTGAAGAAGAAAGATTGATTTTGGGAATCTGCAATGGATTCCAAGTTCTTGTTGAGGCTGGCTTGCTACCTGGATTCAGAAGGGTAAGCAAGCATCCTGAGGCATCTTTAGCAACAAATATTCCCATTGGATACCACTGCAACTGGGTTTATATCAAACATGAAAATTCTGGCAAGTGTATCTTTACCCAAAAAATTCCTAAAGGAAAGACCTTAAACATACCTGTAGCGCATGCTGAAGGAAGATTCATCTTTTCAAAAGAAACGGAAACGGATTATCTAGAAAAGTTGTATGAAAGTGATCAACTGGTTTTTAGATATTGCGACGAGAACGGTGAATATGCTAATGGCAGATACCCAGTAAATCCTAATGGCGCCTTCCATGACATAGCGGGTATATGTGATGCCACTGGCAGAATCTTTGGATTAATGCCACATCCGGAAAGAGCATACTACAGTTGGCAACTGCCAGACTGGACCAGAAAGGAAAAAATACCGAGACATGGTGATGGAAAACTAATCTTCCAATCCATGGTTGAGTATCTAGAAAAGAACTTTACATGAGGAGCCTTCTCATAAAGAGTTCGTCTTCATTTCAGTTCATACAAGTCTGAAACTTTAGGCAGTCCTTCTCTTGCACCTGCCTTTGTTATACACCTAGATGCAACAAAATTTCCAAGTCTTCCACAGTCATGCAAATCCTTATTTTTCATCAGACCGTACAAGAACCCCGCGCAGAATGCGTCGCCTGCACCCGTTGTGTCTACAACCTTTACTTTAAATGGTGCAACCTTGTGGCTTTCTTTACCATCTGTAACGTAGCACCCTTTTTCGCCAAGCTTGACTGCAACTATGCTAGCATCCTTTTTTAATAGGATTTTTGAACCCTTCTCGTATCCCTCTCCAGTGAGCACTTTCATTTCATTTCTGTTAAGGAAAAGAACAGTGCTCCTTTTTATTATAGGCTGTAGAGATGCTAGTCCCTTTCTTGTGTACAATTCTCCAGGGTCAAAACTTACTCTAACGTCAGAAAAGGCTTTAATCAGTTTTTTTTGGGCTCTGAAAGGGTTTTCTCCAACAAAAGATGTTAAATGTAAAAACTCGGTGTTCTGCGCATATTTCAAGTTAATCTCTTCAAACTGAAGTGAGTCGTTAACGCCAGGGTCTACGTATAAGGCTCTTTCGCCTTTCCTGTCCACGAACCCCACAACAACCCCGCTTCTACTTCCTCTCAAAACTACTATACCGTTTGTGTCAACTCCTTCCTTTTCAAAATCCCTTATGAGTAGTTTACCTTCGCGGTCGTCAGAAACTTTTCCTATGAATCCAGTTCTTAGTCCTAGTCTTGCTAAACCTACAGCGGTGTTTGCTGCGGAGCCTCCTGGTGTCTCTTTAAAGTCTGTGATGTAACTTTCTTCGTCTTCTCTCGCTATTCTGTTTACTCTGTAGAGTCTATCTACGTTTAATGCACCAAGGCAGATGATGTCGAATCTCATGGAAACAGCTCTCGAAGAGAAATTTGATACTTGCCAAGTTTTCCCCCATAGTTACCTGCCGATATCTTCACTACGCCCTCTACATTTCTGGCTGTGGAGATGCCGACTTTCATTGCTTCTTTTACGGCATTAAGGGAAACACCGTTAATCACGATTTCTGGAATGTACTTGACGGCTTCTGGAACCTTCGATTCCCTCCCCAGTTTTTTCTTTAGTGTTGGGCAATAAGGATGATTGGTGGTTGGGCCTATCCAAGGAAAGTTTGTTTCAGGTTTTGAACCCGCTGAGCAGACATTGAATGGCGTAACTACACCCTTCACTTCTCTTATTGCCCTAAGCGCCTTTTTCCCCGCTTCCATCACTGCCCTTTTAGTTTTGCACATGTACCAAAAGTTGCCTCCCATTACTCCTCGTCCATAACCTAAATATCGCTCAATTTGAAAGTTGGGCACCATGAGGGGAACAATGATCATGTCACGACCGTAACGCTTTTCTTTCCATTCATATCCATCCCCGCAATGTCCTATCCTTTCCATAGTGTCAATGTTTCCTTCCGAATCAGAGGTGGCGTTGAAAATGGTGGTGAAAAGCTTAACGAGGATGTCTTGGCGTATACGGTAAGACATTTCAACCTCAAACTTTTTTACCGAATCCTTGATGGGTTTCCCTTGGTCGATGCCTCCCCAAAACTGTATGACTACACCTTCTCGTTTATCTGGTGTCTCTTTTCTACTTGACCACCTCTCGATTCCTCCTTCGATTCTGCCTATGACTATGGAAGGTGTAGCAGTGGCGTCTTCTGCAGCTTGTCTTAACACTTCTTTGTCATCTGCAGTCACTATAATTCGACAATATAGGCCTTCAAAAGCTTCTGCAAAAGTGTCCTCAATTTCAGCGCTCATCCCAGTCCTCCTATCGCCTCGCCCCTGATGGTTTTTCTGAAAGATGTGCTTTCCTCCATCAATCTTTCCTTATTGTTGGAAGTTATCACCTCAACTTTTGGAAAACTTGTGGCATATAACTTTAACATACGCCTGTATAAGATTGGGTCGACATTTTTTTGCAACGCTGAGATCCCCCAATCACTCACTAATTGGATAACCTTGTCCTTTCCAAGTCTGTTAAAAACATCTGCCAAAAAAGAAATCACTATTGCATTCTCTGAGAGAACAGCGACTTCAGCTTCTCGTATGGCATAACTATTGCCATTGAAGGAGACGGTCAACCCATCATTTTCTCTTACAAATTGAAATGATTGTACATCTGTGATACTGTCTCCTACATACATGGTATCACAGAGTTTACAACCAATTTTATTCATAATGTCTTTAACAGCGTTTGCCTTTTCAAAGCCACCGATAGGATTAACCTCTCTTAGCATTTTGCCTGATTCCATATCCGAAATTTCTTTCCAAAATATCTCGTCTAATCTTTGAATGGTTTGTCGGTCTCTTTGAGAAAAATCGTTGATGGAAACGGTATTTTCTGGAATTTTTATCATGGGCATAGCGACCATTTCTTCCTTGAGGCGTTTCAATTTTTCCATTTCTTTTGTGCCAATCTGATATTTGTCTAGGTCTAGTTCGGTGCAGTAAACGTTCCTTAAGGGGAAATCTATTGCGTTACATAAGACTTGCATGTATTGTTGGTAACTGGTGCTAACCATAAAAGACGGCATAATGCTTCTCACAAACTGAAGTGTATCTTTTGCACCTGGAACCAGCAGGATACTCTTTGCAGAGAACCTCTCCATTTTTTCGTTGGTTGCCTTAAATGCTCGAAGAAAAGGCAATATCAGCTTTAGAGTATCACCAGCTTTGTATCCATGTTTCTTAATGATGTCCGCTTGCACATCGTCATACTTGCTGATTAAAGCGAAGAAAGTGCTTCCGTTGGGGATGAAGTGTTCAGTGAGTTCATACGCGTTGTCGTTTTTAGAGATTGGGCCTTCACAATCCGTAATGAAGACTCTTTGTATCCTTTCCTTCCGTAACGTTCTTTGTTCCAATTGTGATGCCACTGCATTCATCACTGACTCCTCAGCTTCCTCATGTGCTCTATGCTTTTGGTTATGTGTTCTTTTGAAGCGATGTCAGTTCTATACCAGAGGGACCCACCTTTAATCGCTCCAATACCTTCTAAGGAAATATTTTTTGCATCCTCTATGTCATCTCCAACACCGCCCACGCACACCGTTCTTGATGTCAGCGCATAAGTTTCTTTGTCTCTTAACTCCATAGAACCAGGATAGATGCGAATTTTGTCTCCATACTTTTTGGACAACTCCTGTGCCTTGTCCATATCCACAGGTTTTTTGGCGTCATTCCAGTCAACACGACTAGGGAAAACGTCTTTGAACCCAGCGTAGTTGGGTGGTGCCTTGTAAATCACCACAGTGGCTTGTTTTTCAAATTCGACTCGTCTTAGATTTCCATCGAGTATTCGGAAACATACCTCAACAAAATCGTCTTTCATCACGGGCAATAGATTTTGTATTTCTGGGTCGCCGGGTCTGCTGTTGTTTTCTAGGATTTTGGGTCCTGTGTTAGTGTGTATGAAGGCACAGTAGAAGGGTATGCCACGCAGGTTTGGGTTGCTTCCTCTGCCCTTCAGTTTGTTAAAGATTTTGTTGATGATTTCAACTTCTTTCCATTTATCATCTGGAGTCATGAATGGAAGCCAATCACCAACATCCTTGTATGACCCCATCCCACCCGTGTTAGGTCCTTCATCATTGTCGAAGGCTCTTTTATAATCTCGAGTTTCTGGGAGAGGAACCAAATTTTTTCCGTCGCAAAAGGCTTGAAAACTAGATTCTTCGCCTTCAATTTTTTCCTCTATAATTACTGAACCATGCCCGTAGTTGGAGAAAAAGTGGTCAAACATTTGTTCACGGGTGTTGAAATGATCACCCCAAACTCCGACTCCTTTTCCAGCCGCAGGGCTGTCAGGTTTTACAGCAACTTGATTGTGGAGTTCATTTAACCATAAGACAATATCTTTCTTTACTTTCTTCAGGTTGCTGTAATCTTTTGGGTTAAAAACTTTGAACTTGGGATTGATTTCTGGTGCGACTTTCTGAAATAGGGTTCTTTGAGCGACCTTGCTTCCCTCAATTGCATACCTTTTTGTGGGGCAAATCATGGGTATGCGAGTTTCCTTTTCAATCAGGTCTCTGACGCCGTCGATTATCGGTTTTTCAGGTCCAACAGTTCCAAAATCAATCTCCTTCTCATGTCTTTTAGCGAACTTACAAATCTCTTTAACATCAAAGTCTGGAATAACCACATGTTTCTTTGCTTTTTCCACATTGAAAGGGTTTCTTTGCTTGTCTACAATGTAGATTTCTGCACTGTAATTTTCACTGCGACAGAAAGCATCCACCATTGCAACCCCTCTAGAACCATAGCAAACAACTAAGATGCCGACTTTTTCCATAAACTCACCATTTCATAGATTCGAAAATTTGCCAGGTTTCAATGAAACGAAAAATGGGTTCTTCAGTATGTGGATACAATTTGTTCACTCATAGTTTCGTAGAGTCTCCCAGTTTCCTTGAATCCACTTTCAAATTTTTCTCTCATCTTATCCGCTATTCTTTGAGCTAATGGAGTAGGATATTTTCCGGTGATACATCCTAAACACAACTCATCTTTCTTCCACCCAGTTGCTTTAATGAGCCCCTCGATTGATTCGTAGTTTACAGTGTCTGCACCTATCAGTTTGGCAATTTCATCTGAGTCATGTCTGGACCCGATTAACTCGCCGTAGGTAGCCATGTCCACTCCATAGAAACACGGACTAATTATTCTCGGAAATGTAACGAAGACATGAACCTTTTTCGCTCCCTTCTTGCGAAGTTTTTGTATAATCGCTTTTGTTGTGTCACCTCTAACGATGCTGTCTTCAGTTACTATGACCGTTTTTCCACTGAGTTTATCATTAAGAATGTTAATCTTTCTATCAATTGTTCTATACCTTTCTCTAGGTAGCAGAATAAATGCTCGTCTCGTTACATACCTATGCCTTCTAGTCGCCCTCTCCCACCGCAAGCCTGTCTCTTCATGAAGCCCATAGGCAGCATCATTACCCGTTTCAGGGATGGACAGAATCATATCAGCATTTTTTGTGATTTCAGAATATTCCCTTCCAAGATTTCTTCCAAACTCCTCTCTAACCTCGTAAACATATTTATTTCCCAATTTTGAGTCCGGTCTAGCAAAATAAGCAAATTCAAATGCACAAAGAGCTCGTCTCTTACAAGGAACCACCTGCTCTCGTAAAAACCCGTCTTTTGTAGGAAGCACAAGTTCCCCAGGTTTTATTTCAGAATCATACTCAAGGTCGTTTATATCTAAACCAACACTTTCCGAAGAAAAAGCGTATATACTGTGATCTTTGCCATGTCCACAACAAAGCGGTCTTATTCCGAAAGGATCTCTAAAAGCAAATAGCCTTCCATCTCGAGTTATCCCTGTTACAGAAAAGGCACCATCCACCTCTTTTATACAATCCTTCACAGCCAATGATAGATCATCGTATTCAACGAGTTTCATAAGCAATTTTTTACAGATTAACTCCGCATCACATGCATAAGGAAATTTACCCAATTTTTTCTCAATCTCTCTTCTCAATTGAAGACTGTTCACAACATTTCCATTGAAGGATATAGCGACGCTAGTTTTTTCTGCTTCTGTTATGGTTGGTTGTATACCCGTGATTAGCGACTCCCTATCCGTTCCTCCGGAAGTTGTGTATCGCACGCTTCCAATGCCGACTTGTCCTGGCAATTTCTTAAGCCAGTCTTGAATATCCCCTTGTGCGATCTCTGGAACCAAATCTAAACTTCTCTGAACATTGAATTTTCCATCAAACGTGACGAAACCATGAGACTGATGACCTCGGTGATTTTGTGAACGTAGTCCCCAGTAGACATAAGGGAAAATGGGTTTGCCTCTTAAATCGACTGCTCCGAAAACACCACAAGCCTCTTTTAGATGATCTGTCATAAGTCAATCTAACCATAAAATTATTTATTTGTTTTGTGGTATATCCGTAGGCACTTATTAATAAAATAATCATTTTTATGTGTAATTCTATTACAGAATTCAAATGGAAAAATCAACGACTACTCTCTCATGAATAGCATCAAAACTATCGTCAAACTTGTTAAGACTAAGGAGACATAAAATGGTATAAACTTTCCCAAACTAGTCCACATGAAACCAGCAATAACAGAAGCTGGCAATGCACATAAGCCAACAATCATTTGAAATGCCCCCAACATACTTGCTCTATATTTAATCGGCGATAGTTCAGAAACAAATGTTCTTTGCACGGGTTCTAATGCGGCTCTGTGCAAACCATATAAAACAAACAAGAACACGATTCCGACACAAGATCCAACGTAAACAAAGCCTAAGCATACAAGTCCCCAAAACAAATAGGATAAAATCAACACGAATTTTCTGTTCAATTTATCAGCGAGTTTCCCGAAAGGTAAAGAAAACAACGAAGCCACACCAGTGAAAACCAAATACAAGACTGGAATAAAGGGTGTCTCGAAACCAAACTCTTCAGCATAAACTAATAGAAAAGAATAGCTAAAAGAGCCTAGAGCGAACAAAGCGCTTAGAAACAAAAACAGTTTGAAGTTAAAAGTGATATCCTTTAGAGAAAGCCCTTTGTAAATTTTCTCGGTTCCTTTGTCCTTTATGAATATGAGAATCAGTAAAACTCCAATAAGCAAAGGAATAGACGCGAGCAGAAGCAAGTTTCTGTAGCCTAAGTAAGTAAACAATACTATGCAAGTGATTATCCCGCAAACTGCGCCTAAGTTGTCCATTGTTCTAAGTAACCCAAAATTTTTTCCTCTATTCTCCTTCGTTGAGACATCAGCAACAATGGCGTCTCTTGGCGCACCTCTTATCTTTCCCGATCTGTCTAAAATTCTGAAGGGAACTAGATATTGCCACATAGTCGATAAAGCATAACCTATTCTGGACATTGAACCAAACAGGTAACCAGTCCAGATGAAGATTTTCCTTTTCTTTACTCTATCGGAAAGATATCCAGAAACCGCTTGTGATATAGAGACTATGGCGTCACCTAGGCCATCTATAAAGCCCAGCACCGCCATGTTTGCTCCTAAAAAGGATGTCACAAACAGAGGCCAGATGGGATATATCATGTCTGAGCCGAAGTCATTTAGAAATGAAGCCAAAGAAAAGATCGTTATAACCTTTCTACTTTCTTTTTCGTTCACAAAATGCACCTTATGTTGAACCAGGCTCTCTATTCTACAATCTTCATTTTTTCAAGAGTGTTAATTTCTCTATTCAATGTTGAACCAGGCTCTCTATTCTACAATCTTCATTTTTTCAAGAGTGTTAATTTCTCTATTCAATTATATTAAGGAGGACCTCTCAACGAGGTTATAAACAAATAGGCTCCAAACCTAAAATCTATAATATTCTTTCAAGGGTTTCGATGCTAAATCGCGTGTTGGCACAGCCGTTTTTAACAAGAGGAACTGCTTGTCCTGCTCGACCTAAAGCTTCAAGATAGTTTCCTCCAATTGTCAACTCTTGACTGCAAGCAACTCCCACAATTCCCTCGTAGAAGTTATTTTTCATTATTTCAGGCACACAAGAACCACCAGGCAAAACATAAACATCATATCCTCTCTTCTTTCCAAGTTCAGTAGCACGATTAATTAGACAGTCTAGAGAGCAACTGGCACAAAAATACGATGGAACTTTCGGGTCAAAACTTGCTTTGCATCTATTATCCATAAATTTCCTTGAGCAATGAGGCAATAAAAGCGCCCGTTTCCTTGTTTTCAGAAATTTTTCTTTACCAGAAATATTTCTAACATATATGTCCACCAAGTCTTCAACAAGGGTGAGAGCATCAGAAACCTCTAACCCAGTGAGTTCACGAACCTTAAATTTTTCAGCTAGGTTTCGGGTCTTTTTCCCAAGTCGTCGATGCACATCCTTGTCATGGGCAACCTTAGCAAGTTCTCTGAAAAACGATTTGGATACACGAGATAGGTCGAAGCTGAATCCATAAGGCATATCTCTTAGTTCAAAAACTAAGTTTTAAAATTATCTATTTATTCTTCTTGCTATAAATTTAAATTACAATATCATGTAATAGCACTTCAATAGTGGTCTCGTTATAAGAATTAGATAAAGAATATTTCAGCAAATGTGCAAATGTGTGAAGTTGTCACCGAACATTGAATATTCTATTTCAAAAGAATACTGAGATAGTCGTCCAAAAAACTCAACAATACTGCAGAAAGTATCTGAGGGAATAAAATAATACTCATCTGGGTTAGGAACTAAAGATAAACCAGAGACAAAGGGGCTATAAGCTATTAGGGCTGTCTACTCCTAATTTCAGGCAGTGAGCCTTTGTTAACAAATACGTGCGCATATAATAGCTCTCCACAGTAAGGGCAGAACCGGAAGTTTGGAGATATTCCCTTCCCACAAGAAGGGCATGTTTTCAGTTCCTTGAAATCCTTTTCCAATTTTTCCAATATTTTTGCCAGCTGTCCTAGGTCTGCTTTGAGTGCACTTGTATTGTCCTTAACTGTGTGAAGAACCACGCTGTTGGATGTCAATGTGCCGTTCATCATTTCTAACGTGGATAAACTTGATTCAATCGTGTGATCAGTTGGGTTTTCCTCAGTTTCAACATTTGACAGTATTTTGTTGATTAAGATTTCAATTGGGTCGTGAAAGGCGATGATACAAGTGATGCCAAAGAGAACAAAGGTCAAGGCTATAGACGCCCACAGATAGGTTGAAACATCCAAATCCTCTAAGATGTTGCTAAGTGGATAAAGTTTTAGGATTGAATTCACGTTTCCGATAGTAAAAGAAAGACTAGCATCAAATGTGTGTAAGACTGCCAAAAAAGTAAGGAAACCAAATATCCAGACAGCAATTCCCTTTTTTATTTTGACCTCTCCATATTTTTTCTAGAAGCATCTTCTATAAGAAACATACTTCTAATCGGAAATATGTCTTCTTCCGAACAGTTTTATTAAACGCAAAATCTTTTCTTGCGAAGACGCATCGTGTTTCGTATCTCGACTGCATACAGTTAATCTCGAATTCGGAGACAAAATCCTTCGCAAAATTCAAGACTAAAATAAAAAGGAGAAGTTAAATGGAAATAACGAATAGAAGGCGTTCAACTAACTCCTTGTAGCGATTTCGAATGGTGACTTCCGTTACCTGAGCGATTTCAGCTATTTCTCTTTGAGTTTTCCTTTCTCCAGTCAACACAGATGCAATGTAACTAGCAGCTGCTGCTATACCTGTGGGACCTCTACCCGACGTGAGTTTGAGTTCTCTGGCTGCACCTAGAATTTTATGGGCTATTTCTTCCACCTTCCCTTGAATAGTGAGTTGATTTGAGAATTTGGCGATATATTGGCTTGGCTTTAGAGGTGGAATAAAATAGTCAAGTTCTTTTACAAGAAACCTGTAGCTACGGCCAACCTCTTTCTTGTGGATGTTTGATGCTTGGGCAACCTCTTCGAGAGTTCGTGCGAGTTTACATTGCCTACAAGCAACGTATATAGCGGCAGCTGTCACCCCTTGGATAGACCTTCCTCTTATAAGACGTTGTTTAACTGCTTTTCGATAAATAACAGAAGCTGTTTCCACAATATTTTTGGGCAAGCTCAGAGTGTTGGCTATTTTGGAAATCTCAGACAAAGCAAATGCGAGATTCCTTTCTGTGGCGTCTGAAACTCGAATACGACGTTGCCACTTCCGAAGACGGTAAATCTGAGCTTTCTGGCCTGGACTAAGCCTTTTTCCATAGATGTCACGATCATGCCAGTCAATCATAGTGGAGAGTCCCTTGTCATGGATGGTGTATGTGAGAGGGGCGCCAACTCGGGTTCGTTTTGCTCTTTGTTCAACGTCGAAAGCTCGCCACTCTGGTCCTCGGTCTGCTAGTTTAGTGGCTACGACAAATCCGCAATCCATGCATACGATTTCTGCGTTTTCGTGATCTCTCATGATTCTGGCACTTCCGCATTCGGGACAATGTTGAACTTTTACTGGGGATGGGAGTGTTTCTTCACTCATTTCCTTTTCCTTCCTTTCTTTTTCGGGGATTTTGACGGAACAGCGTAGAGTACGTGACCAACAAGGTGATGTGGTTCTGTAACATCCGTTTTTACTGATACATAAGGGGCGGAGACAGGCCCGAATATGTCAAAAACTGTTCCGATAGATCTAAAATTTTTGTCTACGACCTTATCGTTGGATTTTGGAGGGTTTTCCGCTTTTAGAATGATGTTTTTGTTGGAGCTTATGTGAAGGGCTCGGCCTATTCTCTGCAAATTTCTTTCTCCTCATAAAAGGCTAGAAGGCTGACCAAAGCGCTTTATTTAAACTTTTCTGCAAGTCGCAATTTTTTGCCTTCAATTTTTGGTTTTTCCAAAAATTTTCAGTCTTTTTAGTGATTTTTTGATGTTTTCTCTGGCTTTCATATGCTGGGACTCCCGAAACAATTAAACATTTCAGTTTATAACAGATTAAGGGAAGTTGGATGCGGAAGGAAAACAAAATCGTTTTGTGGCCTCTGTACTTTGATTCTGCCAAGAGTCGAGTTGAGGGGCGTAAGGTTCCTAAGAGTGTTGCAGTACCATCGCTTAAACTTGATGAGCTCCGAAGGGCAGTAGAGCAACTGGGGCTTCGATATGAAATTGTTTCTGATGGTTCACACCCTAAACTTTCGTGGCAGAGGTCTGGCATGCTTATTGTTTTTAAAGTGGGTTCTAAAACGGAAATGATTAGAAAGATTGCCAGGCAACTTCTGGTTGCTCGAAAAGGAAGATAGGTGTGATGCCGCTTTTTTAGTATCTTGAAATGCTTAGGAAGCTTTCTTTGGAACGAGGATGGCGTTTACTATTCCGTCTTGTCCTGGTCGAGACGTCACCTGGGCTGTTCCGAGGGCTGTTTCGATGAGTGCTCCTTTTGTTATTACTCCCCGGCGGTCGTAGTCTGCGTTTGCTGGGTTCTTTAATACGCGAATGACTTTGGTTTTTTCTGTTTTTCCTGTGGATGGGTCGGAGATGTTTGCGTGGGTTACGTTTAATAGTCGAAGTTTTGTGTTTTGTCCGTGTCCTCGGCTGGTTTTTTTCTTTGGTTTTCCTAGTGTTGTCTCTGTTGGGAAACTGCCTTTCTCGAATTTTCTTTTCTTTCGGTGGAAGCGTTTTACGCCGCCTGTGGGTTTTCTTTTGTGTTGGTCTCCGTGCCATACTGACATGGTTTTTTCTCCTTTGTGAGTCTGGTGAGACTATTGGAATTTGGAATATAAAGTTTTGGAAAGGCGTCAGGGGCTATAATTTTAAATTGAGAGCTGTTATCAGTTAGTGAGGGAAAAATGAAATCCAGTGAACATCAAGTTAAAGCTGTGCTCTTTGATTTGGGAGGTACATTGATCAAAACCGCTGAAATTCCTCATGTGATGAAGAGGATACTTGAGGACTGTGGGATTAATCGTTCCTTGGAAGATGTATCAATAGCATGGAAGAAAGTTGATAAGGGATTAAATTTTCGTGATTTAACGGGGCTTCTTGATGAGTTTTGGGTTCAATGGAATGTGCGAATTCTGCGCAATCTTCAGGTTAATTCAGGTACTCGGAGATTGGCAGAGTTCATCATTACTCGTTGGTGGGATTATTCTGACGTAACTCTTTTTCCAGATGCTCAGAAGATATTGCCGCTTCTGAAGGAGAAGGGTTTGAAGATTGGAGTTGTGACGAATGGGTTGCAGAGTGATGTGGATGAGATTTTGCCTAAAGTGGGTTTACAGGATTTTTTCGATGTTGTGGTTGTGATTGATACTTTGAGGAAGATGAAGCCGGATGTGGAAGTTTTTCATTATGCTTTACAAAGATTGGAGACTGCGGCTTCTGAGGCTGTTTTTGTTGGGGATGAGTTAGAAGCAGATTATAAAGGAGCTAGAGGGGCGGGTTTAACTGTGTATTTGATTGATCGTGATGGTAAGGTTCATGATGAGGGTGTGAATAGGATATCTAGTTTGGAAGACTTGTTTCTTAGAGTTCTTTCTCGTTGATAACACGGAAAATGTTGTTTCTTCATCTCTCTATTTGATAACGCTCGAGGAAAAATTTGGTTATCATTATCAATTGATGAGTGGAGCAGCAATTTTAGCTGTCTGATTTTTGAACAGACGCCACCTAAGGTTCTGTCAACATGAAAATCTACGATAAAAGTTGATAACTCTGTCTTCAAGACTGCTTGACAAAGGGGGCTGTCTTCAATTAAACCGCGCGCATTGGTTTTAGAGCTTTGGATGTCTCACTAGTCTTTCCTTTATTTCTGAAAGCTCTAAGATCCCAGATAATGAGTGCGTGTGCAGGAAAAACCATTGCAAGTGCGTTACTTATTTCATCCGCCTATCTTGACTTTAAGCCCAAAACTTCTTATTAGTCTCAGACTATGATCCAACATTTCAATTGACGGTTTTTCAAAAATTCTTACTTCTTTACTTAACCTCCTAGCCTTTTCGACTCCAAGTTTATGATATGGAAGGATATCGATTTCTTTGATATTTCTCAAATCGGAAACAAACTCACACATTGTACGAATATTGTCTTCGGTGCTATTAATGTAGGGAATGAGAGGAAAACGCAGAACTATCCTCTTACCAAGTGAGTCGAGCAGTTCTAAATTCTTTAAGATTCGTGTATTAGAAACTCCTGTATATAGCCTGTGCTTTTCATTATCCATAATTTTTATATCATAGAGGAATAAATCGACATTTTTGCTTATTTTTACCAAGATTTCTCTTTCGGCATGACCACTAGTATCCAGTGCTGTGTGAATGCCCTTTTCCTTACATGCACCTAAGAAAGCATCTAAAAGTACAGGTTGGGCAAGAGGCTCGCCTCCAGAAACAGTTACACCTCCAGACTTTTCATAAAATGGAATATCTTTTTCAACTTCTTGCATTAGTTCAGTTACTGAAACTCTTTTGCCTACAATCTCTCTTGCATTTGCGGGACATTTTTCTGCGCAAACACCACACACTTTGCACTTATTACGGTCCGTAACTATTGAGTTGTCCACAATTGAAATTGCCGAGTTGGCGCAAACTGAAATACAAGTACGACATTTTATACATCTACTTGGCCAAATCATAAGTTCAGTACCAGAAGACCGGCCTTCGGGATTGTGACACCACCAACAGGAGAGAAGACACCCCTTGAAAAATACCGTGGTACGTATACCTGGGCCATCGTGTATGGCGTACCTTTTGATATCAAAGATCAAACCAGCAACCAATTCATCCACTCTTCTTAAACTACTGCCAGCGTTTCTGAGGGTTTGTTAGCTGAAGGCAATTCTGTTCAGGCTTCAGAAAAACTTGGGGCGCCATGTTATGATCCATGCTCTGTTCTTGATATTATTTCGTCTTGAAGTTCTATGCTTAAACCCACGAAATAATCGCTGTAACCTGCAACTCGCACTAGAAGGTTTCTGTAGTTTTCTGGATGCTTCTGTGCGTTGCGAAGTGTATCCATGCTTATAATGTTAAATTGGATATGGTGGCCGCCAAGTTTGAAGAATGTTCGTATAAGGTGAACTAATTTTTCGATATCTTCCTCAGTTCTTACAGCTTGCGGTGAGAATTTCATGTTTAGCAGAGTCCCTCCTGTTTTCACATGATCCCACTTGGATACTGATTTGATAACGGCTGTGGGCCCATGCGCATCTGCACCCTGACTTGGTGAGACTCCTTCAGATAGAGGTTCACCAGCTTTCCTGCCGCTAGGTGTAGCGCCACATAGTCTCCCAAAGTAAATGTGGACGGTTGTAGGAAGCAAGTTGATTCTATATTTTCCTCCTCTTGTATTGGGTCTACCATCCAAAACTTGAAAGTAGATTTCAACTAATTCTCTTGCAATGTTATCCGCATAATCATCGTCGTTACCATATTTCGGGGTCTTGTACAAAAGTATCTGGCGCAGTATCTCATACTTGCCTTCGAAGTTGTTTCTACACGCCTCTAACAAATCTTCAAAACTAATGTCTTTTTTATCAAATACATGATATCTGATTGCTACAAGACAATCAGTAAGAGTTCCAAGCCCTGTTCCTTGTATGTAACTCGTGTTGTACCTCGCGCCGCCGCTATGGTAGTCCTTACCCTTCTCAATGCAGTCGTCAATGAGTATTGATTGTGATGGCACGGGCATATATCTGGCGAAAATCCTTTCTATTATGTTGTTACCCATTATTTTGAGATCCACAAAATATTTCAATTGCTTTTTGTATGCTTCGACAAGCTCTTCGAGGGACTGGAATTTAGTTGGATCTCCAGTATTCACACCGATTTTTTCATCTGTTTCGAGGTCTACACCGTCATTCAATGTAATTTCAAAGATCTTCACCCAATTCAAGTAGCCCGTCAGAACCGTAGTTTCCTTTCCAAAGGCGCTGATAGTAACGCAGCCGCTGGGGCCTCCCAGCCTTGCTTCTTCAATGTCTTTGCCTTGACGCAAGTGTTCTTGTATTATGATATCTGTGTTGAATATCGAAGGTTTCGGGTGGCCAGTTCTAATAATTTTCAGAGCCTTTTCTAGGAATTTGTCGGGATTTTTACTGCTTATTTGTATACAAGTGTTTGGTTGCATGAGTCTAAGCTCGCTCTCGACTTCTAATGCCAAATAAGAAAGCTCGTTGACGGCATTGTTGTCATGTTTGTCAACTCCGCCTAAGTTGAGTGTAGCAAAATCTTGGTAGGTTGCGCTCTGTTCCATTGTCACATCCACTTTGGGAGGTGCCGGCTGATTGTTGAATTTTATCCAGAGGCATTCCAGTAGTTCTTTTGCCTTCTCCTCTGTCAATCTCTCCTCTTTTATATCTCTCTTATAGAAGGGGTAAAAGTTGAGATCTAGTCTTCCCGGGTTGAAGGAATCCCATGTGTTAATCTCCAGCGTAACACCAAGATGAACAAACCAATACATTTGCAATGCCTCCCAGAAGGTTTTTGGAGCGTGAGCTGGAACCCAACTGCATACTTCCACAATTTGCTCAAGTTCCCTTCTTCTCTTAGGATCCGCCTCTGCCCTTACCATTTCCTTCGCCAATTTGGTATGTCTTGATGCAAAGTTGATGATCGCATCACAGCATATTTCCATAGCCCGTAATTCTTGATCTTTGTCGTAAGCTTCCGGATCATGGAAGAAATCTAGCTTTCTACGCCTTTCTTGTATCTTCTTCTTAAAGTCGAGAAAACCCATGCGATATATTTTGTCATCCATAATGGCGTGTCCGGGTGCTCTCTGCTCCATGAACTCGGTGAAAACGCCAGCCTTAAATGCCTTCTTCCATTCTCTTGGCATGGCATTGAAGATTCTGCTTCTTAGATCTCTCCTTTTCCAGAAAGGAATTATCTCTTCTTTATAGATTCGTTTGGTTTCTTCACTAACGCGGTATGGTGTTACTTGACGTGAATCAAGAATATCCAAATCTTCAAGAGAATGGCAGCACAGTTCTGGATATGTAGGGACGGCCCTTGGACTAGATCCTTTTTCTCCGACTAGTAGCTCTTCATCTCCTATGGTTATGGCTTTGTTTTCCAGTAAATATTTGAACCCAAGTGCGCGAAGAACTGGTTCAGATACACCTCTCGCTACATCACTCTTATAGAAATCTGTTACAAGCTTAGCTCTTTCGGGATCTATATACGGTACCGTATTTACGCTTTGTTCCCAGAGCTTTCTAATTCTTTCACCTGTTATCATGATTTTCCCGTGTTTTTCAGAAGTTCTTGTATAGCTAGCAATAGAAATATCCGCAACTTAAAACATTCTACGAACAATTGCGTGCACGTTCTCTAAAAGAGACTCAATTCTCTCTTTTTTCTTTCTTTTCAAATGAATCTCTGATCAATATGAATCTGCGTGCCCCCTTCTTTTCTTAGCTTTCAGGCTTGGCAAAGTCTTCAAAGATATTCTTCAACTGCCTTTTCATAGTTCTCAAGTCATGACTTAAACCAAAATAGTCTGCAAAAAACTCAGTAGTCCTAACCATAGTATTCCGTCCACTCCTCTCACGGCTGATTAGATCAAGGTCTTCAAGTTGCTTAAGATGACCATAAGCATGCCCACCCCTCACATCAATAACCCGAGCCTGCACCACCGGCTGCCGATAAGCAATATAAGACAAAGTCTTCAAAGGACCCTTAGAAAGCAACGGTCTCAAAGCCAACCTCCTAACCATAGGCGAATACTCAGCTTTCAACTGTAAAACAAACCGCTCATCCTCCAACTCCAAGATCTCCAAAGCAGTATCACGCTCAGTATACTCCTTAATGAGAGCTCTCGCAAGCCTCTGCACCCTCCTCTTAGAACGAGACCGAACAAGAGAACCCAACGTCTTCAGATCAAGGGGACGCCCTGCTACGTAAAGCCCCGCCTCAATAAGAGCCAAATCCCGCTTCCACTTATCCCGCTTAAGATCCTCCAATGGCTCTTGTTCCACTTCCCCCAACAACCGAACTCTCAAACAAAGTCACATAAAGCTCCTCAGACTCCTCCTCCTGCCACAAGCCCACACGCCCACCTTGCGCAAGAAAAAGAAGAGTAATAAAAGTCTTAATCGCCTCCAACTTCTCCAGACCAGCCACAACACTAGAAAAAATGATCACTTTCCCCTCCTCAGCAAACTGGAGCAATCTCTGATAAAGGCGGTTCATTCTATCCTCAATCTCCACCAAATACAAATCCACAGGTGGCAAGAAATCAGGTGGAGGCAACAAAACCGGCTCTTGACGCAATTCTGATTTAAACAGTCGCTCACCCTTCAAAACTTCATCCAAAACATCCAACAACTGCTGAATAGTAGTAGACGTCAACTCATACCGAAGAGGCAAGAACAAAGGCGGAGGCAAAAAATCAGGTGGGCTTTTTGGTGGAGGCGGCGGTTCCTCCAACTTAAGCAACAACCTAGACTTCATCAAATATATAGTAGCCGAAGAATCCAAAGCCACCCCAGACGCTCTAAAATCAACCTCTCCCCTCTTCTCCATCTCAAACAGAAAAGCAGACAGCAAAAACGAAATATTGATCTCCCAAGGCACAATTCTCTGCAATTTGTGAAGTTCAAAGAGTATGTTTAAAGGCGGCGTGAAGTAGAAGGGCTTCTCAACACTTGAAGACACTAAGTAGCCTCCTTAAAGACAGCAGAAACTGCATGAGAAACACCATTACGCTCATAAATACCATACACCCTCTGACCCTTGCTCACCATCTCAGGCTTCAAAGTAATAACCAGAAACTGAGATTTAGCCGCCTCCTCTAAAAGCAACTCCCCCAATTTTGCCACATGAAATGCATCCAAATGCGCATCAACCTCGTCAAACAAATAAAAAGCTGCAGGCGTAAACTCCTGCAAAGCAAAAATGAATGCAACCGCAGACACAGACCTTTCTCCACTGCTAGCCCCACTAACAAGAATCGGCGGCTTACCAGGAAACTGAACCATCATATCTATCCCACCAGAAAAAGGCTCCTCAGGTCTATCCAGCTTCAAAGCAGCTTCTCCACCACTAGTGAGTTTCGAGAAGTATCCGCCAATGTTTTCGTTTATCCGATGGAAAGCCTCCATGAAAACTCGATGCTTCTTACGTTCGATCTCATTCATGAAAGAGATGATAGCCTGTTTTTCCTTTTCCAACTCATTCATACGCAACGACAACTCTTTGTATCGAGAAATCTGATCAGCATAATGCAGGGGAGCCAGTTGATTTACAGCACCCAACCGCTCTAACTCTAAACGCATAAACTTCAAAGCAGCTTCAGCCGTTTTGAGTTGCTCCAAAGAACCCTCCAATGGTTCTTCGTAACCCAACTCCTTCAACCTATTAGAATTCTGGTCCAATTCCAACTGGAGTGTTTGGACTCTGAGTTGAAAATCATTAAACAACCGACTGACCCTCTCATACTCCATGTCATATCGCTGCAGCCTTTTGCTGATGTAGTCGATTTGAGAAACAAACTTCTTAGAATCCTCTTTAGCCGTTAATATCGAGTGAGACAATTCTTCCTTGGATTTCTCAAGTTCAGACAACTCTCCCTCTATGGTTTCCTTCTGTCGCAGTGCCTCCTCAACTTCCTCTTCAAAAGTTGAAATCTGCTGCGTCGTTTTTCGAAGTTGAAACCTAAAATTACCAGCACCTATGTTAAGAACATTGTCAAGTTTTGACTGAAGAGTAGAAAGTTCCGTTTCGACACCACTAAGGGTCTGCCGCAACTCTATAATTTTATCTCCTAACCTCTCTCGCCGAATCTCCATCTCCTGAATTCGAGACAAATCAACTTTCTGTCTTAAGGCAACTAGTTCGCCACGCAGTTCGCGTATTTCCTTTCTGATGTTGTCACGTTGTGCTCTTTGAAGCCCCAATTCTGTCTTTCTTCTCCTCAAGTTTTCTTGGACACTTTGGATATGTTTGTCTGTGCGTTGAATGTTCCTCTTGGTATATTTTATGTTTCTACGTGTTCTTGTGATCTCTCTATCAAGGGTGATGATCATCTCTGCTAATTGAGCACTCTCTACCCGGGTTCTATCTATCTCTTCTTCAAAGGATGTTATGTTGCCTTTTCTTTTAGAAAGATGCTCTTGAAGAGCTTTGACTGCTTGATCTAGACGTTGGATGGCAGACTCACTTGGAATGATTGAAGAGAAATCTATTGGAGCACGATAATAACCGCACTCGATTCCTCCTCCAAATTCATAAAGGTCACCATTGGTAGTGACTGCTCGATAACCTTCGCGACACGCTGAGAGAGCCGCCTTTTCATGCGTCGCTATTAAAGTGTCTCCGAAAACGTAAGTTACAGCAGGTTCAAATTCCTTTGCATAACCTACGAAGTTGGAAGCGCTCCCTTCTAACTCCCTGATTTTTGGAGTCTCAACTGATCTTACGTTGGCTAATCCCTGCAGAGGAATGATCTTGATTCTTCCAAGTTTTAGACGCCTCAACGTTTCAGTGCAAGTGAAAGCTGTATCAAAATCTTGAACAACGATAGAGTCCAACCAACCTCCTGCTGCTGCTTCTATGGCACGTTTATAACCTCTTTTTACTTTGATTAAATCTCTGAGTCGCCCGTGTATACCTGAGATTACGCCGAGTTCTCCAAGTTCTTCAATGTTTCTTAGTGCTTTCTCTTCTTTGGCGATTTTATCTGCTATCTCTCGTTGAGTGGCGAACTCTACCACAGCTTCTCGAGCGGTTTCTGCAATTTTGCCTGCATCCACAATTTCCTGTTTCATGGACTCTTTCTGTATGATTTTACGGTCAAGTGACCGTTGAAGACTTTGTAAGTGTTTTTCTTGCTCTCTCTTAACTCCTTGAAGATCAGCAAAGGATTTCTCAAATTCATCAAAATTGGACGCGAACCTACTTTTGCGAGTATTTAAATCACTTAGCCTCCGTAAAAGAACCTTTACTGTCGTCTGACCTTTGGCGTAGTTGCTTCGAAGCCCCATGAGATTTTGATATATCTTATCTAGTTTTTGTTCAATTTCACGAGTTTTTTTGTTATTTTCTCCAAGATTAGCCCTTAACTCAGCAGCCTCACTTGAGACTGCATCATGTTGAGATTGTTGCTCTGCAATTTCGTTAGATAATCGATCATGAAGTTTTTTTAGTTCACGAACTCTCTTTCGGGTTTCAGTGATTTCTTTTTCAATCGCCCCCAATTGTTGAACGTTGTTTTCTTTAATTTTTCTTAATCCTTCAATACCTGTTTTTCCCGCATCTATTCTTGTTGTTAGTTCAGTCAATTTGGATTTCAAGTCGCCTATCTTAATCTGAACTTCCAGAACTCGGGTGCTTCCTTCCTCCACCATTTCTGAACCGAGTTCCATCCATTTCGTTTCGATTTCATGGCGTTGAGATTTCAGTCCTTCTCTTAGTTGCCGCAGCTTTTCACTTCTGACTTTGATTTCTTCAAATCGAGACGAGAGCTCGTCAAGCTTTTTCTTGCTTTCTAAAATTTCATGGGAGATTTTCATGGCTTCGAATCTTTTGATTTCTTCAGTGACGAATGTGTAACGAAGAAATTCGTTGCGTTCTCTTTCTAGGTCATCAATTCTTTTTTGTACTTCGTCTACTCTGCCCATCGCTGTTCGAATTGATATTTCGGCAGTTCGAAGTTTCTCTTCGGCTTCAGCCTTCTCACTATCATACTGGGCTATACCTACTAAGTCTTCTATGACCTTTCTACGTTCGGAAGGGGAAATTTCGGCGATACGTGTGATTGTTCCTTGGGCAACAACGTTGTATCCTGATGGGCTGATTCCAGCCATGGAAAGAATATGTATAATGTTAGATCTTGAAATTCTTCTTCCATTAAGTCTATAAACGCTCTGACCATTTCGTCGGATTTCACGAGAGATAGTTATGGTGTTTGTGTCCACTGGTATTCGATTGTCGTAATTGTCAAATTGAATTATGACTTTAGCAGCTTTTGCCTTTTCGATGCCAGCATCGGGGGCGCCGTGAAACATTAATTTTGCAAAGTTTTCAGCTCTAAGTCTCCTTGCACTTAACTCGCCTAAACAGAACAGGATGGCGTCCACGATATTGGTTTTTCCACTTCCATTTGGTCCTGTGAATACAGTAAACCCCTTATCCAACGTGATGGTGGTTTTTGAACCTCCAAACATTTTGAAGCCTTTCAGTTCAATTTTCTTTATATAGGGCATTCTTTGGGAGCCGCCTCCACATCAGTATCGTATGGTAAATGTTAACTCTTATAGAGGTTACACTTTTTCTCTATAAAACTATTCTATAGATAAAATACAAACCGTTTTAACTCTTTTGCAGTAAAAGCGATGAAAGCTTTCAACGCTTTCTCGTTTCCCGAAATTTTTCGCGCGCACGCCAGTGTTTTAACAAACAATCGTGCCATCAGTCAAACTCTGTGTCTCTCAGAAACTTTTAGAAAATGAGGTAACCCGAACTTATTAATTCTTGATAAGACTCCAAATCTTATCGCTTATATAATGAATGTTTTTCACAATCTTTCCATGTTCAATCTTTCTCATATTCTGTGAATCAAAGAGAGCGACACCTACTGCCAAGGGCTTGCCGTGACGTTCTTCGGTGATTAGCAGAAGATCGTTTTCTTTGAAGTCTCTTGTTATCGTGCAGACTCCTGGAGCCATTATATCAGCACCGTTGCAAATATGAGGAACTGCGCCCATGTCTATAACAATCTGTGGAAGAAAATGAAGAACTTTGCTGAAGATTAATGTGGGAAAAAGTATATCGTTTAGTTTTGCTATCAAAGGTTTTCCATCGATGAAGAAAAACTCTGCGTCTTGTGTTTTAAGGGCTTCAATGCGAGGTTTAGGCCCAAATATTTTCTCAGTGGTGCATCCGATTTTTCTAGAAAACTCGAGAAGGAGACGCTTTATTTCCTTTTCTCTCAGAAATCGCCGTCGAGGATGTTTGGACAAGGTTTACAACATCCTTTGATGAATAACATTTAAATTACTGGTCGTCGGCACCTATAAAAAGACGGCGATAAAAGTAGGAGAGGACCACACATGAGTGAAATGACTACTCAGATATTGGAAGAAAGTCTCGGAAAAATTGTTCTTGTACGATTGAGAGGTGGGAAGAGTTTACGTGGTAAACTGAAGGGATTTGATCAGCATCTCAACTTAGTGTTGGAAGAGACAGAAGATACGACGGACGCTGAGAATTTGAAAAGGTTGGGGGTCATTATCGTTCGTGGAGACAATGTTGTAATAATCTCTCCGCCTCCTAGGTGAAAAATGTGGGAAAGATAAGTAAGGGTACTCCATCGTTTGGAAAACGTGCGAGAAGAACTCTTCATATTCGATGTAGAAGGTGCGGAAGGAGAGCTTACAATGTTAAAAAGAAGATATGTGGTGCTTGTGGTTATGGGGCGACGACCACGATTAGAAGGTATAAATGGCAGACTAAGACTTTGAATCGGGCGAGGCTACGTTAACTTATTTTAGGAGTTGGAAGAATCTTTTGTCAATTCTTACGAAGATTAGTGGTCCTTTGCTTTGGGAGAGATACTTTGCGTTTTTCATTGCTTTTTTTGTGATGTTTAAAAGTTTTTGATTTGCGTAGATTTGGTTTTGTGCGTATTTTGCTAGTTCGGTTTTTATGAGGTTTTCTGCTAGTATTGATGTTCCGCAGATTTCTCCGTTTCTTATTAATGTACCAATTATTATGTCTTTCATTTCGTTGCGGTAGGGGAGTTGGCTCCAGAGGGGTTCTGCTTTGAGTTGGCGTTGGTTTCTTTTGTTCCAGTATAGGTGATCTTCGTTTGTTATGAGGACTTTGACTCGTTCGTCCCATTTTTTCATCCAGATTCCAGACCACAGGTCTATGAATTGTTGGAGTTCCTTTGGCTTTTTTTGGGAGTACCATTGTATTTTTTCTGTTAGTTCGATTTTTGCGTTTTGTCTGCCTGTGAGGTTCCAGTGGAATTGTAGGTAGTTTAGGAGGTCTTGGCTGGCTATTTGGAGGATTTTTTTGTCTGTGGTGTTAGGGTTGAGTTGTGGGTTTTTGTCTTGTAGGCTTTGGGATAGCATCAGTTCGATGGTGTTTATGGGAGGTCTCCTCCTTTCTCATTATGGTTTGGGTTGTGCGGGGTATTAAGGGTTTGTTTAATATTGCTCTATAATTTTCTTTGATAATTATTTTCGATTTTAGAGTATAGTGGTTTTTGATAGGGGGATTTTGTGCGTGTGTTTGTGTCTGTCTCTAGGTCCCTATAGAGGGGGGAGGAAAAAGAAACAAAGATCCTTTCTTCTCTCTGTTGATAACGTCTGGGAAAAATTTTGGTTATCATTATCAACTGGTGAAGGGACGTTTGATTTTGGCTGTCTGAATTTGAAACAGACAATTTTTTGGGTTCTATTCAACGACTCTCCTATGATATCATGATGATAACGTGTTATCAAATGATTTTGGACATTTCTGGGCCTTCTTCTCCAAGTGAAAAATAGGATTTTTTTGTGTTTTTTCATCAACTGCTAAAGGTAACAATAGTATTAGCTGTCTGATTTTGGAACAGGCGTAGTTTTAGGTCCTGTTGGATTTCACTGTGTGATAGCAGTTGAAAACCTATTTCTTCTGTTTTCTTAAAGTGTTTTTCATCAGAGACAAGTACTGCTTTTTCTTTGAATGCTGTCATAGTGATTATTGCGTTTGCTAGTGGCATGTCTTTGTTTCTGGTGCTAGTTGGGGTGAGGTGTCGTTTAGGATGTTCATGGCATGTATGTGTAGAAGAAAGTTTCTGAAGAGTTAAGTGCATGAATTGCATATTTTTAGGATAGAGAAAGGAAAGATGAAGAAAAAGATAGCGGTTCTAATGGTGTCATTGCTTCTAGGAACGTCAACATTGACGTTAAACATTCAACCAGCTAATGCAGAACCAGCTGATTATGTGTGGGTACAAGTTCTATTTGCCGATGATCATCCTGTGAAAGGAGCTTGGGTAAAAATAATGTATCAAGGAGAAGAAAAAGCAACTTGCACTGGAACTAATGAGACTGGTCATTGTGATTGGTCTGGGTTAGGACTTTCAGAAGGATGGCATGTAGCAGAGGCCTATTATCCAGATTCTCAGATTTATTTCGCAGATAGCACGTTTTGGGTGGATTCGAACGGGGATGGAAACACTACTATAAGAGGGCCCTACGAAATAACACCACCAGAGATTCAAATACTATCCCCTGAAAACGAGACATACACATCGACCTCTATTCCATTGACTTTCACTGTTTATGACTATTCACCGATATCTTGGATGGGCTACAGCCTAGACAACCAACCAAACGTAACTCTAATAGGAAACACAACTCTATCAGGCTTATCCTACGGATACCATTACCTGGCAGTTTATGCTAACGACACATATGGAAATATGGGGGCATCCGGCAAAATCCTCTTTGCAGTATCACATTTCGTTCCAGATGACTATCCAACAATACAAGAGGCAATAAACAATGCAAACGAAGGAGACATCATATTTGTTAGAAATGGAACATACTACGAGAATGTAGTAGTTAACAAGACAGTATCGTTAATCGGAGAGAATAGAACCACAACAATCCTTGATGGCAACGGAAATGAAACTGGGATTCACGTAATAGCAGATAACGTAACCATTGAAGAATTTACAGTTCAAAATTTTGAAGCAGGCATCAAAGTAGAGAGCAACAACAATGTCGTACACTTTAACCAAGTGTCTTCAAACGGCAATAACGCAAGTGAAACCGAAACAAACCTAGAAATCTATCAAGATTATGTGTCTCCACTTTCAAGATGGTACTTACACAATCTTATTGACGGAAGTTATACAGGTTTTTTCAACATAACTGAACTTACACCTGTCATCGGCGTGCACGCGTTCGGTCACGAAGACGTACATTCGTTGGCAATCGGTTTGTTTTACGACGAGAACCGTGACAATATTCCCCAGCTTTTGGAGTTTGTAGGAGTTATGGATGGTAAAGAACAAAACGTAAAATCCTATCTCATCGATCCACCTGAAGGACAATACATTATAAAAGTAATGGGATGGGATGTCCCAAGTGATCCAGGACACTTCGACTTGAAAATTGTAAGATACACTGGCTATGGAATTGGATTCTTCTCGTCTGAAAACAATACTGTCACACAGAACTTGGCGGCATCTAATCCGGTGGGTGTGTATCTTCGCGATTGTTATAATACAACTGTACGTCTGAATAATGCTACAGTGAATATTTGCGGTATCGCTGCAGGCAATTCAACAGAGTGCGTTATCTCAGAAAACAATGCTACTCTGAATCATTATGGGGCGGGTATCTCTCCATGGCCATGGCCATATATATCTGGTATCGGCATTTCTCTCTGGTCAGTCCGTCACAGTTTCATATCCGAAAACTACGTGGCTATGAATGCCTTAGGAATCTGTTTGTGGAATTCCTCTGAGAATGAACTGATTGGGAATAGAATGTTTTCGAATTTAGGTTGGGGCTTAGGGTTACATGCCTCATGTGAGAATACGGTTCTCTACAACAATATTTCTTTATCAACCTGGTTGGATGGAGTGAGAATGATGTTTGCCTCCAGAAACAACATTACTGAGAACTACATTTCCTTCAACTATCACGCAGGAATCTTTCTTTGGCTAGAAAATGACAACAACACGATTACCCGAAACAAGTTATACTCAAATATTCAGCATGGAGTAGAATTGAAGTTTTCTGATAGCAACGTTATCGCAGAAAACAAGATTGGATACGATGCCCAAAATGGTATTTTGATTATCGAGTCTACGGGATGTAGGGTAAGAAATAATCTTATTTTTTCAAATCTTAGGGGTATAATGGTTTACGATTCCTTTGGAAATACAATCTACCACAATAGCGTTATTGACAATTGGGAGCAACCAAGCTGGGATGGCACGGACGGTAACTTCTGGGACAATGGTTATCCAGACGGTGGCAACTATTGGAGTGACTATGAAGACGTAGATCAATACAGTGGTCCACATCAAAATGAAACTGGAAGCGATGGAATATGGGATCATCCATGTGGTGTCGGAGTAAACAACCAAGACAACTATCCACTTACAAAACCTATTCCATCAAGTTCACACGACATAGGAATAACAGGTTTAACCTCATCCAAAACTGTGGTAGGGCAAGGATTTAACTTACACATCAATGTAGCAGTCTTTAACTATGGTAATGACACTGAACCCTTCAATGTTACTGCCTACTACGATGACACTGCTATCACGTTGCCAAACGGAAAAAACTACACAACCACAACCCTATCTAGCGGAGACTCCACAACCCTCACCTTCACCTGGAACACCACAGGCGTAGTCAAGGGCAACTACACCATCACAGTCAGAGCCACTCCAGTTCCAAGCGAAACAGACCTAGCAGACAACTTCAATACAGATGGCTGGGTAATAGTTACCATTCTGGGTGATGTGAACGGAGACTTCGAAGTCGATGTCTTCGACAAGGTGTTGGTTGGAGCAGCCTTCGGAGCCACCTACAACCCTACAGACGGCATATACTGGCATCAACCACCCGACTTCCCAGAACCTTGTATTTACTGTCCTCACTCTCCAAACGCAGACATAAACGGAGACGGGATCATAGACGTGTTTGACAAGGTAATAGTCGGATACCACTTCGGAGAAACAGAACCGTAACAACCTAAAAGGCAAACCCCCCTAATCGCACCTCTTCTTCCCCTCTAACAATCAAATAAGACAAGGCTTTAGAACCATTTGATTTCTAATAAATGGCAAGTTGTTGCACTTGGAATTCTATCATTTGATGCCAACACGCAAATCAGACGGCTAAGACGAGGGTGTTCTTTCGGCAGTTGATGAAGAAGACAAAAATTTTTCTGTCATATCTCAGACGAGAGATGCTCAACAATAAGGCAAAAAGTATTTAAAACATCTCTTAATGGATAAGAACGAAACCACGAAGGAGAAACCGCGACCATGGTGAGAAAAGCACGAATCCGACTCACAAGCACAGACTTCAAAAAACTTGAAGAAGTATGCGGAGAACTGAAGACCATCGCCGATAGAACAGGTATCAAAATGACTGGGCCAATCCCACTCCCAACGAAAAGACTCCGTGTGCCAGTTCGAAAAACCCCATGTGGCGAAGGAACTGCCACTTGGGACAGGTGGGAAATGCGCATTCACAAGCGCCTCATCGACATCGACGCAGAAGAGCGTGTGATGCGACGGATCATGAGGATTCGTGTTCCAGAAGAAGTTTACGTAAGCATAGAACTCATGTAGCAGACTATTTTGATCAATAAATGTTGAACTAATGATTTCTGATTTAGACGCTATAATTCAATGGTGCTTACTTTTTTTGATGTCTGAAAGATCAAGAAGTACAGAGCCTTCACATTCTCTTCTCTAACTCGTAGTATCTATTAGATGCAATGCCGAGCTTAGAAGCACTATCTCAAATGCAAAAATATATAAGTTATATCTTTACTAATTAGTGAGAGATGAAGGGAATGCGTAAAAACAAACTCTCCTTTCTCTTTCAGCGCTTTTGAAAGACACCTACGCATTCCCAGAACTTATCTTATGGGTCCTTTTGAATTTGAAGTTTATGAAACATTCTTCCATAAAAATCTAAGGAACTAAAAGTTCCTACTTCACACATTGATTGTGATAGAGTAATTGGCCATCCAAACGTATAAATAGCATGACTAACCATAAATCAATTCGATGAGGGGAATGCTAGACCAAAAATCTCTCCTTTCTCTGAGAATTTTTGTCCCCCGCATTCCCTGAATTTCTTCTAAGTGCTTTCTCTTAAAATCAATAATAAACGAGATATGCTCCAATTTTCTAGAAGAATTCTTCACAAAATTCATAAAGTAACTACCACCTTCATTTCACCTTCTAACTGTGTTGAAAGAGAAGGGAGAACCAGAGACTACCATAAAAGGAGCTACTCCTCACACGAGTTTTATGCTCCCTCCATTTTCAATCATTTAATCAAAAAATTCCAAAATAGTCTCCAAAGTAATCATCGTCAGATAAATGAATAAATCCTGATTAAATCTAGAAATATTCTAAAGGTATATGTAAGTCATAACTGCTAAAGCACATGAAATGATAAAAGTTATACCCCAGACTATTTTGTTCCACCAGAAGACTTTCAACCCATCCATCATACCGAAGGGCAAAAGATTGAAGAGAGCAATCCATGCATTGAAGGCTGCACCCCATATCAAGATTACAGAGAGAGGCAATGATGATGAGTAGAAGAAAGAAAACAAAAGTATACTTGATAAAACAATGTTTGTCAAGGGTCCAGCTATGGCGGTTTTTCCGGCAATCTCCTTGCTTACTGATCCTGCAATCATAACGGCGCCAGGTGAGATTATTTTGAAGACAGGTAGGAAAATTGAGATGAGAGTGATGAGGGCACCGAACATGGTTAGTCGAAATTCCGCCCATAACCCAAGGCGTTGTGCTTGCATTTTGTGGCTGAGTTCATGGAGCAAAAATGCGAGTGTAAAAGTTATTGTTAATCCTGCTAAGATTTGTGGTTGAGATCCTATTTGTGAGACATAGGGCAATCCAACAGATAATCCTACACCCGCAACTAACAGTGTCCCGATAGCGAGATGCCTTACTTCTTTTGGGCTGAACCCGAAGGTTCTAGTCATTGGCTTAGGCGTGTAGGTGACTGTATGTTCGTAGGGTTTTCCTTCGATTATGACTGGAGGTGGAGGTTCTTGACGTGGGATTTTTGCTCTCCAGTACTCTGGGCATTCATGGTTTTCTGGTAACCTATGTTCTGGACAAAAATATTGGTTACAGAATGGACATTTGAAGGGTAAAATGACATCTTTGTCGCAATATTGGCATTTCACTGTCTTTATAACTTCCTTTATAGCCGACCATTTTAATGGTTGAGCGATTTAAGTGTTTAACTCTGGATATACAGAAATGCAAGGATGTCTCTTCGGGTAATGTTTTAATAAAGAGAGAATTAGATAGACTGCTGGCAGTGCCGGGACAATATGCCGGGATTATGACAGAAATGAAGAATTCACATCCCGTTGGCAGAGTGGATAATGCGCAGGCCTTGAGAGCCTGTGGTCCT
>Ga0209636_10000606_pt1 | contig 35540 bp, 28 predicted proteins | sample DeeMarSWOR152_54_FD_187464 | JGI IMG/M metagenome (GOLD analysis project Ga0209636, IMG submission 187464) | Marine sediment microbial communities from White Oak River estuary, North Carolina - WOR-1-52-54 (SPAdes) (version 2) | ecosystem: Environmental > Aquatic > Marine > Intertidal zone >... | reverse complement strand
TTTTTGTGGTATTGTCTTTTTCCATCACACAACTTGTTGTTCCTCTTTACGCTTTCAAGGTTGGAGCTTCTCAACTGGAAATAGGTTTGATAGGTCTTGTCTATTTCGCGGCGTCGGTTCCGCTATCTCCCCTTTTTGGAAGACTTTCTGATAAGGTTGGACGGTCACACATCCTCGTGGTAAGTATCTTGGGAAACGCTGTTACAACTATTCTGCTTATAGTAGCGGAAAATGTTCTTGGACTCGTTGTTCTCCGGGCAATTCAAGGCATATTGGCATCTGCTTTTTGGCCTATTACTGAAGCTTGCGTCGCTGACGTAGCTCCGCCATCTAAGATGGGAGAAGCGATGAGTCTTTTCAGCATTTCGTATGGTCTATCATTTATGATTGGACCAACGGCAGGAGGGTTTTTCTTGGACAATTATAGCTTTGATACAGCATTTTTGGCATCATTTGTTCTGTTAATCATTTCCATTCCTGCGATCCTCATTAAACGAAAAACGAGAAGTGATTGCTCAAACACAGATTGCAAAGATGAGAGCATTTCAACCGTTCATAAACTATTTGAAACTACAGAATATGAGAAAAGAATTCTTTTTCCATGTTGTTTAGCGGTATGGTTATATGGTATCATTGCTGGTGTGGTAACAGCTATATTTCCAGTGTTTGCCAAGGTTATTGGGTTGACAGCTACCCAAATAGGTTTCCTTCTTATGGGATATGGATTTGCAAGAATCGTCGCATTTTGGGGGGCTGGAAAACTGGGAGACAGATTCGACAAAAAAATGTTAAACATCATCGGTGTAGGTGTGTGTAGTTCTATAATGTTTGTTGCAGTCTTGAGGGCTTTCGATCACCTCTTCGTCGTCATGGCGTTGATTGGGATAGGACTTGGAGTCATATACCCTTCTTCGTTGGCATTAATTTCTGCAGTCTCCTCTACAAGAAGGGGTTTGCTTATTGGTTTTTTTGACAGCTCGTTGTCTCTTGGGATGGCTATGGGCTCTCAATTAGGTGGAGCGTTGGCTGAATATGGGGGATTAGAAACCCCTTACTATTTCTGCTCAGCGGCTAATATAATAGGCGTCATGATTTTAACTCTGCAATTAAGAAAATCAAATAACGCGCGCAGAATCTCTTCCTCTTAGTTGCATGAATAGAGTCTAATTCGCGAATAAAAATATGTAATGATTACATGCATTAGCAAATGTTTTTTGCAGTTTACCATCATGCATGCAAACGTAAAAAATGTGCGCTCACAATATCTACCAGACAGGTTTAAAGATCATCTACAATCTGACAAGGCAAAGCCGGCTCTACGCCATAGAGCCGAAATAAGCAAACTACTGCGCCCTTCGAAGGAAGTGCTGGGCATAAGATCCTACACAATCACCAAATTCGTGAACATCTTGATAAAGAAGCCACTCCACGAGCAGCTGGAGGAAAAGGCCAGAAAGCTGGAAACAACACCGGACAAGCGCGTATACAACGCAATATTGTTAATACTAAGAACCTAAAGGTTGATCAACAACAATGCACTACTCCTCTACCATGTCGCATCGTCACATTCCGTATTATGAATATGACCTTATGCATGTGCATTTAACATTGTTATGTTATAATCCACTTTCGCGCGCATAGCAAAAGGCGTAATTAGGGCGCCCAAAAAAATCAACAAGGGCGCAGCGAATATGCCGTGCATATAAACGGCTTAGAGTTACTCGCGCGCGCATATAAAAGCCATCGGCGTGAGTCTGACTTACACAATGGGTAATAGGCTATTTTTCGTTCTCTCCCGAGAGTATGCCTCTCTTTTCAAGATCCTCTGCGATGTCTTCTAGTCCATACTTTGACAGAGTCTCTCGTTTGGGCACTCCTGTTTTTGCGTCCCATCCCCACAATTTGTAGTATTCATCTATCATCCTCTTGAGATGTTTCGGCTTCACTACGCATCCCTCTGCCGGCCCAGCGGGAACAGGCTCGTTGAGCATTCTCTTAGGGAGGCAGTCGTCTTTTCTTCGGAACCCTTCTCTAGCATTAAAGGCTCTGGTTAACGTGTAAACTCTATCAACGACCTCAACGAGGTAGTCGCTCGCTACGTTCCAACCCGTCAATGCGGATAACACTTCTGAATAATATTCATAACCAAGAAGCACGAAACGGCAATAGCCCATAATGTCGGGGAGCGCCCGTTCTCGTGTGGACTTTCTCACAATTTCAGCTTTTCCTTCCGGAGACTGGGGGTTCATCTTTTCTATTTCTGTTCCAATAGTCCAAGCCTTACAATGGCTTCCACCAATGTCAGCAATGGCGAATGCTAAACCTTGACCTATGGCTTTCCTCGGGTCATATGCTGGCAACTCGAGGCCCTTCACGTGCATTGCGTATTTTTTGGCTCCTTTAATTTTTTCAGCCGCTCTCACAACACCATCGGCTAAGATGGCACCTATTCCCTCTCTCTTAGCGATTTTCTTGAGAAGCTCGATTTGAGCTTCATGATTTCCGAAAGTTAACTCTAGTTCCTCAGTGTCTTTCTTTGTGATTTTGCCTCTTTCATAACACTCCATGGCAAACCCAACCACGTTGCCTGCCGATATAGTATCCAAACCTAAATCGTCACATAACAGATTCGCATATGTGATGGCTTCTATATTGTCTACTCCACAAGCAGAGCCGAGCATGCAAGTCGTTTCATATTCCGGACCATCCACGATCGTACTGGAATATGGTCCATTTTTAACCATACGTAAGTGACTACACGCGATAGGACATCCAAAACACGCCTTATTCTTAACGTACAATCTTTCCTTCACATATGGAGCAGCGAGTTTTTCATACTTGTCGAAGTAGGTGTTCTGGTAGTTTCGTGTTGGAAGCACGCCCCACTCATTGTATGTAGAAAGACCGGACAAAGTGCCATACTCAGTTAAGGGTTTCCATACGGTTTTCTGCATACCCTCCCAAGCTAGCTTTGTGAAAGTCTCAAGATCTGCCACGTCTATGTCCATAGAACCGCGAACCACAATGGCTTTAAGATTTTTGGAGCCCATAACGGCACCAACGCCACCCCTTCCCGCTTGTCTGTACAAATCGTTTGTTATACATGAAAATCTCACGAGATTTTCGCCGGCTGGACCGATAGCAGCTATCTTGACAGACCGGTCTCCAATTTCCTCTTTAATCAACCGGTCAGTTTCGTGAACACCCTTGCCCCATAGTCCTTTCGCATCCGTTAAAAAAACATCGTTGTCATTAATCAACAAATAAACAGGCTCTTTAGATTTGCTCCGGATCACAATAGCGTCATATCCAGAAAATTTCATCTCCGGGCCGAAGTGCCCTCCTCCCTGGGCATCACAATATCCCTCGGTCGCGGGGCCTTTTGTCACCACGCTATATTTGCATCCCTGAGGCACTAGGGTTCCTGTAAAGGGTCCAGTAGCAAATATTATGCAATTCTGAGGGTCGAATGGGCTTATCCCTGGGGGAACAGCATCATACAATATTTTTGCTCCGAACCCCGTGCCACCCAAGAACTTCTTAACAAAACCGAGATTGATATGCTTCTTATGTATTTTCTTCATGGAAAGATCCACATATACTATCTTTCCAGCGTATCCTTCTATCGAACTAATCACCACTCGAAACTGTGATAATTGTTATTATTATAAATTTTTGGGATTTTTCTAGGGCGCTCAAAATTCATGCAAGCAACCTTTTGAAATGCAAAGTAGTTCATATATTTGCTAATGCAACAAGAAAATAGAAACAGTTTCTGGTAATCTTCACGGTTTGCTTATCCATGGCCTCTTTCGTAGATGAGCTACCTCCGCTCTTTCAACGAGCCTATCTGTTGCCTCCTGCGTTCTCATCAGTATCTCTTCTTCATTGACGCTTTTGATCTCTCGGTTTTCCATCACCAATTTTCCATCGATGATCACTGTATTCACGTTGCTGGCCCTAGCGCAGTAAACTAATTGAGAAACAACCCGGTTAATTGGAGTCATATTAGCTTTTTTTAGGTTAACAAGAATTATATCGGCTTTCTTACCTTTTTCAATTGAACCTATTTCCTTTTCTAGACCAAGCGTCCTAGCCCCGTCGATGGTCGCCATCTCTAAAACCTTCTCTGCAGTTATGGCAACTGGGTCTAGGGTGGCCACCTTTTGCAGAAGTGCCGTAGTCTTAATAACCTCAAACATGTCTTGGTTGTTGTTGCTAGCCGCGCCATCAACGCCTAGCCCTACAGTCACTCCAGCTCTTAACAGTTTAGGGATAGGCGCGACCCCAGAAGCTAGATACATGTTGCTTACAGGATTGTGAGAGACCTTAACATTGTTTTCTTTTAGAAGTTGGATGTCTTCGTCGCTAAGCCAGACGCAGTGAGCAGCAAGGAGGTTTGAATCAAGTATACCCAATTCTTCTTTACAATATTTTATGGGGGTCATACCAAAATTGGCGGTCCAGTTTCTTACCTCATCTTGAGTTTCGTGAAGGTGAGTGCAAAAGCCTACTTTGTATTTTTTTGATAACTGGTACCCTTTGATTAAGAACTCCTTAGATGCGGAGAAGGGAGAGCCGGCGCCAGGCCATACGTGGAGTCTGCCGTCGCCTTTCCCGTGCCACTTTCTGATCAGAGCATCGGTTTCCTTGAGCGCTTTCTCGGTGTTCATGAGTACACTGGGCCTGATACCCATCTCGAAAACGTCACAGTCGAGCGCAAGAAGAGAGAACACAGCCCGTATACCCACGTCGTCTAAGCCTTGAATACAATGATTGGACAACGAGATGTCTGTAGAAACGTGATTGTCGACGGTGCATGTGCATCCGCTCCTTATGAGCTCCAAGCAGCCGGTTACCGCTCCATAGTAACAGTCTTCGGCACAAAGACGGTCTACATCCGAGAAAACGATTATAGGAAGCCAGTCCATCAGTTTCAAGTCGTCTCCTAGGCTACGAAGCAGTGTTTGGAAAAGATGTGTGTGAGTATTCACAAAACCAGGAAGGACCGCCATGTTCGTAGCATCGATTGTTTTTTCAGCCTTATGCCTCTTTGCTAGTTCTGTGGAGCTTCCCACATCCACGATCAAACCGTCCTCTATAGCAACAGTCCCATGATTGTAAACGGTTCTCTCATGATCCATAGTAATTGTGAAACCATTTTTGATCAAAATATCAGCCAAAACAACACGCCTCGAGGGTTTTCTACTGTTGCCAGCATACCGACCGTGAATATTTAAGTTTTTTCGCTTTGTATAAAGAGAGTTGTGCAAGATAAACTGAAGCGCGCGTAATGATTCTCTGGCTGGGAGAGGTGAATGTGTGCATGCAGTTGGAATGAGCGTGATGGTTAGCGACTTAAGAGTATCCGATCTTAAATGACAATTGGAATGTGCCCAATAAATGATGATGTGTGTCTTGAGGGTTATTACAGTTATTCTGCGCTAGCCGAAAGGGTGAAAAATGCAGGCATATTTTTTGACAGAAGTTTACTTGAAATCACCAGGTTCAAAGGCAAGATTTTCGACTCTGGCAGAAGGTGCAAATCGGCCAAATCCAGCGCTTCCAGTTATTTCTCCTTCTCGCGCAACTATCGTCCCTCTGACTACCGTAATCAACGGCCATCCCTTAATTCTCCAACCTTCGAACGGCGTGAAGTCAGCGATACAGCGGAGTATGTCGGAGCTAATGATGCTTTCCTTTTTTAAGTCGACGACTACTAAGTCGGCGTCGGAGCCTATTTGAATCGTTCCCTTCCGTGGATAAAGATTGAAAATCTTCGCGGGGTTTTCTGAAAGAAGTTGGACAAGTCTTTGTAAGGAAATTCTCCCTTTGTTCACTCCCTCACTGAGCATAAGGGGAACCAATGTTTCAAGTCCGGGGATGCCGGCGGGGATGTTTGAGATGTTTTCCCACCCAGTCTCTTTTTCCTTTCTGTAAAAAGCGCAGTGATCCGTGACTATATTATCTACTAGACCGTTCGCCAAGGCCCACCATAAGCTCATTACATCCTCTTTAGAGCGTAGTGGCGGGTTCATGATTATTTGTGGGCCGTACTTAACATAGTCGTCACGAGTGAACAAGAGGTAATGAGGGCAGGTTTCTGATGTGACTTTTACCCCCCTACTCTTCGCTTGCTTAACGAGTTGAACCCCTTCCTTTGTGCTCATATGAGCGATGTGAAGCCTATTTCCAACCGCTCCAGAGTATAATATGGCACGGGAGATAGCTTCAGCTTCTACCATGTTTGGTCTAGAGTCTGAGTGTGCCGCGAGGTCTTTTCGGCCCTCAGAGACGATTTTCCTCTTGAAATAGTCAAGTAATTCGTGATTTTCGGCATGTACAGTGGCGACGGACCCCACTTCAGCTATTCTTCGCAGGGCCTCAATCATTATGCCGTCATTTTTGACAGCGGTTTCACCACCCATGGTAATTTTGAAACCCACAACGCCTTCTCTGACAAGGTCGGCTATCTGTAGTGTATCCTTTTCTTCCTGAATTTCCCCGCCATAGAGTGCAAAGTCCACGAAAGCCTCTTTTTCGCCCACCCGTTTTTTCCTTAAAAGGTTTCTTACAGTCGTAGTAAGCCATTCATCCAGCGACGGCATTTCAACAACAGTTGTCACCCCACCCACGGCAGCAGCCTTTGTGCCGGTTCCAAAGTTTTCATGAAGCAATTTCGGGATATATATGTGAGTGTGAGCGTCAATAACCCCGGGCATAACGATTTTCTCTTGCGCATTGATTCTTACATCAGCGCGAGGTAGATTAACATCTTTGGCCACAGCGACGATTTTTCCTCCATCTATCGCTAAGCCAGCCTTAAACACACCAACCGAAGTTGCTATTTTACCGTTTGTGACTACCATATCCACAATTGGCGTAAGACTACTCTCCCTAACACCATGATTTATGGCTTATTTTTCCTTTGGAAGTTCGCTTGGGACTTCAATTTGATTTGCAACATCTCTTAATCCAAGCTCTTTCAGTTTTTTTATTGGAATCAATCCTGTTTCTAGATCCCAGCCTCGTTCCTTGTAATATTCGTCTAGCATAACATTCAACTCAACAACATGACCTTTGCAAGGCCCGTCAGGGGCCATCTCTTTCAAAAACCGGTTTGGTAGGGTATCGTGTTTTCTTCTTAACCCTAATCTAATGTTATACGCCCTTTTTAAGTTGACTATTCTATCTGCCACTTTCTTAAGGGTGGCAACAGTTGTTTTTACACCTGTAACTGCTGTATAAACGTTAGCTACATCGTCCCACCACATTACCGGAGGCCAAAAAGTAGCTCCGCCAACGCACATTGGCAATGAGTTAACAATTGTTCCGAAGTCTTCACACCCCTTAGCTAGAATCCCTTTGTATTTTATTGAAAGTCTATCTGCCATCTCTGGAATGTAGCGCTTTCCGAATCTCTCTGCGATCACGTCTGGAAATCCTATTTCATCGTAGAAAGAGCAGTGTCTCAGGTGATCGGCTCCTCTTACCGAGGCTGCATGTGCTATAGCCATGGATTTATGGGCTCTTCCGTCTTGCGCAGATATATCAAGGCCCTTGACATGCATTGCGTACTCTTTAGCACCTTTGCCGATTTTCTCTGCGGCCCGCTTAACGCCGTCAGCAAGCGTATCGCCGAAACCTTCTCTATTGGCTATTTTTTGCACCATTTCAATTATGGTTTCTTTGTTACCCCAAGAGAAGTCAATACCGTTAGTGTCCTTCTCGTTGATTATTCCTTTCTCCCAAAGTTCCATGGCGAAGGCTATAGCTGAGCCCGTTGAGATTGTGTCCAAGCCGTATTGGGTGCATAGCCAATTGGCGTGTAGAATGCTTTCAATGTCATGGTTCCAGCATCTCCCTCCGAAGGAATTTATTGTCTCGTATTCCGGATGGTCGCCATGTGAACCAACGTAAGTTCCAGACCTGACTATTAGATAGTTCTTGCATGCGAGCGGGCAACAAAAACACGCTCGGTCCTTAACTTTGTACTCCTTAATCAAGACATCCCCGCTAATCTCGTGCGCCATGGGATAAACACCAGTTTGGAAGTTTTTGGTTGGAAACCTACCGATCTCATTCATCGCCTCAACAAGTACTGTGGTACCATATTTTGTGACAGATGGGGTGAACTGGTTCTCTCTTATTCTCTTGTTTATGTCGTCGATTAAGTCCAAAAACCTTTCTAAGTCAGCAACCCTCACATCTTTTGAGCCTGTGATCGCTATAGCCTTAAGCCTTTTGGAGCCCATAACTGCGCCCATGCCAGTTCGACCGGAAGCACGATATGTAGTATTAATAATGCAAGCAAAACGGACAAGGTTTTCGCCAGCTTGTCCAATAGAAGCAACTTTTATGTCCTCATCTCCCGTGTCTTTCTTGATAATCTCTTCCGTTTCCCAGACAGTCTTTCCCCATAGAGGATTAGCATCCTTGAGTTCAACGTTGTCATCATCAATCCATAAGTATGTGGGCTTCTTAGCCCTCCCCTGAACGATAATAGCATCATAACCCGCGTACTTCAGTTCGGCCCCCCAGTACCCGCCTGCGCTTGACTCACCCCACACTCCCGTTAGCGGGGATTTTGCAGCAACATTGAATCGTCCTGACGTGGGCCATGCAGTCCCAGTAACTGGACCTGCAGCAAACACCAACCGATTTTTCGGACCCAGCGGGTCCGTATCAGAACCTGTTTCATCCCACAGTATCCTTGCGCAGAAACCTGTCCCCCCAATGTAATCCTTCACCAGTTTCTTAGACAGTGGAATAGCAACGACTTTTTTTTGGGACAAGTCGACACGTAGAATTTGTCCAGCATAGCCACCTAGATACATTTCATCCAGACCCTTCGACCTCCAATATTATTTAGCGCGCTCACGGTTACTGGCTTATATGGATGCATACAAATCTTTAAATACATAACGTTTTTTTGGACAAGAAGAGGAAGGATGGTCACATGTGTAACGGGACTGTTTTGGTTGTAGGGGGTACAGGTGAAGTAGGTAGGTACGTCGTGGAGTATCTGGCTAGATCTCAATATGTAAAGAAACTTGTTGTGGCTGCGAGAACTGAAGAAGTTGGAAAGATGATCGTAAAAAACGCTGCCATAGGAGCAGCTATGCATGGTTTTTATCCGAAGGTTGATTTTTTTAAACTCGATTTGAAGGACGAAGAACAAACAGAAAAGGCCTTGGTAGAAATCGAGCCTCAAGTCATACTCCACACAGCTACTCTTATGTCAAGTTACTACTATGTTTCAAAAATTAAGCCGAAAATCAAGGAATTTGGCTTTAAGACGTACTTCGCCGGTCACACCCTAGCTAAAGATCTTTTCCTAATTTACAAATTGATGAAAGCCTTGAAGAGATCAGGCGTAAATAGTCTGGTGGTTAATAATGCTTTTCCTGATATTTCCAATCATGTATTAGCGAAAATCGGATTGGCCCCAGCCGTAGGGTCTGGAACAATAGACTTGACTGTTTATGGGATAAAAAAAATATTGGCAGATAAAATCGGCGTGCCAATGCATAATTTTTTTGTAGAGATGATCGCGCATCATTCTCTAAGAGTAAATTCACCTGAGGATGTGCCTTATTTTCTCAGGATTCGTTTCAAAGGTGAAGATATAACAGAAAAGTTTAATGTACATGAGCTGGTTGCAGAGGCATGCAAACTCACTATTGGTACTTCACGAGTGAATAATTCATCGATAACAGCATCTTCAGCCACAAAAAACGTTCTGGCTATTTTAAACCCTACTAAAGAATTAGAACATGCCCCCGGCGCAAATGGAATGTTGGGCGGATCTCCAGTACGGTTTCATGCAAAAAAAGTTGAAGTTGCCCCTCCAGAAGGCATGAGTTTACGAGATGTTGAAAAAATAAACAAAGAAGGATTGAAATTCGATGGGATAGAAAGAATTAATGATGATGGTTCAGTCATTTTTACTAACGAAGCAGTTAGACTGCAACAGATATTGAAAATCAGCTGGAAAAGAATGAGAATTAATGAAATAGAAGATATGGCTAATGATCTTATTTCTGCGTATCGCAGACTCTAAGCAAGCGCGTGAACTTAGCCTGGATTATGCATGCATGTGTTGCACAAGAGCTTGAGTCTTTGGGCAAAACTCGTGAATTGTCTTTTCAACATTTAGAGCAATAAAAAGACTGTAATTGAAAGATGAGAAACAAAAACGGTGAGCGCCCAAGAGAGGGGCTAAATGCTTGGAAGCAGCAAAGAATTTATGGGACTAAACGGATTAGTCTCTGACATATTCGCTCATGTGGTTTAAGAGGGTTACCTAAGGATGGTTGATGTGAAAATAACTGTTGTGAGGATGCTTCAAATCAAGGACCTAACAGAGAGATACAGCGTGCCGGGCACAGAACAGTGTTCACAGTTCAAGCTGGGAGACGAGTTCATCAGCAAGGACTTCGAAAAGCCCAAAGGATTTTGTGATTGGGCTTGGGTCGACATACAAAGGGATGTTGTGGTGTTAGCCTCCGGAGGAAATTACCCTTGGTGTAAGGAGAAGGGACTTCAGTTTTCTTGCTGTACCTCCGGCTTGACGCCCGTCGTCTTTAGACTAGAGAGGATTGAAGAGTAAACGAAGGCTAATACCCCAAACTCCTTATGCGCACACCTATCTCGGTTAGAATGTCTTCAGGGTTATGCCACCTTCTCTCAGTTTCATTCCAAAAGAATTTGTGAGCGTTCAAGGCAGACACCCTCACATAATCTATGAGTCCTATTCCCGTTTGAGCGACTATGCTTTCAGAAAAGCCCTCATCCACTCACGCGCACGTGACTCTCACTAGGCACGCATGCATAAAAAAAGATTCCATGATGCCCTTAGAAGCCTTCTGCGAGAGGGCCATGGAAGCATTCCCGATTCCCTATCTTACGGAAGCCCTACTGTACAAGAAACAGGGACTTTCTTGTTCTTGTTGTCCCTTCCCAAATGTTTCCAAGCAGTCATGCGCTTAGTTGACCCAACATTTATATTCAGTTACGTTCAAATGACAGTTCCAAGAAGTGTCTTAGTATGCCTACGTTTTTGGTGATTTATAGACATTCCCCAGAAAATTGCGGTGCATTCAATGATAAAGCAAGAAAAGCAGTTGAGGAACTTGCGCGCAAACAAGATGAACGATGTAAGAAACATGGAGTCAAGATAGTTGAAGAATGGCATGTACCTGAGGAACACATAATTTTCGTGGTCTATGAAGCCCCCAGTCTGGAAGCTTTCCAAAGATATAACATGGAGCCAGAGGTTCTGGCAATGAGTGAATATGAAACGGCTGAAATTAAAATAGTATATCGCATGAAAGAAGCAATGAAAATACTACGTGCTCGAGCGGGGCGCTAAAAAATGGAGAGGCCTCATTATTTGAGGCTTGGTATTATTTCTTCAGTGATTATCTTTATGCTTTCTGGTATGTCGGGTCCGAGGGGTTCACCGAAGAGTATTCTAGTTACAACTTTCGTGTCAATTATATCTTGAAATCTCTTGGTAACAGTTTCTGGATCGCCGGAATTTGTGAAAATCTCTATTAGAGATTTTGGACAGGCAGCCATAGCCTCCGCTACTCTGTGTTCTTCCAATAGCCTCCTGATGGGTAACACATCTTTTTCCATATCGATGCCATGCCTTTTGTAGGTTTCAGGCCTTTCAGTAGCACCGATAAGGGTCGCCATGTGTCTCCCCCTATCTATTGCTCCTTCTACGTCTTTTATGGAAACCGAAGTGTCGACATAAGGGGCTATTTCAACCTCTGTTGGATCTCTGTTAGCTTCCTTAGCTCCTTCTCGTATTAAATTTGCCGCCCACTTTATATCCGTTGGATGCGAAAAGTCTATGATAACCCCGTCTCCTATGGCCCCTGCAACCTTGAGCAACTTCGGTCCTCTCGCACCGATCCAGATTGGTATCCTATGTGTTATCGGGAATTCAAGCTGTGCATCTTTGTAGTGATAGAACTCGCCGTCGAAAGTAATTTTCTCACCATCCATGAGTTTCCTAAGAATATAGGCATGTTCTCTGGTCATAGTAAGGGGTTTCGGTCTTAAAAGCCCGAGTGTGGAAAGCATGGTCTTATCGCCTGGTCCTATTCCCACGACAACTCTTCCGTTTGAGAGTTCGTCAAGCGTTACAAGAGCAGAGGCAAGACTTGCTGGTTCTCTATAATACATGCTTAAGACTGCGTATCCTATCTTGATTTTCTTCGTGTTCATTGCAATCGCGGCGCCCGTAACCATACCTTCCCGATAGCTGTAGAGTTCGGCTAGCCACATAACGTCGAAGACACCTGCTTCATCAATCAGCTTTCCGTAATGGATGTAATCACGCAATGTTTCTGGCGGCCAAGGAAAAAGCCCTATATCGAATTTCATTTTTTGATTGTCCTCCCTGATATACAAATACCTTATCGTTTTCTCCTTTTTATTGGTGTATTTAAGGATTTTGCCATATGTGCTTACGCGTCATGGACGCACGTCTTGATTAAGAATATTCTAAGGTTTTGTTAGGTCATCAACTGCCCAATCTAATTCCAGCTCTTTTAGTTTCTGTGCACTAGGTATTCCCGTTGTTATGTCCCATTTCCTTGCTACATAGTATTCATCCAGCATCTCATTGAACTTTTTCTTGTCGAGAACCACTCCCTTTGTGGCGCCATCTGGTAGTGGTTCATGTAGCACTCTCTCTGGTAGAGTGTCATCCTTCCTTGTTATGCCTTCTCTAACATTGAAAGCCCGCATTAAGTTGGTTATTCGCTCACCTACTTGCATTAGTTTTTGTTCGTCAACAAGTATTCCCGTTGCTAACGAATACAATTCAGCCCATGTCTCAGGTTCTAACATAGGGTTCTTAACGTATTCAGAGACGAGCTGAAATAGAGTCTTGCAAGTAACTAGTGAATCTGTTACATTGCAGATATCTTCTCGAAGTTTTATCAGAGATCCTTTACCCTTCACTCCTAATCTAGTGCCAGCATCTCGATCTCCAAATAGCTTCTCTGCCATTTCGAATGAATCCGTATATTCAAAGCAAGGTATAGCGCCTAAGTGATCCCCTCCTCTGCTACATGTAGCATATCCAAGTCCAAATCCGTATTGTCCTCTAGGATCTCCTCCTATGAGTTCCAGTCCCTTAACGTGGATAGCATAGTACTCAGTCTCCTTTCCTAAGATCGCTGAAGCTTTTTTTACACCTTCAGCGAGTATTTTGCCAAATCCTCGACGAAAGGCTATGTCTTGGATAAGTCTCAGTAATAAATCTGAGTCCCCCCAGTTTAGACTCAGTCCAGTGGTTTGCTTCACTGAGATTAGACCTCGACGAAAACATTCAATAGCGAATGCTATTACATTTCCTGTGGAGATAGTATCCAATCCTAGTCTGTCACAAAGTTCTGCTGCCTTTATTATAACATCAAGCTTCCCAATTCCACAATTTGAACCCAACATTGATAGGGTTTCAAATTCAGGATTTTTGGTAATTAACCCCTTAAACGGACCCCTTTTTACAGCCACAATTTTGCCACATGCTATCCTGCAACCTAGGCATGCATGATTCCTTAATGTGTAGTCTTTCCTTAGTTTTTTGCCACCTATATCCCCTGCGTTTTCAAAAGTTCCTGATTGATAATTACGTGTTACCAATGCACCGTTGTAGCCTATTCTTTCCACAAGAATAGGGGTACCTAGTTTAGTCCATTCACGCGCTTCGGGATCTTCCAGTATGATCCTTTCTATTCTAGATACTGCGTTTTCGAATTTTTGTGGATCTACGATTGTAACGTCTTTACTGCCTTGAACAGCTATTGCTTTTAGATTTTTGGAACCCATTACAGCTCCCATACCACATCTGCCAGCTGCCCTTCCTTTCATACCACTTGCAACAACTACATTGGCAAAAGAAACTGAGTTCTCTCCAGCTTGACCTATAGCTATTATAGCTAATTTTTCGTTGCCGGAATCATGAGAAATAATGTCTCCGGTTTCAAAAACGTCTTTACCCCAGAGATGAGACGCCCCTCTTAATTCAACTTGGTTGTCCTTGATTGATAAATAGACCGGATTCTTTGCTTTGCCGTATATGTCAACAGCATCGTAGCCTGCAAATTTCAATTCTGGTCCGAAATCACTGCCGGCGGTTGCATTACCAAATATGTTTGTAAGAGGAGATTTGGAACAGATTACAAATTTTCCAGCGGAAGGAGCAGTTGTTCCTGTCAGAGGGCCAACGCCTATTATAAGATGGTTTTTGGGGTCAAGTGGGTCTAAACCTTGTTCAACTTCTTCGTAAAGCATCTTGGCAGCAAAGCCTTTTCCTCCTATGTAATTCTTGGCCAATGTCACAGGAGTATTTGTTTGTTTAATCTCGTCTTTTGATAAATTAACCCGCAAAATCTTTCCGGCATAGCCACCTGGAAGGCTCAATTGTGTTGACCCCTAATTATTTCGGCAATAAATTTGAATGTTTCATCTATTTTTGGACCGAATGGTGAACTAAAGGCTAATTGATTAACACCCGCTTTTATGAACTTGTTAATCTTATCTACACACATGTCTGCAGTTCCAGTTACAGATAGCAATTCCACCATCTCATCAGTAACGTATTTTGCTGCCTCGAAAATACCTCTCGACAATGCTTTTCGAATAGGCATAGCATCCTCTTCGGTTAATCCAACTTTTTCTAGCATCAGAGGTGTTGCGTCGGCAACCACGAACGTCACAAAGGGTTTGACGAGTTTGATAGCTTCATTTACGTTTTCAGACATAGAGAGGGTAATCACGTTTCCGACATCGATTTCTTCTAGGTTCCTTTTCACTTTTTCAGCACCTATTTTTAACTGTTCCAGAGCATAGGGGACAAACTGCAAAGGAACACCGGCCAAAAGAACCCCGTCTGCGAGTTCGCCGGCCATTCTTAACATGTAGGTTCCGCGAGTACCTACGTATATCGGAATTTTGTGTGATGGACCAAAAGTTAGTTGGGCGTTAAGTAAATTGAACTTGGGACTTTTGTAAGTAGTTTTTTCGCCATTTAGTAACTTGCGAACTATCATGAGGTACTCTCTGACTGTTTGAACCACGCGTTCGACTCTTATTTGAAAGGGTTGTGTGAGTAGGGACCCTCCAAATCCCATGCCAAGCACAGCTCTGCCGTTAGATATTTCGTCCAGTGTCGCGATGCTCAGAGCCGTTATGGCTGGATGTCTAGTATGAGGATTTGTTACGCCAGGACCCAGTTTTATTTTTTGAGTATTCAAAGCCAAAACGGATAGCGTTGTATAGACTTCTCTCATGAAATCTTCGTCCATTATCCAAGCATATTCCACGTTTGATCTTTCTGCAAGCTTGACAAGCTTTAAGACTTCAGTAGAAGGTCTTTCAGGCGCTATCATTATACCAAAGGTTGTCATATAACTCATCTCGTCTCCATTATGGGGTGCGTTTAAGTAAATGAGCAGCTATCACCAGATTTAAGTATTTACTTCTGGAAGATAAAGCGATGCACAGGATTCTTCCACCCTTGTCCAACGAAACGTCTTTGAAAGTTCGTGCACGCGCGTATGATTAATCCATAGGAATACAGATGTTGACTTCAGGTTAAAGATTATTCTGTACCACATGCGTGTGCCACAGTTGCATTTATTTTTCAGTGGATACTAACAAGCATAGCGCCTATGACGATGAGAAAGGTGCTTATGGCAAGTTTAAACGACATATGTTCTAGTTCTTTGAGATATAGATGAGCAAAGAAGAGAACAAACAACGGTTCTGTTTGTAATAGCGGGGTTACAATCGAAACTCTCTCGTGGCTTAACGCGTAAAAAGATAAAGCCATTGCAAGAGACAAGCAGGTACCTGCTTTCCAAAATAATTCAAAATCTTTACTTGAAAACCTAGAGTCTCGTGTAGTATTGGAGGGGATTAACAGTAGGACGTATAAAAAAAACGACAAGGAATATCCTATTGCAGCTCCTAGCAATGGTTCGTTGTAAATACCTAACCCATGCTTCCGAGTAATGTATGCGAAAGAAACGGTCAAAGATGCAAGTAAAGAAAAAATCAGACCTTTTCTTGACACTCCTTTAGCTCCGATCCTAGGCTTACTTAGACTTCTTTCGATACACGCTACACCCACTACAATACATATTATTCCAATCCATTTTTCAAGAACAAAAGCTTCACCCAACAATAGAACAGCAAAGATTGTACTGTAGATTGGATAGGTTGCAAATATAGATGCGTTTACCGAAGCACCCACAGCTTCCATACCCTTGAAGTAGAATAATCTGAAAATTCCAGTAGGTATTCCAGCCATAGCAAAGAATAAAACGCCTTCAAAGCTAACTGTTTCTAAATTTGTGAATAGAAGCGCAAGCGGCCAAAGAATAATATTACCGGTAACGGCAACCACTAAGGACACGGAGAAAAAGTTGGACACATCCAATCTTCTCTTAATGAGAACTGCCGATAAACCATAAACCGATGCTGAAACTAGAGCCAAAACTACACCTATCATGTTTATTCTTAATTGAAGTTGAAATTATTAAAGATGAGCTTTGATTGGACAAACTTTTAATGAAATGTTTCTTCCAAAATCCTATTGGTAGTTCTCAATCCAAACTTTGCGCCCGCAAACTGTGTGCACATCAATTTGATATTAGATGTGTCAATCATCTTTGGATTTTATTATTGAACTACACGGTGCTGTGTTCTCTATGTTATGTTATTCTTCTTTTTTATAGGGGATACCTAATTTTGCTGGTGGCCGTGCGCGGCGCGTGCCTATGACTAGCGTGATTATAGTTAAGATATAGGGGAGCATAAGTAAGAACTGGTATGGTATTGCAATGCCCATGACTTGGATTCGCATCTGAAGCGCGTTCACTCCGCCGAATAATAGCGCTCCTACAAGAATCTTCAGGGGATTCCATTGACCGAAAATGACAAGTGAAAGGGCTATCCACCCACGTCCCGCAATCATTCCCTCAAAGAACGTGCCAATTTCCGCTAGGGATAAATAAGCACCAGCCCATCCGCACATTATTCCTGCGAAGATGGTGGCAAGATAACGAGTTCGCACAACGCTTACTCCGAGACCTTCACTTGCTAAAGGATTATCTCCAACCGATCTTATGTTCAGTCCAATGGTAGTCTTATACAAAACAATCATCAAAATAATTATTATGGGAAGCATTAGATACACCAATATGTTATGATTGAATAAGATTTGTCCGATTATTGGTATATCACTGAGTAAAGGAATAGAAATATCTGCGAATCCCACAATCACTGGAGAGTCAATCACTATTCCACCTGTGCCGAAGAGTCTTCTGTAAATAACTACGGACAGCCCAGTTCCAGCTAGGATATTCATCGCAATTCCACAAATCACTTGATCAAGATGAAGTGTTGTTGTCAAAAATGCCATAAGTACACCTAATAACCCTCCCGCCACCATCCCTAGCAACAACCCCATCCAAAGATTGCCTGTGAAATAGGCACCTATAACAGCAGATACAGCCCCTACCGCCATCATCCCATCAATTCCGAGGTTTATTACACCCGCAAGTTCGTCATAGGCCTCTCCGCTTGCTGCGAGCATAAGGGGAGTGGCCATGCGAATGGTAGCTCTTAAGAATTCGATTATCATCGTAATCCCATCTTCCGAGTAAGAATTTCACCGCCTAGTACACAAATTATCAGTATACCTTGAATTAAATAGGCGAATGAAATGGGTACTCCAGCTCCGCGTTGCATTGATTCTGCCCCGGTTATTAGAGCGGCGAACAAAAGGCTTGACAAGATTGTTCCTAAAGGATGATTCTTTCCTAGTAAGGCTGCTGCTACGCCATAGAAACTGTACCCAGGTGATATACCAGACTTCAGTCGCCATTGCACCCCACATATCTCACCTACTCCAGCCAAACCTGCTAAACCACCACCAATACATATTGAGATCAAAAAGATATTATTCACCTTAATTCCTGCAGCAGTGGCTGCTCCAGCATTTTCACCGGTAGCTTCAATTTCATACCCGAGAACTGTTTTTTCGAAAATTATATATAAAACGAGTGCGGAGGCAATTCCTATAAGGAGACCTGCATGAGCTCTAGTCCCCGATATGAAAATGGGCAGCTTAGCTGAGGAAGGAATCATAGCTGTTTGTGGTAAAATTCCCTCCCTCATAGCATCCAGCACCAAGTATTCAGTTAGAAGAATTGGAATATAGTTTAGAAGTACACTAGTGATTATCTCATTAACCCTAAGTTTTGCTTTGAGTATTCCTGGTATGAATGCCCAAGTTGCACCTGCCAGAAAACCAATCAGCATGAGAATAGGAATAAATAGGATAGAAGGTAGAGGTGGAAGGGTGAGAGCAGTCACAACAACTGCTATGGCACCCATATATAATTGCCCTTCACCGCCTATGTTGAAGACTTTAGCTTTGCTGGCTACAAGAAAACACAATCCTGTCAATAAAATGGGGGTCGTTTTCACCAAAGTCTCGCTAATTCTTGTTACGCTTCCCAAGGATCCAGTAATAATACTTGCGTAGGCTACCAATGGATTAGCTCCACATATCAAGATGCAGATTGCACCTATCCCAAAAGCCAACAATACAGATACAATTGGAACTAACAGTTTAGAAAGTAAGATTTTCACAGAAAAAAGAGGGGAGAGCGTCATAGATTTTGACCTACGGTGTGTAATCCAGAGGTGGGGTGATTTCTGTTATAAACGGAACCTCTATTGTGCCATCGAGCAAGTCTTCTTGGGCATCCTCAATTCTTGTGCGAAGATCAGATGAAACTATATCCGACACCTCATCCCAGTCGATTAAGAAGTTTCCTCCAACTTCCACCCATTTTGACGTCGATCCCCATTCAGCCGCTGTCCCGTTCATAACTGCTTCAGTCATTATAAGCATCTCTTTAGGGATGTCATAATCAATGCTTGCCACAATGATTTCAGGGTCTATCGGTCGCTGATCTCCTGCACCGCCGATTACATAAACGCCTCCTTCTGCCTTGGCTGCCATGATGCCTCCGAAACTGATTCCATCACCAATGCAGTATATCAGATCGGCTCCTGCATCAATAAATGACACAGTCGTTTCGTATCCCGCGCTGACATCTTCCCAAGCACCCACGAATTGTTGAAGACATTTGAGGGCCATAGAGTTTTCCTCTGCGTATGTCTTAGCGCCTATTTTGAAGCCTTCCATGAACGCGACGACCGGTATTGCAGGCATGGCACCATATACACCGATGATACCCGACTCAGTTAGCCCAGCAGCCAATATTCCTGCCAAATACGAGGCGTCCTGAATCCCCTTTCCCGGCGTTGGACCCTCGCCTTGAACATAGCCAACTATGTTTTCTTTGGGAGGTTCACCATGCACGCCATACCATGGAACCGCAAATGTACTTTCTGGATAATCCTCTGCTGCGGCTATCGCTGCATCTGACATCCCAAAATCGAGGCACCATATCAAATCAAACCCTCTTTGAGCGTAGTCTATGAACACTCCACCAGCGTCCGCAACTGTAACAGCCTCGGAATATGCTGTCTCTACACCCAGCTCCGTCTCCGCCACTTGGAGAGCTGTGAACCATGCTTGGTTCCATCCATGATCATTTATAGACCCAGGCAAAAGACATGCCACTTTAGTTTTTTCTGTTTCTGGTTCCACAGGTAACGTAACATAGTATACAACAGCACCGACAACAATTATCACCACCAACACAATTGCCAGTAATGCCCATGTTTTTGTAGACGCCATTTTTATCTCACCATTATCCAAGAAAAGAAGGAACATTATTTAATTCTTTTGCTATTAGCGAAAGTCTTCTATGCGCGCTCGAAACAGAAGCAACATAAAATATTAATGCAACAAAAATATTGAGGTTTAGATGTCTAAGCCTGCGTGCGTGTGGGCAACAAAAGGTGCATGAGCGCGCGCGCACACACGTCAAAGGAGAACTAGAGCTACTATGGGCAAGAGAAAATGGAAAACTAAGTATGCAGTAGAGATGAAACAAATTACCAAGAAATTCCTGAGAGTAGTTGCAAATGACCATGTCAACTTTGAACTAGTGGCTGGAGAGGTGCATGCTATACTCGGAGAAAACGGTGCCGGTAAAACTACTTTAATGAACATTTTGTTTGGTCTGTATCACCCTGATGAAGGAGAGATATACGTTCAAGGCCGAAAGGTGTCACTAAAATCGCCTAGGGAAGCAATTAACAGGGGAATAGGGATGATCCACCAACACTCCAGCTTGGTGAGATCACTAACTGTCCTTGAGAATATTCTTCTTGGACTCAAATCTTCTAAGGCACCCTTTTTGGATACTAAGAAGGCCGAAGAAAAGATGAAAAAACTGTCAGAGAAATACCACATTAAGATTGGCCCTCGGGACAAGATATGGCAGCTTTCAGTAGGAGAGAGAAGATGGGTAGAAATACTGCAGATACTTTATCGAGATGCGAATGTATTGATTCTAGACGAGCCTACAACCACGTTAACCCCTCAAGAGGTAGAGGAATTGTTTGAAATTATTCGGAATATGACAAAAGAGGGGCGCTCAGTCGTGTTTATAACTCACAAAATAAAGGAAGTACTTGCCATTAGTGATCGTATAACAGTCCTTAGAGATGGAAAAGTAGTTGGTACTAAGGAAACAGATAGAGCTGACATCGAGAATCTAGCCAAAATGATGGTCGGGCAAAGGATCGACTCCAGACTAGGGCAAAGCAAGATTGAAAAGGGGGACATCGTCCTCGAAGTGGGGGGCCTGAAAGCTTTAGGCGACAATGGATTGGTCGCACTAAAAGGTGTTTCATTTGCTGTGCGGCAAGGAGAGATTTTGGGAATCGCAGGGGTTTCTGGAAATGGGCAACGTGAATTGGCAGAAACTATAATGGGCATGCGCAAAGCCGTGGAAGGAAAATTGCTAGTCGACGGTCAGAATCTGACAAACAAATCAACTAAAGAAATAATACAAAAAAGAGTGGGCTACATTCCTGAAGATCGGATAAACTATGGTCTGCTTATGAATTTCTCTGTTGCCCATAACATGATTTTGGGAGTTCACCGTCATTCTCCTTTTGCCGAAAGCAAGCTTCCATTGATCAAAAAGAAGTTGTTTCTCAATCAGCAACAAATAACTCGATACGCTAAACAACTCATTTCAGAATTTGACGTGAGAACGCCAAGTGAGCTAGTCCCTGTCAAACATTTATCAGGAGGAAACCTGCAAAAACTTATTCTGGCAAGGATACTTTCCCAGAATCCCCGCCTCTTAATCGCCTGTCAGCCAACAAGAGGACTAGACATTAAAGCAACAGAATTTATCAAACGCAAACTACTCGAGGAAAGAGAGAAGGGAAAGGCGATCCTGTTAATTTCCACGGATCTGGACGAGATATTGTCCGTAAGTGATAGGATAGCTGTCATGTTTGCAGGAGAAATCATGGGAGTCATGTCTGCTGACAAAGTTGAGATCAGCCAGATTGGATTGATGATGGCTGGAATGAAAGACCTCAAAAGTTGATAAAATTGAGTTACCTCCTATTCATTAGAAACTTTTGCACGTGCGTCATATGATTTTCCTCCGTTTAGAGTAGCACGAAATTTTTGGGGCTTCAATAAGGAAGTATACTTCTTTGCAAAGTTCTCCCTGCGTTCCTGTGTAAACCTTTCTTTTAATCCATATGTGAGAGCGCCCGTGGGACACCAAAGGACACATTGTGGGTTACCGTTACATAAATCACATTTGACGGCTACATTATTATCCGATGAAACTGTAATCACGCCGAATGGACAAGCCTCAACGCAAGCCCCGCATCCAATACATTTTGTTGAATCCACTATCCACGCGCCAGTACGATTATCTCTTTTGATAGCATTTTCTTTACACTGGTTGGCGCAAGGAGCAAAAACACATTGACGACAAATGAATACCACATCATCAAATGGGTAGTCATAAATTGCATGTAACCTTGCTTTTCGGGGATTAATTTTTCCCAGTTTTTCAATAGAACAAGCCAGTTCGCAGATTCTGCAACCAACACATTTGTCGATATTGAAACTAAGATTTTTCCAAGGCATCTGACAGGCTTCTTTTTTGTTTATGACTTGTAAATTACAACAAAACAGTTTTAAGTCTTCTGAATTATTTTTGGTGAGTGCGAAACTGATTGTGCGCGACTTATCCCCGACTTGCAGATTGAGATAGCAGGAGTGAAAATCAATAGCCCTATGATATTCACTCAGGTCCGCACTGTAGAGCATGCATGCAAATTAATTTTTAGACAAAATCTTTCCTAAGTAATGGTTTTGCATTTTTCCTTGAAGGCAGATTTACACGTAACATAAATTCAGCGTAGCCTCTTTAATGGCCTCATCACGTTTTTTCGTGAATCCCCCATCTTTTCAAAATCGGTTTCACACGCTCCTTCGCGAATTTCTCTCTTCTATTCTTTGGACTCAGATTCAAAGTAGTAAATTTCAAAGCCCCCGTAGGGCAATGTTTAACGCACTGAGGGTCGCCGCCACATAAGTCACACTTTATTGGGGTGTTTTTTTCGGGATTTACAAAAATGGCTCCGAACGGGCACGCTTCAACGCATAGACCACATCCGATGCACTCCTTTTCGTCAATAATAACTACACCATTCTCGTTGATGTTTATCGCACCAACAGGGCATATATCGGCACAAGGTGGTTTCTGGCACTGAAGGCATAATATAGGCATATCTATTGCGGGCTCAAGCCTAATCAATCGTATTCGTGCTTTCTTCGGATTGAAAACTTTCTCGTGAGTTACGGAACATTGTAATTCACAGATTCTGCAACCAGTACACTTTTCTGGTTCAACAACTATTTTCGATTGCAACATCTTAACACCCAGCTGCATAAGTTTGGGCACACATCACTTAAACTTTACGATGTTTGTGGTTTTATGTAGTCTCTCATAATTGTTCTACTCTGTTTTCCGTTGAATTGCATGCATGCTCTTCAAAGAATAGGATCTGTTTGACTCTCTTCTCGCTTACCTATATGTAGATACTCTGAGTTCTTTGCCTTCTTTTTCATGACATTTTGCGTCAGGCTTTTTCACTTTACGTACACGCGCAGATTAAGCGCCTAAAAAATTCTATGTTTACATAACCATGAAAACTTATAAATTGATTAGACTTTTTATGTTTCTAGGCGGTGGTTTAATGAGTAGAGAAGGTACTCCTTTGGAGCGCGTCGTAACCGCTTTTAATATTGGTGTGCCTGACAGAGTTCCCGTATTTAATGTAGGGGGTGTTTCTAGAAAAGTTATTGGAGTCAAGCTTTTGGATATGATGCGGAATCCGGACGTCCAAGCTAAAGCTCAATTGGCGGCTTATAGACGGATTGGTCATGACAGCGTTTCGATAGGGGTTGATGTTGCAGTAGAACCCGAAGCCTTAGGCTGCAAAATAAAGTTTAGTGAGGACGCACAACCGATGGTTATCGAGCCTCTCATCAAAGTGCCAGAGGATGTCGACAAGCTAAGGATCCCGGACCCTGAGAAGGATGGAAGAATGCCCGTCAACATAAAGGCCGCAAGAATGCTACTCGACGAAGTGGGCGATGTTGTAGACGTGTCCGCATGGGTTATGGGTCCATTTAGCTTGGCTGCCCTAATCAGAGGCTCCGAGTTTTTCAAAGATCTGATAAGAAGGCCAGAGATGGCTCACAAGATGCTTAAGACTTTGATGCAATGCCAGAAGGTATATAGTAAGGGGTTCTTGGATGAGGGGGTTCGTACTATTTGCATGCCTGATCCAAGCGCCTCTCCCAATCTTATCTCTCCTAAGTTTTACAATACCTTCGCGTTGCCCTATGAGATAGAGCTCTTCACTTATCTGAAAAAACGTGGAGTCCGAGTATTTCTTCACATATGTGGTGACACCACGTTGATTCTGGAGGATATGGCTAAATCAGGGGCGAACTGCCTATCAATAGACCAGCCGCCCGACCTCGCCTACGCGAAAGAGAAGGTTGGCCACAAGGTCTGCCTACATGGCAACGTTAGAACGGTGAATACTTTGTTGACAGGCAAGCCAGCGGAAGTGGAGCGCGAAGCTAGAGAGTGCATACTGAAGGCGGCGAAGGGCGGGGGCTACATGTTGGGTTCCAGTTGTGACTTTCCCCCTATGACTCCTATAGAGAACATTAAAGCCATGGTCCGCGCTGCCAAGAAGTACGGCAGATATGCTTCTGACGGTTCCCTATTGTCTACATAATTTTCCAATTTATTCTCGGTGTGCGTGCAGGTTGTAGTTTATCCTTTTTGTATAACGTATTAGAAAAACAAGAGAGGTTAAACAATTTTTAGAATGTGTATCATTTTCCTCTTGTGTGCAAGTTTTGCTAGCTGGTAAATGTCGGAATATCCCAGTGCCTTTGTTGGACATGAAGAAACGCATGCGGGAGCTAACGCTTTATCGACTAAGTTTTGTGCGCTGTTCACATAACGCGATCGCGCGAACGTGCATTTATCTGTTACCACTGGAATGAAATAAAAGGTTGTTTTTTCGTTCACCTTTTGAGGTTTGGTTTCTAAAACTCTTATTCGATTTTCGTCTAGTGGGACATCATGTTCTTGTCTACAAGCCACTTCACATGCATGACAACCGACGCAACGATCTATATCAGCATATAAGATGCTATACATAGTTTTGCTCTCCTACGTTTTTTCCACTTCGCATAAAAATAGCCGATTAGATGTGGAGCCAGCTATTGGATCTCGTATGGAATCATCAGTTAGTGAATTCAAATCGGCTTCAGGAACTGCCTCGCCCCATCCCCAAGCAAGAGCTACTGCACCAATTGGGACTCTCTCAGTAATTGTTGCTTTAACTGTGATACTTCCTCTTGGCGATCTAATTGTCACGGTGTCTCCGTTGGCAATTTCACGTTTCTCAGCATCCTTCGGATGGATTTTTACAGAAGGCTCTGGATCAAATATACGTAACCAAGGGATATTACGATGTTGAGTGTGCACATAAACGTCTCTAGGCCAGCATAGAGCCATTAAAGGATATTTTTCTGCAAGGTCCGGTCGGCTAATAGGCGTTTCAGGAGGTTCCACATATCTCGGTAAGGGATCATATCCGTACTCCTTTAGGCTTTCAGAATATAATTGAATTTTTCTGGAAGGAGTATTGAAACCATTTTGTTCAAATTTTCCATAAGTTATAGGTAGAAACACTGGCCCTTTTTTAAGGCGAGCCACTGTCAATCCACTTGGTTTTATTTGCTCTTCAATTGCTTCTTCAACATTCTCCCAAGGAAATTCTTTGGTGTAACCCATTCTCTTTGCAAGTTCAAACCAAAACTTCCCGTCAGGCCAAGATTCTGCGAGGGGCTCTATGACTTTTTGTTGCAACAAAACAAAAGGTGTTGAAAGAGAGGGAGTTTGCGTTAAACCAGTTCTTTCAAAGCAAGTTGCCGCTGGAAGCACTATGTCTGCAAGTTCGGCTGTTCGAGTCATGAAAAGATCCATTACAACTAATAGTTCTAACTTAGAAAGGGCTTCTTTGGTCTTAGCTGTGTTAGCTAATGTCACAGCGGGATTACAACCTTGAACTATCAGAGCCTTAATGGGATAAGGTTTGCTGGTCAATATCGCATCTATGACCGACGGACCTGGAAGCTCTCTAGGTTGGAACATTATAGGGTAATTGCCAACCGGTTTTACGTTTTGTGTTCGATCAATGAGCCTAATATCAACAGTTTTTTCTCCTATTGTATTTGGTATTAAATCGCCTCCAGGGACATCTATGTTCCCAATTATTGAGCGTAGTATGCAAATTGCGCGTGCAGTTTGCACGCTGTTAATCTGTTGATCAATGCCATTACCATCATATAGACATGCAGGCTTATTTTTAGCGTAGGCTCTTGCTATTTTCTTTATTGTTTCCGCTTTAATGGAAGTTATTTTTTCTACCTTTTGGGGAGAATACGCTGAAACATGTTCCCTTAATTTGGAGAATCCTTCTGTCCACTTTTCAACAAATTCTTTGTCGTAAAGTCCTTCCTCGATGATAACATTAATTAAGCTTAGTGCTAATGCGCAATCAGTTCCGGGCCTAATCTGCGCCCATATGTCAGCTTTAGCTGCAAGTGAGGTAAGAATTGGGTCAACCACTATAATTTTTGAACCACTTTCCCTTGCTTCTATGATTTGTCCTACACGTAATCTGCCTTCAGCTGTTCCAGAAGGGTTTGATGCCCACAGAATTATGCATTTCGATTTTTCATAGTCGGGGGTTAGTCTACCAACTCCATAGGTATGAATTCCGCCAATAACCCTAGGCATGTGACATACATGTCCCATTGCGAAAATATTTGGGGAACCAAGTACGTTCATAAACCTTACCGTGTAATGCCATACGTTTCCCCATTCTGCTGCTGTATTTCTTAAAACGCCTATAGCTTTTGCTCCATGTTTCTCTCTTATCTCCCGCAATTTTTCAACTATAATGCCAAGAGCTTTATTCCATGAAATCCGTTCCCATTTACTCTTGCCTTTTTTCCCTACTCTTTTTAAAGGATACTTAAGTCGGTCTGGAGAATATACAAGTTGGATGGCCGATAGCCCTTTTGGACACAAAGCGCCTTTTGTAGCTGGATCTTCTGTCATGCCTTCAACCTTTACCATTCTTCCATTCTTCACATGTACCTTCATGCCGCAAGCAGCTGGGCAAATTCTACAAATCGTGTCAACAATTTTCTCCATTTTGATTCATGTTCTCCTGGTGAACAGCCCTGAATTGGTAGCGCTTTTGCTAAAAAAGGATGTCCCCGAAATTTAAAGCTTTTGAAGACTCGCTCAATGAAATCACTTCCACAAACGCGCGTGCGTGGGATGGGAAACGAAAAGTCTCGGCTGAACGCTGGAACCGCACAAGCTTCCACGTTGAATACCCGCAACCTCAAGTCGTGAGAAGAAGTCATATATACATAACCATAATTGATACGTGCGATGGAAAAATGAAACCGTACGAGAGATTGATGACCGTTTTGAGTGAGAGAAAACAGGATGTTGATAGAATCCCCTGTATAAACTCCGTCAGCGTTTGTACTATTGGATTCATGAATGCTTACGACGCTTATTGGCCGGCAGCGCATAAAGATTCCTTGAAAATGGCTAAGCTTAGCTCTGCAGCTCACAGATTGTGTGGCCTCGACAACGTGTCAGTTCCCTTTTGCATGACAGTTGAAGCAGAGGTGTTGGGTGCTGTGATCGATTTTCATGAAGACAAGATAAAGTGGCCATCGGTTAGGAAATTCAATGTAGAAGATCTTTTCGACCTAGAATTTCCAAAGGACGTGTCAGAAACTGGAAGAGTTCCAGTTGTCATCGAAGCAATCAAAAAATTGAAGGAGGAATTCGAAGGCAAAGTTCCAGTGAACGCTTACATGGTCCCACCATTTACAAGCATCAGCAGCTATCTGGTGGACAGCATCACATTCTTGAAGTGGCTGAAGAAGGCGCCGGAGAAAGCTCATCAGTTTCTCAAGGGTACAATTGATGTATATTGTGAAATAGCGAATTTGTATAGGGATGCCGGTGCTGACATCATCACTTTACATAGTATGGGTGCTTCTAATGATAACATTTCTCCGAAGCATTTCGATGAATTTGCTAAACCGTATCTGACGGAGATCATAAGGCGTTTAAGGTCGCCCACAATCCTAAACATATGTGGTTCTGCTTTGATGATCGTGGATAAAATGGTTGAATGCGGCGCGAGCGCTATAGCCGTGGATGAGAGAACTCCCATCAAAGAGGCAAGAGAAAAGATTGATAGAATTAAGCCAGGATATCCGATAATCGGAAACGTTCCTTCTTATGGAGTGATACACCAGGGTCCTGTCGAGCGGATTAGCGGGGCCGTGAAGAGATGCATAGAAGACGGAGTCAGTGTGATAGCTCCAGGATGCGACTTCTGGTTAGAAACGCCTACAGAGCATATAAAGGCATTTGTAAAAGCTTGCATCAAATACGGAACTCCACCACCATAGAAACGAAGCTATTTTAACGGCCGATCATACGCAAGCCTAGTAGCAACAAAAAACTTTGGATTGACGTGTTAGTTCTTATTCCGGAAACTCCCTATTTATAAAATCCTCTTTCAGAAACTCGATCAGTTCCTCTAGTTCCTCCCTAAAGAGCACAACTTTGTCTGAATCTGCGATTCGTCTATCTCCACCGCGAGTTATTCTATAAAGGATATCCGACTTTTCTCCCATGCCTACCTTTTCGATTCTAACCTTCAAACTATCTCCTATCTTACTTTTGATCTCATATGTCTTCATTTTTATTGGCATACCCATTTCAAACACTGATCCTCACATACAGGATTAACAAACTTAAAACTTTTTATGATGATTTAAATAGATATCAAACCAACGCGAAAACGGGTCGATTGACTTTTTCCGTGCGTGCAAAAGGCAACTGTCTAACAGCCTATTCTAAGCAAGATTTTTATTACACCGAAGAAACTCCTTCCAAGCGAAGAAAATGAATCCACTCGAAAGATTGATGGCCCTTCTGGAGGGAAAGAAAGAAGATGTTGACCGACTTCCAGTCTGGTGCTCCGCTCGAACATTTACTTTAGACAGCATGAAGATATTTGATGCGTATTGGCCTGAGGCTCATAAGGATCCGGAAAGGATGGCTAGGCTGGCAGCGGGTGTTTACGAGCTAACCGGCAACGAGAACATTTCTGTGCCGTTTGACATGACTTTAGAAGCAGAGGCTCTTGGCGCACCTTGCGAGTATTTTAAGGGCAAGATAAAGTGGATATCTGTTAAGAAATTTATTGCCACCGACGTTTACGAGATGGATATCCCAGAGGATCCCAGCGAATTTGTCAAGAAAGGGAGGATTCCAGTCTGCATTGAGGCAATAAAGATACTGAAGAAGAAGTATGGAGGCAAGGTTCCGGTAATGGGCGTCGTTAACTGTCCGTTCACAAGCGTCGGAAGCTATGTTATCGATCCTGTTGAGTTCCACAAATACATTATAAAAGAGCCTGAGCGGATTCATCGAATCTATGAAACGCTTAACCCGTGCTATGCTGCAGTGGCAGATGCATTTAAAGAGGCGGGTGCTGATGTGATAGTTTTCACAGAGGAGGGAGCGTCCCTCGATAACATCTCTCCAAAACACTTTGATGAGTTTGTGAAACCTCACCTCACCGAGTTGATAAGTATGACGGAGCCACCCAGAGTCCTTCACATATGCGGGAGCTTGATAACTAAAGGGCTTGAAGTCATTACTTCGATGATAGACTGTGGGGCTGAAGCGATTACAATTGAAGCAAGAACACCAATATCTCAGGCGAGGAGGATAGCCGACGAACACATGCCTGGTTATGTTATAGGCGGAAACATCGATCCTTACAATGTCATACACAGCTCATCCGTAGAGATTATTAGAGATAAAGTCAACAAAGTTGTCGAAGATGGGGTGGACATGGTCTGTTCTGGTTGTGACTATTGGATAGAAACACCGACAGAACACATAAAGGTCTTTGTCAACGCCGCCATCGAGTATGGAACGCCACCGCGATGGAAAAAATAAAAACGAAAGACTTATGATTGACTACGGCATTTAGCCGATGAACTGGAAGCATGGGAAATGGGTGAAAAAGAGAAGATTTTGGATAGGCTCAGACAGGCAGTAATTCTAGGCGAAACTGAAAAGTGCACAAAAGCAGCTCAAGATGCAGTTGACGCAGGAATTGAACCTTGGAAGGCAATCAAAGAAGGATTGGCTGAGGGTATGGAAGTGGTCGGTGAAAAATTTGAAAACAAAGAATACTTCATCCCCGAGTTGCTTTTGTCAGCCGAAGCTTTGTATGGCGGATTGAACCTTCTTCTTCCGCTTTTGAAGATCGAACAGGTTGAGGCGAGGGAAAAGGTGGTTCTCGGCGTGGTGGAGGGGGACATTCACGACATAGGGAAGAGCATTGTGAAAGCGATGCTCACAGCAGCTGGATACGAAGTGGTCGACCTAGGTGTAGACGTGCCAGCTTCAGAGTTCGTTAAGAAAGCCTCTGAGGAAAAAGCAGGGGTTATAGCGATGTCAACCATGATGACGCCAACCCTTATGTCCATGAAGGAAGTCGAGGAGCAACTGGCGAAAAAAGGATTAAAGGGAAAAGTTAAGACCATTTTAGGAGGCGGCACAGTCACGGAGGAGTGGAGGTCGAGAATAGGCTCAGATGCTTACGGCGAGGACGCTGTTCAAGCTGTAGACAAAGTAAAGATGCTAGTCAAAGAAATTAAGGCCGCACTAGAGCTTGTGGAAAAGAAAAGAAAGAAGTAGATAGCCAAATCGAGTGACCGACCTTGACAATGAGAGAGGAAATCGAGAGAGTGGGACAAGTCAAACTCGTATTTTTTCCATACGGAAAGAGAGAGTGGTTCAAAAAAGGCGTAAGTATACTTGATGCTGCCAAGGCGCTAGGTATCGACCTATCTTCCCTTTGTGGGGGGAAAGGGACTTGCGGAAAATGCAAAGTTAAAATCGAGGATGGTACGGAAGGACTGAACCCTCTCACAGAGCAGGAGCTAAAGCACATCACAAAGGAAGAGCGAGAGGCAGGTTACAGGCTTGCATGCCAAGCTATACCGACTACCGTCGTTTCAGTCTACGTTCCAGAGAGGAGTAGAATTGGGAAGCAAAGGTTACAGACAGAGGGTCTTGAAGTCCCAGTGAAACAACTCAATCCATTTGTCAAAAAGTATTTTGTAAAGTTGTCAAAACCAACCCTTCACGACTCCAGGTCGGATGAGGACAGGCTTCTAGACGCGTTGAATGCGGAGTACGGCCTCCCCACTGATTTGGACCTCGACTTCGAGATATGTCCAGACCTTGCCAGTAGGCTGAGAGATGCGGACTGGGCGGTTACTGCAGTTAATTGGAAGAACAAGATCATAGATATTGAGCCCGGAAACACTTCTCACAGATGCTTTGGCTTCGCCGTCGATATTGGAACCACAAAGCTTGCAGGCTTTTTAATGGACCTTAACACTGGAAAAGTTGTCGCTGTTGCCTCTAAGATGAACCCCCAGATCCCGCTGGGCGAAGAAGTGATGTCAAGGATAACTCACCAGATGATGGAGGGCAAGAAAGGCGTCAAGGAATTGCAGGCAACTGTAGTATCTGGAATTAACGAGATGATTGAGGAGTGTTGCGAGAAGTCTAACGTGGAGAAAAATGAGATTTACGAGCTTTGCTTTGTTGGTAACACCGCAATGCAGCTTTGCTTCCTCGGCATCTATGGACGGTACGTTGCATTTGCGCCCTACCCGCCAGTGCTGCGGAGGGGTATTAATATCAGGGCTTGCAGTGTAGGATTAACCGCTCATCCAAGGGCGAACGCCTATCATGTCCCGGTTATCGGAGGATTCGTGGGGGCGGACAACGTGGCGGTCATACTAGCCACGAGAATGTTGGAATCGGATGAGATATGTATGGCACTCGACATAGGAACAAATACGGAGATCGACCTGGGGAACAAGCATCTTGTCATGGTTGACTCATGCGCATCTGGACCGGCATTTGAAGGCATGCAAATCAAACACGGGATGAGGGCTGCAACCGGGTCTATTGAGCGAGTAAGCATTGACCCTGAAACGTTAGAGGTCAACTATCGAACCATAGAAGATGAGCCACCTGTTGGTTTGTGTGGATCGGCTCTGGTGGATGTCCCTGCCGAGCTTCTAAAGGCAGGTTTGATGGATCTAACAGGAAAATTTCTCCTCGAAATGGCTAAGGAGACCGACCGCTTGAGAAGGGGTCCGAAAGGAATTTTGGAGTTTGTGCTGGTACCTCAGCCCGAAACAGCTACCGACACCGACATCATAGTAACGCAAGGCGATATAAGAGAACTGCAAAAGGCAAAAGCTGCGATGCGAACTGGTGCCGAAATTCTAATGAAGAGACTAGGAGAAGAAAGAAAGGAAACTCTTGCTGAGGATGATATAAGCAAATTGTTCATAGCAGGGGCCTTCGGTAACTACATAGACCCTGAGAACGCTAGGACTATTGGTATGTATCCCGAGTTACCATTGGAGAGAGTTGACTTCGTCGGAAACGTCGCTGGCACAGGCTCTAGAATGTGTTTGATCTCAAAAGAAGAGAGGGAATGCTCTGAGAAGATATCGACAACCGTGAAATATCATGAGCTGGCCGCAGACAAAGATTTTCAAAAGGAATACATTGACGCCCTCTATTTTCCGCACAAGAACTTGAACAGGTATCCGGACACGGTGAATCTGCTGCGAAGGCTGGGTCGTATTAGGTGATACTAGAAAGGCGGAAAAAATGTTCAAGTTTAGGGCTCCACAGAAGATTTTTCAGATAGGAAAAGCGAAGGTTGGAGGGCAACCAGGTCAACTTCCCACGGTGCTAATTGGGACTATTTTTTATTTAGGACAAAGAATCGTAAAAGATGAGAAAAAGGGAGTCTTTGACAAAGGAGAAGCGGAGAAACTTCTAAATACACAAGATGAAATCTCTGATCTTACAGGCAACCCGTGTGGGGTAGATATCGTAGCCACCACGGTTGATTCAGCACTTAAATACATCGATTTTGTTTCAGAAGTCACTGACTCGATAATTTCATTTGATGCTTGGCTTCCTAAAGTGAGAATCGCAGCCTTAAAACACATAGCTGAAGTTGGCCTAGCAGACAGAACCATTTACAATAGTATAATGTCAACTCCGCCTCCTAAAGAGGATGAAATTGATGCAATCAGGGAATCAAAGGTGAAGGCAGCCATCTTGCTTGCTTATAACGTAAAGGATCGCACTCCAAGAGGTGTAATATCAATTCTAAGAGGCACTGAAGAGCAGAAGAGCTTACTGGAGATGGCTGAAGAAGCTGGCATAGAGAAACCGTTGGTGGACACAACGCTCTTCACTTACATTCCAAGCATAGGAGTAGGAGCCAAAGCGTGTTTCTTTGTGAAAGAGGAACTTGGTCTTCCCGTGGGCGGCTCGCCTGGAAATGCTGCCTCAGTTTGGAACGAGGCAAAAGCATGGGGCACAGACGTGTTCAAAGCTTGCTGGGCAAGTGCGGAGGTTGTACCTTTAGTCCTCGGCGGTGATTACCTACTTTATGGTCCAATAGAATCGGCTTCCTATGTAATTCCAACATGCGCCGCAATTGACGCGATGATAGCGACATCAGCTATAGTGGATTTTGGAATAAAGCCTTTAGCAAAAGAGCATCCACTGTACAAGTTGTTTCCAGAGTTCGTCGAAAAGCTTGAAAAAGCTGCCCTTTAGCAGAAAGAGAAAGAATAACACGCTGCGCGCGTGTTTATAGGGTTTTTTCAAGATCGCCTATTGCGTCATCAAGAATGTCTAGTCCTTTGTCGGCTTGCTCCTTTGTGATTGCTAACACAGGATTGATCTTAAGGAAGCCACCATGCCAACCTGTATTGAAGATCAGCAGACCCTTCTCGAAAGCCCTCTTACAGATATCCAATGTGTACTTTTTCGAAGGCTTGTCCGCACCCTTGTCTTCGACGATTTCTACCCCGATCAACAGACCTTTACCCTGGATATGACCCAGGATCTTGTGGTCCTCAGCCATCTCATTGCATCGCTTCATGATATGCTCACCGACCTCCCCAGCGTGTTCGGGCAGTTTCTCCTCCAAATAGACTTCAATGCTGGCCTTAGCCGCGGCTAGGATTACGGGGTTCCCGCCGAATGTACTCGTAAATAATCCAGTGTAGCGTTCCAGCATCTCTGGTGAATCGGAGAGGCTCTTTCTGCACACCGTGGAACCAGCTGGTAAGCCGCTGGCAAGGCCTTTTCCTCCGGTTATGATGTCTGGTTCAACACCGTAGTGTTCAATGGCCCACATCTTGCCAGTACGGCCAAATCCGGCCTGGACCTCATCATCTATGAAAAGAATGTTGTAGTCTTCGCATTTCTCTTTTAGCGCCGGCCAGTAGTCCTTTGGGGGGACAGCGCATCCACCGCCGAGAATAGGCTCCAAAATGAGTGCGGCAATATCACCTGAAGTCTCAAAGTTAATAACGTAGTCAAAAAAGTCGAGGCACTGTAGGCCACAGTCTGGGTATTCTTTCTTAAGGAAGCAGTGATTACAATCCGGATAGGGGATAGAATACGCTTTAGGAAGCAGTTTTAGGCCTGCCTTGACTCCCCGCATAGTCGTGTAGGATGTTGTGCCCCGCGTTTTTCCATGAAATGACTCCCACAAGGAAATTATCTCATGTTTGCCAGTGACCATTTCCGCGATCCTTAGGGCGTTCTCTATAGATTCAGCGCCACAGTTGCTGAAGATAACCGCTTTGTCGTAATCGCCGGGTGTTATCTCACATAGTAGTCTAGCGACTTCCCCTCGCAGCTCTGTTGGATACTCATAGCAGTGTTGAAACTTAGCTATTTGTTCCTGAACAGCCTTCACCACCCTTGGATGGGCAAATCCCGTATTGCAACAGGTAACAGCGGAGGTAAAGTCAATGTACAAGTTTCCATCGGCATCCTTGACTAAAGCCCCTTTAGCTTCATCGAAAACAACTTGAAGTATCCGTGAGATCCCCCTACAAAGCCCACTCATGTACCTGTTGTTCATCTCAATTATCTTCATAGCCTTTGGTCCCGGGGGCTTTACTGCGATTTTGGGAGCCTCTAACCACCATTCCTCTTTCACGAAAACACACCGTCCTCTTCTACAAAATGTTGTAACAATAAATTGATATTAAGCTAATAAAGATTTTTGATGTATGCGCTTATCTGTGTACGCTCATTCGGACCGCCTCTTGAACTTTGTTTTGAGATTTATGAGATAAAACTTTCAACTATAGCAACGTACGCTTGTACAGCCTTTTCCACGTCCCTTACGCATACGAACTCATTTGGCTGGTGAGCCAAAGCCTCGTCTCCAGGTCCAATTCCTATCGTTGGAATTCCCTTTAAGCCGCATGTGTAAACGCCGTCTGTGCTAAACTTCCAGACGTGGGTGTTGGCCTGGAACCCTATGTTCCCGAGGGACTCGAGTCCTTTTTGAATAATATCCGTCTCCTTAATAAGCCATGATGGAAAGAAATCCCTCATCTTCAGTTTTCTTCCAGTCCAGCATCTTATGTCCTCTTCAAGGATGCGCGTTGTTCCATCTAAGAGTGTTCCTTCCCCTACGAGTTCATCAACCTTCTTCTTTATTGGTTTAAGGATTTCAGTTTCGGTTTCCCCGAGGATCATTCGTCTATCGAAAAGTATTTTTGACTTATCAGGTATTTGAGGGCCCGCTCTTGGTGAAGCGCCTAAACTTATCGTAGCTATCGTTGCTTTTCCTAGTTTTTCATGAGAGAAGAGACTAGGATTCAATTCTTCTTCAACATAGCTGATCAATTTGGAAGCCGCGTGAAGAGCGTTCAAACCAAGTTCGGGCATGCTTGCGTGGGCTGTTCTTCCACACAA
>Ga0209636_10000605_pt1 | contig 35552 bp, 24 predicted proteins | sample DeeMarSWOR152_54_FD_187464 | JGI IMG/M metagenome (GOLD analysis project Ga0209636, IMG submission 187464) | Marine sediment microbial communities from White Oak River estuary, North Carolina - WOR-1-52-54 (SPAdes) (version 2) | ecosystem: Environmental > Aquatic > Marine > Intertidal zone >... | reverse complement strand
AAGTGGTATCAGTACCATCATCTGCTGTTATGGTATAACTGTGCGTACCCACAGACAAGCCAGCAGTATAATCATAGTAGTAGACTTTCCCATTCTTGTAGTATTGATCTGTGGGATCTAATTCTACCATGTTGAAGGTACCAACACCAGTTATAGTTACTGTAATAGAGACGGGATCATCGTTATCTTGATCTCTGTAGGTGACCTGATATCGAAAGTTTGTAGTCTGGGTGCCTGAGGACGGGGTGATCTGTGGAGAAAGGAGGTCAGGCGCAGTATTTGTGCCAGACACAGTGGGGCCAGTGGCTCCAACAGATACAGGATTTGTCCCATCACTGGCTGAGATGGTATAACTGTGAGTGCCCGTCCCCAGGCCTGAATATTCGTAGTAGTAGTCCTTGCCATTCATGTAAGTGTAATCTGAAGGGTCAGTCTCTGTCATGTTGAAGGTGCCTACTCCCGTAATGGTGATGGTCACATAGGTGGGAGCATTGTTGTCCTGGTCTTTGTAGGTAACAGTGTACCTGAAAATAGTGGTACTGGTACCAGAGGAGGGAGTAACCTGATAGCTGAGTAACTCTGGTGGATTATCAGGAGGATCTTCCACCACATTCAGGACAACAAACCCAGTGTCTGCAGCCCCCTGGTCATCAGTGGCTGTTACTACAAGGGAGTACACACCTTCAGGTATGTCTTTAGTTACCACAGTGGCTGTTGAGTAGATGTGGTCTCCAGCAGTTTTATCTGGATGTATGCCGTCGTCTTTCATTTGAGTTATACCACCTCCAATTTCAGAAAGATCTATTACAACTGTTTGGATGTTATCATCAGCATCTTCAACGTGGGCTGTCAATAATACGGTCGTAGTGCCGTTGTTGGGCACAAACTGAGGTACAGCATTGGTACTTACAATGGCAGGCGGCGTATTGGGTGTAAAAACAGTGAATCCTGAATGTAATGTATCTGATTTTCCGTCTGGGTTGATCACTGTTACATCGTACACGCCAACATCTAAAGGAGGTATTATAACAGTTAATAAAGAATCAGAATCAAAATTAATAGTACATGCATGAACCCCTACAAAAACTTGAGGTTTTTCTACAAAATTTCTTCCTGAAACCTGAGCAGTAGTTTGTGTACCAGATTCAGCTTCATCAGGGGTAATCAAGAAAATTTCAGGGGAAATAGATTCTACAACTACAGTAATCTGTACTGGTTCTGACATATTCAAAGCTTTGTCTTGACATCTGCACGCAATGACAACTTCCCCTTCGGGGGGAGAGGACAGAGAGAATTGCCAGGAAGAGGTGCCAGCAACGAAATACCATACTCCATTGATAGACACCTCCACCTGGCTGACACCAGTTTCTCCGTCTGCTGATATTCCCTGGATGGTGAGAGCCCCTGTGATGTGAGCTCCATCAACGGGTGATGTAATAGAACAGGTAGGAGCTTCACGATCACATACTGCATGCGCAGGGGGAGAGGGAGGACTCTCATCACCGTCAGAAAGGACTGTAATCCAGTAGTAGTACGTTGTACCATTTGTGCCAGAATAATCAGTATATGCTGTGGTGTTAACACGGGCTATCTCTTCTGCTGTTTCAAATTGACTTTCTTCTCCTCTGTACACAACAAAGAGATCTCCCGAACCATTCCATTTCAGAAAAACTGCTCCGTCTTGCCCTGAGCGGGCTTCCACTATGGTAGGAGCATCTGCTTTAACCAGTGACAGCACTATCAGTACACTGATTACACAGAAGAGACAACTCCTCTTCATGGTTAACCCTCCAGTTCGTTCAAAAGGGTTTCTATATCAGTGAGGTACTGGAGACAAAGGAGGTAATTCCCATCTTCAAAGGCCTCTGTAGCCTTTTGTAACAGTATTTTACATTCTTCTAGTAATTTTTCCTCTTCTGTAGCTTCAGTATCTTCTTCCTCTTCTTCTGTAATGTCAGTATCCTCTTCTGTGACTGTACCTTTTAACTGTTCCTCTACTTTTTCTAGTCGTTCCTGTACTTCTTCTAACCGCTTCTCACACGTGGTTCGCAGATCACTTTGCCTGTTGCTGGTGATGATTCTCACCTCTTCTATTCCCAACTCAGAAATTTCTGTGAGCATATCATCTAATTCTGAAACATCACAGAAAAACAAGGGGACACTATGCTTTATGGCAAGCCTCTTTCCCTTGTAGATGCTGACTTTATTGGTGTCCACCACCACAACTGCAAAATCATCGTTGAAGTACTCCTGAAACGCCTTATACAACTCCAGTGATGTTTCTGCCCGATCCTTTCCTGCTGCCCGGAAAATGGAGAATCCCAGTCTCTCCAGAAGTTCCTGAATCTGGTCCACCACCGCTTTGTTCCCACCAATAATAATAATATTATCGGGGTTTTCTTCCACCACGTCTTCGATGACATCTCCATCGAACTGGCCCCACTCCACTTTCACGATTTTTGCCTCCATGACAGAGGCCAGGAGTTCGGCCATAGCGACATCGCACGCTGAATCAGACACTATAACGATGGTGCCCTGGGCTGCTATGGGCACAGCCAGAATCACCACTGCGAAGATTACCAGCCATCTCATACTTCAAAAGAAAAAAAGACATATATAAGCTTTTCTATCGGAGTTTTCTTGCAGATAAATACTTATTATCTATTTCTTTTATTTTATTGTTTCATTTCGTTAAAGAACGTTTCTGAACGTTTCTGAACGTTTCTATTTTGGGCTGGTCATAAGGTAGGGTATTCATTTAGGATTGAATATCATGATACAGAAATACTGAAAAGCTGACCATTACATCTGAATTTTACCTACTATCTTTGGTAGTAGTGATACGTATTTTCTGAGAAACGTAGAAATCTTTACTTAACCTTGCTTTGTTAGATTGAATAGAAATTAATTCTTTTATTTTAGTTTAAATGAGTTTTCAAATGTAAATAGTACTTTTTCACCAATATTGGCATCTTTGTAGGGTTACTATAATTTTCAAGAAATTTTGGGTGCTATCTTCTCTTGGACTGTAATATAAAGGCAGCCTCAGAATATGTTCATACATGGCAAAGAACAAAAAATAGGATGATAATTCTCCCTCGAATTTATTTAATCCACTACATAAAAGATAAATAGTAGAAAATCCAAATAAAATTGAATTTTCAGTTGATTATACCTTTCGAGACCATCTCATTTAAAAAAGTGGCAACATCCTTCAAGACTGTCTCAAAATCCATGCTGTGGTGCTCTGAAAGGTTGTGAGCAATTTCTCCTACCGAGTTGTCCCTAGTGCATGACTGGAGTACGTGAAAAGCAGTCTCTGATATCTCCATAAGGGTATCTTTTTGAAGATCGTAAACTAAATATGCAGTGCGCGGGTTGATTCTGTCCGTAACTCCTTCTATGAACGGAATGAAATCATGATGAACTTTTTTTAGGCCTGCACTCCTTGAGAGATGAGGTGTGAAATCACTGCTGATGTGCAGTATGTTCTCTTTTATACTGAAGTCGCAGCCTGCATCTATCAACTGGAGCACGTGCTCTCTGCAGATTGACTCAAGGATACCCTGGTTTGGATATATATGGTGCAGTTTTTCCTGCAGATTCTCACGCATTTTTGAAGCTTCTTCTGAAGTAATCCCTTTTTTCACGCTGTAATCATACCAGATTGCCATATCATCCTCTTTTTTCTGGTAAATTTTAATAGTACCCTTTTCACGGCACACCCTTGAGTACTTTCCCAAAAGAAAGGTTGTACAACCCACAGAATTGATAACCTCTTTATTCTCACACACGAATTGAACAGTTTCTTCAGCATCTTCTTTTCTCTCACCAGGAAATCCAAAAAACAAAAAAGCGTGGTTCCACAACCCTGCGTCCCTGCACCTTCTCAGAACTGTTACTATATCTTCAATTTTCGTCCCTTTATCTATCAAGTCAAGGACTTTCTGGCATCCTGATTCAATTCCGAACAATAACATCCTGCACCCCGATTCATACATTTTTTTACACAAATTTTTGGTAAACCCTTTTTCAGCCCTCACGTGAGCAAACCATGTAATGTCCAACCCAGATTCAATCACAGAATTGCAGAACTTCTTAAAATACGTGGGAGGAATAGCTTCATCTGCAAAAGAAAAATAGGTAGTATTGTACTGCATTAGATCACAAAGATCTTCAACAACTCTCTCTGGAGAACGTGTTCTGTACTCTTTGTTATACCCGTATCCGTGATCACAGAAAGCGCACCTTCCCCAGTAGCATGCTCTTGAAGCATACACAGGGAGAACAGGTCGAGGAGAAAGGTACAATCCCAGGTCTACATCTTTGAAGCAAGGTGTTGGCAGCTCATCAAGGTCTGTAATAACTTCTGTATGGTTAAAGATGATTTTCCCATTCTTTGTATAACCTACATTCGGGACTTTCTCAATGTTCTCTGCCGCTAACGCGGCCACAGCTTTTTCCCCTTCTTTGAAAACCAAACAATCACACACGTCAAATACCTTTTTGAGACCAGGACACTCTTTCCATCGAGTTACAATGCTCCCTCCCAGAACAACGAAAATGGATGGGTCCCTTTTCTTGATTATGCGAGCTAATGTTAGTCCAGGTATTATTTGGTTGACACCAGTAATGGAGATTCCACAAACAGAGGGTTTTCTCCTCAGGATCTGGGTTACTATGTTGCTGTAAAATGGTAAAAAGAAGTTTCCAGGATCTGAAACAGCTGAAAATATTTCTGTGGTAGATCTGTGGTTATACTGCATTTTCAAATTGGATAACGATAAAGATAATGGATGGTGGCAAACTGAAACTAATCGCAGAGCATGCTGTAATACTTTGAGGTTAAAAAGATATTCTTGAAGGTCTAACGATTTTTCTGATTTAAAATTTTGTTTTGCCTCTTCTATTAAATCTACAATATCATCTGATAGAATGTAAAGCGCGATTAATTCAGAGTGTTCTTTGTTGATAGTACCTTTTTTTTCTAATTTCTCAAATTTTCTTTCCGTAATATCTCTGCAATATTCTAAAAAAGATTTTGATAAGATATGATTGTAGAACAAGACATTCACATCTGTCTGGTGGACTTTTAACCCTTTTTTTCGTAAGTACCCAGTCAAACACGCTAACCCTAAATACGGCTGGGTGGGAATCCATTGAGGTGGAAACAATAATTCAATCATAGTACCACTAGAATTGAAGTTCTCCTCGTCGCACTTTTTTGTCCGCTCTCTTCCAGAGGTGAAGCCCCACTATGAGGAGGGCCACCACTAAAACTGCAAAACAGGTTATCTCCATTTTAACAGAGGGGAGAATTAACTCTGTTCCTAATGTGAAATGCCGTGACAAATCAATAGCGTAGGTGGCAGGAAACACCAATGAGACCACCCATAACTTGAAGGGAAGCATAGTAACGGGGAAAAATATGCCCACCATGAAATAAGAAATCAAAAGACTTAACCACGCTGATGCACCCTCGATCTTGCCGTATAACAACCCTAAAGAGGTCAATATGAGGTTGAATCCGACACATCCTACCCAGCCCACCATCATGAGCGTGACACAGATGAAATACACTTTTAAAGGAACAGACAACACTGCAAAGTACACGGTCAACCCCACAAACCCAGGGGTGACATATCGTAAGAAAACCCATATCCTTTCTGCCACCAACACGTGCAGCATAGAAGTCCTGGAGGATACGATCCAGTCATATATGTCGTATTTGGCATAGTTTTTTGGAGTATCAATGCGGGAAAAGATAGCAGTAGTCAAATAACTGCTCAAAAAACCAATAATAAAGAATGCATACTCTGGAGAGGTTATTGACGCTGAAGGAGATCTGAATTTCATTAACAGTATAATAGCAAATAATAACCCAACAGAATCTAAGTAAGAACCTACAAAATTTAATTTCCATCTCTTCCAGTACGATACCTCAAAGGCAATGGCTTCATGTATCATGTATTCACCGTATTGTATACTTTCAGGTATATATCCTCCAAGGAAACAGATCTTAACGAGAATTCAAGAGTTTGAAATTTCTTTCTCGCCTCTTTTACAATATCCTCTCCATCCCAGATCAAAAATCGAGGAGGACATCTATGTAGTACCTCCACTGATGAGAACTCCCGAAAGAAGGCTACAATCTGGTCTGTCACAGATGAACCGCAGAACACTTCTAAAGAGTACTTTCCCTGGTACTGTTCCTTTAACGTCTTAAGCGAGGTCTGCAGTAGTATTTCACCTGAACGGATAATACCCACCGAATCTGACAATCGCTCTGCCACATCCATCTGGTGGGTGGTCACCAATATGGTTTTACCCTGCTTTTTTAACGCTTCAACCATGGATAAGGTCTGCAGTCTCGCCTGCACATCCAACCCGGACGTGGGTTCATCTAAAAATAAAATGTCAGGATCGTGGATAATACTTCTTATTAAGGCTACCCTCTGCTGCATTCCACCAGATAGATTTCGGAACAATTCATTTCGCTTCTCCCATAAATTGTACTCTTTCAAAAGGGTTTTTGCCAATGTCTTAAAGGTTAGCCCAGTTATGTTGTTCATTGCGGAGAAAAATTTGAGATTGTCCCAGATTGACCAGTCAAAGAATATGGAAACATGCGCCTTTTGAGGGAGGTATCCGATGATCTGCCGAACTTTTTCAGCCTCTTCTACCGTGTTGTACCCTGCTACGAATGCTTCTCCAGAGGTGGGAAGGAGTACTGTACATAAAATCTTGACTGTCGTGGTCTTACCTGCACCATTTTCTCCTAAAAGAGAGAAAATACTACCTTTTTCACACTGAATACTCGCATTACATAAAGCAGGTTTTTCACTCCCGCGATATACTTTAGTTAATTCACACGTTTTAATTGCGTACAACCCAGTCTCCCCTGTCAGGTATTGTTGTTATTGTTATTATCACCTAGAATATCGATTGGTCCTCTATGGGAGACTTCTTTTATAACCTTCGGCACTACATAGGTCATGTCTTTCTACCTCCTTGCGGTTTGTAGCATTTTTCTCCAATAACTTATAAATATTTGCGGATTGTTCGATTCCTAACAGCATGTTGTTAATGTTACATTGATTCATGTTATATCAATATTATATCGGTTCATATTGTTATTGGTAACAATTGTGGGATTGGCTTCCATTTGAGTAAATTGCCTTAGATAATAAATTTCTGTGTGAGATACATGGAAAATAGGAAAAATTGGAGAGATAACCTGTGATAGTTGGAATGAAGATACGGGAGATGGTTCAATAGGCATCTGTTTGGATGTAAGGGATGCATAGTTAGATGAAATAGTGATTAGTGAATGATCGTATTTAAATAGAGGGGGTTATTCAATTGACATATATTAAATTATCAGTTTATAGCATTATATAAGTGAGAATGGTCTTTATCCTGTTACACGTGTAACACGAAATTGGGGCCGGATAACCTTTGCACAAAAGATATAAAAAGTCAGTGTGAAATGAAAACCATGAATCTGAAAGAGACTTTTGAGAAATATGTGGAATCCATTCAGAACTCTGATTTGGAGGAGTTGTTCAGTACTGTTACTGAGGATGAGAAGGTTTTGTTTTTGAATGCTCATGGAAATAAAATTGATACGCGGGAAGGGTACTATGAATTTCATGAAGAGTGGTTCAAAAGCACAGATTGGGAAATGCCTGTTGAATTGTTGGAGGTTCATGAGGGTACCAAGTACGGGTATACGGTGGCGTTGTTTCATTTTAGGCAGAAAGCTCCTGAAGGGGTGTATGATCTTGATTCGTACTTTACGTTGATATTCGGGAAAGAAAATGGTGAATGGAAGGTGGTGGCAGATGTTTGTACGCCTATTAAACGAACACTTACGGAGGACGATACAAGTTATGACTTCAACCAGTTATACTTGTTTAATACGATGAAGGCAAGGCGAACAGTACGAAAATTTAAGGCAGACCCTGTTCCTGAGGAGCATATTCTGAAGATTTTGGATGCTGCTCGCTGTGCACCTACGGCCAGGAATAAGCAGCCATGGAAGTTTTTAGTTGTCCAAGATAGGGAAAAATTGGATATGTTGAAGGAAGAGGCGATTGAATGGTTTATAGAGACGCATGGAAAGGAGAAATCTGGAGAAGAACTGGGTAAGTTCCGAGAAGCTGTAATACAAATGGCAGAAGGGGCACTTTCTGCACCAGTGTATGTAGCTGTGTTAGTGAACTCCCAGGAAGCTATACCTGAGTACGTCTTTTATGATGGCGTTTTAGCTGCAGGGTATTTGATGATTGCTGCCAAAGCTTTAGGTTATGGTACTGGATTTTTTACGAGATTGTTCCCTGAGGAAAAGATGAAGGAGTTCTTTGACATTCCCAATGAATACAACTTGATCTGTTTTACACCTATTGGTATTCCTGATGGTGAACTGGGAGAGATTCCAAAAAAGGATTTGAAGGACTTTGTTGTTTTTGATTCCTTTACCGAATAGAGTAATAATCAGAAGTTGTTACACGTGTAACAGTAGTGGGAACCAATACTGGGCAACCTCGTCTTTCAGAAAAAATTAATAGCGTGAGTAGATTTAGTGGTGCAACCTGTCAGATATAAAATATCATGTATTAGTGTTGACAGTAGAAGAGTGCTACTGCGTGGCTAAATCCCTCTATGATTTGATTTATTTTCATGTGATAGAGGGTGCAGAATAATTTTCTGGTCTCTAAAGAGGGCATAGTTATGAAAACCAGTACGTTACTGTTTATTTCCATGATAAAAGGTGTGGTGGGAAAGTGTGAGAACAACGATTTTACTGTTGATTGACAACCTGAAACCAAAAAGCAGCAACTTAAGTAGGCGGTGTAACCGTCTGGATAGAATCCTGTGTGAACAGTAGAATGAACTTCAAGGGTTGCAGCCCATTTAAGGTAGGATTCGTACCTGACGTTAATCGTTCGGAGGAGAGGGGTTACCTTTTTTCTTACATTGTATTTGAAACTGTGGAACAACTTCCATTCATCTTCTCCCCAGGGTAAGGGGGCTAAAAACTCTTTATTTTTATGCACAGGCATAGGAACATACTGTGTTATGTGCTCATTTAGGTGTTTGAAACATTCATCCCACGTGGTGTTTTCTGGCTTGGGAGTATACGAATATCCTCTCACTCCTTGGTATACTATAGTCTGAAAGCTCTTTAACCTGGAAAAATCCAATAAACTATCAGTGACCACCATAGTGTTCCAGTCTCCAAAAGTGATACTATGGTATAATACATGCGGAAATTGGTTCAACCCTTTAAAGACCAGCCAGGGATCAGAAAAATTCATCAAATACACGTATTCTTTATAGTTGGCGTGAGGATTCACCCGAAGGTGAGGTCCCATTATAATATTAAGGTTATACATTTCTTTCAAGTATTTGGAGACGGTATTTCTGGACAGTTCCGTGTTTTCTGCTATATCGTTTATAGATATAGTAGAAATCTCATGGATTTGCTCAAATATTTTGTAATAATTATGTAATCTCGTTTCTTGAGATATTTTGCCCATTATATCACCTTATAATGTAGGTGCACGGATATCCACAATGGTAAAGTGAATACAGTCCCCAGTTATATCAAATGCAGCCTTCACTGTTGCCACCAATGGATGCGGATTCTCCAGAGTGAACCCTTCTTCATCGTAACGATGCTCAAAATCACAGTGTAAGATCGTATCAGACACAATCTTCACCCCACCAACGTAATATAAATTATCCTCCACAATACTTTTCATATCTACTAAATTACTGGTATGTAATGGCTTCTCACACACAGGACACACAAATGTGACATCTTTCTTTTGCTGTATTGTCGAACCTTCAATTTTTTCATGTCTCGCACGTTCTGTATGTTCTTCTAGCACTTTTTCACCTCCTGTTTGCCCATCTTCCACTTTCCTGCCCAAAGGTTTTTATAGCACAACCTATAAAGCTATGTATGGTAAAAATGTACTCATCCTTCACACATTTTCAAATAGCCAGATTGATCAACCAATTTCCATCTGCTTACCAAGAGGTTATCTTTAGAAAATGCCTAAAAGAAAGAATTTTGGGATCAAAATACACCTTCTACAAAACGCTTCACTACATGGAACAGAAGGGAATTATTCTCAATCCTGCTGTTTTGGTCAAAAATCATTCCAACTACACCAATCGAATCTATTTGATGGAAGTGGAAGACGCAAAAATGGCTCAAGATGATTTGATTAACAGGTACAGGGAATCTATTGATGCAATCTTTACTTTTTCATCTTTGAAATCAGCTTTTCTGTATATTTATGCACATGGAGAACTTCACACTCTTCAAGGGGATGTCCTTCTTGAAGATACTGTTACAGAGTTTCGGACTATATTCCCCTGTAAGAAGCATGAAAAAGATCAAGAACGTGTAGTACCTCAGTTCATACTCAACCCCCTGTACACAAGGAGTGAGCCTTTGAGATGGGATAGAAAAATGTGGGAGATATACTACTGGTTGAAGATCAATTTCAGACTTTTCAATTCAGAGATTGGGAAACAAGTGGGATTAGATCCGGTCACGGTGGCTCGTAGAAGGAAGAAGATGCTTCTATCTCTGTATGTTCATTACCCTCTGTATGCAGAAGGATTTGACAACTATTCTATGCTCCTATTTATTCTGGAAGATCCTAATTTAGAGGGTGTATTAACTTTACTTTCAGATTTGTCAGCCACTTCGTACCTTTTGAAAGGGGGAAAAGGAACGTACCTGTGCTTTGCATCAACAAGAAGAACCCATGCTTTATCATCAAAAATGAGAAAGATTACCAAGAATGAATCTTTAGGATTTGCTCACCTTTCGAGTAGATGGAAACCCGTACTGGATGATTATGAGAAAGGGAAAATAGAGGAGAGGCTCTTTTATATGTTCCCTCTCCGTTCAAAGTAATTAAGCAGGTGCTCCAGGTCCATCGCCTATGGGTGGACCGCTGGGACTAGTGGTAAGGGGTTCGAATGGCCATCCTCTAAGTGTGTTCATGTCGCTTCACCTCATTAAGGTTATATGGGCTGCAATAAAATTGTTTCTTCTAAAATGTTTGCTCACAAATTCAAATATATTTGTGCATTCTTAGGTACTTACAGGTGGAGTTTGCCAATGAAAAATGATCAAATTATAGTGGATTTTAGACCACTATCTCCTCTCAAACCCGAAAAATATTTGTGCAGATTCAACAGATCTGGAAATTATCTTTTTTGAATTGTCAGGATTGTGGTGCTGGAAATTCTAAGTTCCTTTAGGTATCAAGAATATTAAGATAGTCAAAAGAGACAATGAGATGTTACACGTGTAACAGAATCGAAACACATGCAGAAAAGCCAACCCATAAATCTGAGCAACCCAGAATGACACATAGATGAGGGTAATTCCAAAAATTCCGTACTTTGCATATCTGGTGAGATTCCTTTTCCTGTCCTGTCATTTTCATTTTCACCTATTCGACAGTTACACTTGTAGATGAAATCAAGAGAATGTGAAATATTTGCACGTTTACTGAGGTTTCAATAACCCAAAAAACGAAACCTTTATGTGGCAGATAGAAGTATATATTTTCATGAAAGGGAAGCCAATTGAGTTAATGAGGGGATGCTATGGATAGAGAAGAGAAATTAGAAATGCTCCAGAAACTGGATGAGAAGACACTTACAAAGAGATTTTTAATTCCACTGTTTTCTGAAGGAATGGAATGCAAAAATGTCCAGTATACCCATGGAGTACTGGAGTTTGGCAAGGATATAATCTACTACACAGAGGATGAATTTGGCAATCGGAAGTACACTGGCATCCAGGTAAAAACAAAGAAGATTACAGCTCGCAGTAACAGCACAATATTTCGTCAAATTAATGAAGCTTTCGGTGGTCCTTTTACGGATCTGAGTGATGGTAAAGAGAAAGACTTAGATAGATTTGTTTTGATAACATCTCATGAATTCACCGAAGGGGCAAAAATGTCTTTGTCGAGGTCATTGAAAACTGCCAATTTACAGAAAGTAGTCACCTGCATAGATGGGAATCAACTTGTTGATCTTCTGGATAAGCATTTCCCATCTGCTTTCTGGGAAGAATATGACTATTTCAGCAAATACTTCAATGCAATAACACGTGAATTCGAGACAATCAAAGATGTGTCTGCAATTCGTCAGAAGGAACCGGTACTGTTGGAAGAAATCTATGTCTCTCTTGGGTTGAGTGAGCGTGAAGCTCCCACTGAGGAAGAAATGACCGAGAAAAAAGAATGGATAATAGAAGAAGAGAAACATAAAAAAGAACAGATTTATGATGCTGATGATGCAGTAAAGGAATTTGACAGGTTAGTAATTGTGGGCGCTCCTGGTTCGGGAAAGACAACATTGCTGAAGCATTTAGCTTTGAAATCCTGTAAGGAAAACCTCGAAAAGCAGGAGAGAATCCTTGTACCTGTTTTAGTTGAATTGGGACGATTCTCTGAGAGCGACAGGGATTTGAGGCAGTACATAGATGATGTTTTTCGAAAGTTTGATTTTCCAGAAGCTAAAGATTTCATCGAAAAAGATTTGAAAGAAGGGAAGTGCCAGTTACTACTTGACGGATTTGATGAGCTGGCCACCAAGGAAAGACAGCACAAGGTTACTGAACAGATTGAGGAATTTACACGTACATATCCTAGAAACAGATTCATTGTTACTTCAAGAACTGCAGGTTACAATGATGAATTAAGAAGCTTTCAAAAACTAGAGCTAATGGAATTTGATGATCGACAGATGGAGAAGTTCATAACAAATTGGTTTGGCAGAACTAACCCTGAGAAAGCCAAGTCAATGAGTAAATTGGTTAAAGAAAATGAGAGAATGAAAGCACTTGCTCGCAATCCGTTGATACTGACCATTATTGCAATTATTTACGAAGGAAAACGTGAACTGCCGCAGAGAAGGGTTGAATTATATGAATTGTGTATAGAAGTGCTGCTGGAGAGATGGGATGAGGTTCGGAGAATTGAGAATAAGTACGATGCAAAAGCGAAGGAAAAGATTTTAAGGAAGCTGGCTCTAGAAGCTCACATTGCGGAAAAAAAGATGCTTACGAAGGAAGAATTACTGAGAAAATTCTCTGGGTATCTCCCGGAGGTCAATATTGAGAAAGAAAAGGCTGAAGATGTTCTGAGTGAAATTTTTGAGAGAAATGCGCTTCTTAAGGAGATTTCTATAGATGTCTACGGTTTTTTGCACTCATCATTCCAGGAATATTTGGCAGCTTTGGAGCTGAAAGAGAGAAACGATTATGGAATGCTGTTGGAGCATCTATATGAACCGTGGTGGGAAGAAGTGATACTGTTTTTTGCAGGGTTCGACAGGGATGCTACTGAGTTGATACGCGAGATTCGAAAGAGAGAAAGAATAGATGAAAAGTTCAAAGAAGATATCTTTTACAGCAACCTGATATTGTTGGGGAAATGTATTGTGGGTGCTGATTTTACTAATAAAAAAATGAGAAATGAGATAGTGGATGGTCTCTGGCATTTGTATCGAACTGCAGAGTTTTTATCTCTCAGAGAGAGGGCAATCAATGTTCTTGCTTTGATCAAACCAGATACTGTCATTGAATTACTGAAAGGGGAATTGAAGGATGAAAAAATTGATGTTCGACTGAACGCAGCAATTGCACTCGGGAAGATAGGAAGTGAAGAAGCAGTAGAGCCATTAATAGAAGCTTTTACTATTGATGAAGAAAGAAGTGTCCGAGAGAGAGCAGCAGATGCACTCGGAAAGATAGGGAGTGAAAAAGCAGTAGAATTCTTGATAAAAGCTCTTTCTATCAGTGAATCCAGTTTTGTTCGACTGAACGCAGTAAAAACACTCGAAAAGATAGGAAGTGAGAAAGCTGTAGAACCTCTGATCAAAGCCTTCGCAGATGAAGAAAGCGGTGTTCGAGGAAGAGTAGCAGATGCACTCGGAAAGATAGGAAGTGAGAAAGCTGTAGAACCCTTAATAGAAGCCCTTACCACTGATGAAGATAAAAGTCTTCGATCGAACGCAGCAGATGCACTCGGAAGAATAGGAAGTGAAAAAGCAGTAGAACCGTTAGTAAAAGCCCTTACCACTGATAAATTCAGCCTTGTTCGATTGAACGCAGCAACAGCACTTGGGAGAATAGGGGGTGAGGAAGTGGTGAAACCCCTAGTCAAAGTCCTTGCCACTGATGAAGAAAGGCATGTTCGAAAATTTGCAGCAGACGCCCTCGGAAGGATAGGAAGTGAAGAAGCAGTAAAATCCCTAACAAAAACTCTTACTATTAATGAGGAAATTGTAGTCCGATTGTACGCGGCAGATGCACTTAGTTTGACAGGAAGTGAAGAAGCAGTAAAATCCCTAACAAAAACTCTTACTATTAATGAGGGAAGCTTTTTTCGAAAAGTTGTAGCAAATGCACTCGGAAAGATAGGAAGTGAGAAAGCAGTGAAGCCATTAATAGAAGCTCTTACTACTGATGAAGAAAGCAGTGTTCGAGAGAGAGTAGCAGACGCACTCGGAAAGATAGGAAGTGAGAAAGCAGTAGAACCCTTAATCAAAACCCTTATCGCAGATGAATCCAGTAATGTTCGAGAGAGAGTAGCAAATGCACTCGGAAAGATAGGAAGTGAGAAAGCAGTAGAACCTCTGATTAAAGCCCTCGCAGATGAAGAAAGCGGTATTCGAGAGAGAGTAGCAGATGCACTCGGAAAGATAGGAAGTGAGAAAGCAGTAGAACCCTTAATCAAAACCCTTATCGCAGATGAAGAAAGTGGTGTTCGAGAGAGAGTAGCAGATGCACTCGGAAAGATAGGAAGTGAAAAAGCAATCAAGCCTCTAAGAAAGGCTTTAGAGGATGAAGGTGAGGGAATATTAGGAAAAGTCAAAGACAAAGCATTTGATTCTCTAGAGAAAATTAGCAGAAGAACTAAGAAAAAAATTACTTTGTAGTCAAATGAAATTGATGTAGGTCGTGTAGTGACTTTGTTGTCAGATCTTTCAGCTACTTCATATCTCCTGAAGGGGAGCAAGGAAACGTACTTGTGCTTTGCGTCAACGAGAAGACCCCATATTTTGGCACCAAAGATGAAAAAAATCATGAGTAATGAATTATTGGGATTTGTACATCTTTCGAGCAGATGGACACCTATACTGGAAGACTATCAGAAGGGAAAAATAGAAGAGAGATTCTTTTATATGTTCCCTCTCCGTTCAAAGTAATTAAGCAGGTGGTCCAGGTCCACCATCAGGTGGGCCATTGGGGCTAATGGTAAGGGATTTGAATGGCCATCCTCTTAGCGTGTTCATATCAATTCACCTCACTAAGATATATGGATTGTAATAAAATTGTTTCTTCTAAAATGTTTGCTCACAATTTCGAATATATTTGTGCATTCTTAGGTAATTACAGTTGGAGTTAAAAGAGACAATGAGCTGTTACACGTGTAACAGAAGTGATCTTCTTGCTCAGACGGGGTGATAGCATGGAATCTAGAATAAAAGAATGCATGTGGCAGATTATGGCCCACATAAAGGAAGAAAAAGAAGGCAGTTCTTACAAAAATCCGAAAATGCCCAAAAAAACCTTACGAAGTATATAAATAGGAAGAAAACAAGACCACGGTGGTGAGAGGAGTGCGCATACCTGCAAAGGACTATACCTATGAAAGCTTCAATGCAAGCCTGAAAGAACTGCTAAGGCACCATCTTCAACCCGAGCAGGGGAAACTAGGTGTGAACCTGTTTACAGTAGATGCAGAAGATTTAGATGCCGTTATCTGTGTCCTTGAGCACGTGGGATTTGACGTAGAACAACACGAAGAAATCCTGTTCCTCACCCATGAATACCAGACATACGGAAAAAGAATGAAAAGTATCCAATACGCTTATTTTCATGATTCAGATCAAATCCTCGTGGTATTTGCTCTCAAAAGTATGGATTACTACAATTCGCCATTGGTATGGGCTGCAGAAAAAGGAGGGGAACTAGCCCATTTAAGGTTCTTCCCAAAGATTTTCAATGATCTAATCGAAAGAACACTCTCATTTCCTGATGCACAAATAGTAGAATTCAAAGGAACCAAGAACGATACCTTCCAAAGTACAGGAGAAAAAAGATCACGAGTACTGAAAAGAAAAATAACCTATGAAGCACTTGATGGAAAATGTGCTCTTGAAGAACTCACGTATCAGTACGGCGCTGTTCCAACCCAGGTCACATTTTTAATACCGAACACAGTCATGTTCAAAGTCTATGAGAATGGCAGGTTCATCTTGAAAGATGGAGATTATGGATTTTTCAGACAAGAAATCGTGCATCCTACCTTAGAATCTGCACTCCAGCCTGTTAAAGATCACAAAAAGGCCAAACTCCATACCATTGCTGTAGGAGATAGAACAGAAATCGAACGAATATCAGTAACGTTCACCATATCTGATAGATATGATTACAGCAATTTCGATGATTTTTTGTCCATGTTAGAAGATGCAGACTTCTCTCCTTTTAATGAGATCAAGAGACAAGGGTCTGTCGTTTACAGGTCGTTTTTATCTGACGAGAAAATGGGTGCAGTTCTCTCTTTCTACAGTGATGAACAAAATTTTGTATTATCGCCTAAATTTGGGCATGGGCTTCATTCTTTACTTCGATTTTATCAATTCATGTTACAGGAAGTTGATATGAAAACTGAATATACAGTGAAGTAACAAGAGAAGTCATATTTCAAAGAATGAGGGGATGATTTTAACATTAAGACCTTCGCCGGATATAGCAGCAAATTCATCTTTTCATTAATTCATATCTTGATCTGCAGAGGATTTTGATTTTTCAAGGTCTTTCTCAAGATTTTTCCACGTTTCTTCTTCTATTTCACAGGCTCTTACCACTTCTTCTCCAGAAGGACAATAATCAAACTGATCCAGAAGGTCCCACACGTCATCCTCTGACACATTGAGCATTTTTGATGCTTCTTCAATACTGATCTCACTTCTGCACAATCTCTTTAAGATTGTTTCTGTTTCTTCATTCATTGAACCACCTCATTAATACTTGCAATGATAGGACCCTTGTAGGATTGGAACCGTTTTCTCACATCAGATTCAGTCCACCCTTCATTTTTTATTCCTCTGTGGAGATTTCCAAGTTCATGCACCTTGAACAGGGTTAAACTTTTCTCTAAAAACACCTTACATTCTATCACGTTTACAGAATGCAAGTACTCCAACAACCGAACAGGTGTCAAAGGCTCCATATACTCCAGCTTAAAGAATTTTCTGAATCTGTAAGCCCTATTGATTACTCCAAAATCAGAACTCACAAGATAATCTGCAGCAGTCATGTAATCTGTTTGTAAAACTACATTATCTTCTTTGTTTGCAGCAATTCGTGCAGGTTTAAGCATTTCGTTCCTGAAATTTCTGTATGAGTCCTCATCATGTTCAATGACAGTGCACACAGGTGATTCTTTTATTGTTTGCCGTATGTCATGCGTTTTGATCTCATATAAATTCAAAGAGTTCATAAAGATTGTATCTTCCAGTTCTTCCATGAACTGCAGCGTCTCTTTCAAAAACGTGATTTCATCCAGGCATATTGGCACATTTGCGTCAAAAACAAATTTGTAACCCATGGTATAACCCCTCATCAACAACTTAAAAACATTATGGTTCACTGGTTCACCACGAATGCCCTTCTGGCTTTTGTCTCAGAATTGTTACACGTGTAACAACCCTCCAAGGATGTGGCAACCTCATAGGATACCTTTTTATAGTGGGCATGAATACAGGGGTTGTGGGTATAACACTGGAACTTCATGTAGTACGGGAAGGGACACAATTCAAAGTTGAAGCTGAAAGTCCTCTAGGTAGTAAATCAGGGTTTTTTGAATTAACCCCTTCTTTGCATTCCAAAATATCAGACATTCAGAAAGCTGTAGATGAACAGATACCTTTAGATCAAGAATTTATAGAAAAACTTGGAGTACAACTATTTCAATTGCTTTTCTCGGACATACGGGATTTATTTCACAAATGCTTGGATCAATCCGGCCACGTAGATATAATTTTGACCATGGAAGATCCTTCATTAAATGAATTGCCCTGGGAACTCTCGTATGATAAAGAGCGTGACCTGTTCCTGGGAGCTGATTCTAGGTGTTCCTTAGTGAGGAAAGATCAAAAGAGTGAAGAAATATATGGAACTATTGATTACCCACTAAAGGTTTTAGTGATTATTTCCTCCCCCATGGACTTAGATGAAAAAGGTCACTACCAGCCAGACCCAGACGAGATAGAAAAGCTGATGGAGCCAGTAAAAACCCTTGAAGACAAAGGAATGGTACAAGTTGACTTTCTAGAGAGAGCTTCCATACGGTGCATCCAGGACACGTTAAAAGAAGGGTATCACATTGTTCACTTTATAGGACATGGGTCTTACGATGCTGAAAAGGGAAAGGGTTTTCTAGTAATTGAGGATAAGAACAGGAATTCAAAAGAATTGACAGGATCAGAGGTTGCCCATCTATTTGGGGCAAATCCTCCCCAGTTGCTGATTTTGACTGCTTGTGAATCTGCCCCGTTAATACCATTCTTGTTAACCAGAAGAATTCCTGCTGTCATGGCTATGCAGTATACTGTGTTAAAGGATATAGCACATGTGTTTGTGGAGCGGTTTTACTCAATGCTGGTAAAGGGGGACACTGTGCTACAGGCAGTATCTCACGCGCGAAATTACGTTTTTTTAGAAGAAGGAAGAGAAAATCCTGGCTGGTTTACTCCTGTTTTGTATGTGAGATCTGATACTATCCTGCAAATAAACACTGAATCAGTACTAAGAAAACCTGAGAGAAAAGTGGTTCAACGGGTCGACATGGATAAGGACCTAATTGGGGTAGAAACCTTTGTGGGGCGAAGAAAGGATTTATGGTTGATAGAAAAAGCATTATTTGAAGATAACCTAAAAATGGTGGTAGTTACCGGTATTGGTGGTATTGGGAAAAGTGCAGCAGCGTCAAAATTTGTGAAGAGACATAAAGACAAATTTACAGGTGTTCTTGCCAAAAAAGTGGTTGATCCTTCTATGAAGGTAGAAGGAATTTTAATGTCACTGGATCAGTTTTTGCTGCACAATGGTGATCAACGGTTTCATAACGTGATTGAAGAACCTGACCTGGATTTGAAGCTTGAAATGTTAAATAACTGTTTGAAAATGGGTTATTTGATTGTACTGGATAACTTTGAGGTTTTGATTGAGGGCTCTCGAATTAGAGATAAAGGTGTAGAGAAGTTGTTACAGGCAGTTTTATTTGGTGATCACACCAGCAAGGTGATCATCACGTCGAGGTATGGGTTCACTTTTGAAGATGAGAAAGCGGGCGGTCTAGTGAGGTACGTGGATTTGAATGAGCTGACCCGTCAATTTGCCAGGCAGTTGCTGGAAAAGCTGGAGATGAAAGATGTTGAAATGCAGAGAAGAATTTATGAAAAAGTGGGAGGAAACCCACAATTTTTGGAGTTTTTTGTCGGATTGGCAAGAACGAGGCTAATTGAACAATTGTTAAGAGATGTAACTCCAGTGAGGGCAAAGATTGGTGAATGGCTGTTAGATGAACTGGTTGGTGTACTGAGTGAGGATGGAAGAGATGTGTTGAAGAAGTTCTCAGTGTTTCGGTTACCGGTGGAGAGGATTGGATTTGAGAGTGTGGGAGCCTTTGATGAGGTGATTGAGAATTTGGTGCATTATTCGCTGGTGAAGGTTGACAAAGGTGAAGATGAGAGTGGTAAAGAGTATGTGCACTACCTCATGCATCAGGCAGTAAGAGATTACTGTTATAGTTTGCTATCTGATGATGAGAGGGTAAAAGCACATGCTGAGGCAGTGATGTATTATAAGATGTTGTTTGAGAAGGAAAAAGGAGATTTACTGGATATTTTTGAGCTGCACTACCATTTAGTTGAATCTAGAAAATATGAAGAGGCTGGGAATTTGGTTTTGGATTTGTTTGAGCCCCTTTTTATGAGAGGTTTCCGGGAGGAATTGATGGGGTTATTGGTGCACACAGTAAAGACCACAAATGGCAGGACAAGAGCTTGGGGATTTTTCGATTCAGCAAAGGTCTTGGGTGCGCAGGGAAATTATACAGAAGCCAAAAAATACTATAAAGAATCGTTGGGTCTTTTTGAAAAGTTGGAGGATAAAGATGGAATAGCTGCGTCACTTCATCAACTAGGAAATCTTCATTATTTGCAGGGAAACTATAAAGAAGCTGAAAAGCTGTATAAAGAATCATTAGATATTAAAAAGAACCTGGGAGATACTGCAGGAATAGCTCGATCACTTCACCAGTTAGGCAGGATTCATGAAGTACGAGGAGAGTATGCAGAAGCTGAAACACTGTACAAAGAATCACTAGATATTGCAAAGAACCTGGGAGATACTGCAGGAATAGCTTCATCACTTCACCAGTTAGCCATGATTCATCAAGTACGAGGAGAGTATGCAGAAGCTGAAACACTGTACAAAGAATCACTAGATATTCTAAAGAACCTGGGAGATACTGCAGGAATAGCTCGATCACTTCACCAGTTAGCCATGATTCATGAAGTACGAGGAGAGTATGCAGAAGCTGAAACACTGTACAAAGAATCACTAGATATTCTAAAGAACCTGGGAGATACTGCAGGAATAGCTTCATCACTTCACCAGTTAGGCAGGATTCATCAAGTACGAGGAGAGTATGCAGAAGCTGAAACACTGTACAAAGAATCACTAGATATTGCAAAGAACCTGGGAGATACTGCAGGAATAGCTATATCACTTCACCAGTTAGGCAGGATTCATGAAGTACGAGGAGAGTATGCAGAAGCTGTAGAAAACTACCTCACTTCATTGTCAATCCTCTCAGAACTGGGCTCCCCTGATGCAGAAACTGTTATCGAAAGTCTGCAGCGCATGAGGGTAATCATGGGTGAAGAACAATTTGATCCCTACTGGAAAACCATTACCAACCACGAAGTTCCAGATTTCGTGAAAACCTCTCCCTATAAGGATATGGATGACCTCATACAATACATACTGTACATAGTTGAAAGTAATGACCAAGAAGAAATTGAAAAAACCACAGAAACTCTTACAGAACTCCTCAAAGAAAGTGAACCAGGTGCAACCCAATTTCTCCAACTCCTTCTAGACGTTATATCCAGAAAAGATATATCCACAAAAATCAAAGAATTAGAAGAACCCTTCAAATCAATCGTTGAGAAATATACAGGACCACTTCTCACATCTATTGGAAATTATAAAGAAGCAGAAACATACTATAAACAATCGTTAGATACTGCAAAAACTCTTGGAGACAAAGAAAAAATAGCTTCATCCCTCTACGACTTAGGCATGATTCAGCAATACCAGAAAAACTATACAGAAGCTGAAAAATACTTCAAAGAATCCCTCGATCTCTACAGAATCCTTCAAGACAACGTAAATACTGCCCATTTACTCTACCAGATAGGTACACTTTGCCAAGAAATGAACCTCTATGAAAGAGGTCTCGAATACTACATTACCTCTTATAAGATCTTTTCAGAAATTGACTCCCCTCATGCTGAAACTGTCCTCGGGGACATACACTCTGTGAGAATTATTATCGGTCAGCACCAATTTACCAACTCCTGGAAAACCGTTACCAACCACGAAGTCCCAAGCCATGTTGTATCCTCCTTCAACCTGTGGCTGGAAAGTCTCGTTCAGGACATAACAGATCTGGCTAAAAGTAATGACCAAGAAGAAATTGAAGATGCCAAAGAAGACATCAAAGACATACTCAAAGATACTAACCCAGATGAAACCCAGTTTCTCCACGTACTCTTGGACATCCTTTCGGGAAAGGACATAACCCAAAAAGTTGAGGAACTAGCTGAACCGTATAAATCAGCCTTTCAAAAGGAAACTATGTCATAAATACTAGAACAAGAAGTTCAATTTAAAGACAGATACTCAAAAATTGACAATTAATAAACACGAAAATGTTACACGTGTAACAAAACTGAGACAGACACCCAAAAAATTGATAATCAATCAACCAAAAGTTTAAAAGGGTTTATCACCACAGTACAATTGGTGAATACATGCCAACAGAGAACAAATATCCTGTCTACCGACTAGACGGTAAAGCACAGCAGTTCACGCTCCAGATGTTAAAAGAAATGGACATGGACGAGCTGTTAGAAGAACTCAAAGACCTCTGTGAGACCAGGGACTAATTGTACATCATAAAAAAGATTTCTACAGTTAATACTACATATATGAAAATGATGTGTGTAGTAATAAACTGTTTGACAATTTTCTTATCAATCGCATAAAAAAACGCTGCCACTAAAAATGTGGCAGAAAGAGCAAGTAGTGCCAGCGCAAAATCGCTGGAGAAGACCACTCTCGCAACGACAAGAGGGAGTATTTTTAACCACGAAAGGACCCCACATATGAAAGGGGATAACACTGTCAGCCACCAGAGCCATAACAACGTTTTGAGGAGGCTGCTGAGACCAAGTTTTATGTTGAAGTATTTCTTACAGTGATACAGAATTGTGGATTTTTCTGGTCCCAATTGAATGTAGAAACATCTATCGTCGAAATAATCCCTCTTGTGCTCATCCAGGTGTTTTTGTAACCCTTTGCATACATCTTTTTTTGATTCAGGGTCTTTACTGTGTTCAGGTTGAAGGTCAAACTCTACATCTTTGATTACCAACCCTTCAGGAGCATATATTCTCACGTGATTTGATATACCGCTGTAGATTTCAGGCACAAAAGAGAAGGTGAACCCCCCCAAAAGATTGAATTTAACACGGGTTATTCTATCCTGGAGGTATCCTCGTCTTATTTCTACAGAAAGGTGGATCAATGTATAGCTCTTGGGTTGAAGGGGTTCAGCAAGGGTTATCAACGGGAGATAAAATCCGTTCCTGTATTGGATGAAAAGGTTTGCCAGAATGATGATCTCTCTTATAAAGGGTTCTGTCCAGAAATTCCTTTTTTCCTGGATTTTGGCGATCTGTTCACATGCAGAATTGATATATTGCTGTTCTGGTCCGTACTTGAATACTTCTGGAAGGGCAGATTGGATTGCATCTTTGATTTCTGTAAAGGTGTCCTTTTGTGGCTGTTGAAGGAGATGGTCTGCAGTATCAAGGATGCGAGTAGATGCGTTCACTAAAATGCCTGCAGAGGAGGATGAAGGGATGAAAACCAGTTTTCGCATTCGAAAGTCCTCAACTTTCATGTTGCGCTGAACAGTTCTCTTTATGGCTGGGAGCGGTAATACAGATATTTGTGTGGTTCCATTATTGTAGAAAATGTATCGGACATCTTCAGTGATGCAATCAAAATCATCAATAGTCAAGGTGGTGTGCACTCTCTGGATGTCAGCTTCTGTGAGTGCGTAATACAGATCTTTATCCATTGACGGAGTTACTGATTCATCAGGATGTTGTGGCATTGTTCTTCCTCCCGGACATTTGATATTCCAAAAGGGCTAAAAAAGTATAATGCATGCACTTATAAGGGTTGGGGATTGAGTGGTTCAAAGGGCTGTCAAGAATTGTGGTCCTCTACATTCTAGATTTTTTCGTATCAAAGATCATATAAATAAGTTAAAGAGAAAAGAATTGTTACACGTGTAACAAAAGTGAGACAGACACCCAAGAATAGACCATCCCAGTTTCCTGGGACAACCATGAATGAAAAGGTGCAAAGAGAAAGCACGGTTAGAAATCTATTTATACACTCAGTAAAAAGAACCCTCCATGGAAAATGTAACCACTATTGACCTCCAAAAGTATATTGCTGAAAAAAAGGAAACCACAAAGATTTTTGCTCATTTTTGCTCACATACTCCTGAAGAAATTATTCACGCGGCAGGTATTCTACCTGTTCGTGTGTTTGGGGAGGATACTATAGAAAAAGCGTCTACCCATTTACAGTCATACTGTTGCTCATATGCCAAAAGGGTTTTGGAGCAGGGGTTAGCCAGTGAGTATGATGGCACTGTTTTCGTCCACAGTTGTGATACTATGCAGCGGCTCTCAGATATATGGGCTCAGAATATTCCTGAACAATTCCATGAGACGGTGATCTTCCCTATTGCGGTAGACAAAGGGTTAAATTATCTAGTGAAAGAATTACAGCGGTTTAAAACCAGGTTAGAAGAATATGCAGGTGATATATCCGAGGATAGTCTCAAAAAAAGTATTCAAATTTATAATGAAAATCGGGGATTGCTCCACAAATTGTATGAAAAAAGAAAAGAAGGTCACATACCTGCTGTTACTGTTGATAAGATTATGAGGGCCAGTATGACCATGGTAAAGGAAGAACATACAGAGTTGCTAAACCAATTTCTGGACGAAGTTGAATTACAAGAGAATTCTCATCCGCGATTGTTAATTGTAGGGAGTGTTGTGTTAGATCCAGAGATATTGGATATCATTGAGGAGTATGGCTCTATTCGGTATGATGATTTATGTGTTGGATCACGATATTTAGAAAAAGCAGAAGAGCTCTCTTTAAAGGGTATTGCCCAAAGGTATCAGAGAATGTGGTGTCCCTGCAGGGCTGCTACCTCATCTCGAGTTGATTACTTGATTGAAAAATGCAAAGAGTACTCAATAGATGGCGCAGTACTCCTCCTTCAGAAGTTTTGCGAACCGTATTTTTTTGAGGCAGTCCACTTTAGAAATCAATTAAAAGAGAACTATCCCTGTTTACAGCTGGAACTTGAGGACCAACCTTCTTTAGAGCAAATACGGACCAGAGTTCAGGCATTCTGTGAAATGGTGGAGGGATAATATGAAAAAATTGCACACTTACCAGGATTTAAAGAAATTGATCGGCAGCCACTACATGCAGGCAAAAACTGCTCAATTTTTTAACCAGAAAGTGGCGTGGGTTTCCAGCGGTGCCCCCGTTGAGCTGTTGAGACCGTTTGATGTTATTACGGTATACCCGGAAAATCATACATCTATATGTGGAGCTGCAAAAGTGGGACCTGAATACTGTGAGAAAGCAGAAGCTGAAGGGTATTCCAGAGATTTGTGCAGTTACTTCAGGTGTGATAGAGGTTCCACCTTGTTGGGGACCAGTCCCATTGGTGGGCTACCCGATCCAGATTTTTTGTACGGGTGCAATAACATTTGCGGAACCATACTAAAATGGTACGAGATAGCTTCCCGCCACTTTGATGTCCCTTTTTTGTTTGTGGATACACCCTTTGTGCACACTGAAGTACACAAGCATGCAGCGGAGTATGTCATAGAACAGTTGGAAGGGTTCATTCCAGTGTTGGAATCGTTAACTGAAAGGGAATTTGATGAAGAGAAATTTGTGAAAGGGTTATATCTCTCCAAGGAATGTGTTGAACTCTGGAAGGACGTTCTGTTGTTTGGTGCTCACAAACCGTCGCCCTTAACCTGTTTTGATGCATTCACGCAGATGGCAGCTATTGTCTCATTAAGAGGAACAGAAGAGGCAGTCAACCATTATAAAGCGTTAAAGAATGAATTACACGAGAGAGTCCAAAAGGGTATTAGTGCAGTAGATGATGAGAAAATCAGGTTATTATGGGATAACATACCGGTTTGGTATGCCATGAGGAGTCTATCAGAGATTTTTGAGGAATATAACGCCTGTTTGGTGGCAGATACGTACACCAATGCCTGGGCATCGGCTAACATTGATACGGGGAATCCTATGGAGAGTTTGGCCAGGAATTACCTTGAGATTTACTTGAATATATCTATGGATTTAATGCTAGAGCGAATTGTGAATTTGGTGAAAGTGTTTGATGTGGATGGCATGGTGATGCATTCTAACAGATCTTGTAAACCCTATTCTCTGGGGCAGTATGATCTGGCTCGTAACGTTAAGGAGGAGACTGGTATACCAGTGTTAATCATTGAAGCTGACATGGTGGATTCACGGTCGTACGCGGAAGCGCAAACGAAGACCAGGATAGAAGCGTTTCTGGAATCTTTAGGTGGGTAGATGTGGTGTGGTATAGATATTGGTGCCTCGACGGCGAAAGTGGTTTTGATTGATGATGAAATTGTGTCCAAGATTGTTGTTCCCAGTGGATTTGATACAGTTAAGACTGCTGAGGAGGTATTTGAGAAAGGGGTACAGAAAGCTGGCATTGCCAGGGATGATGTGGAATATACGGTGGCCACAGGATATGGGAGGGCTGTAGTGCCAATGGCTTCCAAAAGTATTACTGAAATTACGTGTCACGCCAAGGGTGCTTTCTACCTGGATGATACAGTGAGAACGGTCATTGATATTGGTGGACAGGATTCTAAGGGGATTTCCCTGGATGACACAGGGAGGGTACAAGATTTTGTGATGAATGATAAGTGTGCTGCAGGAACGGGCAGATTCTTGGAGGTGATGGCTAAAGCGTTGGAGGTAGAACTGGAGGAACTGGGTGGGTTATCTTTGAAATCTGAAGAAAAGGTCTCTATATCGTCTACGTGTACCGTGTTTGCTGAATCTGAAGTTATTTCCTACAAGAATCAAGGTAAGAAAAAGGAAGATATTATTGCTGGAGTTCATGAGGCTATTGCATCTCGGATTTATGCTATGGTGAATCAGATACCTGTACAGGAAAAGATCATGGTAACAGGTGGAGTAGCCTTAAATCAGGGAGTAGTCAAAGCTTTAGAAACCAAAATGCAAAAAGAGACAATAGTTGCAGAAGATCCACAGATTGTGGGTGCTCTTGGTGCTGCTTTGTTAGCAAGGGAATCAATCTGAAGCTAAATAAACAAAGATAGTAATTCTTCGAATGAAAATTGATCACAATCATCCAAAGTGAATCTTACAAAACACTTCAGCAAGTGCTTCTTCATCGACGCACTTTTCATGAATTCCTGGTGGAAATTGTTGTGTCACCAATCTGGCTGCACATTCCAAGATTTCACTTAATATGAAGTCTATAAGCATGTTGGGTACACTTTCAGAGCAGTAGAAATTGACTGGAAATCCATTCGCCAAAACGAGCAGTTTGTTTCCATTGATAAGTTCGTACTCAGTACCTATATCCAGTGTCTTCTTAGATTCACTCAATGATTCTAGCGTATCCATATCTATTTCTATCTGTTTTGAACTGGCACTCACAAAAACAGAGTTATTCTTTGCTTCTAGAATCTCATTGAACCCCAAAGATTTTCTTCCAGTGGTTCCAATAACAATATCGCAATCTTTTACGAGACTTATGGAATCCATATGCTCAAATCCCTCCAACTGTGCTATCATTGCCTTTTTGATGTCAACCTCTGAAATTTTGACAATCGATTTAGAATTTCTCAAGCATTCTGCGACATTCCTTCCAATAGTACCAAATCCCATTACGCCCACTTTTTTCCCTCTCAAGAAGGTCCTTTTAGAGAGTAATTGCCCTACATTGAAGACGACTGCCTTCCCGACTTCAGGAGCTTCCAGTTCTTTCTTGAATTCAGAAAATGCTACTGTAAGAACTGGAATATTCAAGTCTACAGATTCGTCATTCCAAACGCCTCGAGCTGTTTGTTCCACAGCTCCAATAACAAAAGATGGAATCTCATCAAATAGCTGATGAATCTTTGGAACAATGTAACCGCCATCTTCAATTATCAAAAGAGTTTTGTTCTCTTTTTCACAGCAATTGCAGACTTTTTTTAAAATATGTGAGACAGATTGGTCAATGGGAAACTTAGGAGTAAACACAGCGTGTCTCCTCTCTTAATTGTTCCACACTTTCCTTTCTATTAGAATATGGAATTCCAATAATGTATATGTCTTTATTACAAACCCCCATTTTTGTGAGTGCTTCAAAAAAGTATGTTGAGTCTCCCAGTAGATGGAACACTGAAAGAATTATACTGTTCTGAAAAACGTTATCCCCAAATCTTTCCGTTTGGTAATGGAGTAAAGGTAACTTTTCCATGTATGCACCATGTTTTCTTCTATATACAGCTTTTAAGGTTTTCTCTATAGATTTTAGTTATAATTATTTTTTGAGTAACTATGACCGAAAAGCTTATATAGACCCTATTCATGATATATCTATGAAGTGCTACATGTGCATGAAAAAGAATTGGAGGTGAAAGATATGACAGATGCTACACTGGCTCGGCTCACGCATCCTGAAGTCTCTGCAGATATACTGTTGCAACTATATGGATCACCGCCGCTACGATCTAAGAGTCTTCAGGAAAAGATAACTGATGTCTCTGACCAGACAGTTTACGGAGTCTTGAAAGAACTTGTTGATGCAGGGCTGGTGGACAGAATTGAGCGGAGCAGACGGAACGTCATATATCGGCTGACAGACAAAGGGAGGAGGTTCATAGAAGAAACTCAACTCAACGCTGAGAAAACGCTGATGAGCTTGTCATTGGACCCTAAAAAACAGGAGCTTATCCTTGTTTCAATACTTGTGGAGGGCATGGTAAAAGATTTACCTGAAAGATTCCAAACAGAGGACAAAAAGAGTAAATTGAAAGAGCTGCTGCTACAAGACGTTGATCACTGCAGAAGAAGATTGGAGTACCTAGTAAAGGAGGAGATCACATAGGAGAAGGAGATGATTCTTCTGAGCAGGAAGACATACAGATCATAGATTAAATTCAATGGTGAAAACTCCCAGAGAGATTACATGAACTAAAAGATGCTCCCTCTGTAGTCTACATAAAAGGCAATATGGAAAATAGTGATGAAAATGCTCTTGCTATAGTTGGAACAAGAGAACCTTCTCAAATGGGCAAGGATATTGCACGAACCATTTCCGGAAAACTAGCTGAAATTGGTTACACCATCATTAGCGGGCTGGCAAAAGGTACAGATGCTCAAGCACATCTGGGAGCACTTGATGTCAATGGGAGGACAATTGCTGTTTTAGGAACAGGATTCAATAAGGAAGTAATTTATCCTAGAGAAAACTTCTATCTTTATAACAAAATTGTTGAAAACGGGTTTTGCATTTCAGAATTTCCCCCAGATGCAAAGGGACTTGTGTATAAAATGTACAGAAGAAATAGAATTATCAGCATATTGTCAAAAGGAGTTCTCATCATTGAGATGAGTAATAAAACACACAGTGGAACTCTCGCCCAAGCATGGTACGCCAGAAACCAGGGTAGGAAAGTATTTATAATGGAAAGTATTGATAGGATAAGTAGCAATAATAAGGGATGGAGCATTTTAAAGAAAGATGTAGAACCACTAGTAGTGAGCAGCTATGAAGACATTCTAGATGAAATAGATAGACCATTTACAAAGCAAATCAACTCATTACACTATGGTGTGACAAGACAAATTTGCTTCTAACAGTAATTACTTGTCATTCTGTATGGAATGCTTCAATTTCTCTGATTCAATATATACTCCTAGAGGGGATAGTATGATCAAAAATGGTTTAAATTTCTTCCGAAGTTTACATATTTTTTCAAAAATGACAGATAGGATTTCACGTCTAATAGTAGTACTATAACTCAATTCTTTTTGAAGATGAGGTTCATTTCCCTTTTGACAAGAAACAAAATTTTCGATTGTTCATGAGAAGAACCCATTTATTGAATATTGGAATTATTTGAGACAATTCATACGAAACATTTATATTGGGAATTTCCAAAATATAGATTGGAGGTAAGAAATACATGTCATGGATAGAGAGATGCCTGGCCTTGGAGGGTGAGGATATCCTCATACTGACAAATGACATCGAACTTAGTAGGAAGTTCATGAATCAGATAAGGAATCCAAAATCTCTTGAAATGTTCACGCTTTCAAATGAAGATCTTGACTGTGGACTAACATCAGAAATTCGTCAGAAAATCAGGGACGTAGACATAATCATTACTGTTCTAAGAGGTGACTACGAATTTTTCAGGACGAATTTAGGGTTTAGAATCGACCTTTTCAAGACTATGAAATCGGATTCATTGGCAAGATGGGCACATTTAATTGGAATAGACGAAGAGAGTCTGAGAATTATTGAAGACACTGACTACGATCAACTGAATGATTTTGGAGCGAGGTTCGGCGAAGCCATCACAAATTCTAGGACTATTGAGGTGAGAGATGAATTCTTGGGAACCTGTCTCACTATCAGAAATACAGGGTGGTTAAACCCTCCTATTGTTGAGAGCGGAATCATTACAGGAATAAATTGCTATGGAAATTATCCTGCTGGGGAAGTCTGCATTATAATGGACAGAGGCGCGAAAACGTCTCCTGTGGCTTCCGGAGAGTTTGCTGCCGATGCCAGTATAAGCGGAAAGTTACTTGAAGATGAACCTGTCATTGTGAAAATCAAAGATAATATGGTTACACATATTGAAGGGGGGAGAACTGCTCACAGATTTGAAACATTTTTGTCTGAGATGGAAAGGAACCTGCCAAAGGAGGAAGCACAAAAAGTGAGAGAAGTCGGAGAGATGGGATTTGGCACAAATCCATTAGCTTCTTTTAGAGGAGTTTTTCTTGAAGATGAAAAAGCTTTTGGCTCCGCTCATATCTCAGTGGGAACAAATATACACCTCAAAGGGAGAAATGATGTGGCTTCTAGGGAAATTCTCTGCAATTCAAGGCCCACAGTGGTATGCGATGGAATCACCATTATTGAAAGAGCCAAACCCAAAAGAAGGAATTTGAGGCGTAAATCCCATATGAACTATTGCAAATACTCAACACAAGAGATATTCGACGATTCTCTCGTTATCAACAAAGGAAATGGATTGGCATGCTTGAAAAAGGACAAACTTTACAGGCAATGGCCTATGCAGAACGAAGATTTCCGATTTGCCCAAATTGGTGACTATGAGACCAGCAGAATTGCAGCACGAATATGGAAGGCAATTGTGGATTCCCGATCGTATTTGACCCCAAAAGACATTGCTGAAATGACCTCTTTGGGCGATATCAGAATTGTTGAACATGTGGTGAGCTGCATGGATTCATATGACATCATTGAAATTCAGAACCCACATACTCTCGAAAAAGAAGAGGAACTTATGCTGGAGACGGCAAAGAATGCACTATCTATCATATTAGGGGTCAAACCCGATGAAAGGGTTTTAATCATTTCAGATAGAAGTGCTAAGAGAATAACTGATTCATTCATTGATGCTGCTATCGACATGGGATTATCCAAAATTGATCGCTACGAAATAGAAGAAGAAGATAGACCTTTAAGAGATGTTCCAGATGACCTCAAAAAACTCATTCCGAACTATGACGTTTTCATCAACATTCTTGAGGAGAATGAGCATGAAACTCCGTTCAGGGTCTCTTTGGTCGTTGGGCATGAACTCAAATACGGTCGGGTTGGTCACGGACCAGGGCTCAATATCGGAATGATGACACGGGGCCCCATGTCAACAGACTATGCGGTTATTGCTGAAAAAGCTGAAAACTTGATGAGAAGACTTCAAGATGCCACAGAAATTGAAGTTATGGCTCCATCTGGTACTAGACTGATATTCTCTGTTGAAGAACGCAAGTTCATGACTGACGTTACCATAGGAGATAAAGAAATTGGAAATTTTCCCATAGGAGAAGTCTATGTAGCGCCTGTAGAAGATTCTGCCTACGGCATTGTTGTCGTAGATGGCTCTATTGGAGACGTGGGAGATATGCCCTGTCCACTCACTCTAACCATAGAGAACGGCAAAATAACAACTAATGAATGCAATCGGAAACGATTGAAAAAGAAGATTGAAAAGCTGTTGAGTATTGATGAGGAAGCCAGCATTATTGGGGAATTTGGAATTGGGTTAAACCCTGGCGCAGTTCCATGCGGACATACGTTGCTTGACGAGAAGGCTGGAAGAACAGCTCATGTAGCCTTTGGCAACAATGTAGGATTTAAGTATCCAGGGAAAAACAGTTCAAAAACCCATCGAGACTTCATATTCATGAATCCAACTATCATTGCAACCTATACAGATGGATACAGAAGGATAATCATGCGAAGAGGTGAGATAATTGCCTAAAGTTTCAACAGATGAAGTGAAAGAGTTTATAAAAGAAAGTTTTAGGAAACTTTCAATTGAGGAAAGAAGGGAGTTTATGAGAGATATTTTTGAAGAGATGGCAGAGGAAGAAGAAAAAGAGATAGCCGAAGAGACGCTTCCACAGATACCAGTATCGAGACCTCCCCTCGGGCTTAGTATGGCAGCCATGGAATATTTCAAAATCAAGAGAGAACCATTTTTCATGGATGATATACCGGTGAATCTGATACAAAAGTGGGATTTACTGGTGAAAACCAGAGGTATCAAAGATATGAACGGATTGATGGAGAGATTCCTAAATGATAAAAAGTCTCGAATTGTTTTGGTAGAAGGCCACAGAGGATCGGGGAAGAGTACAGCCGTTAACTATTTGATTTCAGAATTACTTAAAATAAAGGAAGAGGAGGGAATCTTTATCCTTTCGTGCAGTGTTGATATTCCCAAGGCCCGTCCCTCTCATGAAGAAATCAAAAGATACGTCCACAAAACATTGTTGAGAACACTTATTGATAAAATCCAAAGCCTTGAATATGCTATTACAGGAGTTGCTCAGGCTGAAGAGGCCTTCAAAGGAGAAGATTTTGTTCAAATTGATCATGAAATTCACAGGCTTCTTTATGCTATTTCGTCGACATACAAACGAATTATTTTATTCATCGACAATTTAGATAAAAGTGATCCACGGAATTGGGTTGAGGTAGAACAATACTTCAGTTCACACCAAGCTTTCTATACTTCCAAACTTATGTCAGGACTCCAGAAGGATAGTTATATTTATGTAGTGGTCACTGCTCAGAAATGGATGGGCACCTGGCTGGTGAATCAGGTGCAGTACATGATGGGAGGCATGGAGATCAGACTGGGCGAGTGGCTGCTGAGGGAAACCAACCTGTTGTTCAAGAAGCGCATTCAATGGGCAAGCGATAAAGAGATCAACCCCAAATATTACTTTGAGAGTCCTGCTTTGACCTACATACATACTATCAATCAGGCACTTCCACGCTACGTGATGCGGGCGTGGCAGCAGATTCTGAACAAAGCTGCAGAAGAAAAAGAGCAACCTATTAGATTGAAGTTCTGCAAAAAATACAGAGAGCTGGTGAAGGGGATTGATCTGGAGAGTGATCTGGCCAGCAATGTGGAGATATTGGACAAAAGGTTGAGAAGAGAATATCCTAAAACATATAAAAAGTTGTTCAGATGTCTGGAAAAAGTGGAGGCTGAACATGTCTTGAGTGTTATGGACACCTTAATATCCATCTATTTGAGTAAATACACAGATGACAAACCGTCAGCAGATCTATTACTGAAGCATGGACTCATAGAGGAGATGGAAATAAAAGAAGGAGAAATAAATCGGTATAAGGTGACCAAGCTGGTGGAAAAAATGTTCAAGATCACAGAAGAACAATTCAAGGGCGATTCTGAAGCGATTTCGCTGCTGTTATACGAGTGGATGTAGCCATGAAAATTAATTTATTTTACATATATACAGGGATGATAGCAACAACTGCGCTAGAAGAGAGCAAAGGAATTACTTTCCAGGGAAATTATCTTTTTTGGATAACAGGTATAGTGATCCAGGCCTTTGCTGCTCTCCTTGCACTAGTAGGAATGTTTGCCGTATACAGAATGCAGGTAATCCAAAATGAAATCTCTCAATTAGAACTATTAAAGAATGAGAGACTTTTTCAGAAAGAAAACACTGCTAATGAGCTGGAAAGCCTCAAGAAGTACAGAACATTCATGGCACAATTCAAGCAAAAAGGAGTGCAACAACAGATAGAAGAGAAACAAAAAATCATGATTCAAGAGTTAGAACTTGATGATGGGAAAATTGTTCCTGAAAAATATATGGATTCCATCACGTATATCACGAAAGAAATGCTCCCCGAATTTATTGAACGACTGCAGCAGTTGGAGAACAAAATAGAAGAACTTAAAAGAAATTTGGATAATATAGACCTCACTGTTGAAAAAATTGGACATAAGATCTCCAGGAAAAAAAGAAAAGTTTGTCAAATAAGAAAACAGACAAAAAAAACCACGATATACGTTTTAGCATTCTTGGTATTCTGCTTACCTATACTTCCTCTCAGTTCGCTGCAAATAAATGATATTCTGTTAGGGGATTTGATTAGTATTTTTCTCATACCGTTGATCATTTCATTATCTATTTTGGTTCTTTACAATATCTTTCGTACTCTAAAGACAATCATATGAATTTCAGGATTTTCAAATAGCTTTTCTTATCTAAGATTAGTTTGATTTCCTTCTTGATAGTAAGTCAATAGAATTCAACAAAAAACTATTGGTGACATTGGACAGAGCAAAACACTACAGCAATGAAAAAAAATCTGAAGTGTTACACATGTAACAAAATGGATTATCATACTAGGACTGCAACAGACCTGGCTCTCACACAATACAAGTTACTGTCTCAATGGCTGGAAAGGAATGGCGGTGTCTGGAAACAATAGAAAGATGAGGTTGTCATACCTTTTGAGGATGATACTGTTACACGTGTAACATTAGGCACATTTATCCCTATGATTGTATTTCATTGACGAAAAGAAATCCATGAGCTCAAAGAGGTTCCATCTACTGAACCCTTGACAATCCCAGAAAGATGAAGGAGACTGTCAATCTATTTTTCTTTTGAGGATATATATCAAAAGATACAATTTTTATGATGGCCTGCTACTGAAATCCCTTTTTATGTATCTTTTGCTCATTTCACTCGTTTTTTGACTTCTGATGTTAAGATATCGTTCACCAGTTTACCATCTGCCTTCCCTCTTAACTCTTTCATGCACTTTCCCATTAAGGGAGCCACTGCCCTCATGCCCTTCTCTTTGATTGTATCAATGTTTGCCTCCACCACTTTCTTTACAATTTTTTCTACTTCTGATACGGATACTGTTTCCACGATGATATCACTCATTTTGTGGCCGTCCGCCAATTTCGGAAGGATCTCATCGAGAGCTTCTTTCACAATTTCTCCTTTTGCTAACTTTTCAAGGCATATCTTTAGCTCTGTTTCATCTTCTACGTACTTCTGTGAGTTTTCCAGACTTTTGAGTATATCTATGACCCTGATAAACAACGTGGGCTTCAACCTGTATTGTTGAGTTTCTTCAAATAAGTCTTCATACCCAGAATGCAAAATCTTTGTTGCATGCTCCTCAGTTAATGCATATTCAGTGATGAATCGGTTTAACTTCACGTGAGGCAATTCTGGTAACACTTCTCCTATTCTATGTATTCGCTTTTGTGTTATCACCAAGGAAGGTATGTCAGTTTCAGGATACATTCGCTTAGCCCCTGGTAAGGGACGGGCATACCTAGTATTCCCATCGGGTAAGGGGTCTCTGGTCTCTTCTGGAACGCCCTGCAACGCTTCTTCTGCCCTTATTACCACTTCTTGTAATGCTTTTTCAGCCAGTTCCTTCTCATCTGCAACCATAACAAATGCA
>Ga0209636_10000604_pt1 | contig 35574 bp, 39 predicted proteins | sample DeeMarSWOR152_54_FD_187464 | JGI IMG/M metagenome (GOLD analysis project Ga0209636, IMG submission 187464) | Marine sediment microbial communities from White Oak River estuary, North Carolina - WOR-1-52-54 (SPAdes) (version 2) | ecosystem: Environmental > Aquatic > Marine > Intertidal zone >... | reverse complement strand
GTGCGCTCGCGCATTCCCGGAAAAGTTGCAAGACAATAGTGTTTAGCGTTGTCATAAATTATCTTCTCATAAACTTCATCAGAGATCACAATAAGGTCACGTTCAACAGCAATCTTCGCCAAAGCGGCAACTTCATCATAAGAAAGTACGGCACCAGTCGGGTTATTCGGAAAGTTAAGAATCATCACACGTGACTTATCCGTGATAAGTGACGTCACATCATCAACGGACGGCTTAAAGTCATTCTTCTCGAATAAAGGAACATGAACAGGAACACCGCCCGCTAATAGAACACCTGGTTCATAGACCACAAATCCCGGATTCGGAATCAACACTTCATCGCCGGGATTCAGCAAACCTATTAACGCCAAGAAAATTGCCTCCGTTCCACCGACGGTAACCAATATTTCAGAGTTTGGGTCATAGTGGAGACCGTAATTGCGATATGCCTTTTGAGCCAATGATTCTCGCAGTTCTGGTATTCCATTGGTTGGTGCGTAGTGAGTTTTACCTTCTTTTGCTGCTTGCCAACCGGCATCTAAAGCATGCTTTGGAGGGGTGAAGTCGGGTTCTCCTACGCTTAAGTTAACAACGTCGGGTATTCCTTGAGCTAAACTGAAGTAACGACGTATTCCAGAGGGTTTTATTCTTTTTAAGCGTTCTGCTGGCTTAAAGTCTGAGACCAAGAGACATTCCCCATTACGCATTGTTGTCTTCAGCATAAAATGTTTACGTTCCCAAACAAGCAATAACAAGCATAAAAATTCGATAATCTTAAAAGACTTTGCCGGTATACAAAAGTGTATTCATTAGAAAGAACCCGTGGAGACAAAAACGTGAAGCTAAAAGATACTGTTCAATCGTGGCTGACAAGCGCCTTAAACGACCCTATCACAAAAATACTCGCCAAAAAGAGCCATTTAACGAAAACACAGCTTGAAACACTACTCATTGACATCTTATCCGAAAATATTGCTGGTAAATCGCTAAAATACGATGAGAAAGCCAGATTAAGGCTGATAAAGTCAAAAATAAGTCGCGGAGCCTTTAACAGAACCTTAAAACAGGCAAAAGATAACGTAGTGAAGGCGATTTACACAGTGCTACTCTTAGGATACTTAGGCATCTTCGAAAGCACAACTCTAGACCCGTATCTAGAAATAGCAAACAAACTAAACACATACATGGAAGCATACAAAAACATACCAAATCAAGGCAGAGAACTAAATGAGCATCTAAAAGTCATAGAAATGATACGAGAAGAGCTTGAAACAAGCCTAAAACACCTATCAAACCCATAAAAAGGGATCATGTGACATCACAAATCACACAGGAAAAATAACTAACACACATAAGAGCAACCAGATACAAGCCAAATGACACACAGAGAGGCTGGAAATCAAAAAATAAGCCAAAAATGGATTTTTTCAGAGGCAATATGAATGACCCTAAGAGGCGAGGGTATCTGGGTTTTTAGACTGTGATGTGTGACGTCATAGATGCCTTAACCCATGTTAGTACCGTAATTCTTAAATCTTTAAGGGTAGAATTGTGATGTGTGATGCAACATGTGCAAATCACGTATAATCACAAGCGAATCACGGGGTGTGTTATTTGACTGAGGTTTTACTGGTTCTTGTCGGGATTTTGCTTGCGGTAACTGTTGGTGCGGCTGCCGAATATTATAGGCAACTTCGTAGGGTTCAGAGGGAGTACGAGAAGGCGAAGGAGGTTGTGGAAGACATTGTGGTGAGTTTTAATAGACAACTTAAACGTGAAGCGGGGAGGGTGGAAGTTGTTGCATACAAAGTTGAGGCGATTTCTTCGAAAGGTGACAGGGCTCTGAAAAGGGCTGGAGAAGTTGAGAAACAGCTTCACACTTTGGAGCCTAAAATCGGTGTTGCACTAGAAAACAGGGAGAAGATGTTGGGAAAGCTGGGTGAAATTGACAAGAAGGTACGTGATGCTGTTGCATCACAGAAGGCGCTGACTGCACAAATTTCCGACATAGAAGAACGAGCTCGGCAATTCTCAATGGTTCCTGAGAAAGGGGTTGAGGCAGTGATTCCCATACGAAGGGAAAAGGCATTGGCTCCACTGACTGAGACTGAGTTATCTGTGTTGGAGATACTAGCTTTGGAGGGCCCTAAGACTGCGCCTGAGATTAAGGATAGAATTAAGCTTAGCAGGGAGCATACGGCGAGGTTGATGAAGAAGATTTACGAAGAAGGTTATTTGGAGAGGGATACAAGTAAGATTCCGTTCAAGTATCGCATTAAGAAAGAGATGGAAAAGCTGTTAAAAAAGACGGAAAGCGAAACTTAATCCACTATAGAATAGGTTTTTGTCCACTTAGCTGTTTAAGTCGCTTCTCCATGTCTGAGAGCCTCGGTGATTCCGGAAGACCATAGTCTTCCTTCTCCCGTTCACCCAAGTATTCGGGGTAATGCGTGACCTTTACTGGCACGGCAAACCTGATTTTTGGTTCAGATATGAGTAAAGCCTCGCCAACATCAAGCATTTTTATTTCCGTGTTACTGTATTCCAGATAAGGCGTGTTTTGAGCGAGATAGTCCCTGTCGCGGCGCAGCTCTGTCTTCATGATGACCTTTGTCCACAATTCTGCGAAGACGTTAGGGTTTATTCTTGAAGGCCGCGGGGTCACAGCGTTCAGGCCAACACGGTACTTTCGGTATGTTAGCGCTATGTCAGAAAACACGGTTTTACGTACTTCAGGGTCAAGGAACTCATGAGCCTCTTCAAGGGTTATCAGAAGAGTTGGAAGTCTCCCCCATTCCTCAAAATTATCTTCCCACATCCGCTTGTAATGATAAGCCACATTGGACGCTGTGAGACACGTGATGTTGTGTTGCTCCTCAGAACTCAGACCTGAAATATCGATGAGACATGTGACTCCCTTCCTAACGTTTTTGATAACATCATCAATGAAGTTATAGTTAGAAGGCGGAAAGAGGGTTGGTGAAAGGTCAGAAAGCTTGCTCATAAGAGCCTCAATCACGCTTTTTGCCTTGTAGTTGATGATTTCGCCAACTCCTACATATCCTTCTGCCGCATAGGCTTTGAGTGATTCCTCTATCCAGCCGCTGCCCAGTTTTTCATGCAATCTTCTGGCAACTCTTGCTTGGGGCTTGCCTATTTCGGGGAAAATCGTTCGCAATCTCCCAGGATGAAGAGTGTGCAATCCTATGCATAGCCGGCCTTCTCTGGCTGAGTAGTATCGAACTTTGGTGTGAAAAAGCGGATGATCTCGCAGACCCCTCTTCGGTTCTATCCCCTTACCTGTCAATAATTGACCAGCAAAGTCGAAAATGAGACCGACAGTTTTAGGGCTGTAATCGATAATGCGAGCGTTTAGGACAAGTTCTGTGTTGGTCTTTCCTGATCCAGTCATCCCGAACATGCCCATCATGAGAGGTATAGCCTCAAAACTCATGCCCACGGAACCCAGTAGATGTTCACCCGAACGCAGGCGCCCTATCTCCAAATCTCCTTTAAGTCTCAGGGCAGAAGAGTCTTCTTTTCCAGTTGCGTACACTCTATCTCTATAATCGGGATTGAATGTTGGAGATCGTGTTTTACCATCTTTCTCTTCGAGAAAAAGGACAGCGTCGACTTGCCTGTAACTAGAATATGGACCGAAAGACTCTTTCCCTTCTGCTTCACGAAGCTGCTCGCTCATATCTAGGGTTGACGAACTCTTTGCATCTACAACACGAGCATAAAAGTTCTTGCCCCTTGAGTCTATCCGAACAATCTGTCCAAAGCATAAATTAACTCCTTCGTCGACAAAAAAGAAAATTTGGTCTCCCCGCACTTCGCGTATAAATCCTACAGGCTCAGACATGCTCAATCCGCTCCCATCTAAAAGGATGTTTCACTCCATGAAGTTCATCTGGGAAGTTGCATGACAGCTCTTCCAAGCGAAGTGAATCTAACAACCCGGCGTCAACCAACGTTTCCTCAACCTGATCATGATAGTGAAGTAATTTCGAGTCGGATGGAGAGGAAAAATCATGAGCAAGCCAAAGGGTAACCGGATACCCTAGACACCTTGGATCTTCCGAGATGGCTGTGAGTGGGGAAAGGAGTTCAGATATGTCGCGATTCGTTAAATATTCCATTATGTCACAACGGAAAACACGTAAGCTATCTTGACACAATTTCACAAGAGACACATCGCCGTATAGATGTTTGTCTTTATTTGCTTCCTTAACTGGATGGTAAATCCAGATCGGATGAGGCGCAAGTATACATGTTGCTGCCATAAGATCTCGCCCCCTTTCATCATGAAGCGTCGGAGACTGCTTGCTTACAGTAAGAAGATTGACCTTTTTACGAAGAGCCTCTTCGTATAGCGAGGTATGGAACCCTCTTTTTCCGCCAAAGAAGCTAGCTCCATCTAAGAGAACATAATCCCCTTCACTTAGCCTACGAAGAGCCTTCCTACCCAGGCCTACATCACCCTTAGACTCTTCGTAAAGGATTTTCAAAGCCATTTCGCTTTCCAGTTGTAGCCTTCGATCAATTAAGAAATTAGAACGTGCCCGGCGATCTCCAACTACACTGGTGACGCTTTCTTCATAACCCCAATTCACGTTGCGTCCCTCCACAGAAGCATACGCTGCCCGCATGAGGTAAATGCCCCAGTTATTTGCTCTCTTCAAGGTTCTTGTTGAGCAGTCCACAGCTAGGAAATGTGTGTCGCTGTTTTTTATCTTTCTTAAAGGCCTTATTTTGGACTTATCGGGCTTAACAGCTATCTCCGGCTCCTTCCTAACCTCACGATAACCTACTTCGCGTCCTTTATCGACATATTCTTTCAGTTTCTTTTTCATCTCTACTAAGTCTTCTTTGATCTTGTCATTCATTAGACCTTTCTCCTTAGACAAATCTTCATAACTTAAGGTATTACCATCCCAAGAAAGGGGTACAACTACTTATTATCTTTTGTGAATAAGCAAGTCTACATCACCCATGCTATAAGTCTTAGTTTCTGAACAGAACCTAGTGATAATCTTGTCATGGTATTTGCTGTTTAATTGTGGCGGCAGGAAAACTTGGCGCCATCCGGTATTTTAGGCGTTTAGACGCATGCATCTTAACAAGTATTCCCCTATCTGCCATCCGAGAAAGGTAAGTTGCCACCGTGCTGAGACTTATCGGCTCTTTCAATTCCCGCTCATAAACAGACTGAACCTCCTTTGACAAGAACCAGACCAGTGGGAAGTTTCTCTGAATAATAAGACGGGCTTTGTCATATTTGGAGTACTCATTAGTTCGGCCGTTAATCCCAGGGTTGGCTCCACCACCAGGCACTCCACCCAGCAACTCTACCAAGTCGAGAAGATGGAGAGCTTTCTCTCTAGTGACTTGACCTTCAAAGGATATAGTATATCGATTACCCTCACTATCGAATAATTCGATGCGCATCTTTCTCGCTGGCATTAACGTTGTGCACCTTAAGCTGTGCTTCACAACTTTACAGTTCACAAGTTATAGCTGTTATGGTGAAGAAGGCAAAATAAATAACGGTGTTTTAAGCTATAAACCAGTGAAGAAGATAAATGTACAGTGCTTCTACTATCACAAGCTTCACACATTCTGCAAACAAAGAAAAATGACAGAAAACGCTCTGGTTCCCTGTCTCCAGTAGAAGGACAGGGGTGGGCTTTTCACAAAAAAGAAACAAGAAAAAGTCAATATAAAGAGAAAGAAAGGTGAAAAAGACACAATAGCAAATCAATGTCACAAGGTATTCACAAAAATGTGAAGAAAAAAAGGTATGCAGGTGTTTAAGCGTTCTCGTGTAGCTTTTCAATAGTGGTGAAGGGAGAGGGGTAAAGGAGAAGGAAGAAGGGAACCATTGAAAAGTGAGAGTTAAAAACACTTGAATGAAGGGGCGGCACCCCTTTGTTTCCATTGGAACAGAAAAACTAAGATAAAACATATCTTATGATTAAAAATTTGTTTACAACATCAAAAATGTTTAACAGTAATTATTATAATAGTTTTTGTTGCGGTTACCCTTTTAGAGTATATTTCTTCTAAAGAAGAAATCAACATACCTCTAAAAGATTATTTAAGAGTTCCAATGGAAACACCGGGGTGTCTGTGGACTTTTCTCCTTCTTTTTAGATTTTTTGTCTTAGTGATTCAGTTTTGTGTATGGTAGGGCTTATTTTTTCTTTACCGAAACTGACGCATCACATCTGAAAGGTGAGGAGAGGAATATTTGAACAGCTCTGGTATACTTGATGAAGTGTTTGAAAAATTTGCTAGTAATACACAGATTTTTAGAGATCGAGAGGTTCTTCGTCATGATTACTTGCCTGAGAGACTGCCGCATCGCGAAGAACAGATTAGATCTCTTGGGCAAACAGTGGCGCCTGTGTTAAAAAGTGCTAGATCCTCAAACGTTTTGCTTTATGGAAAGACAGGAACAGGTAAAACAGCCGTAACTAAGTATGTGTTACATCATTTGGAGGCTAAGGCGAAAGGATTTAATGCACCTGTTAAAGTCTGTTTCGTCAACTGTCATCTGGCTGGAACTGAATATCGCGTCTTTGCAAGGTTATGCCAGAGCCTAGGAGTGTCAGTTCCCTTTACCGGTTTATCCGTGGGAGAGGTTTTCGACAGGTTTAGAACAGGCTTAGATTCTTCAAAAATAGTCTTGATCATTGTTTTAGATGAGATTGATGCGCTAGTAAAGACTCGTGGTGATAGGCTCCTCTATGAGCTTACACGGATAAATGAGGCGCTGTCTAACAGTAAGGTTTCCCTTGTGGGCATATCTAACGACCTAAGACTAAAGGAGTTTCTCGATCCGCGTGTTTTAAGTTCACTTAGTGAAGAAGAAATTGTTTTTGGGCCATACGACGCGGGCGAATTGAAAAACATTCTTTTTTGGCGTGCACAATTGGCTTTCTGTGATAATGCTTTGTCTGATGGTGCTCTAAGTCTCTGCGCTGCTTTGGCTGCCGCGGAACATGGTGACGCTAGGAGGGCCTTGGATTTGTTGCGTGTTGCTGGCGAGGTTGCAGAGCGAAAAAGTGTAAAAGCCGTTGTCGAAGAACATGTCCGAGAAGCGGAAAAACACATTGAGCACAACCGGGTTGTTGAAGCATTGAAAAACCTCACTTTGCATTCGAAAATCGTAGTTCTAAGCCTTTTTCATTTAAACAAATCGAATGTTTACCGCGCTATTACGGGTGAAATCTACGAAGTCTATAGTGAGCTTTGTGGAGAATTAGGTGTTACACCTTTGACACAGCGGCGCGTGAGCACTTTGGTGAATGAACTTGATGCAATAGGGTTGCTGAATGCGCAGGTCATAAGTATGGGGAGGTATGGGCGAACCAAGAAAATTCGGTTGGAGGTAACGCGCACCCTTATTAGAGAAGTTTTCGCTGATGACAACAGGCTTGGGCGTTTGGTCAAAAATGAGCCGAAGTGCCTTCGGAAACATGCTCGTGGTAGGAGTTGAAGACGGAAGTTTCAAAAAGGGCGTAACACTCAGGGCTCTTTTTGCTGCAGTTCTGTTCAGAAGACTGAAAATTTAAAGAGTACAAATTACGAGGATGACAGTTGACGGGTTAGATGCAACCCAAAAACTGCCAAAATCCTAAGAGGATGGAAAATTGGAGCAGTAATGCTTGCGAGTGTTTCCTTTGCAGGTTTTAACGTTATTGACCCAACGATTGTTTATGAAGAATTCGGAAAACCAGTCATGATAATATCACGAACAAAACCCGACAACAAAGCAGTAAAAGGAGCCCTGCAGTGCCATTTTGAAGGCTGGTAAGTCCGTTGTACTGCGTTTAGAAAACTAGGTTTGATCCACAAGGTTGCTGTTTTGGTCAGTGAGCCCTCAGTTTATGTTGAAACTATAGGTGCTCCCATCAAATGGGCAGTCCAGCTTATTAGGGTTCTCTCGGTTTGCAGCAGAATGCCGGAGCCAATTCGAGCTACACGATTAATTGCACGCGGCTTATCCTAACTAAATGGAATGACTGTGGTCTCTAATGTTTGGAGGTTTACCACTGGAACCTTTCCAGGGGTTGGAACAACCCCATGTCTGCGCATATAATCTGTCTGTTCTTGCCAACAACCCGAGTTAACAACCAAGACCCCACGATAGTTACAGTATTCGAGTTTGTGTATGTGCCCGGAGTGGAAAATGTCTGGGACATGCTCGATGACTAGAAAGTCCCTGTTTTCAGGTGATAAAGGTGTCTTTCCACCATATACCGGTGCAAGATGACGACTCTTCAATAACAGGGTCATGGCTTTTCCCGGGTGTTCATAACCTATTCCTGGAACCGTTGAAACAATGTCGTCTAAGCTGCGGCCATGATATAATAGTACCTCTACATTGTGGAGGCTTAAGAGGCATGGGTCTCCGAAAGAATAGACTTTTCTTGATTCTTGCAGTGGCTCTAAGAATTTGTTTGAGATGGCTGGCTGTGGCAATGCTTTTCTTGAAGCGTCATGGTTTCCAGGTATAATTACAACTTCTATGTAGTCTGGAATTTGCTCAATGAACTTTGCAGCCAATTTGTATTGTTCATAAACTTCTGTGATTGCCAGCTCTTTAATCTGGTTGGGATAAATACCTACTCCGTCAACGATGTCTCCTGCTATTAAAACGTACTTTACGTGGCTTGCTATCTCCCTCATTGTTTCATTTCCGTATTTGCCGTTAAGCCACAATATGAAACGGTTGAATGCCTCTCTCTGAAATTTTGTGCTGCCGGTATGCATGTCTGAGGTGAGTACCGCATAAACAGGGATTGGGGCTTTATGTTGAGGCTTTTTGGCTACGTCAGGCAGAATTATGTCTTCCGCAATAAGGAGGTTACTTCTTGTTTTTATAACGCTTAAGCAGACAATCTGGTCAAGCAAAAGCGAGGATGCCTTTTTCAATAGCCTCTCAGGAGCATTTTGGGGAACGAGCACTGTGGCGCTTGCACGCAAGTCCTCAATGGTTAAGATTATCCTGTTTTTTGATTCCCTCTTGTTTGTTATTATGGCGATTATTTTGAGCTTTGCGTTTGCTGGAGCTTTTAACGCATCTAAAACTGACGTAGCACTTCTGACGTCTATTCTTTGCCTCAGCAGCCTTTCTATTCGCTTGAACCGGTCTCGGAAATATCCCAGATAACCTTCGATTGTTCCGCCTGAGTCTAGTTTACTGCCTGGGTCCTCAATTATGTTGAGGTTTGCTTCAATGTCCTTTGCATAGGGGCGGAAAGGCTTTTTTCCTTCTATTATTTGCGACTCTGGCAACGTTTGGAGTGGTTCTTCTAATGGCTGCATGAGCTCTTCTTTTGTTGGCTCCGTCCTCTTCACAAGCTCTTCCAGCAAACTTCTGCCAATAAATAATGGCTTTTTCTTTAAGGTCTCTATCTTTTGAATTGCTATGCTCATGAGTTGTGTTGGGTCTTCCGTTGCGGATACTAGACTCAGGAATTCAAAGGCTTCTTTGTTGAGTTGGTACCCTGCCTCGATTGTGAATTCGACGGCTTTTTGCAGTTTTTCAGTTTCGCTCATATTTGAAGAGCTCTCCAATCCTGTTTTTTAGGAATGATTATGTAGCCTTCTTCCTTATCCCCTATGGCTTCTGTTTGGTTTTTCATATGGAGGTATGCTGTCAAAGCGGCTGTTACAGCGTCAATTTCATGAGACTTAAGGGCACGTAGTTTGGGGGCTCCTTCTAAACCTATAGTTTCTAGGGTTGTTTGAATCTTTCGCAAGTCTTTCAATGGCATGTTTAATGCTTTACGTGTTGAGGTAGGGTGCACCTCTATTGTTTTGTATCCTTTTTTTGCCATCAACTTGTTTAATTTCATGGCTCTGAGTGTGAGTGTTTTCATCGCTGGAAGACATGACGGAAACACGCGATACCCTCTCCTTATCATTTCTCTGTCTGCTATTCTAAGAATTCCCTTTTTTGGAAGACTAAAGGGCGCGTCAATCGCTATGATAGTTGGGGCGCGGTGGCCGATGCTCTCTAATATTTTTTTATTTGTATAAATTAGGCTCGTTTCTAATTTTTTGCTTTTCCACAGGGCCCATCCTGTAGGATTTTTCGATTTTCCAGCCAGGTCTATACCGATTATAACTTTGGCTTTCAATTTTAGCACTCGCACTTTGGATTTATATATTGGGCTTTTGTTTAGATGTGTTAATATGCTAGATGCTTCATACTCATATTGACATGGTGATGTGAATGAGTGAGATGCGCAAGGTTCAACGCACTCCCGGTGGCACATTTTTTGTCACCGTGCCTAAGTCTTGGGCTGTACAACATGGTTTGCAGCGTGGATCCGTCGTGTCCCTTAGCGAAACCAGTGACGGTAGGCTTCTTGTCGACCCTAAGTACGGTGTTGAGTCTTCTCCCCAAACTATTACTTTAACGCCTGGGGCCTATTTAAGCCGTGAAATCGTAGGAAAGTATCTCCTTGGCTTTGACATAATTCGTATTGAGGCGAAGAAACGTATTAGCTTTGAGACGCGCGACATCGTTAAGGAGACTGCTAGTCGTTTGATAGGATTAGAAATTGTTGAGGAGGATTATTCGGGCATTATTTTGCAATGTTTGCTGGATCCTTCAGGCTTTCCGCCCGAAAAGATTCTTCGCAGAGGTTATGCTATTGCTGCCGGTATGCACCGTGATGTTGTTAACGCCCTTGTGGGCGGAGACACGCATTTGGCGAAGAGCGTTGTAGCCCGCGACGAAGAGGTTAACAGGCTTTACTTCCTTCTAGTTCGTATCTTACGCACCATAACTCAAAATCCAAGTTTAAGCGAGAAGCTTGGCATTCGCCCGATTGAGTGTCTAGATTACCGTCTAGCAGCAAGTTTGGTGGAGGCAATCGGTGATGAGTGTGTGCGAGCGGCACTAAAAACAGTTGAGCTAAAGGGCACAAAAATGACTGAACATTTAAAGAAGCTCTTTATAGAATTTCATACAGCCTGTTTTGGGGCTCACGAGAGTGCATTGAAAGCTTTTTTCAAGGGTGATATAGGCATAGCTGAAGGTGTGCGGGATATGCGAGGGAATCTGGAAAAACAATCCGCTGGTATCGAGAAGGTTGCTAGAGCTCAGTCGCTTGATGTTGTACCGCAGATTTTAGCCGTGGCTTCCATCTTGAGGCAGATTTATGAGCATAGTGTGGACGTAGCAGATCTGGTAATGCCTAAAGAGGTTTAGGATGGAAGCTTGTCTACCTTTTGAGGCGACCTTGCCAATGAAACGTGTTCGTTCATTCTCAACTCGCCGGTGTATTGCACTTCGCCGCTTATGTGGCAGTGGGATTCGATAGTGACGTTTTCACCATAAACATTTTCTGCGTGTGCGCCACTTCTGAGTACAACTCTCTTGCCGAAAATGTCCTCTGCATGTGCATCTCTACCGATAATCACTTGGTCGGCTCTTATAGGTCCAAGGACTTTACCTCTTCTTCCTATTTCAACAAAATGTGCTGTAACGCCCTCCTCAGTAATTATTGAACCGCCAACCTCTATGCGTTCCTCTGCGGTGGCTCTTCTTGCGCGCAATGCTCCGCCTACTTCGATGTTTTTTGCCGAAGCCTCCTCGTCGATTTCTACTTTGCCTCCTACTTCGAGATTTCCTGAAAGCTTCAGCGACTTGCATGCTTTCACTTTGCCTCCTACATCTATTTCACAGCCTTCGCAACATCCAGCTATCTCTACTTTACCTCCCACATCGATGTTTTCAAACTCCAAGTCCCCTTCCACTTCAAATGAGCCTCCAACATCTATATTGCCCCCCTTACTTTTCCCGGTTAATCGAACTACTCCGCCGACATTGATTCTTTCAAATTCTAATTGACCCCCTGATTCAAAGCTTCCCCCTACATCTACTTCGTGAATTTTCCCGCCTCCGACTTTTGCCGTACCTCCCACATCCAACTTTGCGATGTCCACATCAGATTCGATTGAGACGCTTCCTCCCACGTCGATCTTCTCCGCCTCCACTCCGCCTTTGGCTTTGAAGCTTCCTCCTACATCTACGTCTTCAGCCTTTACATTCCCATCAACCTTTAGGCTTCCACCAACGTCAACTCTCTCAACCGCTAAATCCTCGGTCACACATAAAGCCGCATCTACATCCACACGTTTTGCGGTCATTTTCCCATAAACCTCTAGACGACCATCTTCTACGTTAACATCATTTTCTATTTCAAGGTCTCCATGAACTGTTACGTTATCTTCGGCTTCTAGATTTCCTGCTGAGAGGTTGCACTCAAATGTGTTGTCTCCTTCACAGTAAACTGTGCCGGAAACTTTCATTCTGGGTGGTATTCCTGTTCCATCGATAACTGCACGCCTGCCTACCAGTAAGTCTCCTTCAACAAGGTCTAATGTTGTTTTACTTCTTGAAGGAACGGATGTTTTCCTGTTCATTGCTTTGGCCCTCCGACGTAGGAATCTGTGTTGTGGGGGCTTAAAAAGGCAACTCACGTTTTGTAGTCACAATTTGTTACTATATTTTGTGCGTTCTTTCGTATGTGCGCTTTTTTTTAACATGTGAGATATCTGCAAAAACTTATAGGTAAGCGTGGGTTGCATATCCATAAGCTATAAATATTCACAGAAGAGTATCTAAGATCAAAAGGTGGGATATGATTGTCTAAGAGGATTGCTACTGGAATTAACGGCTTGGACGAGCTGGTTGACGGTGGTTTTCCTGAAGGGAGAGTGATCTTGGTCATCGGGGGACCAGGCACTGGCAAGACCATTATGTGCAGCCAATTCTTGTACAAAGGAATTTATGAAAATCAAGAAAACGGAGTCTTCGTAAGTCTAGACGAAAGCAAGGATCACTTCTACGCTGAAATGCAAAAGTTCGGATGGGATTTTCGAAAAGCGGAGGAGAAGAGAAGATTTGCTTTCGTAAATGCCACGCGAATGTCGCGAGTGGCTATGCTAAAAGAGGAATTATACAAAGAGGAGTCTCGGAGCCTACGGGGCAAGCAGCTGTCTATCGATAGATTAATCGAAGATTTACAAGCAAAGATACGACAGGTTAGTGCGAAAAGGGTTGCAGTGGACACTTTAGCAGCACTTGTCTACAGATTTCCAGATCCTATAGAACGAAGGACGGCAGTTGTGGATTTGATCGAGTCACTATCAGATTTAGGAGTTACAAGTCTTGTGACAACTGAACTAGGATACTTGGGTCTTGAACGAAACGCGGTGGAAGAAGAGTTTCTGGTTCACGGCGTTATTATGATGCAAACTCTGTTTTCAGGAGGAACTACGACGAGAGCAATACAAGTTGAAAAGATGAGAGAAGCCAAAGTCAATCCGAGTCTTGTTCCATATTCAATAGATCAGAATGGCATTGAGATATTTCCCAATATGCCGTTATTTGGGGAGAAGTAGCCTAGAAACTCTGATCAGACGGTTGGACACCGCAGTTACTCTTTTCTTCTTTCATGTCTTGATTTCGCTTTTATTAGAGGAAGTTCACTCTCTAGATATCTTTGATTGAGCATTTTCTTGATTTTGAGGAATTTTCCTAAGCCTTTTTGTGTTTCTTTTTCGAATATGTTGATCTCGCCTTCAAACAGGCCTAGGATTGCATGGACTTCTTGTGGAGAGTGCATCTGTGGGTTCATTACTGCCAAAGTGGTAAACCCTTTTGCTTTTAGTTGCGGGATGAGTCCGGTTAGCCACCTTCTGGTTTGGACGGCCTGGTGTTGTAGCAAAACGTCCGAGATGATCGCCATACAAGCTATTCTTGGGCCTTCAAGTGATGGGTCTACTTTTCGAAAAGCCGAGCTTAAAGCAATACTGATGTCGGTGAGGTTTTCCACGCCCTTCAATTTGAATACGTTAGGTGAGCTTTTAATAATCGTATCTGCTTGAGGATTGCAGATGAAAAGGTAGAAGTTTGACTGGGATTCTTCTGCGAGATTCTTTAGTCCACCCGTCTCTATCGTCACATAAAATGTGGTTTGTCCTTTTTTCGCTCCCGTCTCTAGAAACTTCTTAATCAGAAGGTCTTTCTCGTCGCAAGAAGGCGAAGTCAACAAAACTGCGTAGTTTTCAGGTATTCCGCCAAATAGCATGTTGTCGAGATCTTTGTGTCCTGTGGGTATGCGCCCGGGAAGAACAACCTCTGGCATCTCTATCGTTACGGGCTCTTCCAACGCTGCGAAGAACCTCTGCATCCGCTTGTACGTTTCCAAATATTCTAGGCCCCATTTTGTGGCTCTATATTTTCTGCGGTCGCCCACAGTTACTTCCCTGATGAACCCGTGTGAAACCAGAAAACCCAAAGTTTTCTTCGCTCTATCTACAGGCATGTTTGCCCCGTAAGAAACTCTAGTTAAAGAGCATAGCCCCTTCTTGGCAACTACTTCTATGCTGTCCGCGTAAATGTCGTATTTTGTTCTTCTTCGTTCGCTGGACAATAGGCGAATTCTCCACTATTATTAAATTCCATATGCTTAATCTTTATTGTGGTGAATAACTGTGCACCCAACAGTTTCGGGCGATAAACAATACAATATTGCTTGTAGGAAAGGCGACTTGGCTGAATACTTGCTTGTGCCAGGCGACCCGGACCGTGTTCCAAAAATCGTAGAATTCTGGGATTCCGCTAAGGAAGTTTCGTGTCACCGTGAATTCCGCAGTTTCACGGGCAAGTACAAAGGAGTTCCGATTTCTGCCTTGTCGAGTGGTATTGGTCCAGCTTGCATGGCAATTGCTGTTAACGAGGCTTCACGTGTAGGCGTACACACTTTCATCCGTGTCGGCAGTACCGGCGCTATACAAACAGACATTAACTGTGGCGATTTGATAATCTCCACTGCCGCTGTTCGGCTTGACTGCACAAGCAACTGTTACATTATGCCTGAATATCCTGCAGTAGCCAGCTACGAAGTTTTATTGGCTTTGATTGAAGCGGCTGAAAGCTTAAGCATCAGCGACTATCATGTTGGCATAACAGCTACAACAGCAGACTTTTATGCTGGACAAAACCGTCCGACACAAGAAACGTTCGCATCTTCCATGAAAGAAGACTTACTTCCAACCTTACAGAAAGCAAAAGTGCTAAACTTTGAGATGGAAACCGCCACACTATTCACGCTTACCAACCTTTATGGATTAAGAGCAGGCTCTGTATGCGCAGTTTACGCCAACAGATGCAGAAACGAGTTCAAATCAGGGGCAGGGGAAGGAAACGCCATAAAAGTTGCAAACGAAGCCACAAAAATCCTGTCTGAATGGGACACAAAAAAACGTAAAAAGAAGAAACAATGGCTTTTCCCGTCACTGTTAGCAACTGAATAAAAACTCTTTTAGACAGCAAAACACTTTGTTTGTGTTGCCGGGGTGGCGGAGTGGTTAACGCGCTGGCCTCGAAATCTGAAATTCGAAGTATAGAGGGCTGGATAAAGACAAGTAAGCCAGTGGGCCTTTGGCTCGCAGGGGTTCGAATCCCTTCCCCGGCGCTCATCTGCTGCGGAACATTACAAAAGAATTCGTGTCACAAAGAAGAATGCAACCTAACTGAGAGTACCCGATCAGGGCGACGTTCATAAAACAGTGACTAGAAATAGATTCAAATGCTCATATGTTTCTACATAAATCACATGGAAATATTTATGGAGCAAGATTTTAAGTTGATGTTGAGTCAAGAAGAAGGAGAGTAAGGGAGAAAATGGTTGTCCAGGCCAGATTGTTCAGGGTCACTGCAAAAGAGCACGGAAGAAACTTGTGCTCTATCTGTCAAGGACACAGAAGACTGTGTCGAAAATCTATCTGTCCAATTCTGGCCAAGGCTGAAGCCTTGATGAGACTTAAGAAAAACCTTTCCAGAAAGAAGGTTTTCGGCTCTTCACCCCCAGCAGTGTTTGTTGGGTCGTGGAACTACCCAAAGGTTTTAGCCGGTCCTCTGGTTCCGCCAGTCTTAGTGGAGGACACTTCGGTTATGGATTTGCCTGAACTCTGGGTAGACAAATCATTTAGTGAGATTCTACGTTACAGGTTCTCATTGGTTAGAGGGAAGCGCTTTACGGACGTTAGATCTGCAGGAAATCCAAACAAGATTTTATCAACTTTCCAAGAAATTGTTATGGCATCCAAGCCTACAGACACTGAAATGTGGTTTAATAAGAAACCTAAACTGTCTGTGGTCTTTTCTCCTAGGGAACCTCCGTCAGGCCCTTCTGCCTCCATCAAACGTGCTGTTTTGGCTGAGAATCCGCGAGTTCCGAAGCCTGTAGACTATGTGGTCTCAGACACTGACTTGAAGGCTGAAAAAGGCATATTGAGGCTTTACGGCTCTAAGGTCAACCAACGACAAATAACAAGATTGTTCTCCATAGGCCTTTTAGGAGCTAAGAGACAGAGAAGGCTTGTCCCTACAGAGTGGAGTATAACCGCTATAGATGACATTCTCGGAAGAGCAATCCACAAGGAAATCTTAAACTATCCATGGATTAACGAGTTCATGATCTTCGGACATAAAGCCTTAGCGAACAACATTCAAATCCTTCTCTTTCCCTCTTCATGGATGTTCGAAGCTCAAGAAGCTTGGCTTATCTCACCCAACCCAGTTCCAGGAGTCAATCATGAACTTGTTCATGGACGACGATCATATGCATCTGATCTAGCTGGAGCATATTATGCGGCACGTTTGCCAATCCTTGAATATCTGAAGCGGATAAGGCGTCAGGCAGGAGCCTTAGTTCTTATGGAGGTGTATCCGGAATGGATACCTTTGGGCGTCTGGCGGTTCAGAGAGATCTGCCGAGAAGCATTGAGGAGACAACCTATCATGTTTAATACGCTAGAAGAAGCGTTGGATGAAATGGGAAAGAGGCTTAGACTCCCTCTTGCAAGATGGCTGGAGAGAAGCGAAATCCTTCGCTGGCTTAAGAGCCAAACAAGATTATTGGAATTCCTTTCCATTTGATCTTGAATTCTCGCCAAGCATATATATGGCATATTTTTTTACTAGTGAATTGGCATCGAGATTCGTTCCCAGGCGTCAGATGCGTTCAGATCATTGATTAGGAATCGAGAGTTTGAAAATATGAAGGCAACCGCAATTGCCCATCCAATTCAAGGCTTAATTAAGTATCATGGATTAAAGAATGCAAGACTTAGGATTCCATTTCACGACAGCATATCTGTTTGCGTTGACGCCTTAAAAACAACGACAACAGTTGAAACAACCAATGCGTTAAAAGAAAACTCGGTAACAATCAACGGAAAAAAGGCTATGGGCACAGAGCTAGAAAGAGTTGAAGTCGTTCTCAACAAACTAAAAAACATGACAGACTATTCAGGACACTTCAAAGTTGTCTCCCAAAACAGCATAACAGGTGGGAAGGGCCTCGGCTTCTCGGCTTCTGGGTTTGCTGCTCTCGGCACAGCAGCTTGTGTTGCTTTAAACTTTGACATTGATTACATACCTCTCTCTGAGCTGGTTCGGCTGGGTGCAGGGTCTGCCACGAGAAGTCTTGCAGGAAGCTTCGCAATATGGTATGCAAACAAAAATAGAAGGTCCTATGCAGAACAAATGGTCAAACCGGAAACTGTGGACCTAGGCATGGTTATCGCGCCTATTCCCTCATCAATAACAACCGATGAAGCCCATAGCGAAGTTCTCAGCTCACCATTATTTAAAGCTAGGTTGAAACACGTGGCAAAAATCATCAAAACGATGGAGAAAGCCATAAAAACCGGAGACATTGCCACTATAGGAGACCTTGCCGAAGAAGACAGTCTGAATCTACACGCAAGCACAATGACAGGTAAAGCCCATATGGTTCTCTGGGAACCAGAAACAGTCCGCATAATAAAAGAGGTTCAGGAAATGCGACGCGAAGGAATGCCTGCATGGTATTCCATGGATACAGGCCCGTCCGTTTTTGTCAACACTTTCACGGAATATGTTGAAAAGGTGGCTGGCAGATTACGCAGATTAGGTTTCTCGAATGTCAAAACCAGCAAGGTCGGCGGCAAACCCTTCTTAAGCAATGAACATTTATTCTAGAATCGTGAATACACATGACTTACAGGCTAGCCGCGAAATTCTACGATTTGTTCGGCTCCAAAAATGACTTGGAATTCTATAAGGAGCTGGCTCTCAAAAGTGGAAATACAGCCTTAGAATTGGGTGTGGGAACAGCCAGAGTAGCTCTCTCACTTGCCAAAGCAGGAATCACCGTTGTGGGCATTGACAACTCTGTTCACATGCTTAGAGTAGCGAAAGAGAAACTGACCAAAGAAACAGAGGACATTAGAAACCGTGTGATTTTGGAAAAGAGTGACATGAGAAACTTTCAATTAGACCAATTATTTCCGTTCATCTACATTCCAGCTTCTACCTTTGACCACAACATAACGATTGAGGACAGAAAACAAACATTAGATCACGTCTTCAAGCACTTAAAGAGGAACGGAACATTTGCGTTCGACCTTGAACAAGCAGCGCCAGACAAACCTGAAAAATCATGGTGGATTGACAGAAGAGAAACTGAAGACGGAAAAACGGTTGTAAGAAGCATATTCACAAGAAAGAATACACTAAAACGCACACTACACCTTGACCTATTCTACGATGTTTACAAAAATAGTAAATTATTGGAGAGATACCATGAATACGGAGAAGTTGCGACGATATCCAGCGACGAAATCGTCAGATTGCTGCAGGAAACAGGCTTTGAAGTAGTCACCGTCTGCGGTGACTTTGACAAATCAAAATACCGAAAAGATAGCACTAGACTAGTGCTGGTGACGAAAAGAAAATAGCACAATAATAGAAGTAGCTTTGGGGCAAATGAATTGAGGCAAGATTGGTGAACTGAGAATTAGTGTACAGTTGCCGATGCGTTTACTTGTCTTTTTCTCTCTGGCACTTCCACAACTCTTATTTCCACATGATTTAAAGCATCCCTTGCTGCCCTTCTTGCTTCTCTTCTGGTTCTATGCGTTCCTTTCAGTTCGATCCATGGGAGAGTTTCATCAATTTTTATCCATACCGTATACAAGTTTTTCACCATTATCGAGTCGTGAGAAAAGGGTTAGAGTCTGGATAATTAAAACGGTTGTGAATTCTGAATATGAATTCTTGCTAAGGTTCTTGCTTTTGGAAACTTATTTAAAGCGTTTTGTACCATGTTGTAGAGTTTAGGAGCGAATATGAAGGTGGAGCTTGAGAGCCTGCTTAGAAAAGCTCTGTTGAAGGGGTGTCTATGGATGGGCGAAAACGGAGGAAACTCAGAAGGTGGAGAAGATGAAGCCAGCCAACAGCTTACACTTTGGCAGCAACGATGGTTCACCGCTAAAACTTACGATGAAGAATAGTTCTCAAAATCGTATTACTTATGAATTATACAGGTTCCTTTCTTGTTTTAAGCACTTTTCTATAATTGACGCTCTTCTAAAGGAGGCAACCAACCGATGATCCGTGCTGTAAATTCCAGTGCATTCTTTAAAACATTTAAAGAAGCTTTAATTGCATTTTCCTTCGGCATTGGTGGAGTACTTGCAGGCTTCATCGTTGCTTCTCAGCTGGATATTTTCCGCTCTCCGCTTTTTCCTTGGGCTATCGCAGTATACCCTGCTGTCTTAAGTGCGAAAGGCGTGATAAGCGGTCTGTTTAGTGGACGATTAAGTACAGCACTTCACGTAGGTACGATTTACCCTAGGTTTCTCGGAAACACCAAAAGCTTCTACAAATCATTCGAGACTGTAGTTGGCATAACTCTGGAAGCGAGTGTTGCAATGAGTTTAGTTTCTGTAGTTTTTGGTAGTCTATTCTGGGGGATAACCTTCGCGGACTTTCCGAATATTTTATTGGTTGTGGTGGCAACTATGACTTTAGGGCTAACTGTTTCTTTGCTTACAATAGCTGTTGCATTCGTGACGTTTAAGAAGGGTTTAGATCCAGATGTTATTGTGTATCCAATAATGTCTACGGTGATGGACATAGTCGTAACAATATTTTATGTTCTCACACTTAACCTGTTCTTTTTTTTCGGTTCTGTTGGCAAATATGCTGTTGCTTTTATCGGGTTCCTTCCTATGATTTTGATGCTTTACGTTTTACCGCGAAACATCCACGAGGAAGAATTCGTTAAGACGATAAAGGAGTCCTTCTTCACTGTGATGTTTGTGGCACTTATTGTTAACGTCACAGGAACCGTTCTGAAAAGTGTAAGTGAAAAGGTGATTGTAGAGGATATGAAGGAAATCTACACTGTTTATCCTGCTTTGATTGGCACGGTAGGCAGTGTTGGTTCCGTGGTGGGTTCCACCGCCACAACAAAACTTGCGTTAGGTTTGTTCAAGCCTTCTTTTTCTGCCATGCGAAATCACGCCACGCGAATTTTTGGCACATGGGCAGCGTCAATGACAATGTTTGTTTCGTTCTCAGCTTTATCGTTGTTCATAAATGGCACGTTTGCGGTGTATAGATTTCTAGGTTTCACTTCTCTTTTGCTGACAGCAAACATAATGGCTGTTACTGCGATTGTTCTAATATCCTATGCTGTTTCAATCTTGACTTTTAAAAAAGGGTTGGACCCCGATAATTTTGTTATTCCCATTGAGAGCGTTCTTGCAGACAGCGTAACCTCCGTCGCTTTACTTGTTGCCCTGTTCTTAGTGAGCCATATGGTTTAGGGAGGGCAGCGAGATAACGGGTGTAGGGTAAAAACCACTTAAAAAGCGTAGTTAATCTTAAATCCTTGCTTTAGCGATGAGGAATTATGGTCTTGTATGTGGTGTATAGAGCTTCCAGAGAGTCCAAGGATAGAAGCGTTCTTCCTCGTCGTTTGAAAGCGTTGGGTTGTAGAAGGGTGCGCAGGTCTTTTTGGGAGTTTGATGAGAAGAAGGTTACTGGGGTTTTGAAGGTGCTTGAGAAGAATCAGCCAATACTTTTGAAAAGGGCGAGGGAGATTACAAAGCCTCGATTTGTGAGAAACAAGGGGGTCTCTGAGCTTGGAAGCTTGGTTATCGTTATGTACGCAACTCCAAAGGAGGCGAAAAGGGAAAAGATAAAGATTTTTCTTAGGAAGGCACCCTACATTCGCCTCTCTCGTTCCGTTTATGCTTTTTCTCAGAAGCATTCACTTTTTGATAAGAACAACGAGCTGGTTGATGCTGTGAGGTTCACAGACTTTATTAAAGGAATCCGAGAAGATGTCAAAGTTATTCCACGAGTAGTCATCGTAAATGAAGGTTCCATTGAAAGACTTTTAGAAGAAACAAAACAGCGAGTTGAAAATGAGATTTCTGACATAACTAGATGTTGTAAAGAACTCTATGATAAAACCCTTGAGGGAGAATACGAGGTGAGGCGAATACGCGTTTCCCTTTCAAAGAACAGAAGAAGATTCATAGCAGTAAAAAAAATAGCTGCTTTTTATAAAAAATGGTTGGGAATGGACTTTTCAAGAAGCTTACTGAAGGGATATCGAGCCGTTGCAAAGGTTGATTCCATTCTTAACAGAAAATAGAAGATAAGATATGGCTATGATGGCACCTCGTATATTTCACAAGTAATTCCTTTAATCACCAAATTTCAATTCTCTTTTGTCCGATGAAGAGAGAAACACGGCCTTTCTCAACCTAAGGCAGCGAATTGTGACGTTTCGGTCAAAAGGTGCTCACTTGACCTTATTCTCTCGGAAAAACGCGTTTTTTGGTTCTGTTTCTACGCTACGCAACTGTTATTTGGGTATTGCTGAGTTACGTCCTCTCGGAGGATGAGAATAATGTCTCGTAGAACGAAAGCAGAAGAAGAGGAAGAGGAAGAAGAAGAAGACTGGCGTGATTGGAAAGAAGAGGAATAGTAGCGAGGACTCCACACCGCATAAAACCCTATGGGGAGGTGACAAGAACGTCTAAGAAGAAGCGAGCTCCAAAGAAGAAGAAAGAAGAAAAGAAAGAAGAGTGGTAGGCTAACTAGAGGCTCTTGCTACGTAATACCCTTTTTTCTATGTTAAAACTTGAAACACCCTTAAAGGAGGTAACTGCAAGTGGCTAGGTGTCCTATATGTGGAAAAGAAGTCGAAAAACCGAGCAAGGAATGGGATTTAGGTAAAATTCATGTTAAGCAATATGAGTGTTGCGGAAAAAAGTTCCGTGAATACGAAAAGAAGGTTTAAGACTCCGGGAGCTCGGTTAACAAAAGAGTGGTGAGTCACTCTCGCATAAAACTCCATGGGGAGGTGATAAGGATGGCTGGGAAAGGAAAGAAGAAGCGAACTAGGAAGAAGAAGAAAGAAGAGTAGCGCCCCCTCAGAATGTAGCGAATCCCTATTGACGAAAGAACTTTGACCCCTATTTTTTTGACCTTTAAAGAACATGGTTGTTGAAAGGTGAAGGAGAGATGTCGGAGGAAGAGGAGGAAGTCGTGAACGTCGGATGGGTTTCCCTGAGTAGGTCAGGTAAAAGCTTGAACATAATGGTTATGAATCAGATGTTCTTCGTGCCCCTCCGTGACTTGTGGAAAGCTCTCGATGGGGAGAGGGGACGGGTCGATGTCAAACAGTGGGTAAAGAAAGGCACAGAGGAGCCTTAGACAAAATTGTTGGGGGAACCAGTTCCTAAGAAAGAAAGAGGTTTGGAAAAGCTTAGTAAATCAGCGTTAATTGAGCGAGCTAAACGGCACATTTTCTCGTTAGGTCTTTATGATGTAGCCTCCTATCTATGTAGATTGAATATGAAGTTTGGCCTGGCAAAGATACAATACACTCAGTACAAGCTTGGGATGGAGCCAAACGCGACTTTTATATCGGCACCAGATGAAACCGTGACAAGAAATAAGGTTAGGTGGGAAAGTGGGATAGGCTACGGCGGAAAGGTCTCTTGGGGTAGTGGGGAAGACAAGGTTTTTGTTCTAGACGTTATGCCGAACGCATGTGGCATGCTTGTAGGGGGAATAAAAAACCTGCCAGAACCACGTGAAGTTATGAACAATATATACGAGCTAAAACGAAATGAGGTATTCATAGATAACATAAAAGTGTCGTGGGACTTCCATGTAGGAAACCACTTTATAGATATGTTCAGGGTTGTAAAGGTCACCGAAATAGACCTACCTGACTACATTTTTATCATACACAGCGCGGCTCCCGAGTTGCAAGGAGAGAATCAGAAGGGGCTAGGCTTATACTACCATAAAAGCAGGGTTCTTAAGGAAATGATGAAGGAGGTAAAAACGCCTTTTGGTCCATGCAGGGTAGTTTTAGATGGAGATGCGAAGGAGTACTACAAGTTTTTTAGATACGCGGAAGAATTCGCGAAGAAGAGAAGGAGATTAGCTGCTACGGAGATTTTTGGAGATTTCATAGAGATAATAAACGAAACACACCAAGGCTTACTAAACTATAATGAAATATCGCTTGGGTGTCATTACATAAATCAACAAGGTCAGATGTTTCCAATAGCCCTGAGAGCAGACTTACCCGCCTATCTAGTTCGGGGAAACCTAAACCTCTCCGAAGAAACCATAGAGGCGCTCGGATTCTATAAAAGAGCCAAAAAACTCGGGGTCATGGATAGATTGAGAACTCTGAATATACTACCACACGGTGGAGGTTACACCTTCCCAGACATGTTAGAGGCATCAGGAGAGGTCGAAATAGATAATAAAAGATACTTCATAATCGAGATGAAGAGCGGGATAGGGCAAAAAATAATCTCTAGCACGGAGGGCATACCCTTCATGTACCGCGGTAGGGAAGTGATTGTGAGGACCATAGAGTTAAGGATGTGTGATATAGTAGCTCGACTTATGCCCATCTATGTCCTAAAGATATAAGGGAAAAAGGTGACTCTTTATGGGTGGGGGAAAGAAGAAGAGGTAGATGTCGTTTAAATGCCAATGGCGTTTGTGCTGATAAACACGGAGATAGGTTCTTCAACTGCAGATGTATTGAAAAATTTGAAGAAGGTTGAGGGAGTTGATGAAGCCTTCACTATTTATGGAGTCTATGACATAATTGCAAGAGTTAGAGCGAAATCTATGGATAATCTCAAGGAAATCGTAACTTGGCACGTTAGAAGGGTTGACAAGGTTAGGACGACATTAACAATGATAGTTGTGGAGGGCCAAAATAGATAATCGGCTATTATGCAAGAGCGGGTGCCTTACCTCATGTCAGGTGTTAAAAAATGAAATGTCCCAACTGCGGTGGTCATCGAGCAAAATTCAAAGCAAGCAGAACCGGGTCTCTAAATCAAAAGAAATCGTTGGTTAGAAAACGAAAGAAGCTTCCAAAGAAAAAAGGTAAGCATGCACGCCAATCATTGAAAAAGAATACTAAGCCACGAGAGGATTTCAATGTGAGGTGCTTGGATTGCGGATTCGAATTTGATCCGAGGAATTATGCATGAAGCATAACTATCAAAAAATCTAGGGAAATCGAAACAGTGGCGTGGAATATAAGAGCATAGGAGGAGAAGTCATGGAATTTTGTCCTAAATGTGGCTCCCGCCTTGTGCCAAAGAAGGAAAAAACCGACAAGAAAACATCCTTGATTTTTGCATGTCCTAAGTGCGGCTACAAAAGACGAGTAGGAAGTGGCAAAGTCGCGCCAAAAGTTGCAAAAGTCATGCAGCCCTATCCACAGAAACTCGTAGCGGTAATAGGGAAAGAAGAGCAGAAGTTACGAACACTACCCACTATTAAAATTGAATGCCCCAGGTGCGGACACAATTTAGCATATGTTTGGCAAGTGCAGACAAGAGGAGCTGACGAATCTTCAACACAGTTTTTCCGATGCACAAAATGCGGATACACATTCAGAGAATACAGCTGAACATTGTAGTTGTGGAATCCTCTTGAAAGTTGAGAAGGGGGAAATTCGCATTCAGAACGTGGTGGCCTCAGCATCCCTCAAACACGGCATTGACCTGGACGCCATAGTCAAGGCTTTTCCACACGTCGAGTACAGACCCAAAGTTTTCCCTGGGCTCGCCTTTAGGCTGAAGAGGCCCAAGACGTGCACCCTCATCTTCAGCAGCGGTGGGATGGTTTGCACTGGCGCCAAGTCTGAGAGGGAGGCTGGAAAGGCAATCATGAAGGTTGTCAAGGAGTTGAAAGCGACTGGCATGATCATCACAGGAAAGCCTAAGGTACACATTGTGAATATTGTTGCCTCTGGAAGCCTTGGCGGCACAGTTGATCTCGAAGAGTTGGCGAGCGAGTTCGCGGGTGGAGGCCTCATGTATGAGCCGGAGCAGTTTCCAGCCGCGATTTACCGAATGGAAAGCCCTAGGGTTGTTTTTCTGGTATTCGCCACCGGCAAGATCGTGTGCGTGGGCGCGAAGAAGGAGGAAGATGTATGTCAAGCTGTAGAAAATCTTCGTCTGAGGCTGGAGGAGATGAAGGTCATGGTTTAGCATGTATGAGACAATATCGTTGGCTTTGTTGGTAGTAGCCGCAAACACCACACTCGATTTGGAGGGGTAGAGTTAAAATATTCCTTGCACTACTGTCTTAGTCGGAGCGACCCTAATAATATGCCCCGCTTAGAAAAGATAGAGTACAAACCCATATCCGTCAGAGAACTTTTTTTAGAGATTAAAAATCTCTCTGAATTGATGATTGACTTGGCGTATTCAGCTGCATTATTTAACGACAAAGAACTTGCGGAAGATGTTTTGGAACTGGAAAACCGCGTTGACACATTAACCTATCTTTTGGAAATGGAAATCATGATAGCCGCGAGAGACCCTGACGACGCCGAGGCGTTAGTAGGGGTTTCCAAAGTTGCCTCCGCCGCTGACAAAATCTCAGATGCAGCTGCGGACATAGCAGCAATAGTTACCCAAAACATCGGCGTACATCCAATCGTAAGCGAAGTCTTCGAAAAAGTTGAAGAACGCCTAACAAGAGCCAAAGCTAGCAAAGTCTCGATACTCGTCGACAAACAAATAGGCGAACTCGATCTGGCAGCGAGAATGGGCGTTGACATAATAGCCATCTGTCGAAATAAAGACTGGATAATTGACCCTGAGGACACAGAGTCCATCAAAATTGAGGACACTCTTATCGCTCGTGGAGCCCCCTCCGGTGTTAATGAATTCAAAGCGCTTGTTGAAGGAAAACTGCGGAAACTGGAGGATTAGAATGTCACCGAAACGTCCAAAAAAGTTTGAGGAAATTGTTGAACGCTTTGTTGAGTTGAAAGACACGTCCGAGTTAATGATGGATTTGGCATACTCCTCATTACTATTAAACAGCAAAGAATTAGCTGAAGACGTGCAAGAGCTTGAGGAACATGTGGACAAATTACATACGGATTTTGAGTTGCTTGTCTTGTCAAGCGGTTTCAAACGAGAAGAAGCCAAAAATTTTCTCGGGCTTATAAGACTGGGGGTCGTGACTGAAAAAATAGCGGATGCCGCTGCGGAAATAGCTGAAGTTGTTTTAAGGGGAATAAAACCCCATCCAGTCCTGAAACTCGCCATAGAAGAAGCTGAAGAAACCGTTACCTACGTACAAGTGACTGAAAACTCTCCGCTTGTACATAAGACCTTACGCGAGGTTCATATTCCAGAAGAAACTGGCATGTGGGTTCTCGCCATAAGAAGAAGAGGTAAATACATAAGACCTAAACCCCACATAAAAATAGAATCAGGCGATGTCTTAATAGCTTCTGGCTACGCTGAGGGGGAAGAAGACCTTATAAAACTCGCATCCCCGTGACTACAGTTTGCAATTTGATTCATAGTTAGGATACTTATTTTGGCTTCATTAAGACTATAAACTCGGATTCTGATATTGTCTCAGAAGAAGGTCACTAAAATGAAAAAGGCAAAGACGAAAATGAAGAGCCAGAGCTTTGCATGTTCAAATCCGGAGTGTGGAAGGGTTTTTGCCGATCCAATAATTGTTGAAGATTTCAGCTCAAAAAATGAGTCTTCATACAGTGCATGTCCTTACTGCTTAACTGAAATAGTGATAGAAGAAAATTCCGAGGTTAAAGAGGAAAAGCGAACATTGAAGAAAAAAAGAGCCAAAATCGAAGAGACCATTACACAACCTACAATATTAAAGCCAGCTGAAAAATCTTCTGTAAAGGAGAATAAGTGTCCATACCATTTTGGATATTTGAGCCAACGTTCAAGAAAGGAAGAGATACCTGAAGAATGTATGACTTGCGAAAAAATAGTACAATGTATGCTCAAGAAAGTAACTGGGTAAGTTGATAATCCATGATACACACATGCCCTTTTAAATCTGAAAGATTTTCTCTAAAAAACGGATAGGGGACAACATAGTTGTCAGCAACTTTGCAGAGAAGAACCCATGGGGCCGTTACATCAGCTTCTCTTAAGACACAAAAATTGAACGCCGAAACAGTAACAACCATTGCAACAAGCTTTCTCAAAAGAATTGGACACAAGAGTGGCGTGAAACCTAAAAGAGTCACATTGGAAGAGGGCGTCTACATTGTTGAAATTGATATGAAAAAAATCACGGCTATCGTTCGAGTTGATGCTGACACTCATGAAATTAAGGAGTATGAAATACAGCCAAAAGGCGAAGAAACGTCCTTTATTTCCATTTCACCAAAAATCATCGCAGTGACATTTGGCATTTCCGCAGTCGTTTACGTCGCTTTAAATTTTGCCTTCCAAATGCTTGGTATTTGAAGTTTATCATGCTTCATAATTTCAAATTCATAAATGCTATATAAATTTCGGAGGCATAATTTCGTTTCACAAATGGTGAAACTACTTGAAACTTGCCGTAGGAGCCTTACTGCTTACTTTTGTCACGGCCGTCATTGCAGGTTTTTTCGTTTATCAGTTCATGTTCACTCTTACAGAAAAAATGAAAACCGCTTTTCCACCGCAGTCTCTGCAATTGGAACCCGTGAGCATCAACAACACTTGCATGACCCTTTCTGTTCGAAATTTTGCCTCAGTAAATGTCCAAATAACAGGAGCGTATGTGAACGGCAAGGCGAATAGTTTAACAGAAAACGTCTTTGTTCCACCAAACGGTGTAGGCACGATCCACTTGTACGGCACTTATGTAAAAGGTGAAAACTACACCCTGGAAATTACTTCATCATTAGGTTCTCCACCCCCTTACGACGTAAAATACGATTGAAAATATAGAATTGGGTTGAAATAAAATTTGGAAACTAAAACTGTTATTTTTTCGGCTTCTCTTCTGGTTTTTCCTCTTCCTTAGCTTCCTCTTCTATTTCGCTTGTGATTTCTTCTATTGGTTTCGGCGGTGGTGTTGTAGCCATTGTCCAGCCTATCCACATACCTATACCCATTACAGCGATTAAGGCGATAAGAATTGGAACCGCCACGACCCAAAATTGAACCATTGTAGCGTCGTTGATCCATCCTTGAGTTTCCATCCATGGGGCTCCGAAAAGTAAAACAACGTAGAGGATAGCGATTATTGCGCATACTATGAATATTATTCCACCTATTCCTTGATCTTTACTTACCATTTAACATCACCATATGTAAACCATGTTTACTCCTTCACGCCTTTTAAAGTTTGCCGTGGTTTTCGACTGACGCTAGATTGTTCCCATTTCCCAAGTTGACAGATACTTTTTCTGTTCATCCGTTAATTCATCTATTTTTATCTTCATCGCGTTGAGTTTCAATCTTGCCACTGTTTCATCTATTTCTTTTGGCACCGGATAAACCTTGGGCAACATCTTCTCAGTTTTAGCTATATATTCTACGCTGAGGGCTTGATTTGCAAAGGACATATCCATAACCTCTGAAGGATGGCCCTCCGCTGCCGCTAAATTTACAAGTCTACCCTCTGCCAGAATGTATATCTTTCTTCCGTCTGCGAGCGTGTACTCGTCCAAATTTTGTCTTATGTTTCTCTTTGAAACGGCAAGCTCTTCCAGACCTTTTATGCCGATTTCTACGTTGAAGTGTCCACTGTTGGCGAGTATTGCTCCGTTCTTCATTTTCTGCATATGTTCTCTTCTGATGACATTTATGTCACCTGTTGTTGTTACGAAGATGTCGCCTGTTGTTGATGCTTCGGCTATTGTCATTACTCGGAACCCGTTCATCACTGCTTCAAGCGCCCTGAGCGGGTTTACCTCTGTGACTATAACGTTGGCTCCCATGCCTTTCGCCCTCATTGCCAAGCCTCTTCCACACCATCCGTACCCGCAGACCACGAAGTTTTTGCCCGCTAGAAGTATGTTTGTGGTTCTTAAGATTCCATCTATTGTGCTTTGCCCTGTTCCGTAGCGGTTGTCAAACAAGTGTTTTGTGTAAGCGTCGTTTACAGCTATTATAGGGTATTTGAGCGTTCCAGTTTTTTCCATGGCTCGCAAGCGCAAAACACCAGTTGTTGTTTCTTCTGTTCCACCTTTAACGTCTGATAGTGCTTCTGTCCTCTTGCCATGGATAGTGCTGACAAGGTCTGCGCCGTCGTCTAGAGTTGTTTTAGGTTTGTGGGTTATGACCTTTTCAACGCACCAGTAGTATTCCTCTGTTGATTGTCCTCGCCAAGCATAAACGTGAACGCCTTTTTCTGCTAGGGCTGCTGCGACATCGTCTTGCGTGGATAGCGGATTAGATCCACACAGTGCTACCTTGGCTCCCCCAGCTAGGAGTGTTTCAACGAGCACTGCTGTTTCTTTTGTCACGTGTAAGCATGCGCCTAAGGTTATGCCTTCAAACGGTTTTTCTTGGCTGAATCTTTTTTTGATTTTGTTTAAAACTGGCATGTGCTTTGATGCCCATTCTATTTGAAGGAAGCCTTTAGAAGCTAAAGTCTCATTTTTAACTTTGAAATTTTCCATTTTAATTCTTCCTTAATGGAATTTGCAGTTTGGGCTATTTAATGTTACGTGCTAGTCGTTCTAGAAGGTTCTTCTTTGCTTTTTCAGCCATTTTCAGAATTTTTTCAATTTTTATTGTTGCTGGCTGTCTGTTTTCCATAACAATTTTGCCGTTTATTATTACTGTGTTGACATCTGCTGCTTTTGCTGCGTAAATTAAATGGCTGATTTCGTTGTACAGTGGGCAGAGATGCGGTTTGTTGAAGTCAATGATTGTTAGGTCTGCTTTTTTGCCAACCTCTATGGAGCCTATTTCGTTTTTCCATGACAGTGCTTTTGCTCCTTCAATGGTTGCCATTGCTAGAACTTGTTTTGCAGGTGTTAGTGTTGGATTTTTGTTTACGCCTTTATGTAGAAGGGCTGTTGTTTTCATGGTTTCGAACATATCCGCCGTGTTGTTCGAGCACGGGCTGTCTGTGCCCAGTGAAACTGTTATGCCTTTTCTGAGCATTTTTGGGACAGGGCTTATGCCTGAGGCGAGTTTGAGGTTTGAGATTGGGTTGTGTGAAGCCTTTACGTTTCTTTTTTTCATTATTGTCATGTCTCTGTCCGTCAATGCCACGCAGTGTGCTGCAATTACATGTTTGTCTAAAACGCCCAGTGAATCTAGGTATGTTATTACTCCGTTTTTTGGCTCAATGTTGAAGGCTTTTCGGATTTTTTCTTGTTCGTCGATGGTTTCTGCAACGTGTGTGTGCCAAATTATTGGTGTTTTTTCTGAGCCGTATTTCTGGTTTAGCTCTTCTTTGATTTCTTTCAGTTCCTTCATGTATTCTGGGTCAACGGTGTAGGGCGAGTGAGGGTCTACGCTGACGCGGATTAGTCCGTTTGCTTTGTCGTGCCAGTTTTTAGCCAAGTCTTTTAACGCTTTTTTGTCTTCTTTTTTTCTCCATGAGAAGCATACGTGGCCTATTACTCCTCTCAAGCCTGCTTCTGTGAATGCTTTTGCTTCATTTTCTTCTGGTGTGTAATGATACATTGTGTTGACTGTTGTCGTTCCGGTCATTATGGATTCTATGGCTGTTAGTAAGGCTCCGACGTAAATGTCATGGGGTGTCATGTGTTTTTCTATTGGCCATATCCATTTTTCCAGCCATTCTTGGAGTGGTAAATCGTCTGCGTATCCTCTTAGCAGGCTCATTGCTGCGTGTTGGTGTGTGTTTATGAGGCCTGGTATGACAACTTTGTGTTTTGCATCTATTTTTTCGTATCCTGTTCCGTATTTTCTTTTTAGGTCGCGGTTTTTTCCTACGTCAATTATGTTTTTGTCTTCTATTGCGATGGCTCCGTGGCGAATTATTTTTTGGTTGTGCATTGTGATTATGGTTCCGTTTTGGATGAGAATGTTCATTTTGTTCGCTTCTTTTTCTTGTTATATTGGTTGCTTATGAGCAGTGTTATGCCTGCTGTAAGGCTTATGGCTTCGAAGAATTCATGGTGTAGTACGTCTTCCATGTCAAAGAGACGTTGCCATAGGCAAACGTGGTGGAGAACCATCAAGGTTCCTATAATGATTAGAAGAATTCCAAACGTTTCGGTCTTATCCATGTTTTTCACGCCAACAAGTTATATTTGCGTTAGGTTAACTGTAGCGTTTGTCGGAATTTCAAGCTACCCTTTTTTGTTAGTGGTATGGTTTCTTGGTTTTCGGTTAACTTGCTTGTATATTTAAGTACTGCTTTCACTCTATTTTTTGTTTGTGCGTGATGTTATTAATTGGGTGAGAGGCAATGGTGGCGAAAAGGAGTAGTGGTTTATGAAACTTTCCGTGGGTGCTCTTCGTGAATATCTTTCTTCCTTGTATGATGCAGATGTGGAAATCCGTGGCGTTTGGAGGCTTGACGGTGAGAAATCTGAAGGTTCTAAGGATTTAAAGGGTTTTGGTTACGGTGTTCCCTACGTCATCGAGTTTAGTGTTGACGGCGAAACAAAACGAGTTGTTTTGGAAACCATGCGTTCTGAAGGTTTTGGGCATGACTATTTTTCTGACCGTGCTGGAAGTTTGCTTTGGCAGCATAGTGTGTTCAACAAGTTGCCTCGGCATGTGCGTTCAGTGGATGTTGGTGCGTTTACAGTGGACGGTAAAGGTTTGAAGTCTTTGGGGGATTGCGGAGAGTTTTTTGTTGTCACTGAGTTTGCGGGTGGTAGGCTTTACCATTCTGATTTGGATCGTATTAAAGAGACTGGACGGCTAAGCGAGTTGGATGAGAAGCGTTGTTTGGTTTTGTCTGATTACCTCGCTGAAATTCACAACGTGAAGCGTAAGGCACCGTCGCTCTATGTTAGGCGGGCTCGGGAGCTTGTTGGACACGGCGAATGTATCATGGGCTTGTTGGATAGCTACCCGTCTGGGCTTGACTTTGTCAGCGAGTCGGATTTGATTGATGTTGAGCGCAACTGTGTTGTTTGGCGTTGGCTTCTTAAACGTAAGGCTCACAGGCTTAGTCAAGTTCATGGGGATTTTCATCCTTGGAATGTGCTGTTTCGGGAAGGCGTTGATTTTACGGTTTTGGATCGCAGTCGTGGTGAGTGGGGTGAGCCTGCTGATGATGTTACAGCAATGACTATTAACTACATTTTTTATTCTCTGCAGAAGTATGGTGAGTTGACTGAGGTTTTTGAGCGTTTGTTTAGGCTTTTCTGGGAGAATTATCTGCGGAAGACTGGTGATCGGGAGATTTTGGAGGTTGTTCAACCGTTTTATGCTTGGCGTGGTTTGGTTGTGGCTTCGCCTATCTGGTATCCTAATCTCAACAGAGATGTTCGTGTTAAACTGTTTAGTTTCATAAGAAAGGTTCTGCAATGTGAAAGGTTCAATTTAGAGAGTGTGAACTCTTACATCAACACTGCCTAGGTTTTCCATGGATAGCGTAAATCCGCATATACTACACCACGTTTGACTCTTTCCTCTTGTTCCTTAACCCATTTTTCCAGGTCGATTTTTTGCAGGCGTTTTCCGTCTTGAATTACGGTTGGGTAGTGTTCTGCTAAGTTTTGGATGAGCTTGCATGGGTATTCTTTGCATTGCGTGCAGATTTCTATGCCTTTTTGTTTGGCGCATTGGCGGATTTTGCAGTCTGGTGGTCCACCGCCTGTTCTGCATGTGCAGTCCAAGTCGATTAGTCTTTGGAGGAATTGCCAGAATGTTGGGAACGTGTTTTTCATTTCTGGTACGTATTGGTACCAGTTGTCCATGCCTTCTTCATGTAGGCTTTTTTGTAGTTGTTTTGCTTTTTGTGGTATGCGGTTGCGGTGAGCACATAATCCGCAGTACAGACCGCAGTAAGCTACGTGGCTGAGTAGGTTTTGGTTTGGCATGTTTACGGATAGGGATTAAAAGATAAATAAGGGTTTTTGACATAAGTTATTGGTTGCTGGTGTTTGTGTTTGGATGCTGAATATGTTGAGGATTTGAAGAGAATGCTTAAGGAGATAGGTTATTCCGTTAGGGCTGTTGAGGAAATTCTAAAATGGTATACACCAAACGATTCTGAATAGATGAGTATGGTGAAGGGCGTCTATGTCCTAATCGTTTCGGTTGGTAAGGATATTAGGGTAAATGTTGGTGCCTTGGGAAGCATATTTTTTGAGAGGGGAGTGTATGCTTATGTGGGTTCTGCCCAAAATGGTTTAGAAAGGCGAGTACAGCGACATCTTAGAAAGGCGAAGAGGAAGTTTTGGCATGTTGATTATCTGCTTGATGATGATGCTGTAAGGGTTGTGAAGGTTTTCTGTAAAGCGGCGGAGAAATCTGAGGAGTGTAGGATTGCGAGGAAGTTAAGTGAAAAGGGTGTTGCGGTTAAACGTTTTGGCTGCTCTGACTGTGGTTGCGTTAGTCATTTGTTTAGGATAAATGATTACGCGTTTTTGAGAGATTTTATGTCTGAGATGCGGTTATAGTTCGGGTTCTTACGCTGGGAACCTGCTGTGTTGCGAGATGTCTGAGGCTTGTAGGATTTCTCTATGTCTTATTATTTCTTTGAAGTCTACGTATCCTCCGCCTACTATTTTTAGCTTAGCATTGATAGCGTTGTTTTTGATTTCTATGACGTTGTAGGAGTTTAGGAAGAATCCGCGTAGTCTTTCGCATGATATGCTTCCTGCGTGGACTACTTGCGTTTTTTGTATTTGCCATTTCCATGGTCTGTGGCGGTGTCCGCATAGAACTAGGTTTGCTTTGGTTTTTGTCAGGCTTCTTAGGACGTCTCCTGCGTCTATTATTGTGACTGGGTCTGCTCCCGTGTCTGGAACTGGGATAATATGGTGGTGTAATGCCACGATTTTTGTGTGGTTTTTATATTTTTTTAGTGTGTTTTCCAGCCAGAGGTTTTGTCTGTGTCCTACTTCGCCGTCGTCTCTGTCTGGTCTTGCGCTGCTTAACACGATTATGACTGAGTTGTCGATTTCGGTTACTTGGTTGAATGGAAAGTATTGTCTAAAAAGCAAGTAGCCTGTTGCTCGGTAGTCGTGGTTCCCGCTCACGTATATGGTGTTTTTGGCTTTTAGTTGTTTGAGTTCTTTTGCTGCTTGTTTGAATTGGGATTGTATGCCGTCTTCTGTCAGGTCGCCTGTTATGACCACTGCGTCTGGCGACATGGAGTTGATTTCTTTTATGGCTGTGCGGAAAGTTTGCTGGTTGAACATGGGTCCGCAGTGAACGTCTGAAATTTGAACGATTAACATGATTTTTTCACGCTTTTTCAAACCAAAGCTAGACAACAACTAATAAACATTTTGGAATTGGGTTCTGTTGAGTTTTGTATATAAGGCGGAAAAGGAGAATGTTTGAAGCTTATTTTCTTTTAGAAAGGATTTTTTATGTTTCTTTTTTGAGTGAAATTTATATATACTCTTGTGGTGGCTTAAGAAATTTTGGAGGTTCGACTATGCTGTTCGAAGAAGAGGAAGAAGAGGAAGAAGAAGAGCCTGAAGAAGAGTGGTGAAAGTAGTGTCAAAGGGTAAGAAAAAAGGAAAGAAGAAAGGGAAGAAGGGAAAATAGCAGGTTAATCGAAGTTTCCTTTACTCCATTTTTTTCTCTTTTTATAATATGTTTGTATTTTTCTCGTGATTGGGCTTCACCGTTTGTTTTTCTGCGGACGTTTTTTGTTCAGCGTCATGTACGTTCTTGTAGGTTTTAGTTAGATCGTCTGATTTGAAAGCTAAAATTGATTATATTCTCACTGGTTCGGCTTTGGGTGCGTGGATCTTGTGATCTTTTCGTATTCTACTTCTCTGATTCTGTCTCTTTCAGCTCTTTTCGTTGGTCTTCTCTAATATGTTGCTTCTGCGATTATTTCAAGCGCTCTTTAACACTGTGTACTTCTTCTCTTTGTTTTCTACGTGGGCTAGATCTAGGAGGCTCAGGCTTATTCTTATCAAACTCTATCGCCATGTCAATGTCGCTTTTACCTTTTTGTTCCCCCTCTGGCGAATGAACCGAATATTGCCAGAAATACTATGTCGTTTTCTTCGCAGATTCCAGCCAGCTTTTCTTCTAACCCCCTTTTCCTTAATTGGGGAGGTAGATTTTTGATTTCCATCATTTTTGAACTCGTACCCTGTATCAGCTTGTAGGGTTCTGTTAAGTCTTAGGGTGATGGACATGCCTGTTAACTGTCGGGTGATGGGAATCCTGTCAAAAATCGGTTGATAAATTGGATGGTAGTTCTGTTAAATCCCATTCAAGGTTTGTTGCCTCTTCATG
>Ga0209636_10000603_pt1 | contig 35592 bp, 30 predicted proteins | sample DeeMarSWOR152_54_FD_187464 | JGI IMG/M metagenome (GOLD analysis project Ga0209636, IMG submission 187464) | Marine sediment microbial communities from White Oak River estuary, North Carolina - WOR-1-52-54 (SPAdes) (version 2) | ecosystem: Environmental > Aquatic > Marine > Intertidal zone >... | reverse complement strand
CATCATGCTTCACGGGGTAAGGACAGCGCTGGCTGATGGCTGGGGCGGCTCCATGATTGCCACCGAGCTCCAGGATATACTCTTTGGCACTCCTTCCCCTGTTCGAGGCAAGGTGAATCTCGGCGTCCTATCAGAGAAGGATGTTAATATCGTGGTTCACGGCCATGAACCCATGCTTCCGGAAATGCTTGTCCTTGCCTCCCAGGATAAGGAATTGATTAAGCTGGCTAAATCAAAGGGAGCCAAGGGAATCAACCTGGCCGGAATTTGCTGCACCGCCAACGAGATTCTTCTGCGCCATGGAGTGCCTATTGCCGGCAACGTGCTCCAGCAAGAACTGGCGGTAAGCACAGGTGCTGTGGAAGCCATGATTGTCGATGTCCAGTGCATCATGCCCTCTCTGTCTGAAGTTTCCAAATGCTTTCATACAAAACTCGTCACAACCTCTTCCAAGGCAAGGATGGAAGGTGTCAAACATTTTGAATTCTCAGAAAAAAATGCTCTCCAGACTGCCAAAGAAATTGTCAGGGAAGCGATTCTAAATTTTCCCAACAGGGGAGAGGTTGATATCCCCAAAGAGAAAATGGACCTCATCGCCGGTTTCAGCCATGAAGCGATCAATTACATGCTGGGTGGAACATTCCGCACCTCATACGTTCCTCTTAACGATAATGTCATCAACGGCAGGATAAAAGGCGTAGCTGGAGTTGTGGGCTGCTGCAATCCCAAGGTGATTCATGACAAGTCCCATGTGAGCCTTGTTGAGGAGCTCATCGCCAACGATATCCTGGTCGTTCAGACAGGATGTTCGGCTATTGCTTGCGCCAAAGCTGGATTCCTCACACCAGAATCGGCCGAGAAATTGGCTGGAAAGGGCCTGACCGAAGTCTGCAAGGCGGTAGGCATGCCTCCTGTGCTTCATTCAGGATCATGCGTGGACAACAGCCGCATTCTAATCGCACTTTCGGAAATGGTTAAAGTCGGCGGTTTGGGCAAAGATATAAGCGAACTCCCTGTAGCAGGAGCTGCTCCTGAATGGATGAGCGAAAAAGCCATCTCTATCGGTCATTATTTTGTTGCTTCGGGAGTTTTCACCGTGTTTGGTGTAGGGCTTCCGGTCTTGGGAAGCGAAATTTTCTGCCAGCATATCTTTAAAGAATTTGAAAATATCTTTGGCGGCATGTGGGCTGTTGAGCCTGATACGAAGAAAATGGCTGCCCTAATCATTGATCATATTAACAAAAAGCGAGAAAAATTAGGCATAAGCAAAGCCAAAGAGCGAGTTCTGTACGATATGAAGATGAGAAGAGAGCTGAAAGTTTGATAAATCAAAATTCTAAAAATAATAAACAAGGTGGGTTTGATGAATCAAACCCCTACAAGATAAAAACGAAAAAATGTCATTGCGAGCGACCGAAGGGAGCGTGGCAATCTCTTGGCAATTAAGAAAAAAATAGGGCATGTCCCTATTTGAGGATAAAAAAGTAATATGTCTAAACTCATTGCTACAAGAGCCATTCGCGGAGCCCATAAACTGGTTTCTCGCGCAGAAAAAGAGCTTAATCAGGCCATAAAAGAAAAAAACTCTCAGACCAAAGTCGAATTCCCGAATACTGGCTATTTTCTCCCCATATCTCACGGGATACTGGGAATGAAAATCGAAACCCTCGAAGGACTCAAGGAATTATTGGAGGAAGCGAAAAAATTGCTTCCGCCTATTCCTGATGAGAAACTTTGGTTGCCCTACCTCGGACATACCCTCGATGCCGGTATGGCCACTCTTTTTGCAGATGAAATAATAGAGGCCATCAAATACACTCAGAATCCACTTCCCTATTTGCCAGAACCTAATCCGACTGATGAGCAGCTCTGGCTGGGCGCAGCCAGCGATGTCATTATGAGAGAAAGAGGAATCGAGTTTGTAGACGGCACAGCCCCTGGTTTTGCCGCCTGCGTGGGCTACTGTCCGACAAACGAAGCGGCCGTAAAGATCGCCCGGGAACTGCAGGAAAAGAATCTTTATGTATTCATGTCCGCTGCCACAGACGGAAAATCCATGGCCCAGCAACTTCGAGAAGAAGGGATCCAGCTGGGATGGGAAACAAGACTTGTGCCTTTTGGTAACGATGTAACAGCCACCATTCATTCCCTTGGTTTCTCGACAAGGGTTGCCCTCTCCTTTGGCGGAGCTCAACCAGGCGATTTCCAGAGAGTTCTGCGTTACAACAAAAACAGAGTCTTCGCCTTTGTCCTTGCCCTGGGGCCTGTCGATGATGAAAAGCATGCCCAGGCTGCAGGCGCTATAAACTACGGCTTCCCTACAATCTCTGAGACTGACATCGACCAGATTCTGCCTACCGGGATCTGTACCTATGAACATGTGGTCTCTCCAGTAACACTTGACAAAATTGTATCCAAAGCGATCGAGGTTAGGGGCTTAAAAATCACCATAACCAAGGTACCGATTCCGGTTCCTTTTGGGCCTGCTTTTCAAGGCGAAAGGATACGAAAGGAAGATATGCATGTCGAGTTGGCCGGTCAGACTCAACCCGGCTTTGAGTATTTAACAACTAAAAACCTGGATGAAGTGGAAGACGGGAAGATAGAAGTCACCGGACCTGAGATTGATGATGTAGAAGAAGGAAGCAAGATTCCCCTCGCTATCTGGGCTGAGGTGGCGGGACGCGAAATGCAGCCTGATTTTGAGCCTATCCTGGAGCGTCAAATCCATGATTTTATAAATTGTGCTAACGGCGTTTTTCATATGGGCCAGCGGGATATCAACTGGATCCGGATCAGCAAAGAAGCTAAAGCCAAAGGCTTTAAATTCAAGCATTTGGGCTCAATCCTCCATGCCAAGCTTCACGGAGAATACGGAAAAATCTTTGATAAAGTCCAAATAAAAATCTATACGCGTGAGAAAGAGATCCTTGACCTCATCAATGTGCCACGCCAGGTATATCAGCAGCGTGATGCCCGCATAGCTGATATGACTGATGAAGCCGTGGATACGTTTTATTCCTGTACGCTTTGTCAATCATTTGCTCCGAATCATGTCTGCATCATAACTCCCGAGCGCTCAGGGCTTTGCGGCGCTTACAACTGGTTGGACGGTAAAGCTGCTTACAATATAAATCCAACAGGGCCCAATCAACCCGTGAAGAAAGGCAAGGTCATCGATGGCGCAAAAGGTCAATGGCAGGACATCAATGAATTTGTATACAACAACTCACACAAGATGTTGGAGATCTTCAATGCGTACAGCATTATTGAATACCCGATGACCTCGTGCGGCTGTTTCGAGTGCATTTCTTGTGTCTTGCCTTCAACCAACGGCATAATGACTGTTTACCGCGATCACACGGGCATGACGCCCATCGGCATGAAATTCTCTACATTGGCCGGAACTGTTGGCGGTGGGATGCAAACTCCAGGATTCATCGGCCACAGCAAGCACTACATCGGAAGCCAAAAATTTATAAGTGCTGAGGGAGGTGCGAAGCGGATTGTCTGGATGGATAAAGCTCTCAAAGAAGAGATGGAGCCGGTGCTGCGGGAATTGGGAAAACAGCAGGGTATAGAGGACTTTTCTAAGATGATTGCAGACGATACAGTGGCCATAACCGAAGAAGAAGTTCTGGAATTTATCACCAAAAAGAAACATCCAGCACTCTCCATGCCGCCGATGTTTTAAGAAAAATGAATAAAATAAAATATCGAAAAAAGTCGAAAAAAGGAGACAGGCTACTTTTCCAGCGGCTGCTGTCTCTTTAATTTATTATGTCAAAGAAGAAAGGAAATATCCCTCTATACAAGAAAAAGTAGCCTGCCCCCTTTTTTTTGAAAAATCATGAAAACGATAGCGATTTCAGGCAAGGGCGGGACAGGCAAGACGACTATCGCCGCCCTAATCATCCGCTGGTTGAACGAACATGAGGCAAAACCTATACTGGCTGTGGACGCTGATTCCAACGTCAATTTAAATGATGTGCTCGGAGTGGAGCTCAAAGAAACCATCGGGGCTATCAGGGAAGAGGCGAAGACTTCGGCCCATAAATTGCCAGCCGGGATGACGAAACCGCAGTTCCTTGAATACAAGATTCAAAGCAGCCTTGTGGAAGCGCCCGGTTTTGACCTAATTGCTATGGGGCGACCTGAGGGACCGGGCTGCTACTGCTATGCCAATAATTTGCTGAGGGATATCCTTAGGACTCTTAGCGCCAATTACGAGTATGTTTTGATCGATAACCAAGCGGGGATGGAACATCTAAGCCGACGAATAACCCAGGATATCGATTATTTGCTTATTGTTTCTGATCCTTCAGTGAGAGGAATCCGTTCTGCGGCAAGGATAAGCAGACTAATAAAGGAATTGGATGCTCGCGTCCGGGAGAAATATCTCATCCTGAATCGCATCCAAAATTCTATCCCCCAACAAGTAGAAAAAGCTATTGAAGAAGAGGGATTGAAGCTTTTCCAGTCCATCCCAGAGGATGAAAAATTATTGGAAATGGATCGAAACGGGAAGCCGACAGCACATATCACTGCCGATTCTCCTGCTTATCAGGCAGTAGACGCACTATTAATAAAACTACTGAATCTTGAAAAAACCAAAGAAGTGAAGGAATGAATGCAGAAATTCAGGAGAGAAAATGGGGCCTGGCCCCATTTTTAAAATAAATCAATGACTTTTGAAATTCCTGTAGAAACCAATGCCGGTAAGATAGTTGAAGTCACGATCGGCGCCACTCCAGAACAAGGAGGTACGCGCTCGCACACCGTTACTATAGGCGGGGGCACAGCCTTACCCTTTCATTTTTTTGAGGGAGAATGTCCTCGTCGACCAGTCGTCGCCATGGAAGTTTTCGATAAACCCCAGGCGAGATATCTCAGTTCTTTAATGGATTATTTCCGTGACGTCATCGACAAGCCTGCGGAAATGGCCAAGAAATGTGTTGAGGAATACGGAGCAGAGCTCATCAGTGTGCGCCTGGAAGGCACCCATCCTGAAAAGGGAAATAAAAGCGCTGAGGAAGCAGCTGAAATCGTTAAACAGGTGCTAGAGAGTGTAAGTGTGCCGCTCATCATTTCAGGACATAGCCACTTTGAGAAAATAAACAAAGTCATGAAGAAAGTCTGTGAAGCGACGGAGGGCGAAAATTGTCTAATAAACTATGTAGAAACTGACAATTACAAGACTATCGCTGCTGCCTGTATCGCTTACAATCACACACTCGTTGCTCAATCTCCGATAGACGTCAATCTTGCCAAGCAGCTGAATATTCTTTTAACAGAGATGAACTTCCCTGCAGAGAGAATAGTGATGGACCCTCTAACAGGAACTCTGGGATACGGACTGGAATACACCTACTCTATCATGGAGAGAATTCGAAACGACGGCTTGGCAGGGGATAAAATGCTTGCCTTTCCCCTGCTCATAAATCCAGGGTATGAAAGCTTTCATGTCAAAGAGACCTGGGCTTCAGAGCAGGATTATCCTGATTGGGGAAACCTGGGGCAGAGAGCTGCCTACTGGGAAATCGCTACAGCAATGAGTCTTTTAGTCTGCGGTGCAGAATTACTGATCATGTATCATCCCCGGGCTGTTGAAGTCATCAAAAAGAAGATTGCAGAGATGTACGAGTCGAAAAAAAGAGAGTAATCATGGCCTTATCCGGATTAGATATATTCAAGCTCCTGCCTCAAACAAATTGCGGTGATTGCGGCGTTCCGACCTGTATGGCTTTTGCCATGAAACTGGCTCAGAAAAAAACTGAATTAAGCGAATGCCCCCATGCTTCCGAAGAGGCAAAAGCAACGCTTGGGGCGGCAAGCGAACCACCTATTCGTTTGGTGAAGATAGGAGGTGCACATTCTTTAGAAGTCGGTAATGAAACCGTTATGTTCCGCCACGAAAAAACATTCTTCCACCAGACAGGAATTGCCGTAGAGGTACGTACCTCCGAGGGAGAAAAAAAGCTTCTGGCGAAAATAAAAGAGATAGAAGATTATGCGGTCGAACGGGTGGGTGAAGAACTCCAATCAGACTTGTTCTTTATCTCCCATGATTCAAAAGACAGTGAAAACTTTTTACGAGCGATAAAGCTTGTTAAAGAAAACTCAAACAAAGGAATCATACTGAACTGCGCTGATGAGAAGCTTTTAAGAGAAGGAATAGAAATTATAAAGGATGATCGTCCTGCAGTCCTTTTGAAAAAGGAACTTCAAGATAACGACATCGAGCTGGCCAAGACCGCTAATGTCAATCTTATATTGACCGGTCAGTCATTCGGGGATTTAGAGAAGCAGGCAGAGCGAGCAAGAAGCTCTGGAGTGAATAACTTGATCCTGAATCTTGAGTCGGGGAATATCGGTCATCAATTGCAGGATAACACCATCCTCAGGCGCAGCGCGGTGAAGAAACACTTTAAACCGTTCGGCTATCCTCTTTTTGCCTATGTCCAGTCCGAAAGCGAATTCGACTTGCTGGCTAAAGCTTCAATGCTGCTTTGTAAATACGGTTCTATCATCGCTCTTCCTGAGTACGATAAAGCCCTGCTTTACACTCTTTTTACCCTGCGCCAGAATATCTATACCGACCCTCAAAAGCCGATTCAGGTTGACCCCAAGGTTTATCCCATAGGAGAGCCCACGGCTGAATCGCCGGTTTTTGTTACCACCAATTTCTCCTTGACATATTTTATGGTCTCAGGAGAGATTGAAAACTCGGGGATTTCAGCCCATCTGGTAGTAGCCGATGCTGAAGGCCAATCCGTCCTCACAGCCTGGGCTGCTGGCAAGTTTGGGGGCGAAACGATCGCCAAGTTTATTAAAGATATTAAATTAGAGGAGCAGGTTAAAACGCGAAAGATTGTGATCCCCGGGCTTGTCGCCCAGATAAGCGGCGATTTAGAGGAGAATCTTCCCGGATGGGAAGTTATCGTGGGCTGCCAGGAAGCCTCTGATATCCCGTCATTCGTTAAGAGCGTTAAGCTAACATAAGCCCAAACAATCGAATATAAAACAAAAACGCAATTTTAATATGCTAGATACGATATGCAAGATTTATTAATAGGCATTGTCCCAGAGTTGCATGATATAATTAGATGTATTTCTAATACAAATACAATTATTCCAGTGTCACCGCGAGGAGCGAAGAAGATTCCTCACGCGTCATCGCGAGGAACGAAGAAGATTCCTCACCTGTCATTGCGAGGAACGAAGAAGATTCCTCACCTGTCATTGCGAGGAACGAAGTGACGAAGCAATCTCATATTATAAACATGTTGAGATTGCCACGCTCCCTCCGGTCGCTCGCAATGACATATCATGTGAGACTGAGCCACGCCCTTTCAGGGCTCGCAATGACATACAATCATGAAAATTTGGGACAAAACCCATTAATAAATTAAGAAAAAATGACAAAGAAAAAACCTAAGAAAGAAAAGAAAGAATTCAAGGTGAACTTTCTGCCTTTTGATGCAAGCGTTGAAGTGCAGCCAGGAACAAGCCTTCTTGATGCTGTTAAGACAGCCGACTTGCCCCTGAAAACAACTTGTGGAGGGAAAGGGACATGCGGCGATTGCGTCGTTCAAATTATTAGTGGCGCCTACCACAGCAAACAATCGGCTGCCCTATCTGATAAGCTTGCTTCCCAGGGGTTTGCTTTGGCCTGCCAGACAGAAGTAACGGATAACATCACTGCCCAGCTTCCCCGGTTCCGTGAACTGGCCATCCAGAGTATCGTTGATTCGAAATTTTTTGAAGAGCAGAAAGATAACATTTCCGGAATATACGAAATTGATCCCCCTGTAAAAAAAATCGAACTGGATCTCGCTCCTCCCACTCTGGAAGATAACTACAGTGACTTGAAAAGGATCAGCCGAGCGCTTCAAAAAAAGCTCTCTTTAAAAAAGTTAGGCTGTGAATATTCTGTCTTAAAAAAATTAGCTCATGCTGTCCGCAAAGATCAAGGGAAGATAAGCGTCATTCTATTCATGGCAAGAAATGAAGCGACAATCATAGATGCAGTCCCCCAATCCGAGGAAAAAAAGCTTTATGGCATTGCCTGTGACGTCGGGACCACAACTGTAGCTCTTCATCTGGTCAATCTTAGAAGCGGAAAAATCGAAAAAACTGTTTCAAGTTTAAACCAACAGATAACAGGCGGTGAAGATATTATTTCACGCATAAACTATGCTCAAAAGCCTGAAGGATTAAGAAAACTCCACGAGCTTATTATTTTAACCGTCAACAATCTCATTGAAATGGCATCAGGAGCAGCTCAAATTTCTCCCTCGGATATCTATTACGCTTCTCTATCCGGGAATACGACAATGTTCCATCTCCTCCTGAATCTTGAGCCACGCTATATCAGAGAAGAGCCATATGTCCCTACCTTTAACGAGGTCCCTTCTATCTTGTCCAGGAATCTGGGTTTAAAAATGAACAATGAAGGAAGAATTCACTGTGCCCCTGCTGTGGGGAGCTATGTAGGCGGCGACATCACGGCAGGGCTGCTTTGCACGCCTCTGCTCCAGGACTCAAAAAAAATTTCCTTGTTCATCGATGCCGGAACCAACGGCGAGCTTGTCGTAGGCAATAAGGACTGGCTTGTGACCTGCGCCTGCTCCGCTGGTCCTGCCTTTGAAGGCAGCGGGATAAAATGCGGGATGCCTGCCTCAGAAGGCGCAATCGAAGAAGTAAAAATGGCGGACAGCGGCGAGCTCGAATATAAAGTAATCGGCGGCACCAAGCCCAAAGGTATCTGCGGCTCAGGATTGGTTGACCTTCTGGCTGAGCTATTCATCCATGGTTATATTGACCGCCATGGAAAATACGACGAGGAAAAAGCAGGTGAGAAAATTGTCGAAGTTGAAGAAGAGAAGGGCTTTCTCGTAGAAGAAGACAAAAACAGTTATTGGGGGAAAAACCTGATTATCACCGAAAATGATATCTCAAATCTTATCCGAACCAAAGGCGCAGTGTTTTCCGCATGCTCGCTTCTGTTAAAAAACGTTGGTCTAAGCTTTGATAAAATAGATTCATTCTACATTGCCGGCGGATTCGGCCAGCATTTGAAAATTGAGAACGCTATCCGCATCGGTCTTTTGCCTGATCTTGAGCGCGCGAAGTTTCACTATCTGGGAAATAGCTCTCTTCTCGGCGCTTACCTTATTCTGCTTTCAGATAAAAACAAAGCCTTAGCCGAAGAGGTGGCTCAAAAAATGACCTACATTGAATTGAATACAGAGCCCAACTACATGAACGAATTTACAGGTGCATTATTCCTGCCGCATACTGATATAAAGTTGTTTCCATCAGTAAAGACTGTACAGCGCAGTTAAAAAAGACCTAAAGTGGGTAGAGTGGCTGGGAGAGCTTAAATTATCTGAATAATTGAAATCAAATTGTGGGTTTGATGAATCAAACCCCTACAATTGGGAAAAAAGTAGCCTATCCCCTTTTTATTCTTTTTATTTGCTCAGGTATTCGTCCACGGCCAGGGCGGCAGCTACGCCCGTCCCCACCGCAGTCGCCATCTGTTCGGGGCAGGCATCGGTTACATCTCCAGCAGCAAATATTCCTGACTGAGAGGTGGACATATCCTGGCTTACTTTGATCTGCCCCCATTCATCTAAATCCACAAGCTCTTTCACAAACTCGCTATTAGAGTCCATTCCGATAGAGATAAAAAGCCCGTCGAGCTCAAGCTTGGAAGTCTTGTTATCTTTGACATTTTTTATGGTTATGGATTCGAATCTGTCCTCTCCTGAGATTTCCTCGACGACAGAATCCCAAAGAACTTCAGTCTTATCATTAGCGAAAATTCTTTCCTGGAGTATTTTCACGGCTCGAAGCTGATCCCGACGGTGGATGACCTTCACCGTGCGGCAAAACTTCGTCAGGAAAAGCGCTTCTGTGAGAGCATTATCCCCGCCGCCAACAACTGCTACTTCTTTATCCTTGAAGAAAGCACCGTCACAGGTTGCACAGTAGGAAACTCCCTTGCCTGCCAGCTTCGCCTCGCCTGGGATTCCCAACTTGCGGTAGACCGAGCCTGTAGCAATAATAACTGCCCGGGCTGGATATTCTCCCTTGACTCCTAAGACGTGCCAGAGGTCATCCTGTTTTTGAATTTTTTTGGCTTCATCCGTTTCTATTTTTGCCCCGAATTTCTCGGCGTGCTTGCGGAAATCTTCCATCAACTGAAAAGGAACGACTCCCTCCGGAAAGCCAGGGTAATTCTCGACAAAATCGGTGAGGAGGATTTGCCCCCCGGGCATACCCTTTTCAAGAACTAGGGTTTTGAGTCTGGCCCGGCCCGTGTAAACAGCAGCGGCAAGACCTGCCGGACCTGCTCCTACGATGACAACATCTAGAGTTTCCCTCATAGGTGTTTAGATATAACATCTATAATCTTATCTTGAGGAAGCGCGCCGACTATCGTCTCTTTCAATTCCCCTCCCTTAAAAAGAAGGAGCGTGGGAATGCTTCTTATGCCGAACTTAGCAGAGATCTTCATGTTTTCATCAACATTAAGTCTGAAGACCTTCAGCTTTTCCTTGTAGTTCTTAACTAAATGCTCCAAGGTGGGAACAACCAAATGACAGGGGGCACACCATACGGCCCAGAAATCCACAAGCACTGGAAGCTCGCTTTTAAGCACTTCCTCTTCAAAAGTATCATCGGAAATGTCCAAGATGGCTTCTACCAATTTAACCTCCTCTCTTCATCTCCAGAGCATTCTGGTAGAGTCTTGCATATTTCCTGGCTGCAGTATCCCAGGAAAAATTCTCACGAAGACCTGCTTTCATGATTTTCTGCCAGTAATCGGGTTTATTATAACAGCTTAAAGCTTGCTTTATGGAAGTAAGCAAGGCCTGGGGTGAATATTCTCTAAAGACAAAGCCATTTCCCTTCAAAGTTTCGAGGCTGAAAGGTTTCACGGTTTCCCCTAAGCCTCCGGTTGCCCTCACAACAGGCACTGTGCCATACCTGAAGCTGCATAACTGATTCAAACCACACGGTTCGTAAAGAGAAGGGATGAGAAAAATATCCGCACCAGCAACAACCTTATGGACTAAACCAGGATTCATCTCAAATTCTAATGCCATTTTCTGCGGATACTTTTTCTGGATGTTTAAAAATCGATTCTCGTATTCTTCATGTCCTTTTCCGAGAATGACAAGTCCCACATCCATCTCCATAAGCTCATCCATAGCCTGCAGTAATATATCAAAGCCCTTTTGGGAACTCAGGTAAGAGACCATACCTACCAAGGGAGTCTTGACTGATAGGGAAAGGCCAAGCTCTTTGATCAGGTCACGTTTGCATTTTTTCTTGGATACAAGGTCAGATAGAGAATAATTGGCAGCAATATATGGATCTGTTTCGGGATTCCACATTTCGTAATCTAAGCCGTTACGGATGCTAAAAAAAACACCTCTTCGGTTCTTCAATATTTCATGCAGGCCAAAACCGTGTTTCTCAGTCTGGATTTCTCTTTTGTAAGCCGAACTGACCGTGTTGAGCACATCCGAGAAAATCACTCCCGCTTTAAGAAAGTTGAACTTTCCGTTAAAGGCCAATTGCTTGGGATTAAAATAATTCCAGTTCAACCCTGTTAAAGCAAGAGTCTCAGGAGGGAACTCACCCTGGTAGGCAACATTATGGAGAGTAAAAACCGTAGCGACATTTTTGAATTTGCTTTGCTGTGAATAATGCGTTTGCAGGAAAACCGGAATAAGAGCTGTGGGCCAGTTGTTGCAGTGGATGATATCGACATGCATTTTCGCTTTGAGCAAGAACTCAAGCACTCCCCGGTTAAAGAAAATAAACCTTTCATCGTTATCCAGATATTCCCCTTTGCCTGGACCATAGATGTAGTCTCTCCAGAAATATTTGGGATTATCAACAAAGTAAATATCATGTTTCCCCAGTTCACTCTTGTAAACACAGGCCTTTACCTTTTCTCCTCCAACTGGAACCATAAGGTCTCTCATAACCAGTTCCTTGGGAAAGGATTCAATCTCAGGATTTCTGTATTTGGGCATGAAGATAGAAATCTCCATCCCCAAAGATGAGAGATATTTGGGCAAGGTGGAAGCTACGTCAGCCAGCTCACCTGACTTAGCTAGAGGAGAGAACTCGGCTGAAACATAAATAACTCTAAGCTTATGACTCATGATAAAAAATAATATTAATTCGCTACTCTCAAAATGTCAAATACGCCGGTCGGGGTCAGACTTGCAAAACTTGCGAAACTTTTTGACAATGGGATAAGACTTGGGAAAGGAGGTCATACCCTGAGTGCTGAAAAAATTATTCAATTCGCCAAGGCCTGACCCTGTTGGATAAGTTATTCAAGTTGCGCAAGTCTGACCCCACCTACACCACCTACATCTATTCTTATCTTTCCCCCCAGCCTAACTTCTCCTGCAAAAGGTCGAAGTAGTTCCTTTTAGGAGAAGAGATCAAGCGGAGTTCGAAATCGCTGCACCTGATTTCCACCTCATCATTCTTGACCAGCGGATTTCCACGCTGTCCGTCCAAGGTGAGGTAGACTTCTTCTCCTTCAGTAAGGAGGCAAATTTTAATCATGGATGCGGAGGAAATGACCATTGGCCGGAAAGACAAGGTGTGGGGGCAGATAGGAGCAATGATAATGGCTGGAATGTAAGGCTGGATGATTGGACCTCCAGCGGCCAGAGAATAGGCTGTGGATCCTGTGGGAGTAGAGATAATGAGGCCATCAGCTCTTAAAGTTGCGACTTCTTTCTCATCAATCCAGATCTTGCATTGAATCATTCGGGCTAATGCTCCCTTGTTTATGACTACATCATTCAGACAGTAATAGACATTATTTTTGGTTTTGGTCTCGAGCATTCGCCTGGGGCTCACAATCTTCTCATCTCCCCCTAAGAAAGCATCCAGGGTTAAGTACATCTCATCGATAGGCACTTCTGTTAAAAAGCCTAGATCCCCCATGTTGATCCCCAAAACTGGAACATCCTTCTGAGCAGCCAGATGGGCGACGCTGAGCAGAGTGCCATCGCCTCCCAGAACAACCACTAATTCAACTTTCTCTGGAAGCTTCTCTCTCGGTATTCCTTCGCCTCTTTTGAGTTTTTGCGCGGCCACCGCCTCCAAGAGACACTCTATCCCTTTCTCCTCGAAATAATGGATGAGTTCTGCCAGAATTTTTTCGATGCGAGGAGCATGAGGCTTTATAACAAAACCCGCTTTCTTAACTTTTTTCATTCCAGACTGCCTCCTTGATCAATCTCTGAGCTTCGCCCTTACTTAAAGTTTCTTCTTCTAAAGACCAGAAGATAAAAAACTCACGGTTTCCTTTCTGGCCTGGATGAGAGGATTTGATTAAACCCCTCAGGGCGAATCCCGTTTTACGCGTTTCTTCGATGATCCTGTCTAATACATCTTCATGCAAAGCCGGATTTCTGACTACTCCTTTCTTTCCCACCTGACCTTTTCCTACCTCAAATTGAGGTTTGATAAGAGAAAGGAGCTTGCCGCCGGCCAGGAATTCTTTCACAGCAGGCAGGACTTTAAGCACAGAAATAAAGGATAAGTCTGTGGTGACGATATCCAGGGCATCTCCGAAGTCATCTTTTTTTAAATAGCGAGCATTTTTCTGTATACAAATTACCCGCGGATCCTCTCTTAAGCGCCAGTCTATCTGGCGTATGTCTACATCCACAGCATAAACCTTTCTTGCTCCTTTCTGGAGCAGGCAATCAATAAAGCCTCCTGTGGAGGCTCCTAAATCTGCTGCAACCTTGCCTTTGATGGGAATTTTAAATGCCTCCAGTGCCTCTTCAAGTTTTAGCCCCCCTCGGCTCACATAGGGCATCTTCTCTTTTAGCGAAATTTCTTGGTCTATGCTTATCATCTGGCCCGGTTTTTCAATCTTCTGTCCTTCCGAAAAAACCAGCCCTGCCATTATCAAAGCCTGCGCTTTCTGGCGGCTCTCGGCCAAACCGCGCTCTGCGATAATCTTATCTGCTCTTTCCTTTTTCATCAAGCCCCTACAACAAGAACCTCTCCTTTTGGAGTAAAACAGGTACAGTCCCCATTGCTTTAGCCATTTTTATACAAACAAAAGGTGGGTTTGATAAATCAAACCCCTACAAAAACAATCAAGCCCCTACAAATTCAAAATCCGTTCGTTTGATGAATCAAATCCCTACAATAAATAAGGTAGGTTTGATAAATCAAGCCCCTGCAATGAATCAAACACCTGCATAAAATTCTTTTATTTGTTTGAGGAGGCCTTCCTCATCCAGAAGGTATTGCTTTTTTATCTGTTCAACCTTGCCCAGCGCGTAGATCTCTAAAGGGAGTCCTATGCTCTTGAATCTGATGTCAAATCTCTTCTCCCTGTCTAAGAGCTCTCGAACAGCACTTCCAAACCCGCCAGCTGTAACACCTTCCTCTGCGGTAATAATCGCATTTCCTTTTTTAGCGAAGCGAAGGATTACCTCCTCATCCAGAGGTTTAGCGAACCTGGCGTTAACCACAGCCAGGCTTATCCCTTCCTTCTCCAGCTTCCGAGCTGCCTCCAGTGCGGGATAAACCATGCTGCCCAAGGCTATGAATAAATCCTTTCCGTCCTTAAGGACCTCACTCTGACCAAGGGGGATCTCCCTGAAATCTTCATCCATCGGAACACCCAGCGCTTTTCCCTTGGGATAACGGACAGCCGCAGGATGAGGATAAGAAAGAGCGGATTTCATCATGTGCTGCAATTCATTCTCGTCCTTCGGCGCCATGACGATCATGTTGGGCAAATGTCTCAGGTAGATGATATCATTGATGCCCTGATGGGTGGGACCATCATCGGGGACAATACCTGCTCTATCCAGGGCAAAAAAGACAGGAAGATCCATCAGACAAACATCATGGTAAAGCTGGTCATAAGCCCTTTGAAGGAAGGTTGAGTAGATAGCCACGACGGGCTTGAAGCCGCTGAGGGCTAAACCCGAGGCAAAATCAACAGCATGCTGCTCGGCAATACCGACGTCATAAAACCGCTCAGGAAATTGATGGGCAAAAGGTCTCAAGCCTGTTCCATCGGGCATAGCAGCCGTGATGGCCACAACTTTCTCATCTTCTTTGGCTATTTTCACCGCAATCTGGCCAAAAACAGAAGAATAGCTTGTTCTCTTATCCTTGTTTAATGATTCTCCTGTCTGGATATCAAAAGGGCTAGCGCCGTGGAAGCCTTCTGGATTGGATATAGCAGGTGCATACCCTTTTCCCTTCTGGGTGACACAGTGAATGAGCACGGGACCGTCATAATCTTTAGCCTTTTCAAAAACTTCGATTAAAGATCTAATGTTGTGCCCCTGGACTGGACCGATGTACCTCACTCCCAGTTCTTCAAAAACCAATCCTGGGAAAACCATCTTTTTGATTGCTTCTTCCACCGCCCCAGCCACCTTAATCATGGGCTTACCCACAGCAGGGATAATTCCCAGGATGGATTTCACGAGGTCTTTTATTTTCAGGTAATGCTGCCCGGAAACAATGTAGGACAGATACTTGGACATGGCTCCCACATTATGAGCAATGGACATTTCATTATAATTGAGAACGATGATTAATTTTTCTCTTAGGTGACCTATCTGGTTTAAGGCCTCCCAGGCTACACCTCCTGTCAAACTGCCATCTCCCACAACCGCCACAACATTATGGTTTTCTTTCTTTTTGTCTCGGGCAACAGACATTCCCAATGCGGCAGAGAGAGCAGTGGAGGCATGGCCTGTGTCGCAAACATCGTATTCGCTTTCTCCCCGGGATGGAAACCCACACAGGCCCTGATACTGACGAAGAGTTTGGAACTTTTCCTTTCTCCCAGTTAAAATCTTATGGGGATAGCACTGATGACCCACGTCCCAGATAATCTTATCTTGGGGAGTATCAAAGACATAATGGAGAGCAAGAGTTAACTCGACCACACCCAAGTTTGATGAAAGGTGTCCTCCATGCTTGGAGACAACATCAAGGATTAGGTCTCTTATCTCCTTTGCGACTTTGGAGAGATCTTTTATCGGGAGTTTTTTTAAATCATGCGGGCTTTCTATTCCATTAAGGATTCTGCTCATTTTTGCTCCTTTTCTCGAGCTCTAAAAGTTTCGCAGCTAAATAGTGAAGCTCTTCCGATTCCAAAGAAGCTTCATCCAGTGCGTTTCTTGCAGCCTCGACAAAGTCTTTGAGCCTGCTTTCTGAGTCCTTAAGCCCGAACAGAGAAACGTAATTGGGTCGGGGATGGCGTCCTTTTTGCGCATCTTGGCCTGAGTCGATAATATCATCCCTGATTTGGAAAGCAAGGCCCAAATTCCTCCCGTATTTGACAGCGGCCGCAAGCTCTGAAGCACCTGCCTCACCCAAAATGGCGCCTGTTTTGACTGAAGCGATAATTAACGAGCCTGTTTTTTTAAGTATAAGCTCATGATAGGTTTCTTCTGTCAAGGCATTTTGAGAAAGGGTTATATCCATGAGCTGTCCCCCTACCATTCCTCTTACGCCCGCCAACTGGCTTACCTCTTTGATAACCTGTTCTCTTTTGATCAGCAAATTTTTTCTTAGGGGAGCCTGGGCTAAGATTTCAAAGGCCATGGTCAGAAGGCTATCACCAGCCAAGAGAGCGATATCCTCGCCGTATGCTTTATGGCAGGAAGGCTTGCCCCGGCGGAAATCGTCGTTGTCCATCGAAGGCAGATCATCGTGGACAAGTGAATAATTATGGATTAACTCCAAGGCGCAGGCAAAAGGCAGGACCAAATCAGCGGAGGCTCCGAAACACTCCCCTGAAGCGAGGGCGAGTATTGGTCTAAATCTCTTCCCTCCAGAGAAAACAGCATGTCTCATTGCCTGGAAAAGGAGGGAGTTTTCCTCGGATAGAATTCGTTCCAGCTCACGCTCTATGGCTTTCTTTTTCTGGCTGACGCTCTCTTCGACTTTCATTGTCATTTAGCCTTCATACCTAAGTTAGGGAGAACATGTCATTGCGAGCCCCAAAGGGAGCGTGGCAATCACTCCTATTCCTGTGTCATTGCGAGCGAAGCGAAGCAATCTCATCATTATAAGGTGGGTTTGATGAATCAAACCCCTACAACTTTTTTTAAAAGGGAAGGTCTTCATCTTTTCCAGAATCGGACGATCCTTCCTCCTCTTCCTCCTCCTCTTCTTCCTCCTTCTTTTCCTCTGAAGGAGCACGTTCTTCTTTCCCGAGTTCAAAAGACTTTTCTTTGACCTCTCCTTTTTCATCCTTGAGGAGAATCTCTACTTTTTTCTCAGCTTTCTCGAGTTCTTCCCTTAAAAATCTTGCCAGCTTGACTCCTTTCTCAAAAAGAGCCAGTGACTCACTCAAAGAAAGCCCTCCTTTCTCTAATTTTTCCACAATCTTCTCCAAGTCTTCTAAGGCTTTCTCAAAGCTAAGGGTAGCCATTTTTTCTCCTTTTTTCGTCATTAGTTCATATAGGATATAATAGGGCCTGGCCCCATTTTCTTGGCCCCATAAAAAAAAGGCGGGTTTGATTCATCAAACCCCTACAATTTTTTTTATAGCTTTTCATTTTTTATTGAGCCTTGATTCGATGAGCCTCGCTCTATCTATTTTTTTAACCAAACAGTTGAATTCCCCCTTATAAAAGGAAACTGTCAATTCCTCTTCTTTTTTAACCTCATCTATTACGCGAATCAGATACTGGCCGCCATCTCTCCAACAGAGCGCATAGCCTTTTTTTAGTATATTCAGGGGACTCAGGTTATGCAACTGCGCAGAAAGCCTTTCCCACTGCGCCTGGAAATGTTGGAGCATCCCTCTCAAAGTACCGCGCATCTTCTCTTCCATGAGAATAGCCGCGGATTTGTCCTCAGCAATCTTGCGTTGCATTTCTCTGATGGCGTTCCAGGCTTTTGTCTCCAGTTCGTCAACCTTTTGTTCGAGATTCAATAGTTTTACCTTCATATTCTGAAAAGCCCTGTGCTGGGCGAGGCTAAAAACTTGATGTCTTTGCTCCTGGAGGAAATATTGCTGGTAGTGGATCATTCTTTTCTCCAAGTTCTTGATAAGTTCTTCAAAGGACTGTTCCTTCTCGATCAATATCTCCGCTGCTACAGAGGGAGTCGAGGCCCGAACATCAGCCACAAAGTCAGCGATAGTAAAATCAATCTCATGACCGACGGCTGAAATTACGGGAACAGGACAGCTAAAAATGGACCGGGCAACCTTTTCCTCGTTGAAAGCCCACAGGTCTTCTATTGATCCGCCTCCTCGACCGACAATGATCGCATCAATATCTGCAAGACGGCCCAAATAATCTATCCCTTCGACAATCTCGTCTGCTGCGCCCTCTCCCTGAACTCTGACCGGATAGATAAGGATATGGAGTCGGGCAAACCTTCTCTCAAGCGTCCTGAGGATATCGACGATTGCTGCTCCCGTCGGAGAAGTGACGATCCCGACTTTTTTGGGAAGAAGCGGAAGCTTCTTTTTAAACTTGGGATCGAAGAGGCCTTCCTTCTTTAACTTCTCCCTGAGCTGCTCAAAGGCCAGTTGGAGCGCTCCTTTGCCCTTGGGCTCAACCACCTCAACCATCAGCTGGTATTCTCCTCTGGGCTCATAGACATTAATCTGTCCCCGGGAGACAACCTGGAGTCCATCCTCCAACTCAAAAGGGACTTTTTGGGCCATTGAGCGAAACATGACTGCGCGAAGCTGGCTGCGCTCGTCTTTCAACGTGAAATAGAGATGACCTGATTGGTGGCGGTAGAAGTTGGATATCTCCCCTTCCACCCACAACAGAGGAAAGGTACTCTCCAGCTCCTGCTTGATCATCCGCGTAACTTCAGAAACAGTATAAATCTTGTCTGGCTTTACGAGTTTGTTAATCTCCACTTTCTTCCTCGGCTATGATTTCTCTGCGGATAGAAAGAGCTTTTCCTGTCTTTGGGTCGACCTCAACAAAAACTGCACAGAAGAATGCCCCTTCGTTTCCTGGTTCAAAGCGGTGAGGCCGAGCGGTGAGGAATCTTTTTATAGCTTGGTCCCTGCGGATCCCGATTACAGAATTGTAGCCTCCGACCATCCCCACGTCAGTGACAAAGGCCGTTCCCTGGGGAAGGATTCTCTCATCAGCCGTGGGAACATGGGTATGGCTTCCTACGACGGCCGAAACCTTTCCGTCCAGATACCAGCCCATTGCCTGCTTCTCAGAAGTGGCCTCAGCATGGAAATCAACAACTATTACCGGGGTAGAAGCTCTGAGTTTCTTGAGTTCCTCATCAGCAGTCCTGAAGGGGCAATCTATCGGTTCCATAAAGACCCTTCCTTGAAGATTCAGGATGCCAATCTTTTCCTTCCCCCCTGCCTCAAACAAGTATGTTCCTTTCCCTGGATTTTGAGGCGGATAATTGGCGGGTCGAAGGAGTCTCGGCTCCCGAGCCAGGTAATCGAGCGCTTCCTTCTTATCCCATATATGATTTCCCGAAGTTAAAACATCAATCTCGCACAATAGCTCCTGTCCCACCTTCTCTGTAATCCCCAATCCTCCAGCGGCATTTTCGCCGTTGGCAATGATAAGAGAAGGAGAATGCTTCTTGACAAATGGGCGTAAATATTTCACCAATATCTTGCGCCCCGGACGGCCGATTATGTCGCCTAAGAACAGAATGCTAATCTTATCGGGCATATTCCACAGCTCTCGTCTCGCGTATAACCGTCACTCTTATCTGCCCTGGATAGTCCAGTTCATCCTTTATTTTTTGGGCAATCTCTTTGGCTATCACCGTTGCCTTTTCATCAGAAATCTTATGGCTTTCTACGATAATCCTGATCTCACGCCCTGCTTGGAGGGCAAAGGACTTGGAGACTCCTTCGTAAGAATTGGCTATTTCTTCAAGTTTCTCCAATCTCTTGACATAGGCCTCCAGAAGCTCACGGCGAGCACCAGGCCGGGCCGCTGAAAGAGTATCCGCCGCCTGCACTAAGACCGCTTCTATGGAAGGGAAATCAACATCACGATGATGGGAAGCAATGGCTTGTGTGACGGCTTCAGATTCTCCGTACTTCTTGGTGAGTTCGACACTCAACTCTGTATGAGTTCCTTCTATTTCCTTATCTACTGCCTTTCCTATGTCATGGAGAAGTCCTGCCCTTAAGGCAATGTTTGAATCCACTCCCAGCTCCTTAGCCATTAAAGTTGCTAAATAGGCAACTTCTTTGGAATGCTGGAGGACATTCTGGCCATAGCTTGTCCGGAATTTGAGCTTACCAAGAAGTTTAACGAGTTCAGGATGGATATTCTGAACTCTGAGCTCCAAGACTATAGATTCTCCCTCCTGTTTGATCTTCTCCTCCAATTCTGCCTTTACTGTCTCTACTACCTCCTCTATGCGAGCGGGATGAATCCTGCCGTCGATAACCAGCTTTTCAATTGCCAGTCGAGCCAACTCGCGACGGATGGGATCGAAGCTTGAGAGAATGACAGCCCCAGGAGTGTCATCGACTATGATATCAACGTTCGTCGCCATTTCAAGGGAACGAATGTTTCGCCCTTCTCTTCCTATGATTCGGCCCTTCATATCATCAGAAGGAAGGTCCACTACAGAAACCGTTGTTTCTACAACATGCTCGGCCGATGAGTGTTGTATGGCTTGACTCATTATCTCACGAGCAAGAACCTGGCTTTTCTCCTTGGTCTCTTCTTCTATCTTTCGGATTGCCTGAACAGCCTCGAGCTTGGCTTCCTCCTCCATTTTATTCATCAATATGTTTTTTGCTTCCTCCTGAGTCAATCCTGAAATCCTTTCCAACTCTTCCGCTTCTTTTCTGATCAATTCATCATACTTATTCTTTTCTTCAGTAATTTCTCTTTCTTTTGAGTAAAGCCTCTGCTCTTTAGCTGAAAATTCCTTCTCTTTTCTTTCCAGTCCCTGGAACTTGCGCTCCAGATTCTCCTCTTTTTGCATAAGCCTTCTTTCCATATCGTTAAATTTTCTGCGCCTATCGCGAGTCTGCCTCTCAAAATCAGCCTCGATGTTCAGAAGCTTCTCTTTGGCTTCTATAGAAGCTTCACGCCTTATCTTTTCTGCTTCTTCCTTTGCTGCCTCTCTAATATTCTTGGCCTCCTGACTGGCCTTAAATACAGACTTTACCCCAGAAGTCTTTTTAATCAAGATAAAAATAACGGATCCAACCAAAACAACGCAGGCTCCAACAATTATCCATGGAGTTAAATTCACTTTGATCACCTCCTCATTAGCTGAATCAAAGGAGATGAAAGTAAGGAGGGTTACAAAAACATTTTTCTTTCTGTTTGAAGACTAAGAAGAAACCCGAGGTGGCGAAAATTTAAGAATCGGCACTCTTCCTCGCTAAAAAGAAGAAGAATTTCAGGGCAAATGACAGGCCTGAATATTGCTCTCTGAAGATTTTGACTCTCTCCCAGCTCATCTAAGAACTCTAGAGCTTTAATCCTAATTTTATTTAGTGGCTTCCTCAATATTTTTGTATGTATTCTCATCTTTTAAGAGATAATCCTCCAAACTTTCTATTTTACTCTCCATATGGCCGATAACTTCATTCAGTTGATCTAATTTTTTCCTAGATAAAAAATATTCATCAGCGATATTCAAGGCTGCTAGTACCGAGATCTTTAATGAATCCACAGATTTTGATTTAACAGCAACTTCACGCATTTTTTGATCAACATAAGAAGTAAGACGGCCTATATATTTTTCATTCTCTTCTCCTTTGACTCTTATCCTGTATTTTTGTCCGTAAATTTCGATTTCTATTACTTTGTCGCTCATATTCCAACCTGGTCTATCTGGCCCAATATTGTCTCTATTTTTTCTTTCATTATCTTCCTCTCCTCATTGTATCTCTTCAGATCCTCATCAAGTTTTTCTGCTCTCTTTACCTGACTCTCAAAATCCTTTTTCTCCACTTTCAACTCTTTTATCTGCTCCTTCAGCTTCTCATTTTCTTTGAGAAGCCTATTTATATAATCTACAACTTGGGTAACCTTATTTTCGAGTATTTTAATCCTTTCTAATTCGCTTGTCAATTTTCCCTCCTTTTCTTAATTGAAATTTGAATTTTGTTACTAAAGAATTAACAATTTTCTCCTGAAGTGCATCTACTTCTTTAGCTAATTGTGTCCTCTGAGGATGGCGGAAAACAAAACGAATAGATAAACTGATTTTACCCTTTGGAATCGATGATCCTGAAAAACGATCATAAAGGTCAAACTCCTTCAGGTTCGGAATGTTAAGCTTCTCTACAACTGCCTTTATATCTTGATAATCCACGCTTTGATCAGCAATAAAAGAAACATCTCGAGTAATACTGGGGAACCTAGCCACTGGAGTGTACTCGAAAGAATAGGGCTGCTTCTTGAATAACAAAGCCAGGTTCAATTCAGCTGCCCAGACAGGATCCTTCAAGGAATAGGAATCGAGAATATTTTTTTTGAGCAGTCCACAATAACCAACCGTCTCCTCTTTAAATATCAAAGCGAGAGAAAACTGTTGTTCGAAGAAGGGGTGGTCTTCTTCCTTAAAGGAAAAAGGTTCGTGCCGTGAATAAGTCAATAGAGATTCCAGAGTTCCTTTAACTCGGAAAAAGTCAGTCTCTTCACTCTTTCTACGCCACTGGACTGGTCCAACTAGCCCTGTTGTTGCCAGGGCAAGCGTTAGCTGCTCCCGATTTGTTTCATTTTGCCAAAAATAAACATTCCCAATCTCAAAAATATGAATACCTTCGGCGCCTCTATTTTTGTTCCAGACAATATTCTCTATCAATCCCCCCAGGAGTGTTGTCTTGAGGATAGACGCTTTTGAAGAAATGGGATTTCTGATTTCTATGGCCTTCTGTCCGGTCTGGAGCCTGGCTTCCTTTTCAGGATCAGAAAAACTAAAATTGAGAACCTCATCAAAACCATGGTGGAAAAGAAGCTGCCGCAATTTATTGATTCTCTCTCTTTTCCGTTCTACCGGAGGTTCTAACACTCTGAGAGGCGGGAAAGAGGCGGGAATCTTATCATACCCATAAAACCGAGCAACCTCTTCAATCAGGTCCGCTTCCCTTTCAACATCAACCCTGAATTGAGGAACCTTAACCTGCCATACTCCTTGTTGTTGAACTTCGACCTGGAATCCAAGGCTTGCGAGAGTTCGCACGGCAAATTCCTCATCAATTTCCAGCCCAAGGAGATCAGAAATGCGGTGGTGGCGCAAGACGACTGTTTTCTCTTTTCTAGGTTTCGGATAGGCATCTGTGATGCCTTTAGAAGCTTTCCCTCCTAACTGAGTCAGCAAGGAGGCTGCCATTAAAGCGGCATGAGGGGGGAAAGAAATATCCGCTCCCCTCTCAAATCGGTATGAAGCATCAGTCGAAATCCCTGCTTTCTTGCTGGTTTTTCTGATAGAAACTGGATCAAAAAAGGCGCTCTCGATAAAAACATCCTGAGTGCTCTCCTTAACGGAGGACTCCTCGCCGCCTATGATTCCGGCCAGGGCTATGGGCTTTTTCCCATCAGCAATCACCAGCATCTCTGGGGTAAGGGAAATATCGCTGTTTTCCAAACTTCTTAATACTTCCCCAGCGTTTGCTTTCCGAACTATGATTTTTCTGCCAGAAATCTTGACCAAATCAAAAGCATGAATAGGATGAGCAGTTGCGAAGAGTACATAATTTGTCACGTCAACAACGTTATTGACAGGCTTTAAGCCCACTGCTTCAATCCTCTGCCTCAACCATTCAGGAGAAGGGCTAACCCGGATGCCTTTGACAACCATACCGCTATAACGAGGACAAAGGTCATCATCCCAGATTTGGATATCAACAAGGTCAGAAGTCTTTTGTTCGATCTCTGTCAGTGGCCACTTCTGTTCTTTAAGGCTCAGCTCAAGCGCTGCAGCTAATTCTCGGGCAACCCCCAGATGTCCTAATGTATCAGGACGGTTGGCATAGGTCTCGATGTCCAATATGACATCTGAACCTTTCTCTTCCCAATCTTCCACTATTAATCCAATCATATTTAGCTTTTCGATCAGGTCAGGAAGAGAAAGATCAAACTCGATATAATCCTCGAGCCAATTCAGACTTATCTTCATTTTAAAGTGAACTGCCTTGTGAACCTTAAATCATTCTCATAAAAATATCTTATGTCCGGAATCTGATAAGCAAACATGGCCGTCCTGTCTATTCCCATACCAAAGGCAAATCCAGCATATCCCTCGGGGTCGATATTGACGTTTTTTAAGACCTGAGGATCTACCATCCCAGACCCTAAAATCTCTTTCCAGCCGCTTCCATCGCAAATCCTGCATTCCTCGTCTTTTCCCCCACAGACTATACACTCAATGTCAACTTCAGCCGACGCTCGGTGAAAGGGAAGAAGCTCGGACGAAACCTTATTTTGATTTTTTCATAAAAAAGGGTTTTTAGAAAATGCTCCAATGTTCCTTTCAAATGAGCAAAAGTGATGCCCTTGTCCACAACAAGCCCTTCAACCTGGTAGAACATCGGAAGATGGGTTGGGTCGGGTGTTTCCCTCCGGTAGACTTTGCCGGGTATGATGATTCTGATGGGAGGTTTTCTCTTTTCCATGGCTCGGATCTGAACGGGGGATGTATGTGTCCGTAGGAGTAAGTCATCAGTTATGTAGAGAGTATCCCAGTCATCTCGAGCAGGGTGATGAGGAGGAAAATTCAAAGCTTCAAAATTATAATAATCTGTTTCAATCTCCGGGCCATCTTCGATGGAAAAACCCATGGCGATGAATATATTCTCAATCTCCTGCTGGAACAGCGCAACTGGGTGTGGAGCGCCCCAATATTCTTTTTGCCCAGGGAGGGTAAGGTCAATCCTCTCCTCGCTCACGCGTGCTTTAGGAGCAGTGATTTTTTTCGAACTGCTCTCAATTTTTCTCTGCACGTGCATTTTCAGCTTGTTGATCATCTGACCAGCTTCAGCCCTCTTTTCTGGCTTGAGTGTTTTAAGCTCTTCAAAAAGAAGCTTCAGCTCTCCTCGCTTCCGACTCATGAAGGTATTCCGAACTTCCTGGAGGGACTTTTCATCCTTCGCACGAGACAGAGCTTTTTCGAATCTATTTTTGTGTTCTTCTATTTTGGCCTTAAAATCTTTCATATTTATACACTCTTTTTTTATCACTTCCTGTCATTGCGAGCGACCGAAGGGAGCGTGGCAATCTCAGCATTAAAATGTGGGTTTGATGAATCAAACCCCTACAACTCTTTTTATGAGATTGCTTCGCCCTTTCAGGGCTCGCAATGACAAAAGTCGCATCGCTCCTCGCAATGACAAAAGTCGCATCGCTCCTCGCAATGATAAAAGTCGCATCGCTCCTCGCAACGACAATGTAAATTAAGATACATCCAATCAAGCCTTTGCATTCTTTATTTTCTGGATTATCTCTAAAAAAGTCTGGGGGGAATTGACAGCCAAGTCCGCCAAGATTTTCCTATCGAGTTCTATATTCAGCTCTTTCAGGCCATGGATAAAGCGGCTATAAGACAGACCATTGTTCTCTGCCGCAGCTTTGATGCGGATAATCCACAGCCTTCTGAAATCTCTCTTGCGGGTCCTTCTGTCCCTGTAGGCATAAAGAAGGGCCCTCTCCACTGCTTCTTTAGCTGTGCGGTAGTTACGGCTCCTCGCTCCCCAGTAGCCTTTGGCCAATTTTAAAATCTTTGACCTTCTTTCCCTTTTTCTAGTGCCTCTTCTTACTTTGGGCATTTTTTTCTCCTTGCAGTTTAAATCAGTTTTGTTTCCGAGGGTTTATTCTCTAAGATTCGTAGGGAAGCATCCTTCTGATTTTTCTTCGATCTGAACTTTTAATAAGGTCTTTTTTCCCTAACTTCCTTTTCCTTTTTGCTGACTTCTTAGTGAGAAGGTGGCTCTTATAAGCCTTTTTATGAACTATCTTCTTTTTCCCTGTTACCTTGAACCTTTTTTTGGCTCCCTTGTGCGTTTTCAGTTTTGGCATCTTTTCCTCCTGCCTTTGCGGGGCATAGCAGAGCTGAAACAGCCCAGCTTTGTCTTCGAATATCTCCATCCTGAAATCCGATGTCTTTGGTATCTTCAAAAACCCTGTCTAAAATGTGGATGGCTAACTCAGGCTTAGCTTTCTCTCTTCCTCTCATCATTACCCTTATTTTAACCTTATTGCCATCGTTCAGGAATCTCTGGATATGCCGCAGCTTGAAATTGTAATCGTGAATGCTGATTTTGGGCCTGAATTGGATCTCTTTGACTTGAATCTGCTTCTGATGTTTCTTTGCCTCATGTTCTTTTTTATGTAATTCATAAAGAAACTTGCCATAATCCATGATTCGACATACTGGGGGAACTGCCTTAGGGGCAATCTCAACTAAGTCCAGGCCCTTCTCTTTGGCAACAGATATGGCCTCCGCCAACGGCAGAATCCCGACTTGTTTTTTATCCTCATCAATCATCCTGACTTCTTTCGCTTGTATCATCTCGTTTATCCTATGCGGCTTTCTGCTCCTCCCCAGATAAAATGTGCTCCTTCTAATGATTGACCTCCTTTAAAGATTCACAATTAAGTATTTATTCTTATCCAATTCCTTCACTTTTTCAAGGAATTCATTAACAACTACTTCACCTCTATCGCCCTTGGTATGAACTCTCAGGGAAGCGGTTCCCTTGGTTACTTCTTTATCCCCCACGACTAGAATGAGAGGAATCTTATGGACCTCTGCATCCCTGATTTTATAACCTATTTTTTCCCGGCGAAGGTCTGCATGCGATCTCAACCCATTCTCTTTGAATTTTTTATCTAAAGAAGTTGCATAATCATCATGCCTTTCTGCAACAGGGATAATTATCACTTGAACGGGAGCAAGCCAGACCGGGAAATTTCCGTTGTAGTGCTCGATCAACACACCAAAGAATCTTTCGAGCGAGCCCAGGATTGCCCTGTGAATCAGAAAAGGGCTGTGGCGTTTTCCGTCTTCGCCCACATAGCGTAAATCAAACCTTTCAGCCAGATTAAAATCAAGCTGGATGGTTGTGCACTGCCAGGCCCTCCGCAAAGCATCTTTTATTTTGATGTCTATTTTGGGACCGTAAAAAACTCCTGCTCCCTCGTCCACCCGAAAATCAAGTTTCGCAGCCTTCAGGGCTTGCTCCAGAGCTTGAGTCGCTCTCTCCCAATCCTCGACCTTTCCCACATATTTCTCAGGAATCGTTGAAAGAAAGATTTCATACTCTTTAAATCCAAAGGTATTCAAAATTCTTAAAGCCAGAAAGATGACACGCTTTATCTCTTCTTCAAGTTGATCAGCACGGCAGAAGACATGAGCATCATCCTGGGTGAATCCTCTGACTCGCATCAGCCCGTGGAGAACCCCACTCCTCTCGTAACGGTAAACTGTTCCCAGTTCCGCCCATCTTATGGGAAGATCGCGATAGCTCCGCTGCCTGGAGTTGAAAACCATTATATGGAAGGGGCAATTCATGGGTTTAAGCTCGAACTCCATTTCATCGCTCTGGACTGGAGGGTACATGGCATCATAAAACTCCGTGTGCCCGCTTTTCCTCCAAACATCAAGCTTGGCCAGGTGGGGAGTGTAGAGAAAATCATAACCATCTCTCACATGCTCTTCTCTCCAATAGGCCTCGATAACATGCCTGACAGCAGCTCCTTTGGGATGCCAGAGAATCAATCCAGCTCCTAAATCCTCATGGAAGCTGAAAAGATCCAGTTCAGTGCCGAGCTTCCTGTGGTCTCTCTTTTTAGCTTCCTCCAAGAGAGTGAGATAATCCTTTAAGTCTTTCTTCTTAAAAAAAGCAGTTCCGTAGATCCTTTGAAGCTGCTTTCCCTTCTCGTCTCCTTTCCAGTAAGCACCGGATACAGAAAGAAGCTTGAAGTGCTTGATATGGCCTGAGGAAGGAACATGAGGGCCCAAACAGAAATCTATAAAATCTCCCTGCTCATAGCAGGTCACCTCTTTATCGCCCTTCTCCTGTATAAGCTCTACTTTTAGCTCCTGGCCCTGTTCCTTGAAAAGGCGAAGAGCTTCTTTCTTAGGAAGGATCCTTTTTTTTATGGGGATATCCTGTTGAGAGAGTTCCCTCATTTTTTTTTCGATGGCTGAGAGATCCTCTGGGGTAAAGGGTTCGTCTCTTAAAAAATCATAAAAAAATCCATCCTCCACTGCTGGTCCAATCCCTGTTTGGGTCTTCGGAAAAAGATCAAGAACGGCATGGGCCATAAGATGAGCAGCGCTGTGCCTCAACATGTCCAGAGCTTCATCAGAGCCTTCGTAAATCAACTGCATCTCCGTATCTTAAATAAATGGCAAAAAATGGGGCCAGGCCCCATTTTTTCCATTTTTTTTCTTTTTCTTTCCACTATCTGTTCGCCAAGCTTGGCGAAGGGCGGCTCATGCGGAAGCTTGAGACGGGGGATTAAATCGGAAAGTATAATGCCTTTCTTAATCGAAAATACAGAGTCCTCTGCCTTGATCTTAGCCGATTCAACCATCAATATCTATCTGCATCCAACATAGGAGGCAAAGCAACTTATCTCTTCTACTCTTCCTCATGAATACGCACTCCTTATAATTGGTAGGCGCGGAGGGTATCGAACCCTCGACCTCTTCCGCGTCAAGGAAGCACTCTACCACTGAGCTACGCGCCTATTCTTTTCAAGCTGTGTATATACTAAATAATTTGTTCTATTAGTGTCAATAGCAACAGTAGCAACGGGGTCAGACTTGCTAAACTTGAAAAACTATAATCATCATTTGATATTGCCTGAAAACTCAACTTTTTATTTTACTACTTCGGTAATAATTCAAGTTATGCTAGCCTGACGTAAGCATCTCCATTTCCGTGATAACTGGTTGCTATGTTCAGGACAAAGGTTTTGGGAAATAGTCGAAGCGACCATTGAAGATTTAGCCTTCGGAATTCGCTCTTCGAGGGAACCCGACGGAGTCGGGCATCGAGTATGTCTGAGCGGAGCGTTACGAGGAGCAAAGCGACGAAGTAATCTCATATAATAAAATAAAAGAGCGAATGGAGAATGGCGTTAAAAATCTGAAGGGAGCTAGGCTATTTCCCAAAACCTTCTCCAATCACGGATTTAGAGATGCTTCCTAGCCTGACCACGATGACTGACCCCGATGACACCAGATGAAATTAGACAATAAGGCCTCATTTCTTTAGAATAAATACCAGGGATATCCCTTAAGGAAAGAAAGAATGATAGGAATCATGGCCGATTCTCATGATAATTTGCAGTCTATCAAGCTGGCCGTCCGTCTGTTCAATGAAACAGGATGCAGTCTTGTTATTCATGCCGGAGACTTTGTTGCCCCCTTTGCTGCTCGCGAGCTTGCCAAGCTAAGCTGCCCAGTGAAAGCTGTTTTTGGTAACTGTGACGGAGAAAAAAAAGGATTGCAGAAAGTTTTCCACTCCCTTGGAGAGATAAAAAAAGCCCCTCTGACCTTCAATCATGAGAACCTCGATTTCCTGGTCACGCATATTCCTGCGGCCCGGGGTTCTTATCCTGCCTCTGAGAAATACAACGTCATAATTTTTGCCCATACTCACAAACCAGAGATAAAGCACGAGAAAAAAACTCTGCTCATCAATCCAGGAGAAACAGGAGGATGGGTTTCAGGAAAAGGCACAGTGGCTCTTTTGGACCCAAGAACTTTATCCGTAGACATCATTACATTATGAGATAAAAATGCCTCGACAGATAAAAATGGGGCCTGGACCCATTTTTAAATAATCATCACTTTAGAGGGTAGATACAATGCCTCGTCAAATAAACAGACGTCAAAAGCCAGCCTGGCAAAAGCTCCGAAAGCGTCTTCCCACACCTCCTAAATCATGGACCCCCAAAGGTAGGAAGATAGGGCCGGCTAGAAAAAAATAGCCTGTCCCCTTTTTCACGAAAATAACTCAAGTTTTGCAAGTCTGACCCCATTGTTTGCATAATTTAGGGGCCTGTATTATACTTAATTTTCTTTTTTTAAGGAGTTATACGGATGAAAAAAGTCCTCATAATGGGTGCTGCAGGAAGAGATTTCCACAACTTCAATGCTTATTTTAGAGACAAAGAAGAATACCGGGTTGTGGCTTTCACTGCAACCCAGATCCCTGATATTGAAGATAGAAAATACCCCTCTGCTCTTGCTGGGAAGCTCTATCCAGACGGTATCCCGATCTTCCCTGAGGAAGAGCTTTCTTCGCTCATCGGCAAAAATGAAATCTCAGAGGTTTTCTTCTCTTACAGTGATGTTTCTCATGAGTATATCATGCACAAAGCATCACAAGTGTTAGCTGCTGGAGCAAATTTTACCCTCCTCGGCCCCCGGGAGACGATGATAAAGAGCAAACTCCCTGTTATATCAGTTTGTGCTGTGCGGACTGGATGTGGAAAAAGCCAGACAAGCCGAAAAATTGCCCTCCTCCTCAAGGAAAAAGGAAGAAGAGTTGTCGTCATCCGCCATCCCATGCCTTATGGAGATCTTGCCAAACAGAGAGTCCAGCGCTTTGCAACCTACGAGGATATGACGAAGCAAAAATGCACTATTGAGGAGATGGAAGAATACGAACCCCACATCAATAATGGCATTGTGGTCTATGCCGGCGTGGATTACGGTGCCATCCTGGAAGAGGCTCAAAAAGAAGCAGATGTTATTCTTTGGGACGGAGGAAACAACGATTTTTCCTTCTATAAGGCGGATTTAGAGATAGTAGTCGTTGACCCTCACCGGCCTGGGCATGAACTCCGGTATCATCCTGGTGAGACGAATTTTAGAAGAGCCCAGGTTCTCGTCATCAACAAGATGGATAGTGCTGAAAAAGAGAAATTAGCAGAGCTTCTTCGAAACATCAAAGAATTCAATCCCAAAGCAACCGTAATTCGGGCCAACTCTAAGATAATTGTTCCGGAAGGAAAGGATATAGCCGGGAAGACAGTCCTGGTTATCGAAGACGGACCAACACTGACCCATGGCGAAATGCCTTACGGTGCAGGAATGCTTGCTGCCCAAAAATACGGGGCTTCAAAGATTGTGGATCCTAGGCCTTTTGCGGTGGGAAGCATTAAGGCAACCTACCAAAAATACACCCACCTTGATAGAATCCTTCCTGCCCTGGGTTACGGAAAAAAACAAATGGCTGAGCTTACTCAGACAATTGATAAAGTCGAATGCGACCTCGTCGTCAGCGGGACTCCTATTGATCTCGGCCGATTGATCAAAACAAGCAAAAGAATTCTTCGGGTCACATATGAGCTTGAAGAAATCGGATCTCCTGACCTTAAGGAGGTTCTGCGAGAATTCTGATGAAAAGAAAGATTGCTCTTATTGCCTTCGGCGGAAATGCCATTCTCCCGGAAACCCAGAGAGGACTTCAATCAGAGCAGATTAGTAATGCCCAAAAAGCAGCTCGGCTCATGATTCATGTGGTGAAAAAAGGCTATGATCTAATCCTTGTTCATGGAAACGGACCTCAAGTCGGCAATCTTCTCATCCAGATGGAAGAATCGGTCACCAAAGTCCCGCCCTTTTCCTTGGAAGTCTGCGATGCCATGACGGAAGGGAGCATGGGCTTTATGCTGGAGAAGGCTATAATTAACGAACTCCGCAAAAATTCTGTGGATAAGGACGTGGCTACACTGATCACCCAGGTCGTTGTCGACAGGGAGGATAAGGCTTTTGAAAATCCGACCAAACCTGTAGGACCCTTTTACACGAAATACAGAGCCCAGATGCTTCGCAGAGGGAAAAAATGGACAATGATAGAAGATTCGGGGCGCGGATACCGCAAAGTTGTCCCTTCCCCAAAGCCAATCGATGTTATCCCCAAAAGGGTCATCCGGGACTTGGTGCACTCGGGAAAGATCGTTATCGCCCTGGGCGGGGGAGGCGTGCCTGTCATAATTAACGGTCGAGGGCTTTTCCAGGGAGTGGAGGCGGTTATAGACAAAGATTATGCCGCAAGCCTTGTTGCCCGGGAGGTTAAGGCAGACCTGTTTATAATCTTAACCAACGTGGATCGGGTGTATCTTAATTACGGCACGCCTGATGAAGAACCAATCGGAGTCATGACAGTTAAGCAGGCTGAAGAATACATCTCTCAGGGGCAGTTCCCTCCGGGATCAATGGGACCGAAAATCAAGGCGGCGGTTGAATACATCGAAGGAGGAGGAAAAGAAGTTCTGATCACCTCAGCTAATCATCTGAAAGCTTCATTGATTAATCGATCTGGAACAAAAATCAGAGCTTCGCTATAGGAAATAAGATGCTTGATAACTTTATTTCCATCCATGATTTAACTCTCTACCAGTTTAGCAAAATTCTAGACCTCACCAGGGAAATAAAAGACAGCTCCCACCGTTTTCGTAATAAACTAAAAGGAAAAATCCTAGCCATGATATTTCAAAAACCTTCGTTGCGAACCAGGATGACCTTTGAGGTGGGGATGCTCCAATTAGGAGGAGAAGCCGTTTACTTAAGCCCTTCAGACACCCAGGTAGGCACGAGGGAAACTCTTCACGATATGGGCAAGAATCTGGAGCGTTGGGTTGACGCCATCATGATAAGAACTTTTGCCCACCAGAATGTAATCGACTTAGCCCAGGCCTGCCGCATCCCTGTCATCAATGCCCTGACCGATCTCCTCCATCCCTGCCAGGCAATGGCTGATTTCTTCACTTTAAAGGAGAAGCGAGGAGACTTGGCTAATTTCAAGCTGGCTTACATAGGCGATGGCAACAATGTCTGCCACAGCCTTCTTTTCGCTGCAGCCAAAGCGGGAAGCAAAATGAGTGTGGCTACGCCACCCGGATACGAGCCTGATCCAGAAATTCGAAAACAGGCAGAAGAGGACGGGGAAGAAACAGGAGCGAGCTTCTCTTTCACAAATGATCCTTCTGAGGCAGTCGAGAGCGCAGATGCTGTCTATACCGATGTTTGGGCTTCTATGGGACAGGAGCAGGAAAAGGAAAAAAGAGCCAAACTTTTCGCTCCTTTTCAGGTCAATAAGCACCTGATGGCCAAAGCCAAAGAAGGCGGCTTTTTTATGCATTGTCTTCCAGCCCATAGGGGAGAAGAAGTGACAGATGAAGTCATTGATTCCTCGCAATCCATTGTTTATGATCAAGCAGAAAACAGGCTTCATGTCCAGAAAGTAATCATGCTTTCACTCTTAGGGAAAAAATAAAAAGGACGATGGAAAAAGAGATAGAAAACACAGAAATCACTGAAAAAGATCTTTTATTTATTGAAAAAGAGTTCTCTAAAAGCAACAAGCCTCTTTCTCTCGAAGAGATGACAAAAAAAATGGCCTACCAGAAGACATCAAGTCAGCTGGTTCAAGATGTCAAGAAATACGATCCCCTCTGCACATATGAAATCGGCGACTACATCTATAAAGAGTACGATGAACCCTTGATGGTAAGCAGTAAGGGAGCGGAACCCTTTAAAGGTGCTGTTGTTTTAACAGTTGTCGGGAAAGTCGCCTATGCAGATTTCAACTGCGATATGCTGGAAGTTGATTACTCAGGAGGAGGAATATTCCGAAAATACATCGATTACATGAAGAAGACTAAAACTCAAGTTCTCCTCCCCAGTAACGTCGACGGAAAAGCAAAGACTCCAGAAAAAATTGAAAAAAAGAAAGATCCGAGACTAAGTGAGCTTCCTATGACGGATAGAGATTTAAAAATCCTGGAGAAAAATCTGAGGTCTGCGCTCTCCAAGTCATCAAAATTTTTCTGCTGGAACAATTACTGGCAACTCAATGAAAAGCGAATGGAGATCCAGGAGAAAAAAATAAAGGAAATTAAAAGTCATCTCCTGGAGAAGAAATTATCGGCTACATCAGGTGAGCTGGTGAATAAATTCTTTAACATGGAAAGTTCGGATGATCTCTTCGAGCTTTGTTGTATGAGCTTAAACTTTACACTGGAAAAAGAATACAAGAAGGAATTTATATATGTCTCTCCCCAAGAGTGGGGTAAATGGCACCTGAAGAAGGTCCTTAACTCTCTCCCAGAGAAAATGCCCCTCTCCGCTCCCAAAGCAAAGCTTCCTGCTTTTGGCGAGGAAGAGATGAAGGAAACAACCCAGACACATGCATTCCCTTTGCAGACCTATCTTACCTGGAGAGAGATTCTCTCCGGAGGCATTGAAATTTCAAAAAGCTTTAACAAAGAATTATCCATTTCCCGAGAATATGTCTTCACTGACAAAGAGGAAGAAAAAGACTACACTGTTTTTTACTACCCATCATCTGCCTTTTTTCTGGGCTTAAAAGACTTCTTCGAGAGCAATAATGTTCCCCAGGGCGCACGCCTGACTTTGGAAAGAAAAGGGCCCACTCAATTCAACTTCTCGCTGAAGAAATCAAAGAAAAAGCTTCCTGTATTGAAAATAGACTATGATCCCAAAGAAGATAAATTCTCCACCAGCGGCGAAGAAGCTTTCACCTTCTCTCTGCCCAACAAAATCATTCATCTGAAAAGAGAAACTCTTAGCAGGCTTTTTTCCCTCTACTCCCAACGAGATGACCTGGACCTCCGGGAGCTTTTAGTACTCATCTTTAAAAACTTCGGCCTGGAAAGCAAAAATTTTTCCCTCCATTACATGAGAGCTTATCATCTAGTCGACATTTTAAAACAAACAACCCAGGAAGAAGTGGAAAAAACTCTGCTCAACTCACCGGGATTCTTCCCATCAGAAAAAGATAAAGGGATTTTCTTCTATCGAGAAAAAATAGAGGTTGAAGAAGAGGTGAAGCCCGAGGTGCCTGCAGAGATCGTGCCTGAAACACCTGGTCCAGAAGAAGTTAAAGAAGCCCCGCACCTTACGCCGCCCCCAGAAGCTCCAGTGGAGGAAATCCCTGCTCAAGAGGTAAGAAAGGAAAGAAAAGAAGAGATTAGAGTTAAAGCTCCTCTCGAACCTGTGAAAGAGGAAATTGAAGAGAAGGAAGAAATAGAAAAGCTGCCAGCACAAAAAAGAGAAAAGGTTCTAATGAAGAAGAAACTGAGGACGGAGGCCGAGAAACTCCGTCGAGCTAGAAAAGGAGAGAAAAGATTTATCGAAGAGAAAATTGAAATCGAAGAATACGAACAGGAAGCCCTCAGAGCAATTAAGGCAGAGGAGAAAAAAGAGACTGAAGAAGAAGCCCGGGCAATGGAAAAAAAGGAAAAGTTTAAACCTTATGTTTCAGAAGAACCCATCTTTGGGATTTTCGCCGAGAAGCTCAAAACAGCATTAGACAAAAAAAAGAAAGAGAAAAAGTAAAAAATTCACAAGATTTCTCGAGTGTTGCCCTTTCTGCGGGTTATTCCCATTTGATCCAGGAGCTCTAGAAGAGGAATGGCATATTTACGGGTGAGACCAGTTAGTTCTTTAAAATCCGCAACAGTCAACTCCTTTTTCCTGGATTTCTCGATCCTCATGATGATTTCATCCAGCCATTTGGAATGAAGGATCAATCCATCCTTTCCCTGGACGACCTTTTTCCTCTCCACGAGAAGAGAAAGA
>Ga0209636_10000602_pt1 | contig 35592 bp, 26 predicted proteins | sample DeeMarSWOR152_54_FD_187464 | JGI IMG/M metagenome (GOLD analysis project Ga0209636, IMG submission 187464) | Marine sediment microbial communities from White Oak River estuary, North Carolina - WOR-1-52-54 (SPAdes) (version 2) | ecosystem: Environmental > Aquatic > Marine > Intertidal zone >... | reverse complement strand
AGGGATAGTGGCGGTGCTTTTCATAAGAAGTCTCTACAAGTGGGAAGACTTGTTCGAATCTCTCAAGATACCAGGATACTTGAAGCCGGCAGTTGGCGGACTTCTGGTGGGCGCAGTGGGATTCTTCTTTCCGCAAATCTTCAGTGATGGTTACCCCGCGGTAAACGAGGCCCTTCGCGGGCACTTAGGACTCGTACTTCTGCTGGCTCTTGTCTTGGCAAAGATCGGTGCGACTTCTTTCACTCTTGGCTCCGGTAACTCAGGTGGCATATTTGCACCTTCTCTGTTCATGGGTGCGATGCTGGGCGCCGCGGTAGGCAGCATTGCTCACACGTTTCTCCCGAACCTGACGGCTTCCGAAGGCGCATATGCTCTCGTCGGAATGGCAGCAGTCGTAGGAGGAACAACTCACGCTCCCATCACTGCAATGCTTATCATCTTCGAAATGACAAACGACTACAGCATCATTCTTCCGGTCATGCTATGCACAGCTGTGAGCACGCTTGTGTCATCGCAGATGAACAGAGAGTCCATCTACACCCTGAAACTGGCAAGGCGCGGAATCAACCTTAAGCGTGGAATGGAAGTCAACATAATGGGCTCAATCGCCGTAGAGACGATTATGGTGAAAAAGGTCGAAACCGTCTTGGCCAGCCAGTCACTCGCAGACTTTCTGAAATTTCTACAGCAGACAACAGAGACCAGCTTCCCCGTGGTCGATGATTCTGGAAGACTGATCGGTGTACTCTCTCTTCAGGATGTAAGAGAGGTTTTACTCAATGAATCAAGGGCCGGCCTCGAGCAGATCCTGATTGCCCAGGACATTGCTGACACGGATCCTGCCACGCTACATCCCGGTCACACTCTAAATGATGCCATGATGAAATTCGGGAAGCGTGACTCCGACCGACTCCCCGTAGTGAATCCCGACACACGAGAGCTTCTGGGTATCGTCAAGCGAAGTGACGTCATCAATGCATACAACAGGGCTCTTTTGTCCGCAGGACGCTGACCAACAGTAAGATGAGCGCAGAAGCATGACATCAAAGGAGACCTGAAATCTCTGGCCAGCGAGTTTCCTCACTCTCCGGTTACTGTTCGGTCGAAGCGGCAATTCCCACACACTCGCGTACCTCGCATTTTCCACAGGGAACAAGACGCTTCTACGCGAACAGTTTCTGTTGCTACAAAACAAAGTAAGGGCTAGAATTGATTGTTTGTATCCATGTACAGAGCGTCTCGAGTTAGCAGTGCGAAATAATTCAGGAGGTTCCGGTGCGACCCGTTTCTCGCATCGCAGTGATAATTTTGGCGCTGCTGTTCACCCTGGTTCTTCTCTCCGCAAGTGCGACGGCAATTGACGTTGATGTTCGGGGTAAGTCAAGCTCCTCCGAAAGGCCCGACTCCGTTGCGCCGCCAGCGGGCCACGATTCTACGGAACGCTTGCGTACGCAAGCTACGCCTGCACAAGACTCGCACGCGGAAAGTTCACATATAGATGATACGTATCTCGGAACGCTTCTTCCCCTCTGGAGTGCCCTTCCTTTTCTGGGAATACTTCTCTCAATTGCTCTGTTCCCGTTGCTCGCTCCCACCTTCTGGCACCACAACTATCCAAAGGTATCTCTGTTCTGGGCACTGGCTTTTGCCGTTCCCTTTCTCATCGTTTTCAAGGGTTTGGCTCTCTACGAGATTGTCCACATTTACCTGATTGACTACATACCCTTCATCATCCTCCTGTGGGGGCTCTTTACGGTATCCGGCGGCATACTGCTACGAGGAAGACTTCAGGGAACGCCGGCTGTAAACACTCTCCTCTTGATTATCGGAACCCTGCTCGCTTCTTGGATGGGAACAACCGGGGCAGCGATGCTCCTTATAAGGCCTGTCCTTCGGGCCAACGCACTCAGAAAGAACAAGAAACACGTCGTCATATTCTTCATCTTTCTTGTTGCTAACATAGGAGGTTCCCTAACGCCGCTCGGCGACCCCCCGCTCTTCCTGGGATTTTTGCACGGAGTTCCGTTCTTCTGGACTTTCAAGATTCTTCCTCACATGCTCCTTGTTACTGGCATACTGCTCGTTGTCTTCTTCTTCCTGGATACTGCCTTCTACCGCCGCGAAGCCCGGCCTACTCTACCTGCGTCAGGAGAAAATGGAATACGAATAGAAGGTGCTCACAACTTCTTTTTTCTCGCAGGGATTCTAGGGGCCGTACTTATGTCGGGCAACTGGCAGGCGGGAACCATCAGTATCCTGGGGGTTCACGTTAACATCCAGAGCGAAGTGAGGGACCTCCTGATACTCTCGATGGGTCTGCTGTCGCTCATTACGACTTCCAGAAAATTGAGGCAAGACAATCAATTCACCTGGTTCCCCATCAAAGAGGTGGCGTATCTCTTTGCCGGCATTTTCATGACAATCATCCCCATGCTAGCGATGCTGCGGGCCGGCAGCAACGGCGCCCTGGCATTCGTAATAAACGCTGTGAATGACTCCGCTCATTATTTCTGGATAACAGGTGGGTTATCTAGTTTTTTAGATAATGCACCCACCTATCTTACGTTTTTCAACCTCGCTCTCGGCCGACTTCAGATACCCGGCGCAGACGTAACGGCTCTTCTCAAGAATCCCACGCTTCACGCTGCGGGCCCCCAGTTTGTCATATTCCTTAAAGCAATCTCTGCCGGCGCCGTCTTCTTCGGCGCCAATACATACATTGGGAATGCACCAAACTTCATGGTGCGCGCCGTAGCAGAAGAGCACAAAGTGCCAATGCCGAGCTTCTTCGGCTACATGCTTTGGTCTTCGGCAATTCTGATCCCTGTCTTTCTTCTCGTAACACTTATATTCTTCTGATTTGAAAAGGTGAAGGGGAGGTCAAGTATGTTTAAGAAGATTATGTGCCCCGTTGATCTTAGCAAGAATTCTCTCACAGCACTCAAGGTTGCTGTCGACCTTGCAAGAACGTTCAAAGGGAAGTTGTTCGTTCTACATGTGAGAGAGGAGTTCATGACGAGAGAAGAAATGGTCATGCTGAGAGTTAGTCCCGAACATTTCCTCGAGATTGAGAAGGATATTGCTAAGAAGTCTAAGGAAATCATGAACGCGGAGCTCAGCCACTGCCAGGCCGAAGATCTTCCGCACGAGCTACTGCTTAGACAGGGAAAGCCGTTCAAAGAGATCATCTCTACTGCAGAAGAGCTAGGAGTGGAGTTGATTGTGATAACAACCAGCGGAAGGACGGGCGTGGGAGAGAAGCTTCTCGGCTCGACGGCCGAACATATCGTACGCCATTCCAAGGTGCCTGTGTTGTCAATAAGGGTCAGCTAACCACGCCGCAGACGCGATTTCGCTTTGGACTCTACCCTTCCCAGCAGGGAAATAGTTATGAAGCTGAGCACCGTGGCGATAAATGCCAGCACGAACGCTCCCAGTCCCACGGCAAGCCCTATGGCAGCAAGCATCCAGAGCCCCGCTGCAGTAGTCAGCCCGCGCACAGAGGCGCCCTCCCGGAAAATCACACCGCCGGCAAGAAATCCCGTTCCCATGAGTGCGCCCTGCACGACACGAAGTAGGTCCGCCTGAGGGAACATCGCCTGGACTTGAATGCCCACGATCGCAAACAGACAGGCGCCTCCAGAAAGAAGCATGTGAGTTCTGAGCCCTGCTGCCTTCTCGTGGCGCTCCCGTTCCCATCCGATCGCTGCGCCGAAAACAAGTGCAATCACGAGCTTCCCTAGTGCGATCAGCGCGTCGTACACGTCTAACCCGAGGAGATTTGTCTGCATTGTCTCCAACCTACCCTTCACGCGTGAGGCGTCGGGGAGTACGTCTCTCTCGCCAAGATACCTCGTTCTAAACCAACTGAAAACGCAAATACGTTTTCAGACTTGCCACACGCTTATAGTCTCTACTGTTATTGCGCTCCCGGTCCGGAGAGAGACATCTCTTTGACCCGGAAAGTGGGACAGCGCACTGCATCGCTGAAGACGAGATCGTCGGCGACAGCATCTATGCCAGCCAGCATATCGAGGACGGTAGAAGCAATCGAGATTCCTGAAACTGGCTCTGCGAGCTCCCCGTTCCTTATCCAACGCCCCGTTGCAGCACTGGAATAGTCCGGGGACGTGGGATTCATGCCCACCCACCAGCCAGAGAGCTTCATTACAAACAGGCCGTTTCCTGTATCTCTCACGATGTCTTCCGACTTCAGATTGCCCTTGTCCATGTAATAGTTGCTGATTCCGACTCCAGGCAACCCTCGGTAACTGTCGCGCACCGCGTTTCCCTGAGGTTCCTGCCCGGCGCGAAGTGCGGATGAGTAGTCGTAGAGAAAACTCTTGAGGATTCCCTTCTCCACGAGGACAACATCAGATGTGGCTACGCCCTCCGCGTCCACGGGTCGACTCGCCGATCCTCCAGACAGTCTGCCGTTGTCATGAAGAGTCACCAGCTCTGAGCCAATCTTCTCACCCATCCGTTCTCCCAGATACGACATCCCCTTGTTGACGTTATCTCCCCGCAGTGCCTGGCCAAGACAGGCAAGTAGAGTGAAACCGGCGTGAGGATCAAACACAACGGGTACCTTCTGCGAACCGACTGGCTTTGCGCCCAAAAGGACTACAGCGCGGCTGGCCGCCTTTCTTCCGAGCTTCTCCGGTGAAGGAAGTCTCTTGAAGTGAGTGCTTGTCCATTGCGCTGACCCCGTCTCCATCTCGCGGTTCTTCTCGGCCACTGCTCCTATTTCCATGCCGCAAGAACTTCTGTCGTACGAATAGGAGAGGCCCTTTGTGTTTGCCACCTCCACTTTTCCCACAAACTCCGAATACCACGCACCTTCTGTTCTCTTCACCGAAGGATCATATGCAAGGGCGCTCGCCTCCATCTCCATGAGGAGTTCTGCCTTTCGCTTGAGCCTAATCGATTTCAACTCCGAGTCAGCGATGTCCATTACAACCTTTCTGGGCTTCTCAGCGGGCAGCGTGTTGTATTGATCAGGAGAGGCCTGATTTGCCAATGACACGGCCTTCTCAATTACCTGGCTCAACGAGCCTTTACTGAAGTCGGACGTGTAGACAAAAGAGAGCTTCCCGCCGACAATTGTCCTGATACCTACCCCGCTCGTTTCCGCCTGGCTGACCCTCTCAAGCTTACCCCCTAAGACCTCCAGCCCGAGCCGTGAACCTCCCTCCATGTACACTTCCGCCTCCTCGGCACCTGCGCTTAATAGTTCCTCAAGTAGCCATTTGGACAGACCTTGTCTAGCCATTCTCGTCCTCCAAGCGTGCTATTTATTCTCTTCCGCCTATTGTTATCCGAGAGATTCTTAGAGTCGGAGCCCCGCTCGTCACCGGTACCCACTGACCCTTTCCGCACGTGCCGGGCCAATAGGAGATATCGTTACCGACCATGTCAATCCTCTTCATCACTTCAGGCCCGTTTCCAATCAGCGTTGCACCCAGAATGGGGGATGTGATTCTACCCTTCTCGATCAAGTAACCTTCCCTGAGCCCGAAAGTGAAGTCTCCCGATGCAGTGTCGACTTCGCCGCCACCCAATTCCTTGGCGTAGATTCCTTTCTCCGTGGCCTCAATGACTTCCTGGGGTTCCAAGATCCCCGGAGCCAGTAATGTGTTTGACATTCTGACGAGTGGATAGTGTCTGTAGGACTCGCGTCTACCATTTCCCGTCGGCTCAACTTTCAAGTATTCGGCCGTCAGGAGGTCGTTCATGTATCCCTTGAGAATTCCGTTCTCTATGAGCACGTTTCTCTGCGACGGAACTCCCTCATCGTCAAAGTTGTAACTGCCTCTCAAATTTGCGATCGTGCCGTCATCTACTACCGTTACTAGGTCGCTTCCCACCTTATGTCCCAGCATGCCCGTAAACATCGAGGTCTTCTTCTTTATACCGTCTGCTTCGAGCCCGTGTCCGACTGCCTCGTGGAAAATCACCCCGCCACCCGAAGCAAGCACGACCGGCATCTCCCCCACGGGCGCCGGGCTTGACTCCAGCATCACCAGTGCCTGTATTGCGGCCTTGCGGCCTGCGTCTTCGGGGCTGTTTTCCTTGAAAAACTCAAACCCGCTTCGCCCGGATATTCGTATATACCCTGGCCTTCTTTTTCCGTTCTCGCTTGCAACTGTGTCTATGGAGAGCCAAACCATCGGGAGCTCATCGGTGACAAAGACGCCCTCTGAATTCGCTAGCACGAAAGTCTTAAAGGAATCCTCATATCTGTGCTTCACCTGGGTGATCCTGGGGTCAACTGAGCGGGCAGCGCTGTCTGCCCTTTCCACGATGCTCACCTTTCTGTTCTCTTTCACGTCCAGCATGCTCAGAGCGAAGGGAACATGATTGATGGAACTTCTGACCGAGAGTTTTGCTATCTTGTCCCGAGCCGGGCCGCGCGCTATCTCGCCGGCGGTGCGAGCTGCCTTCACGAGAAGGGGCACGTCAAGTTCCTCGCAGTAAGCGTAACCGGTCTGGTCTCCCCTGAGAACCCTGACTCCCGCCCCCTGGTCCACTCCATACTTGACACTCTCGACCTTGCCTTCAGAGAACACAATTGTGGTTGTCAGCGTCTTCTCGATGTACAGATCTGCAAAGTCTCCTCCTCTGGAAAGGGCTTCCCTCAGAACCTGTGAAAGCTCGTCTCGCGTGAACAGGTCACTCAGGGAAGGTTCTTCGGCCCAAAGTTGGGCATTTGAGAGAAGACTTGAAACAAAAGGTGTTCCTGCTAGCACGGCTCCTCCTAGAATTGTGCGCTTGAGAAATTTCCTTCTGGGAATCTCTTTGCTCAGCAGATCATCAAGGCCCATTTCTCCTCCTATATTACGGCTTCTATCAGCGGTCTCGCCCACTCATTGACAAGGAACACCATTCTGCCGATTAGCAACGATATACGACCCATTACGGTGTAGCCGAACGCTGCTCCGAAAGAGACCATTAGGAACCAGATACCCAACCTCGAAATTCCCCCCACTGCTCCTTTGTGCTCTGCAGAGAAGTAGAAGTAGACTAAAACGGACAAAACGCCCGCCACCATGACTACGTTCCACAACGTATCAATCCCACTGTAGCTCAAGGAAAGCATTGTGTCGCCAACCTGCGGAATTACCTCCCCGTGCAGTTTCTGCATCATGTTCACGCCCACGTAGTATCCAACGTACACGGCCAGGGCCCATCGGCTCACCCATGCCACCTTTTTGATGTAGCGAAAATACAGCATCAAGCCTAGACCGCCCGCAAACACAAGATTCCAGTTCGCCGAGAAATCCTGAATCAGCGGGAGCACCAGATTCGGCTTGAGCGTCTGATTTGCCACGATTCCGATGTAGTATCCCAAAGAGAGTCCTGCGAAAAAACTCTCAGCTACCCTGAAAAAAGGATTGTCTTTGTAGAGAAAGCTAAGCATGCAGAGAGTGAAGAAAGCTGCTAGCCACGTTCCTAAGCCTGGCATGTGAAGACCTCCCTACTTCGCTGCGCGCGGTTTTCTTTTCTGAGTAAAATAGACAAGATTTCCAAACAGGATGAACGCAATCATGATCAGGTGAACGATCGACTGGACGTCCATGCCCTTTGTTGCGGTATAGAGACCCGGCGTCGCGTATAACTCAGCGAGCCTCGGGTACTTGTCCATCACGAGTCTTTCGTACTCTGAAGCTCCCTTGAGTCCCCCAAGAAGTCCGACCATCTGCCGCGCCTCCAGGTAAGCATAGTATTTCGGGGCAGACACTGCGGTGGGACCGACGATCACAGGGAGTCCGAACTGAGCATTGACCAGGTTCGCCCACCATTCTCCGATAATTCCTGTGGCAAGAGTGGCTACGAGCTTCACGTCACCGTAGTTCTCTATGTCTCTCATCATGGGTATTTCATCAAACGGTGTGCCATTGACGTCTAAAGGAAAGACCTCCTTAAAGCTTTCGTTCATCTTTCTCATTGCGGCCTGGGCTCCATCTTTATATCCAAGGTTGACATAGTCCACACCGTACTCAAGTTCGGGGAACTCTGCAGCCACTTTGTTCAGCTCCTCTATCGCCTCGGAAAGACCGCCCAGAGGATAGAGCGCTATCACGACGACCTTGATTCCCTTGGCAAAACAGTGCCTGAGAATGGCGTCTGCCATGGGGTCGTTCTCGGGAGCCGAAGACGGTCCGTAATCGAAAGAAACCAGAACAACGTCTCCCTTCTCGAGCTGATTCTCAATCCTCTCGAATGCCATCCGGACTGGCGGCGTGGTGGAGACAGGAAGACCCAACAGAAAAATGATGGGAAGTATTGTTCCGGCTGCAACGAAGAGATAGATGATGCGTCTATCAATTTGCATTAATCGGTCCAGGTTCATAGGAGTCTCCTTTCGTCTCTATTCGCCCTTCCCGATACCAAGATAAGAGCGTTCTATTCCGAGGATTACTCGCAGCGCCATCGAGGCGGCGCCAAGTGCAGCGCCTATCATGATGCCGCGCTGAGCAGCCATGTTAGGCTTTCCCATAATCCACTCGGTAACAATCGGGAACCACTTAGATACCATCTCGCCGAACGGGATTCTGCCAAACATTACAATCAATGCCGCTATGAGAAGAATCGTTGCTTCCACGTTTCTGGCTCTAAAGGCCCTGTAGGACGCACTGGCCATGAAAAAGGCCAGAAGCGCAAACATGGTGCCCTGAAGCGGAAGGAATGCGTTCGTGTATAGCCAGTTAAAGGGTGTCGAGGACCCGTCGGGTCGCGTTGCGATTCCACCGAAGACATCAAAGGAACCCAAAAGACCAAACGACCCCATGATGACAAGCCCTGCAAGAAGGACGATAGAATAGGGCCAACCCGAGGCCCTTCTCTTTATCTTGTTTGTGTTCATTTGAACAACGTTTACGACGCCAAGAAGCAGGGCGAATCCGTATACAATGATGAGCCACGAATCAAGCCCGGTGCTCACCAGTCCCACGTGTCTTTCAGGAACGAAAAAGGCGAAGATGGGAATCGTCCCCGCCAGAAACGTCAGCAGTAGTGGAATCTGTTTACGCATCTATGAACCTCCTTACCTGATTCTAAGGAAGCCGAGCAGGAATATCTATTTTGACGTCACTGCATTCTGAAAGCAGTTTTTATGAATCCTAACCCCAGTGATTCAAAAACAACCCCGAGGCAAAGCGCGATTATCAGCAGGAACTTCGTTATGTCCTGTCCCTTTATGCTTCCGAGAAGAACGGGTTCGCGCGAGAGATAGGCACTCGCAGCATATAGTTCTTCACCGATAAGTGTGTAGTCGCACGCTACGACGAAGAATGGCAGCTGGTGCACTTCCGCAGTACCAGAGATCTGAATGGCCCCACAAGTTTGACCGGTTTCGGCGAGAAGTAGACTCTCAGCGTAGAAGGAACCGATAAGGAAGTTCGTGGCGGGCCTTTCCCTCACCATCTTCCCTGTCACCGAGGCCGTATACGCGAACTGATCGTACGTGACGTAGTTCACAATCTCCTCACGGTAGAGATCGGGCCTTCCCGCCTCGAGATAGGCCTCCTTCACTGTCTCTCGTGCCGCCGCAAACGTCAACGGGTCCTTGTTCGGAACCTCAAGGTCTGCGTTGTAAGTAGCGCTGAGTCTTGCCACGTGTCCAAGTATTGCAAGACTTGCGATGGTCTGCATCTCGTCCATACTCATGATGCCAGGGATGTAGAGGATCTTCTTGCCCATCTCCGTGGCCCGCCCAACGGCCTCGTCCACAGCGTTCAACCCTGCAATCTTTCTGATGTAAACGCGCTTTGCTCTGCGAGCACGAGCGATGTAGTAGAGAACGAGTGAAGAAAAGACTATCACCAGGACAAGCGTATTGAGTCTGTATCTCCTAAACCAGTTGCCCTGGGAAAAGGCGGCCTCCGTCTGTGCAGATTCCGCCCTGTGGGAACCCAGCACAGAACGTATACGGTAGAAATAGGCCTGTCCGTCCACAAGTCCCATGTCGAGGAATTCATTTTGGCCGGCCTCGAGTTCGCCCACGACCTCAAACTCTCCCTCTGGGCTCTCAGAACGCAGCACCTCGTACTTGAGCCCCCGAGCCCCGAGTTCCTCTGCGCCTTCAGGTTCGATCCACGTTACTACTATCGCCCCGCCCTCATCGCTGGGAGCGTCCCTGGCAATCACTTCCTGAGCCGAGAGAAGAGTAATCTCCTCGGCCAAGGGCGGTGCATCCCCCTCCTCGGACTTTTCTCCCGTGGTTTCATGGAGGGACGGCTGTTCTGAGATGTCTGCTGGGGGCGATTGACAGGACGCCGGGCCGGAAGGCCACAGAAGGGTAAGGGTAACTACAGAACCGATGAGAAGAGTTGTCGTGAAGGTTTCGGGTGGAATGCTTCTTATCCCCCACCGGCGAAGCAGCCCACGAGAGAACAAGAGCAAGAGCTTGGCTTGACGAGCGAAATCGGGCATTCCGTCCTCCTTTCGGAGCTGAGATTCTGTCCCGAATCACAAGTACGACCTGACAGATCCCCGGCATATCATGCCTCGCCCGAGAGAAGGACGAGGGTGTCAAGCGGTCAAATCGGGCTCGGAGTTTCCTGGCATAGAACCCGGCCCTGTCAAAGAGCTAGCGATAAAACGTTACATTACTGAACGGCTTGCGGTCAACCATAAATGGGGGAGGGATATCCAACTGGGAGATGATCGGGGTCTCTCCGGGGGAGTTCGGAGATCGTGACAGTATCGAGGTTTGAGTGTAGGGGGGTTCAACCTCTGGCCGTGCCTCTGGCAACTGTGAGGCGCCGGACCTCCAGGCAAGCCTCCAATTGCGGAGTAGCCCTTGGCCTGCCCAGAGGATGCTAAGATGCCGTGCTGTGAGCCGCTCCTCATCTCGGGCGTCGCGTCCTCAGAGAGGTTGATAGCTCTCCTTGTGAATGCCCACAGACCCAGTTGCCGAAACCGATTCGACTGCCTCCTTGGCCTTCTCTTCTTTGAGCATACGTTCCCACGAGAGCACGGCTTCTATTTCATTCAGGATCTGCTGGTCAGTAAAGTTGTCTGCTTCCATTGCCCCGGCAGGACAGGCCGCGACACAAGTACCGCAGCCCTGACACAAACTCTCATCTACAACAACGCGGTTCTTCTTCTCTTCATACGTTATTGCCCCGTAAGGGCAGACGCTCAAGCAGGTCAAGCATGCAGCACAACGCTCATCGTTGTTGTGTGCGGCTATTGCTTCTACCAGTACCTTCCCCTGTTTCAGCAACGTAATTGCTCCACTAGCGGCAGCTGACGCCTGAGACACCGTCTGCGGAATGTCCTTGGGTCCAGCGCAAGTGCCCGCTATGAAAATGCACGCGCTGGACGTCCCAAATGGATTGAGCTTCGGGTGCTGTTCAAGGAAGAACCCGGCATGGTTTCTGGATACCCCGAACAGTCTTCCGACGTCTTCAGCATCTGCCTGGGCCTCCAGGGCGGTGGCAAGGATTACCATATCTACTGGTATTTCGCGTATGATTCCCGCCAGCGTATCTTCTGCTCGCACGATCAATTTCCCCGTTTCATTCCCGTTCCCATCGTACCGACTTATGGACGCAACCTTGCCACGAACAAAGCGAACGCCTTCCCTCAGCAGTCGATCGAAGAACTCCTCGTAGCCTTTTCCAACACACCGCATGTCGATGTAGAAGTCGTAGACTCTTGCACTGCTATGCTCCCTTATGAGGTGCGCGAGCTTGAGAGAGTACATGCAGCAGACCTCGGAACAGTAAGGATGATGTCGCTGGTCCCTGCTTCCAACGCAGTGAACAATTGCCACGGTCTCGGGTGTGTCTCCGTTGGACTTCAGAATCTTCCCCTGCGTGAAACCGCTGGCGTTGACCATCCTCTCGAATTCGAGTGCAGTATAAACGTCTGGATATCTCTCGTATCCGTACTGTGGCATCTGGGCGGCGTCAAACGTCTGGTGACCAGTAGCCAGGATGATGGCGCCAACTTTCACTTCCTCGAACGTATCCTCTTGGTCGAAATCAATTGCACCTTGCTTGCACAGTTTCTCGCACGCCCGGCATTTACCTTTTGTGAAGTAAATGCACGCCTCGCGATCAATGACCGGTTTGTTAGGAACGGCTTGAGGGAACATCGTATAGATTGCCCTGCGCTGCGCCTTGCCCTGTTCGAACTCATCGGGCACCTTGCTTGGGCATCGTTCCTGACACAGCCCACACCCGTTACATCTCTCGTGGTCCACGTAGCTGGCTTTGCGCCTGATTCGAACGCTCATGTTCCCGGCGTAGCCACTCACTGATTCAACCTCGCTGTATGCGAAAAGCTGAATGTTTGGATGCTGACCTACGGCAACCATCTTGGGTGTCAAGATACATGCAGAGCAATCAAGGGTCGGAAATGTCTTGTCCAACATGGCCATGTGGCCTCCGATTGACTGCCTGCGCTCAACGAGGTATACCTTGTACCCGGCCTCCGCACACTGCAGAGCAGCTTGAATACCGGCGATGCCGCCTCCCACAACCAGAACAGCTTCCACGACAGGCACCTCACGCTCGGCCAGTGGCTTGAGAGCACAGAGCTTACCTATCGCGCCTGAGACAATCGCCTTTGCCTTTTCCGTGGCCGCTTGGGGATCCTCGGTAACCCAGGAGCACTGCTCCCGGATATTCGCCATCTGCAACAGGTAATGATTCAGACCGACAGACGAACAGGTTGCGCGGAACGTCTTCTCGTGCATAAGCGGAGAGCACGCCGCGACCACCACGCCGTCAAGCTGATAATCCCTTATGTCCTGCCGGATAAGTTCCTGCCCCGGTTCCGAGCACATGAACTGGTATTCTCTTGTAACAATGACGTCTGGGAATCCGCCGACAGCTTCGGAAACGGCTTTCACGTCAACTTTTCCGGCAATATTCGAACCACAATGACAGACGTATACACCAATCCGACGTGACATTGTTTACCCTCCAACTGCTTCAGCCATCTGCTGTTGTTTTCCTATGATGCTTCTCTCTACGCCGGGAAGCAGCAGGCGAGAGAAGCCCAGCTCCTTCCGCGAAATGCCCATCGCCAGGCCTATGAGTTGAGTGATATTCAATATGGGCAGCGCGTCTCCTCCGCGCGGCCAGCTGTTCTCCCTGTATTGGACCAGTTCAAGATTGAGCTGGCACAGAGGACACGCTGTCACAACAAGATCTGCACCTGCTTCCCTGATGTTCCGTAGAATCTTCATGCTCATACCACCGCCCACGTCCCTTCGGGTCGTCATCATGGTCCCGCCGCAGCAGGCGGTTTTCACTTCGAATGCGGCTGGTTCTGCCCCCGTTGCCTCGATCACTTTTTCCAGATTTTGCGGATCGTAGCCGTCGTCGTACGGCGCGTATGGACGCACGAGCTGGCAGCCGTAATAAGGGGCCACTCGAAGTCCTGTGAGGTGAGCTTTCACAGATTCCTCAATCCCTCGTATACCAACCTCGTTTACGAAGAACTCCAGAAGATGGCGGACAACGGTCCCGCCATCGTAAGTCAGGCCTCCGGCAGCCAGGGCCGCTGCTACTTTTTCCGGCAGGGTTCCACCTTCGCTGAGCACCATGTTGGCCTTGGTCAGTGAGAGCCAGCAACTCGGGCAAGGTGTGATGAGAGGAAGGCCGGTTGGTCTTGCAAGAGCCAGATTCCTGGCTGCCAGAGTCAAAGAGAGGACCTTGTTCACTGAGATTACGGTAGTCGTGCCACAGCAATTCCAGTCATCAAGTTCTTCGAATTCTATATCCAGCTTTGAAAGGACCGCAAAGAGAGACTCCTCGTACGAACGAGAGGTCCCTTTCTGCGAGCATCCCGGATAGTACAGGTATTTCATGACACAGTTCACTCCTCAAACGTCAAAGCCTTTTCCACCATCCTGTCAAACGACTCTTGGTTTCTCAGCTTGTGAGGCTGGATTCGCATGCATCCGGTACTCATCATGCGGAGCCCTACAAGAGACTGAGAAAGCAGGCCCACAGGGTGACGTAACATCATGTACTTCAGCAAAAGTAGTAATTCATGTATGCGTCCAAACTTGCACACGATCTGAGTGAATAGCTTGTAGAACCTATGTACATCAGACTCATCAGTTGTCAGCCGTTCACGAATGGCGGTTCTCTTCAATGCATACATGATTTCCGTTATCTTGATTTGCGCTGGACAGTTGACCGTGCACTCGTAGCAGGACGAGCACATCCAGGGGGTAAGGCTTCTCAGCACCTCCGTTCTCATTCCGGCCCTGACCATCGCAAAAATCTGTCGTGGCGAATGTTCCAGCATCGGCGCCACGGGACACGTCGCGCTGCAGGTTCCACATTGCAGACAAGAAAGCACGCGCTCCCCTTCAGGGAGCGCGGCTATCTGTTCGAGAAGATCGTTCTGTTGTTCCGCTTCGACTAATGCTTGCCGTTCCATTGACTTCCCTCTTATTGGCTCACTTTATTGGCTCACTTGGACGCCATCTCGTTGATGATGAACTCAGCAACAGCTCGCGAGGTGCGAGCATCAAACACAAGCTCGCCACTCTCCTCGCCGTTTGGCTGAATCATCAACGTCTTGATCCCGTACTCGCTACCACTCATTCCCTTGAGAGCTTCACAGCCCTGGATGACTGTCACAGCACCCGGGACCTTCCCGGTGTCTCTGGCCTCAAGGACCAGGATCCGATCGCAAACGTTTGCCTCGCGAATGAGGTCTATGGCGTCGAATCGCCGCGCCCCCAACGTAAATGTTATGGGGTAATTCTCGCTGAATATTAGGTTTCTTAGCTGAAGCCCCACGCCTTTGTTGTTGAGCAAAGCTTCGCCGGAAACCAGCAAGTTCACTTCCTGCGAATGGCGATTCGTTATGCTCACCTTACTTACCCGGTTCGGCAGCTTTCCGGCTGGTGCTATCTCTGGCGCAGGCTCAATCGCGGCGCCAAAAGCCGAATTGAGAACGTCAATGAGCTCGGTATTCGTAAGCGGCTTGACGGCGTAGTAGAAGATCTTGTGTGCACGATACTCCGCTTCCCACCTGGAATCGGGGTCTGCCACCACCACGACCTTTGCTTTTGCAAACTTCTCGTTGATGTTTTCGACCATCTTGGGACCGTCGTTGCCGAATGAGGCCGCGTCGATTAAGACGAGACTTGACTCGTTTCTCTTTATGGCCTCAAATGTGGTCCCAGGTGACACCGCCACATCGGCCGAGCAGCCAAGATCCATGAGCTCTATTGCCTGTCTCTTTCCGGCGCGTTCGTTATCGATTGCCACTATGACGTGGCGAGTTCTGCAAGCAGCGAGATCCTCTTCCACGTTCTCGGGGCGAATCCGCGCAATCCATCCCTCGCGGCACGGGTTGTGCCAGGTGCCTGGCTTAGTATCGATGAGTGCATTGTTTACTTCGACGATTTCTCCAGTTATCGGCGAAGGAACAATGTGCTGTGGCCTACCATTAACACTGAAACAAGCAAGCGGTAGACCCCTGTAGACCACCTCGCCGACCCCGGGGAGCCGTACGTCCGCTATCTCTCTGGCCTCGTCGCTAGAGAGGAATGCTCCGACTCGTGCCACACCGTAATCATCCAGTCTCACCCACACTTCATCGAGAAAGCGATGTTTGGTCGCGTACTCGATCCCCGGTCTCGCCTCAACCGGCACAGCTTCTGTCTCCACGACAGTAGCGACCGACTCTTTTGGCTCACCAGCCGTTGTCTCAACGGGCTTCTCTTCTTTAGACACCAACTTCGTCACTGCCTCGAGCAGCTCGTCTGGCGAGAAGGGTTTGGGAATGAAATCCACGGCTCCAAGGCGCCCGGCCGTTGCGAAGTTCTCAGTGCTGGGGTAACCAGTAATCATCACCACCCGAACGTTCTTGTGTTTCTTCTTCAACTCCTTGATAAACTCGAAACCATCAATGGCGGGCATCTTGATGTCCAAGAGAATGACAGCGTAGTCCTTCTCCGCGGCCATCCTTAGGGCTTTCGAAGGGTCAGTCTCAGTCTGAACCTTGAAACCCCTATCACCCAGAATACGTGCGCAGCTGTCGCACACCACCTGTTCGTCGTCTACGACGAGTAGATCGCGTGTTTGCGTTTTCATGGCTTCCTCCTTCTTGCGGGCCGCCATCGTTTGCTCCCGCTCTGATGGAATGTCCTTCTGAAACAAAGTTTTCGTCTCCAGATTCCCCTTCTTGTCTTTCTCTCTCTCTTTCATGCTTGCCAACCTCCCTTCTTCGGATCTTTGGCTTTCCGCACGCCTATAAAGGCAACGAACGTGCCATCGCCACCAACAGACGTATGGGGCCGCTATCATCATGTAAATTCAGGCCTTACGCCATTGAGCCGAAATTCGGACGTACTTGGAGCGTTCGTGGCTCTCAAATCCTCCGAAGAGGCCAGAGATTCTCTGTAACCTTCTGCGTTCAGGTAAGATAAATCAGATGAAGTGTGGAATGAGGGTGTATGCCGTGCCCGTACACTGTATGGGCATCTACTACAGGCGGGGGCTACTGGTATTACGGCCGGGGGGCCGTCCCGGTGGGGGGACGTTCGAGCGAGGAGCATGATCGGGTGGGGGGGCGTTCCAGCTGGGGACCGTGCGAGCTGGGGGACGTTCCAGCTGGGGGACGTTCCAGCCGGGGAGACGTTCCAGCGGGGAAGTGTGAATGCTAGTCAGGTTCGGCTGATTCGTCGTTGCCGATATCGCTAGAAACCAGGTTGTGTTTTCGCATGAGAGCATGGAAATTCGTTCGCTGCATTCCGACTTCTTTTGCTGCCTTGCTCACGTTTCCCTGTGCTCGTGCGAGTGCCTGTATAACAAATCGGCTCTCCAGATCATCTACGGTCGATTCGTAGGCCCTTCGTTTTAGATCCTTAAACTCTTCCCATGTCTGCGGCAACTCGGTCGAACGAGAAGCACGTTGGGACTGAAGTAGTTCCGCTGGAAGATGGCGAAGTTCAATCTCTTTACCCTCACACATGATGGCTATCCGTTCGACAACGTTCTTAAGCTCGCGCACGTTGCCAAGCCACGCGTAGTTCTCCATGAGCTCCATCGCCTGAGGTGAAAATATCTTCGCCTTGAATTCGTACTTCTCCCGATATTTCTCTAGGAACGTCACGGCAAGCAGCGGAATGTCTCCGGTCCGCTCGCGGAGCGGAGGGGCGTTGATAGGAACCACGTTAAGCCGGTAGAAAAGATCTTCGCGGAACTTTCCTTCCTTGACCATTCTCTGCAAATCTCTGTTTGTCGCAGCGATGATACGTATGTCCACTTGACGCTCGACGGTGTCTCCCACCTTCTTCACTCTCTGGGTTTCCAAAACACGCAGGAGCTTTCCCTGGGTTTCGAGACTTATATTTGCGACCTCATCGAGAAACAGGGACCCCTTATCTGCCACTTCGAACAAGCCCTGCTTGGTGGAAATGGCGCCGGAGAATGACCCCTTCACGTGGCCGAACAGCTCACTCTCGATCAGGGATGGCGCAAGTGAGCTACAGTCAAAGGCCAGAAAGGGCTTTTCTTTTCGCGCACTCAGATTGTGGATGGCTTTGGCTATCATTTCCTTGCCAGTACCACTTTCCCCTGTAATCAGCACTGTACCGTCTGTCGGAGCAACCCGCTGGATCAGTTTGAACACACGTTCCATGGCGGGACTCTCACCGATTATGCCTTCGAATCCTTGCTGCGATTCCAGCTTCTGCCTGAGCTCGATATTCTCCCGGATCAGAGCAGATCGCTCCAGGACCTTCTGCACCACCACAATAAGTTCATCGGGCGTGAACGGCTTGCTAACATAATCCGCGGCACCAAGTTTCATTGCATCGACCGCAGTCTGTACTGTTGAGTAGCCTGTTATGATTATGACTTCGCTCGAGACTCCCGCTGTCTTTAGCTCTTGAAGTACTTCCAGACCGCTGATTTCAGGCATCACGATGTCCAGGAGAATCACATCGTATTCGCCAGTGAGGGCCACTTCCAACCCGTCCTGTGGTTTCTGGCGGCACTCAACCTGGTGACCCTCGGCGGATAGAATTCGCGAACAACTAAGACAGACTACTGCCTCGTCGTCGATCACCAAAATGCGCTGTGTTGTGAAAGGTGTCTTCTGCTCCCGTTCCGCCATGCATCAACCCTCTATCTCTTGTTCGTCTGAACTTTCGGGACCCGTAACAGGCAAGGTAATAGTGAACGTACTTCCCTCCCCCTCTTTGCTATCCGCCTCGATGGAACCGCCGTGCCGTCGAATGATGCCATAGCTTACGCTAAGTCCAAGTCCCGTTCCCTTGGTAGGGGGCTTCGTGGTGAAGAAGGGCTCGAAGATATCATCCAGATGCTCTTTCTTTATGCCGCAGCCCGTATCCTGAAAAGCAATTTGCACGTTGCCGTTTTCGGCAGTCGTCGTGATCGAAAGCGTACCCCCCTGTTCCATGGCTTCCACCGCGTTAAGAGAGAGATTGAGGAATACTTGTTGCAACTGGTTTTTGTCGCCATAAATGAGCGGCAGGCCGGGGGCGAGGTTCTCAACCACAGTGACGTTGTTGAATTCCTTCTGACTGCGTACAAGCTTCATCGTGTCTGTGATGACTTGATTCATATCTAGGAGTTCCTTTTGAGGTGTAGATTCACGAGCGAAATTGAGAAGCCCCTGGACGATTTCTCTAACCCGCGTAGTCTCGCGTATGATGACATTGACGTCTTCCTTGGATTGTTCGTCCACTTTGTTCTTCTGCCGCAGTAGATGGGCAAAGGTTAGCACTCCGGTCAGAGGGTTATTGATTTCATGAGCAATTCCGGCGGCCAATCGGCCAATTGAAGCCAGCTTCGCGCTCTGCCCGATCTGGCGACTTGTGGCGATTTTCAATTGTTCCTCACGCTCTTCCACAGCATCCGCCATCTGATCAATCGCGCTGCACAGAGCGCCCATTTCACCTGCAGGTCGAACACCCACTCTCGCAGAAAGGTCCCCTCCAATGACCTTGTTCGACATGCCTATAATCTGCGTAATGGGTTTGAGAATCTGTTTTGTGAATAGAAAAAGCAGCGACAGAACAATGACCGTTGCCAGAGCAATCAGTAAGAGGAACACATCAACAATAGTCCTCTGCGGACGCACAAAGGGAGCCTCCAGAAGTCCCACATAGAGAATGCCGATAATACGGTCGTCCACATCACGAATTGGTTCGTAAGCAGTGATATACCAGTCATTAACCACAAAAGCGCGAGCTGACCATGTACCGCCCTCCACGAGAACCTTATCGTAAACGGCCTCACTCACCCTGGTGCCTATCGCGCGCGAGCCATCCTCCGTTCTCACGTTAGTGGAAATGCGGAGATCGCCCTGAAAGATTGTTGCAGTTCCAATGTCCTTGTCTTCATAAGTTTGATCCTGGAAAACTTCTTCCTTGATACTATCAACGATCCCGTAGCGACGATTGAGCAGAGTCGCCCCGTAGAGTATTCCAATCTTCTCTCCCTTCTCGTTGGTCAGGAAAACAGCCGCTCCAACGGCCATACCATCAGAGCGATATTTGTCATCCGTGGGTTTCGCTGCGGGGGTCGGTATGATCTCAAAGTGAGCACGTTCCGCGAGAGTTTCGCTCTCTTTCTCAAGAGCTTCGCGAGTGAGTATTACTGTTCCACTCACCGGCCCCTGGGTGCTGAGAACCTTGGCAATGATGGGATTGTCGGAGACATCATCTCCGCTCTTCTGTGGATTGGCCCTCCGGTAAATCACCCGACCATCCAGATCCGCCAGAATAAACATCTCAATTTGACTGGCTCGCCGAACGCCCTGCATAAGATCGTCAAGACGCGCCCTGTCCCTATTCTCAACCGCCTCCGCAATCGATCTGTTAAGGGCCATCGCCCTGAGGAACTGTTCTATTATCTCAATGCGATTATTGTAGACTCTCCAGGCTGAGTTGAGGTCTAGTCGCACACGAGTCTGCACTTCCTGGACCAAGACGCTATTGATATGTCGAACAGTTATGAAGTACAGAACGGAGTTGGCCAAAAGGATTATCGCTATGAAACCTATGGCCATTCTGAGGCGAATAGTCATAACTGATGTCCTTGTGCTACGTGTGGCGCTGGGTACTTGAACGTCTCATGCGAGACAACCGGTTGACTCCATCAAGCAGGAATGGTGCCAACCACGAGAGGAAACAACAGCGCTATTGCTTAATTTTGCGCGGACAATTTCAAGAAATCAAGGATTTTGGAGGGCGCGGGGTATGAGCGTCAGATTGAGGCTCGGAGCTCACGCCAGACGTTTACGACCTCCTCCTTGGCTCTTCCGTCTGAGAATTCGACGATCGTCTTACCCTCCACCATTGCCTTAACGACGGATTCATCAAACGCTATCCTGCCTATGAAAGGGACATTGTTCATCTCACAGTAGCCTTCAATTTCCGCCGTCATCTCGATATTCAAATCGTATTTGTTAACCAACAGCTTCACGGGAACATTGAAGTGCCTTGCTACGCCTATGACCCTGTCCGCATCGTGTAGGCCCGATAGAGTGGGTTCGGTAACCACTAACGCGCAGTCCGCACCGGAAAGAGAGGCGATCACGGGACATCCAATCCCGGGGGCTCCGTCCACGATGACCCAATCGTGTTTCCCTGCCTCTGCCATTTCTTTCGCCTTCTGTCTGACCACAGATACGAGCTTGCCGGAGTTCTCTTCTGCAATACCCAATTGCGCGTGAACCATCGGGCCGAACCTGGTCTCAGACACGAACCACTCCCCAGATGTGCGTTCCTGCATCTCGATGGCTCCAGTGGGACAGACGAAGTGACAGAAGGCGCATCCCTCGCAGGAAATGGGATCCACCACAAAATCCTCACTTATCGCGTCAAAACGGCATCGGTCAACGCATTCACCACATTGATCACAGAGCGTCTGGTCTATCCTAGCGCATTTTCCTGCAGCAAAGATATGCTTTTCGATGACCGTTGGCTGTAGCAGCAAATGTAGGTCCGCAGCATCCACGTCGCAGTCTGCGACCACTGAACTTTCTGCCAGCGCTGCAAATGATGCGGTCAGCACCGTTTTGCCGGTGCCACCTTTTCCACTGATTACTACTAGCTGCTTCATATTCTGACTTCAGCCCGTACGTATATCCTCAAACAGCCGCCTGAATTCCGCTCTGTATTCAGGCATGGCCTCGATAATGGAGATTCCTTCCGAATACGCTACGGCTATTTCTCTCTTGAAAGGTATCCGCATCAGAATGGGAATACTTTCCTTCCGACAATAGTCTTCCACTTCGGCGTCGCCCAAGCCAGAGCGGTTCACGATTACGCCAAAAGGGATTCCCAGTTTCCTCAAGGCCTCAACGGCCAAAGTCAAATCGTATAAGCCAAAGGGGGTGGGTTCGGTGACAAGAAGACAGAAATCGCTCCCTCTCATCGCTTCGATTGCGGGGCAGGAAGTGCCGGGAGGAACATCAATGATTACGCTACTGGTATTGTCCTGGTACTCTTTGACGGCCCGTATGAGTGGGGGAGACATCGCCTGGCCGACGTCAAGCTTGCCGTGTACGAATCTCAGAGTATCTCGAGCACCTATCTTCAGAGTCCCCATCTCGACGCAGCCAATTTCCTTATCAACCTCCCTTATCGCACCCCGAGGACACAGGAAGCTACACGAGCCGCAGCCGTGACACAGTTCTCGAAATACAAGAACGTCTTCTTTGAGCACGGCTATGGCATTGAATGCGCAGACTTCCTGACATTTCCCACAGAAATCACATTTGTCCTTGTCGATCTCGGGAACGGGAGTGCAAACCCGAATGCTCCGGTCCATCTCGGCCCTTATGAAGATGTGGGCGTTGGGTTCCTCGACATCGCAGTCCAGCAGCTGGACGTCTTGCCCCATCGACAGTGCAAGGGCCGTCGCCACCGTAGTTTTGCCTGTCCCGCCTTTCCCGCTGGCAACTGATAGGATCATGTTTGCTCTATTCCCGGGTCATGCGCGTCCCGCACTTGGGACAGCTCATCGAATAGCAGGGAACACCCGCCTGATGAGCCACTTTCTCGCCGCAGCCCGGACAAACGCAAGAACCACCTGGCCCCGCGCCGGCACGACTGCCTCCCATTCTACCCGGCCGCCTACCCGCACCCTGACCGCCACCTGCACCTTGGCCTGCACCGCGACCCTGTCCACGCCCTTGACCTTTACCTTTCCCTTGGCCTCCACGCGCACCTCCACCCATGCCTTGTCCCCGTCCACCGGGGCCTGTTCCGTCTCCACGCGGCATGTCCTACACCTCCTTAAGTATTAGTTAGTACGCGATTTTTCTCTTACGGCATGCCAGACTTCGAACCCACGCTCGGGCCTTGAACAGATTTGAACTCTCCCTTCTTGTATTTCTCAACTGCTTCTTTAATGCTCCCAGACACGTCAGTAATGACTTCTACGCCTGCTGCCTGCAAGGTCTGGAAGGCGTTTGGACCGACGTTGCCTGTCAGAACTGCCTTTACGTCCTTCTGTGCCACGAACTGACCGGACTGAATGCCGGCGCCTCCAGCAGCATTCAGATTCGGATTCTCAACTGCTTCAAACTCGAGAGTGTCTGTATCCACGATGATGAAGTACCGACACCTACCAAAACGCGGATCGACTTGCGAATCGAGGTCACTTTCCTGCGAGGTTATGCAAATTCTCACAATCTCACCTCCTTCCCGGAGGTTGCATTGCTAATGCTCACAATTGTCTTCCTCCGGGTGATCGCACTCGGTCTTCTCCAAACCATACCCTTTCCCGGAGCCCGGCTTACAAAGGCTTTCGCCACCCACGAGGGTCCCGTTCTTCAGTCTGTCAATGACCTCGTCTATTTCCCCGCTCACGCCGACGATCGCCTGTATGCCTTCCTGATTGAAAAACATCGTCGCTCGCATACCCATACCGCCCGCGACTATGCATTCAACACCCTTCTGTGACAGAAACTGCGGGATGGCGCCCGGTTGATGGCCCGGATTCTCAACCAGCACTCTGTTGGTAAGCTCCCCATTCTCAACATCAACTATGGTGAAGTGCGGGCACCTGCCGAAGTGAGCGGACACTAAGTTGCCGTCCGTTGATATTGCCACGCGCATGTTCTTCCTCCCGTGCGTGTTCAGGAGAGGCGGGCGGGGGACGGGGCAACGACACCGCCGCCCCCACCAACCTCTTCGCCCCCCTAGAGGCTTTTCTGCTTGTTCGGGTCAAATGATTTTCTCAGGCGGCCCCCTTTCCGTTCAAGTTTCTTCTTTACCTCATTCGCCTGCTTTACCAACGGCCCGTAGGCCACTGTCGAGCGTGGTCACCCTACTTCTGTGCCTTTTCCTGAGCCTGAGCTTTCTTCACCGTGTCGAGGCGCTTCTCAATTTCCTTGAGCTCTTCTTTGAGAGCCTCGGCCTGCTCTTTGAGAAACTCCATCTCTTCCCCGGCTGTAGGCTCCGACATCAAGGGGTACGGCCAGCCGGCGAAGGCAGGATAACCGTATCCGCCCACTCCCCAGCCAGGCACCCCCGTGGCCCAGAAGCGATGTCTCCAGCCGCGTCCACCGCCGCCCCAGCCGCGACCGCCCCAACCGCCACGTCCACCACCGAACCAGCCGCGACCGCGACCGAACCAACCGCCTCCGATCGGATTCATGTAGCCTGGGGTGGGGTAGCCTGCACAGAGACCGGCTGCTCGCCCAGTCATCGGTCCTGCTCCGAGAGGACCAGTTCTGTCACCGCGTGGCATGTACTTCACCTCCCTTCTCGTTAATGAAAACCATTTTCAATAATGATCCAAAAAAACACGTGTCGCGCATCCTGTTCATGGACTCTTCTCGCGACATTCTTTGCACAAACCGTAGAATTGAATCAGATGGTTCGTGATCTTGAAGTCGTACTTCTTGGATAATCCCTTTTCAGTTCTATTGAGCAATTCAATCTCCTCATCTATGAAGTCCGTGTAGTCCACTACCCTACCGCACCGCGTGCACACCAGGTGATGGTGATGCCTGGCACCCTTTGGGCCCCCGGACAGCTCGTATCTTGCTCTGCCGTCCCCGAAATCGAATTTGAAGACAAGACCCGTATGAACCAGCAGTTCCAGAGTTCGGTAGACCGTAGTGAGGCCGATGCCCGGGTATATCTTGTGAACTTCCAGATATATATCTTCTGCGCTCAGGTGTTCCGAGGATTCCCCTAGTACGTCTAAGATAGCCTGTCTGGGCACTGTTAGCCTGTAGCCCATGCCCGCAAATTTACCGTGCCACCACATCGCTCCTCTTCTTCGATGCTTACGTTGCACGAACGTGACTCCTTCCGGTAATGGTAACGGTTTCCATTACCATTATAGTCCCTGCCCCAATTTCTGTCAACCCCCCATTTCGTCTTTTTTTACGGGCAGGCAGTTCAGCGCGCGACGAAGAGACGTTCCTTGCCTCGCCGCACAGGCCGCGCTCCTCCCTAGCGCCCCAACCGCTTCCTGGCGTCTTCAACCTCCGGCAGTTCCTCGTCTGCGCCTTTCCAGAGCTGAAGGAATTTGAGGTACTCCGCTGAAGCTTTTCCGCGGGCTCCTTGTTGGTCGTACACCTTTGCCAGCCTGTAGTGATACTCTGGATGGACCAGCTGGCGGCAGGGGCTGGATGCTTCGAGCTTAAGTAGTCGCTCGTAGACAGCCGCGGCTTTCTCCAAATCCCCCTTTTTCTGATACGCCCTAGCCAGTACGTCTTTGAGGAACGGAAGATTGTAGGAAATCAGATTGGAGGAACCGACGGAGGGCATCTCCCACGGTGCCATTGCTTCGCCAACTGCTATGGCCTGATCCAGTGAATCCTCTTCAAGCAACACCTCCCCGTGAAGAAGCTCGGCGTAGAACTCCACCCAGTCCTTGACACCGGGATCTACTTCGGGCAAAAGCGACCTCATCTCGCTCAGCCCCGATCTCGCTGAGTCCGTCTTGCCCTGTCTCAAATCCAGGAGACCGAGGTAGAACTTGTACTCGGCCGTATAAAACTGACTGTAAGCAGGAAAATACCCCGTTATGAAATCGTACCATCTCTTGAAAAACGTTCTGCTGAGTCTGTCCTGTCCGCTGTCGTAGTAGACCCATCCCTTCATCCAATCCACCGCGCCCTTGAGCGGCAGGCTGCCCACTTCAATCGCAAGGTCCTCCGCTTCCCGAAGGTCTTTCAGAGATTCGTCCAGATTGCCCAGCCAGTAGTGATAGAACCCTCTCCACAGGTAGCCTTCCGCTCTTCGCGCCGGAGAGGGCGCAACGGCGATGTACTGGTCTACCCATTTCATGGCCTCAGCGTAGTCTTCTTTGAGTGCATATACGTACGCAACTTTCCAATCAGATCCGAAGCCCGGCTTGACCTCCATTGCCTCCGTGTATTTCGAAATGGCGTCGTCGCACCTTCCCATTCTGAGATAAATATCACCCATGGAATCGAAAGGATTGGCGTCCCCGGGTGAAACGTTCGCATATCGCTCGAAATTTTCGAGTGCCTTCTCGAAATCCCCCATCTCAGCATAAGTGTAGGCAAGGTTGTTTATGACGGGCCCATAGTCCGGGTCAAGTTCCAGAGCTTTCCCGGCGTGCTCTATAGCTTCCGTGTACAGCTTCTGTCCCCAATAGTATGCCGACAGGTAGTAGTGAACTCTCTTCTCTTTAGGGTATCTCTTGGACATCAGTTTAAGGATGCGAACCCGTTCCTCGGGGTCTTTGTCTATCTCTTTCGCATAGGAAGCCTCTATGTAAAGCCGCTCTTTATCCGAGGCCCTTTTTGACGAGGCCTTTGCTCTTTCGAAGGCTTCGTCTCTTGCCACGTCATCCTTAAGTTCATCGTGTGCCCAGGCCAGATAGAGATGGGCCACGGCAAATGTCGAGTCGAGCTCTACTGCCTTCTGCAAGAATACGCGGGCATCGTTGTAATAGAACTTATCGTACTCCTCCCGCCCTCTGAGGAAGTAGTTATAAGCTTCCATCGAGCTCGTCGTCACCTCGGCGATTCGGGTCTTTGCGGCTCCTATCCTCCGACTAGGGACTCCTATCCCCTGGGAAATCTCCTGACTAAGCTCGTCTATCTGGACCCGCAGGATGCTACCTACCCCCTCTCCTTTCGAACTCACACTCTTCAGCAGCTTCTTGGTCTCCACATCCAACACCTTGACGTTCGTGGCAAACACGTCGCCGGCCTTGGTAAAGCTTCCCAGAACGACGGCTTCGATGCCATCCATCCGGCAGACTTCAAAGCCAAGGTCTGCATCGATGAGTTCTACCTCCTCCTTTCCAATCTGTCTCAAAAGGTCAAACATTCGCTCCCACGTCGTCACGCTCAGAAATCTAGATTGCTCCAGACTAGTGATGAGAAGACTGGGAATGGCTTCCTGCAAATAATCGTAGGCCGGGTCCCCAGTTTGATTCTCAAAACTAATCACGGCGATAGGCTTTCGCACTGCGGGCTGCCCGGGACCTAAGATTCTCGGCTTGAGTAGTAGAAAAGCCGTGGCAAGAATCACAGCAATGCCAACAGGAATCGCGACTGTCCTGACCCTCTTCAGTATCTTCTGCCTGGCTTCCCGACCTACTACTTTGGGACGCGCAATCTTGCCGGTTACTGCTTCTTCTTTCCTGAGTCGCCTGAGGTCCTGGAGAAGCTCGTCGACGTCCTGATACCTTTCGGCCGTATCCTTGTTCATGGCCTTATTGACGACCCATTCCAGCTCAACCGGCGCGTCAGGACGCAGATCCGTCAAAGGTTTCTGCGTCTCATTCATAATCGAATAGACAATCGCGGGCTCATAATCTCCCTTGAACGGCACCTCCCCAGTCACCATCTCGTAAAGCACGACGCCGAGTGACCAGATGTCCGTCTGATGATTGACGTCCTCGCCGCGTGCCTGTTCTGGAGACATGTAGGCGGCCGTCCCCATGGTCGTTCCGGCCATGGTGAGTCTCGTCTGGCCAGCGAGCTTGGCCAGCCCGAAATCCAGAATCTTTGCCTGATTATCTTCGGCCATCAGGATGTTGGCCGGTTTTATGTCTCTATGAACGATGCCCTGCTTGTGCGCCTTGGCGAGACCCTTGGCGATCTGCGCAGCAATATCGACGGCTTGGTCCAGATCCATCTTCCCAAGTTCAATCCTGTCCTTCAGTTCTTCACCCTTGTAGTACGCCATGCAGATGAAAACCTGGCCGTCTTCCGTCTCGTCTGTCTCGTAGATTGTGCAGATGTTTGGATGATCGAGTGCGGAGGCTGCCCGCGCCTCGTGAATGAAGCGTTCCTTTGCGCCCGGGTCGCGAGTCAGTTCTGGGGGGAGAAACTTGAGGGCAACGGTGCGCTTTAGCTTAACATCCTCTGCCTTGTAGACCACACCCATACCACCGCCACCCAGTTTCTCAGTGATTTTGAAGTGGGAAACAGTAGCGCCAATCATTTGCAGGCCGATACCCGGGGATTATGGGCTCCGTGGCGTCAGTGCTGAGCCCTGTGCCGCTTGATCACGACGACGGTCATGTCGTCGGTTTGTGGACAGTCGCCAGCGTGCTGCCTAACTGCATCAATGACCCTGTCAATCATTGCCTTGGCAGATTCGCCGAGACTGCTTCTCAGAAGTGCGGCGAGCCGCTCCTCACCATATTCCTCTCCAACCTCATTCCTTGCCTCAGTTATACCGTCAGAGAACACGACGAGCGAGTCCCCGGGACGGAAGGGAACAACGGCTTCTTCGTACGAGAACTCTTCCATGCAGCTCAGGACGATCCCGCCCACGTCCAATCGGGCGGGGTCCTTACCTCCCGCAAAAAGAAAAGGTCTGTCGTGTCCCGCGTTGCAATAGAAAAACTCGTTCTTCTCGAAATCCAGGACTCCGTAAAATAAGGTGGCAAACTTGCCGGGATCGGTACTTCTGAAGAGAAGTTTGTTCGAACGCTTAATGCATTCGCGCGGAGATGGCCCCACGAAGCTTTGTCCCCGAATCGTGGCTTGAAGGTTTGCCATCAGCAGAGCGGCCGGAAGACCCTTTCCAGAGATGTCGCCAAGACACACGGCCAATCCATTATCTTCCATGGGGATGAAGTCAAAGTAATCACCGCCGACCACCTGTGCAGGAATACTGATGCCTGCAATCTCGTATCCCGGAATCTCAGGCGCCTCCTTCGGCAATAGGTCCAGCTGGATATCTAAGGCGAATCTTAACTCTTCCTGCATAAGGAGAAGTGCCTGTTCTTCCTCGTAAAGACGTGCATTTTCCACAACCTGAGCCGATTGGGCAGCTATTATCGCCAGCAGGCGCTGATCCTCCTCGGTGAAACCGCCGCCTCCTCTCTTGTTAAACAACGTCAGGACTCCTATCAGCTCAGACTTCACGATAAGCGGGACACACACGAGTGAGCGAATCGGCTCTTCCCACTTCACCCCACGAAATCTATCGTCGTTCTGAGGATCACTAATCACGAGCGGCTTCTTATTGAGATGCATCCAACCCAGCAGACTCTGGTCCAGATGAAACGGCTGGTGCTCGCTGGAGCTTACCATACTGCGGATGAGCGTTCTCATCGGCTGCTTCGCCTCTCGATCTACCAGCGTTATCACACCCTGCTCAGCATGTACCGCCCGCAACGAGCGACGGATGATGGTATCCATGATGTCCTGTGAATTGAGCGAAGCGCCGATGCCACGGGCCAAATCGTTCAGTATGGTGAGCTCCTCTACGGCCCGTTTTAGTCGCAGGTTCTCTTCTTCGATAGACCGCACTCTAGCATCCGGGGATTCGTTTCCAGCCACCTTGCTCTCCTGTTAAGACTTGGACAATCGGCGAGAAAGTCTTCCAGTAATCCTGTGCCCACGCCGCAAGCGAAACAGTCCTGGAAGGCCCGAGAAAACGGGCCAAGTGAAATCCTTTCATCTATGTCATAGCATAATAGAACATATTGGGAGATTGCAAAACCATTTATTCTGGTCTGCGTCCCCCTTGCCCGGAAACCGCCACAATTCCAATGTTACCAGCACAAGACCCCGCCCGGGCGCCACCCAATCATCTCCCTTGCGCCACCCAATTGCACTCCTACCGCCGGTGAACACCGCCCTCCGGCTTGCCCCAGGCCAGGAGCGACAGGAAGGCCCGCCTCAGGGGGCGGGCCTTCCTGTCGTTGTCGGTCAGTTTTCCGTTCTCTCCGTCTTACTTCAGCAGTATCATCTTCTGCACGTCGGTTTCGTCTCCGAACTGAACTCTGCAGAAATACACTCCTGAAGCCACGGGCCTTCCCTGGATATCCTTCCCGTACCACACCACGTTGTGATAACCAGCCTGCCTGTGGCCGTCGAGTAAGGTGATCACCTTCCTACCGACAATGTCGTAGACCTCGATAAGCACCCTGCCGTCGGAAGGCAACGCAAAGCTGATCGTCGCACTCGGGTTAAACGGGTTAGGATAACTCTGGCCGACCGCAAATCTTTCCGGGATCGGAGATGCGTCCGGACTCTCTTCAATCTCAGAGTCAACCTCGCCGTCGAGCCTGTAAGGCCTGGGAATTTGGAATTCTGCCGAGCTAAACGGGTCGCACTTATCAAACGCCTCATTCAGGCACGTGGCCGTGAAGTTAATGTCTGACAATGTGACACCATATGCGCTCAGGACTCCCTCATCCCCGGCCACTGCGGAATCAGCTATAGCCAGGAACGAATCCACTTTCATTCCGGCGAAAACCGAACCGGAAGAGACGCCACAGGAATCCGGAACGACGAAATCGGCGTAGCAGCCGAGTGGCTCCAGGAATCCCCTATCGTCGTAGACAGTTGGCTCGCACGAGTATCCCACGTTCATGTGCAGGGCCAGAATCTGACCTGCCAGGACGCTCGCGTCTTCTGTGTCCGGATTCGTGTAGTCTTGCTCCAGAGCCTTGGGGGTCGTTCCGGCCGGCAGGAAGTTCTCTACTGCAAGCGCACTTGTCCACCGCGCCGCATAAAGCGGCCCTCCATCCAGGCCTGCCGGATCGCCTATGAGCACTCCTGTCGGGAATACCCGAGAGAAGTAGAAGTCACGGACGCATCCCGGCTGAACAGACAAGGAATCACCTTGTTGCGGATCCGGGCAAGTGGAGCCCCAACCACCCATCGTGTAAGTGCAGTACTTATCCGGGCAGGCTTGAACAATGATCTGCTGACAACACACAGGGGCAGGGTTTCCACAAGAGTCAGTGGCTGTCCAGCACCTCGTGTGCGTGAACTCTCCGGGCCCGGGGCCAGGAACTACTCCTGTTGTTTCAATGATGATCTCAACAAGCCAATCCGGATCACAGCTGTCTTTAGCCGCAGGCTCACCGAACACAACCGGAGATTCACACGGTATGACGGTGTCCGGAGGGCAAGCCAGTCTCGGAGGAATCGTGTCCTGAATGGCTATGGCCTGCACGCAGGAGGAGTCCACGTTGCCACAGAAGTCCGTGACATACCAGGTGCGGAGGACGGTCGTGTCCTCACCACAGGACCCCCAATCGTCCACTCCCCTCTGCCAGTTAGTCGGCCGATCGCCCTTGTCAGCGTGGCTTACCCAAGGTGACGGGTCACAGTCATCGCTTGCACTCGGCGCTCCGAGACCGCCGGCGTCGAACCCGGGACTGAGCGGCCAGACATCACCCAAATCGTGGCACTCGATCACAGTGTCAGGAGGACACCAGTCAACCACAGGGGGGGTGTTGTCCACGACGTAGGCAGTGTCGTAGCAAGTACTCTGGCATCCGTGGGGGTCGGTGACAGTCACTGTCAACGTAAAGAACGTGTCGCAGTGTGCGATCGGCTTCACTTCGATACAGCGTATATCTGTGTCACTGATTATATCGGCACCGTGGCCAACCGACCAGGCGTACGAATAATCCGCAACGTCGGGGCCACAGTACTCGTGCGTAGCGTCCGGATTCTCGGGGAAGCACGGACACACCGTGTCAGCGTCCCCGCCGGTGCGAGTGATGCTACAGACGGGCAGATCATAGAGCGTCAATGTGCGGTCGCACGTGCTCTGACAGCCGTTGGCATCAGTTATGGTAAGAACATACAGACCAGCCGTACCGATAGGACCCGTACACTGAGTTGAAGCGCTAAACCCACCTGGACCTGTCCACGAATAGACAGACATACCTCCAGGACCACAGAAATCAGTCGTGGCACCTATACAGATGTTGTTCGTACCAGTGATCTCACACGTAGGAAGATCGTACACCGTCAGTGTCCTGTCACACGTGTTCTGACACCCGTTGGCATCAGTTATCGTGACAACGTAGGTGCCAGCAGTGCCGATAGGTCCGGTGCACTGGGTCGAGGCGCTGAATCCACCTGGACCTGTCCACGAATAGACAGACATACCTCCAGGGCCACAGAAATCGGTGGTCTCACCGAAACAGATGTCGTTGTCACCCGTTATGCTACAGGTGGGAAGCGGATGCACCGTCAACGTCCCCGCCGCAGGCCCGGAGGCACAACCGTTCGCCCCCGTCACCACCACAGTGTACGTGCCGTCTTCAGTCACGGTGATGCAACTATCTGTCGAACCCGTACTCCACGAAAAACTGTAAGGAGCAATTCCACCAGTCACCTCAGCACACAACTGGGCCGATTCCCCTTCACAGACCTCCTCGCTGTTCACCGTGACCGACGGAGTCGCAGGAAACTCACCCAGAACAAAGTCCTTAAGCTCAGCATCCAGCGAGAATGAAGTCCGTGTCTCAGCCAGGAAGTTAGTGAAACAACCTGTTATGCCGAGCTCAGTCAGGTCAGCAGCTCCCTCAAAGAAACTCATCACCTGAAACTCGTTCGCATTACCATTGTCTGGCTCGTAAGGCCACGGCGATGAACTTACCAGATCACTGACGTAGGCATACACAACGGTCGAATCCAAGGGAGTGACCTGAACCAGCCTGTCTCCAGCAGGCCTCGAAGTGTCCCAAACATAAAGCTCGATGTCCGACACCCGACCTCCTGAACTAAAATGACTCAGGATCAGAGCGTCCCCGTCCACGTGAGAACCATAAAACGTCCCGTCGGGATTGAGACCCACGTCACCCTGAAGCAACCAGAAACCCATCTGAGCCGAACCACTCGTTCTGTAACGGTCTGAGCCAAACACAAAGTGACCGTTGTCATAAAGAGCAGCATAGGCATTCTCAATCTCGTTCTTGGGCGTTATGGGATTAGAATCCCACTTCCACTCTTCAATCTCGTGGATGTCCTTAGAACCTGAAAAACGAGTAGTCTCCTCGGCCCCGTAGTCATCAATAACGCCCGTCCAGAGAACAGCAGAATGACCCGAATCGTAGTACAGCCGATCCCAGTCGTCCGGAAGCCCCGGAGAGGCGTTATCGGTGATGGCGTTGCCGTCCAACTCAAACGTGTCAGTCAGCTGAGCGGACGCAACGCCCGCAAAGCCAAAAGCCAGAACGAACGCCAGCGCAAAAAGCGCTGTGCTGATGGTACGGGCCCTCAAGACCGCTTCGGCGTAATACTTGGGCATAGTAGCTACCTCCATGTGCGGGCCCTCGGGACCCGGTTCCTCAGATTAGCGGGCAATCGCGAATCAATGCCAAAGTGCTGCGTTGTATAAAATCTACATCCAAATCTTCCTTAGTTTCATGCTATTAACTGCTCAACATGAGCCGCAAGTGTAAAAAATTCCCGTAACGCCCCACTCCTCAAAAACGCGAAGCGAATTCAAGCTTCACTTGCCCGTACATCGTGTGTACGGGCAAGCCTTCAGTTTAAAAAGGATTTCCGGCTGAGAGACAATGACAAAGCCTGCTTCCCCAGCTGGTCCCCTGAATTTATTGATGGTGCATTGATGTCAGATCAGCTGGTTCCGCTGCTCCCAGCCCTGTGGGACATTCCACATCAAAGGCCGCTGGCCGAGACGTGGGGGGAACTCACCCACCCGTACAGTATTATACCCCAGACGGAACGCTAAATCAATCAAAAAGTTAGCCGATTCTGTGTCGTCCGTGCCAAGAGACCGAGACAGAAACGGACTCAACAACTCGGGCTTCCAATCCGGCCTCCAAACGCAACCCAATATGTATCAACAAGAAGGCAGCGACCTTGACAGGTACCCACTGGAGATTTCTCAACCCCACCAGGCTCTCCTGGGGTCCAACGAAGAACGGGCAGATACAAGAAGGCCCGCCAAAGAGGCGGGCCTTCTTGTCGATTTTCTGAGCGTGCTTCGCTATCTCAGCAGTATCATCTTCTGCACGTCTGCATCATCACCGAAGAGGACTCTGCAGAAGTACACTCCTGAAGCCACAGGTCTTCCATAGTTATCGTTACCGTGCCACATCACGTTGTGATAACCAGCTTGCCTGTATCCGTCAAGTAGAGTGATTACCTTCCTACCGACGATGTCATAGACTTCGACAAGTACCCTGCCGTCAGAAGGTATGGCAAAGCTGATCGTCGCACTCGGATTGAACGGGTTAGGATAACTCTGGCTTACTGCGAACTTGGTCGGCACCGGTGTCTCGTCGATCTCAGAGACCAGCTCACCTTCAAGGAAGTAAGGCAGAGGTACCTGGAATCTGTCAGCATTGTACGGATCGCAGCCGTCAAATGCTTCGTTCAGACACGTAGCCGTGAAGTTGATGTCGCCCATGCTGACTCCATAGTCAATCAGCACCTGAGTGACACCACCAACTGCCGAATCAGCAATTGCCAGGAATCGGTCCACGGTCATTCCGGCAAACTTGCTGCCGCAAGAGTCAGGAATCTCGTAGGATCCGTAACAGCCTACACCATCGTTCAGCCCCACCAGATCAAAGATGCCCGCGCAGGAGTATTCTCGATTCAAGCGCAAGGCCAGAATCTGACCGGCGGCAACACCTGCAGTAGTTCCCTCGGGAGCTACGTCAGGGTTGGCAACGTCGCCTTGGAGAACACCCGGCTGCCCGCCGTTGGGCAAGAAAGCTTCTACGGCGCTGGCACTCGTCCAGTATGCCGTGTACGGAGGTCCACCGTTCGGGCCTGTCTGGTCACCTATACGAACTGTGTCATCCGGGAACACCGTGCTGTAGTAGTGGTCACGGATACACCCGGGCTGGGTGGACATAGGATCACCCACCTGTGGGTCTGGACACCCAGAACCCCAACCGCCCATCGTGAAGGTACAGAACACGCCACACGGCTCGACTGTCAGACTCGCGTAGCACGTGTCAGCACAACCGTTGTCATCCGTGACGATCACACGGTAATCACCAGCATCTGTCAACGCGGCATTCTCGATCACGAGCTGGTTAGGCACCGCAGTCGTTATGCATGGACCAGAGTACGGTGACTTCTGCCAACAGTACGTATACGGCGGCGTACCGCCCGTGCTCTGATCCGTAAACGTGGCCGTACCGTGTTCACATATGGTCGTATCTGCAGGTGTCACGCTGCACTGCGGATGCTCCCACACCTCCAGACTCGCGAAGCAGGTGTCCGCGCAACCATTGTAATCCGTCACGATCACACGGTAATCACCAGCATCTGCCATCGCGGCATTCGCTATCACCAGCTGGTTGGGCACCGCTGTCGTTATGCATGGACCCGTGTACGGTGACTTCTGCCAACAGTACGTATACGGCGCTGTGCCACCCGAGGTCTGGTCCGTAAACGTCGCAGTACCACCCTCACAGAACGCCGTGTCTGCAGGTGTCACGCTACACTGCGGATGCTCCCAGACCTCCAAACTCGCAAAGCAGGTGTCCGCACAACCGTTGTAATCCGTCACGATAACACGGTAATCACCAGCATCTGCCAACGTAGCATTCGCTATCACGAGCTGGTTGGGCACCGCTGTCGTTATGCATGGACCCGTGTACGGTGACTTCTGCCAGCAGTACGTATACGGCGCAGTACCACCTGTGGTCTGGTCCGTAAACGTCGCAGTACCACCCTCACAGAACGCCGTGTCTGCAGGTGTCACGCTACACTGCGGGTGCTCCCAGACCTCCAAACTCGCATAACACGTGTCGCTGAGACCATGAAAATCAGTTACGATCACGCGGTAATCGCCAGCATCTGCCAGCGTAGCATTCGCTATCACCAGCTGGTTGGGCACCGCTGTCGTTATGCATGGACCAGAGTACGGTGACTTCTGCCAACAGTACGAATAAGGCGGCGTACCGCCTGTGCTCTGATCCGTAAACGTGGCACTACCACCCTCACAGAAGGCGGTGTCAGCAGGTGTCACGCTGCATCCAGGAAGCGGCCAGACTGTCAGATGCGCATAGCAGGTGTCGGCACAACCGTTGTAATCCGTCACGATCACACGGTAATCACCTTCATCAGCAAGCTGCACGTTTGCTATGACCAACTGATTGGGCACCGCTGTCGTTATGCAAGGACCCGTGTACGGTGACTTCTGCCAACAGTACGTATACGGCATCGTACCGCCTGTGCTCTGATCCGTAAACGTGGCAGTACCACCGACACCCAGCGCAGTATCTGCAGGTGTCACGCTGCACTGCGGATGCTCCCAGACCTCCAAACTCGCGAAACAGGTATCCGCACAACCGTTGTAATCCGTCACGATCACACGGTAATCACCAGCATCTGCCATCGCGGCATTCGCTATCACCAGCTGGTTGGGCACCGCTGTCGTTATGC
>Ga0209636_10000601_pt1 | contig 35594 bp, 23 predicted proteins | sample DeeMarSWOR152_54_FD_187464 | JGI IMG/M metagenome (GOLD analysis project Ga0209636, IMG submission 187464) | Marine sediment microbial communities from White Oak River estuary, North Carolina - WOR-1-52-54 (SPAdes) (version 2) | ecosystem: Environmental > Aquatic > Marine > Intertidal zone >... | reverse complement strand
TTAACAAGAGTTATGTGGATTCTCATGCTTCTTACCTGAACATTTATCCTTCCAACAATACATGAAGCCGCATGCTAAATATTTTTTGCATAGCTATGTTCGCACATATGAAAATGCGCACGCGCATGTCAATAGACGAAAAGGCATCTAACCTAACTACGAAATTGCCTACTAGGCGAATAGGTAGAGATTCGTCAGTAAAAGTATTGGCAGCATAAAAAGTATACAGAGGATTATGGCTACATTTCGGATTTTTAATGCACGAATTATTTGGTTCGAAGTGAGTCCCTCGATTTGGTCGCCTATTATGTAGTGTCCAGGTTTTTCTAATTGTACACTGAGGGCTCCGGCCATGGCTGCCATTTGCCATCCGTGATTTAAGCTGGGAACCTTACCTTGATCGCGGTGAGCAATTGCCCAAGCGTTCTTATAGTCTTCCCCCAAGATAGCTGACGCTAAAACTATGAGAATTGTGGTTAATCGAGCTGGAATGTAGTTAACTATGGTGTCAAGAGTCGCGGAAAACCATCCAATGTGGATGTGCTCAGGGTCTTTAAATCCTACCATTCCGTCAAGCGTGTTAATGGCTCTGAAAGCAACGGCGCCTGGAACGCCAAAAAAGGTGTAGTAGAAGATGGGAGAGAGCCTAAAATCCGTTAGGTTTTCGGCTATTGATTCGATAACAGCTGAGACTATTTGTGGACCAGTTAAATTTCTCGCGTCCCTTCGCGAGAAATGGGAGTACCTTCTGGCTTCTGCTAGATCTCCGGATTCGATCGCTTTTGCCGCGGCCTTGCCCCAGTCTGTTTCAAGTTTTATGCAGATAGTTAGTTTTAGGATCACAGCGGCGACGAGGATATAAACTATTAATCCAAGCGAGGTGAAGATAAATCTTAACCCAAAGTAGACAGGTAATGTAAAAGTCAATATGACAATTAGAGCTAAAAGAACACCGTTTAACCTTTCCTTTTTTGGAACAGGGTTCTTGAAATTAGGCTCCAGTACCTTTGTTAATGTACCCATCCAGACTGTTGGATGCAGTTTGTAGTATGTTGACTTCCAAGGAGGCGGGGGGGGATCTCCGAGAAGCCAATCTACGATTATGGCTAAGCCAAGAACGCAAATTGCAATTAGTACGTTTGTTATGTTTGTCATCAAGTGAACGCCACTAGGAAACTGAAGACTTGCATCTGTTGATAGCTTAGAAATCTTACTTTAAAATGATTACGATTGGGGGCATTTACTACTTCTCTCACCTACTCGGCTATAAAGATAAGAATCTTACTATGTATCTTCACTCGCGCAAAAAGGATTAAGGCAAGGTTTGAAATTGCTTTTCTGTTGTACAGTGTTAGACCATTACTCAGCGAAAAAATTGTACGAGCTGCCAAAACTTGGTTCATCTTGGCGATTTGACCTCAAGAAAATGATTTCGGATATACCACTTTTCCGCCTACAATGGTCATCTTCACTTTAATCTCATCGATTTTGCTTGGCGGAATTGTTCGCGGATCATGAGAGACTACTGTAAGGTCTGCTAGTTTGCTTTCCTCAATTGACCCCTTAGTGCTTTCCTCAGAGGATGCATATGCTGCGTTGACCGTATACATGCGTAAGGCTTCATCAACTGTGATCTTCTCCTCAGGGAAGAATTTTCTCGCCACAGCCGCTTGAATACCCGAAAAGGGACTTATAGGTTCCATTGGACAGTCCGAGCCGCCGCAGACCCGTATGCCTTCTTTGATCAGCGTTTTGAGTGGATAGAGCCACCGAGCTCTTGTAGGTCCTAAGCGGTCAGCTGTTGACCATACCGAAAACTCGGAGATAATAGAGCTGGGTTGTATAGACACAATTACCTTCAGTTTCTTGATCCGTTGGGTCAACTCTTTGTTGAGAACCGACGCGTGTTCTATACGATAGCGATGGTTTTTTTTTGGCACCTCCATCAAAGTTTTTTCAAAGGCGGTCAAAGCCATATCAATGGCTTGGTCTCCCATAGCATGTATGACTAAGCGAAGGTTGGCTTTGGTAGCCTCAGTGACTAACGCGTTAATCTCCTCTTGGGTGTACAGTAGCTTTCCCTTTGTCGTATGGTCATCACTGTAGGGCTCATTCAAAGCTGCTGTTCGTGCGGCTAGAGAGCCGTCTGCAAAAATCTTAACGCCTCCAACCCGTACTAAATTATCTCCAAATTCTGTGAATGAGCCTAAACCTTTTGTATGATCTAGAATATTTGCTGGAATTACAATGTAAACTCTTAAAGGCAGCTTGTTTTGTGCACGAAGTCTTTGGATGATTTGGATCTCAGTCCACGACGAAACCATCCAGTGTACGCTAGTCACTCCAGCTTCCACGATCTTCATACATGCTAAGCTAGCAGCCTTTAGAATGTCCTCTTCAACGGGCTCCGGGATAATCTTCCAAACCAAGTCCATAGCGTTATCGCGCAAAATGCCTGTGGGTTTGCCTGTTTCCGTGGTTTTCTCAATCTTACCGCCTGACGGGGCGATTGTTTCCTTTGTTATGCCAGACAATTCTAATGCTTTGCTGTTCACAACGCACATACGTCCACTTAGGTGATAAAGGACGACAGGGTTGTCTGGTGAAGCCCCATCCAAGTCCTGGAGGGTTGGGTGTCGTTTCTCCACCCAATGGTTTTGGTCCCATCCATGACCTAAGATCCATTTTCCCTTAGGCATATCCCGCGCACGTTTGTTGATTCTACTCTGTATCTCTTCGATGGACCTAACGCCTTTTAGATCAATCCAAGCTAAGAACCTTCCAAAGTCCACAACGTGTACATGCGTGTCTATGAAGCCTGGAACAACTGTTCTTTCCTTTAGCTCAATCACTTTTGTGTTTTTTCTAATCCACCGACTAATCTCCTCGTTTGTGCCGACCTTAACAATTCTGTCTTTTCTTATGGCTATTGCTTCAGCATGAGGCTGAAAAGGATTCATGGTTAAAACATTTCCATCAACCAAAACCAAATCTGCCCACATAACAATGTCACCTTTTCACAATTGGTATACAAAAGACAGCTACCGACTAAATAATCATGCTCAAGGCTTTAATAAACCGTTATTTGTGATGTGCCAAAATCTTCCATCAAGTGCGTGTGCGATGCATGTGTGGTATGAGCATTGGAACCGTACGTTTATATTTTTGATATTCTTCTCCGAATCTCTCCTCTAATTCTTTATCTTCTTCTTTGGCAAGCCGATAATACAAGATGGCTAGAATGGGCCATAATAAAAGTGTAGAGATCATAATCCACTGAATATTCATGCCGAGAGTGAGTAACAGAAATCCTAGGTATTGTGGATGGCGAACATGTCCATAGATGCCCGTTGTTACAAGCGTACCCTTCGCCCTGTAGATTTTTCTCCAGCCAAAGATAATTAAGAGTATCCCGATCAGAATAATAATGTTTGAGATGGGTACTATGAAACCGAGAAAAATAGAGACGTATAATTCTTCTCCTGTTAATCCTGCAAGAAGCTGCCACAAGTTGTCTATTCTTTTGCTGTATCCAAAGAGCCACATAATAATGTACATATTCAAAGGGAAACCATACATTTCAGCATATAGAGCGACTATAAATGCTAAGTAAACGCTTGAGGGTAGGCGTGTCAATCTCCTTCTAAATCGTATGAATAAGATAAATATGCTGAAAAGAATAACGTTCAAAACCACGAAACCCCAATCAGCGGGGAATCTATGGGGTAAATAAGCTAGGGGAAAAGCAAGACTGAACTTGTATCTTATCGAAAGCCAAAATAACAAAAGTGACATCAATAATGCTAACAGTATGAAGCCCATTAGGTGCTTAAGTTTCCTCATTTTTGAGTTCGCTTCATTTTTGCTTGAACAACAAGATTCACATGCGACCCCTTCTTTTATGCTTTTAGATCATGTATAATGCTGATGCGCGCGCGAAGTTTTGCAATATCAAGTTGACCCGCGTGGTTTTGACGCAGTTACGCTGGGGAACAGAGGAATCCCACGTCATTCATGGTCTTGGTGATTCATTTTTTCCCTTGTTGAAGCATGCAATGCTTGTAGCATGCATGCATGCATGCAATGAGTTTTCTTGTAGGGCTTTTGGGGTGTATGCGCATGCTGGATCAGATCCGAAGTAGTCGCCTGTGTGGGCATGGGCCCTGGTTCTACATCCGCCGCATATTTCGCGATATTCACAGGCTCCACACTTTCCCTTCAAGTTGTTCGGATCTCTTAGCCTCGTGTAGAAATCTGATTTTTGCACTTCATCCCAGAGTTCTTTCAGGCTTTTTTCTTTGATATTTCCAATTTTCAAGCCTTCAGAATAAAAGCAGGGTATTACATCCCCATTCTCAAGGACGCTTAGGTATCCACCAAATAGGAAGTAGATGCATTTACCTGCAAATTCGTTGTTGAACCAGTCCCAAAATTTTTGTGGGTTTCTTTCCTTGAAGATTCGGGCGTAGAAAGGACAATGCACATGGAAATCAAATTTGGTTTTATACTGTTTTTGAGATAAATCGTAAATATGGTTTAAAAACCATTCATACTGCTCAGGTGATGGCTCCAAGTTTATGTTTTTTCTGGCTCTTCCACATGGAACCAGATGATTAAACCACACAAACCTTGCGCCGTACTCTTCCGCTAACGCGACCACGTGATCCGCTTCTTTGTAGTTGACGGTTGTAATTGCCATCGATAATCCGTTTAGAATTCCCGCCTTTGATAGTTTCTGAATAGCTGAAAGAACTGCTTTGTATGTGCCCTTCCCCCTTAACATGTCGTTTGCTTTTTCTGAGCCATCTATGCTGACGGATGTGAAGACCTCGTTTTTGACCAAGTTGTCATAAATCTTTCCATCCACGAAATATCCGTTGGTTAGTAAGCATACCTTAAGTCCGAGGCTCCTCGCGTAGCTAATCAGCTTGAAAACGTCTTTTCGCAAAAGGGGCTCTCCACCCTTCAATCCGAACCATTGGGAGCCGAACTCGTGGATTTGGTCAACGAGACGCAATCCCTCTTTTGTATCCAGTTCGTTGGGGGCTGGCTTCATATTTGCATTTACGTTACAGTATAGGCAATTAAGGTTGCAGGCTCCAGTAGCTCTCCAAGAAGTAATCAGCAGCGGACCCTCCTTCTTTTTTGAAGGCATTTTGATCAACCGCGATTACGCTTTACCATTTAAAAAGATTCCGTGTGAATACCAAAAAAGGATATGAAGTTGACCGTTTTTTGGCTGAACTTTTTTGTTCGCCGCAATTGCTAACTGCTATGGGGCCAGCTAAAGTGTTTTTATACGCGTTATCAATGCGCGCGGGAAATGTTAGTTTGGGACTGAATATCCGACTGGGATTTGCGTGGATAACTGTTAGGGGACTGGGGTTTTGAGTAGTCTTCGTCTGTAGATGATTATGGCAACTGTAAGCCTGGTGAGTGTAAACAGTATTGATGTCCATGTTGGAAACTTTGTTATTTTTCGACTTTCCCGCTTGTTTTCTTGACTTTCACGAAGTAAACCAGAATGGTTGCTCCTACTAAGACTCCCATCACTGTGGCAGCTACAATCCAAGTTGTTGGAAAAGGCTCTGACTGCTGAGTGATAGTGAAGTGAATTGTTTCAGAAGTCCCAGTTTTCTCATCTATGTCCTTTGCGTAGACTACCAGCTGGTGCGAACCGATAGACAATCCGGATAAAGTTGTGTTTCCAGCTATTGTGACGTTCGCTTGCCCGTCTAGGATGTATCCCATCCATGAAGTTGGTTCACTCACAACAAAAGTCAATGGAACATGGTTTACAGTATACGTCTTGTTTTCTGGCGAAACAATTAAGACAGCAGGAGGGCTCCCAAAAGGCATGAGCGGATAATTGTCCTCATTATTTTCGTAAATAATGTAAGGCGTATCGCCTATACCGTCACTGCCAAAATGGTCTTGATTGGCACCAGTCTTCCAATCTGAACCAGCGTAGTCGCTCCAATAATTGCCGCCAACGGGGTAGGAAAAATCCCAAAAGTTCACTGAAGGAGTCACGGAAGAGACATCCATATGCGAGTCGTAAACCTGTCGCGAGTTGCTGATGAAGTTATTATGGTAAATCATGTTGTCTGAAGACTCCCTGAATCCTATGCCAATTTGGCTGTTTGTTACGTTGTTTTCATTTATGATATTTTGTGAAGACTCGAAAAGGTAGAGGCCTTCCCCATTGTTTGTTATGTTATTTGTAGATATGGCGTTATTTTTTGAAGACTTACTAAGCTGGATGCCTCTATGGTTTTTTGTTATGGAGTTTCCTGAAATCCTGTTGTTGGAAGACGAAAATAGCACTATGCCATTGCTGTTTGTGTGTATGTAATTTTCGATAATTGTCGAGTCTGTCGTGTAGGCCAGTAGTATGCCTTGGCCATTGTTGGCTAGTTCTAGATTTTGGACGGTTATGCGCTGGCAATTTACGAGGATGAGGCACCCCAAGTCTGGAAAGATGGATGGCTCCATAACCCGATCACTTTCGTTAATCAACCAATAGACTTTTTTGTCGTTGATTGTGTTTGAAACGTCAACGTCGTTAACAAAGTGTGAAAGCTCAGTGCCATAAACCAAGAAATTGTAATTGTTGTCCATGCTGTTGTTTCTAAGGGTATTGTTGGAAGAGAAATAAATCATAATCCCGTTCTCGTTGTTTGTTACGGTGTTTGCAGAGATAATGTTGTTTGAAGAATTTTCGATCATGATACCACCCATGTTGCTTCCTATGCTGTTTCCAGTGATTACGTTGCTTAAAGAGTACCAAAGATAGATACCGTAGAAGTACCCACCGCCTATCTGCACATTCTTGATTGTTACGTTGCTTCTATACGACAGGTCTATTCCCACATTTCCTTGTCCTTGAAGAGTGTGCCCTGCCCCATCAACCACAATGTTGTCACGTTGAACCACAAGGGAATAACCAATAACGTTACCGTTAAAAACGTAGAGATCTCCAACTCGCTGAATGGGAACTGTAACATTTGTTGAAGAGTAAACGCTTCCGTTACTTGCAATGTAGATGACCTCAGAAATTTGTGGCTTAACGGGTTGAGTATTAATCGTACATAAAGATAATATGCTTAATAAAACGAGAAAAACAACCCTACTCGAGTTCAATCCATGCCCTCTCCACTTCACGCGCGCGTATCTCTACTCAATAAAGCGGCAACTTCCACTTTTTGCACCAAAGGCAAGAGTGTGGCATTACAAAATAAGTTTTTTCCATAGAGATGGCTAGTAGCTTCGTATTTTTGATGTATTTCCCGCCTACAGAAAACGTGAGCTCCCTTGTGAGCAAATATTATTTCAAGCTTCCGCACGCGCATCATCGTACTTTCAATTATTTCTGCAGGTATACCTCAAGGGATCCATCGTGTCTTTCATGCTGGCTAGAATCATTTCCATCGATCATGTAAGGCGCCAGTAACAGAACTCAAAAACGTTTATATCAAAATTGGTCGTCAAAAACTATTTTACGAATGATGTGTTTAGTACCTACAAACATACCGGGAGGGAGTTAATAGTGATTTTGCTGATGACCACCGCTCCGCCCTTGAATTCACCATGGATTCATGGAAGGCCGTTTCCTCCACTTGGATTAGCTTATGTTGCTGCCGCTCTCGAGAAAGAGGACTTCAAAGTAGAATGTATTGACAATTACCTGCTCAACAAGCCAATTGATTACATCAAACTTGAAGTTAAGAGGTCGAATCCAAAGATTGTGGGCATATCGTGTGGCTCCGTAACTTATCTACGATGTGTTGAAACAGCTAGGGCGGTTAAGGAAGTGCTTCCTTCCTGCAAAATAGTGGTTGGTGGCCCGCATCCATCGTGCATGCCAGAGAGCATGTTGCAGCATCCAGAAATAGACTATGTGGTTATGGGAGAGGGAGAACGCGCGATGGTAGACCTTGCAACCAACCTAACAAGAAATGGAGATGACTCAGCTATTTCCACGATTCCTGGCGTCGCTTATAGACATGAGGGAAAAATTATAAGAAATACTCCGACATTCATTAGTGATTTAGATAAGGTCCCTTACCCGGCAAGACATTTACTGCCAACGCATCTTTACAGCAGAGAAATAGAGTTTTTGAGCGTTAAACCCGTTGACCACATGAACGTAATACGAGGCTGCCCATATAATTGTACATTCTGTGAGACTAAGAAGATATGGGGATACAAATCCCGTGCCTTCAGCCCCCCTAGAGTCATAGAAGAAATCGAGCATTTGATCAACAAATTCGGTACAAAAGGAATCTATTTTGCTGGCGATAATTTCACTATTCAAAAGAAGAGAACCTTAGAAATATGTGATCTGATTAGAAAGCACAAACTGGATATCGAATGGGTTTGCGATACCAGAGTCGACCTTATCTCCCGAAGACTGTTAAAGGAGATGAAAGACGCTGGATGCAGGACAATTTGGTTTGGAGTAGAATCAGGTTCTCCTCGAATCTTAGAAAAGATCAATAAGCATATTACTCTTCAGCAAGCGGTCGACGCGTTTAAGCTTTGCAAAGAAGAAGGAATAAAGACGGCCTGTTCATTCATCTTGGGTATACCTGGAGAAACAATCAATGACATGAATGCCTCCTTTAGGTTTGCAAAGAAACTCGATCCGGACTGGGTTAGATTTAATATCTTCGTAGCGGTTCCTGGCAGTATTCTATACGACGAAATACTGCAGAAGCAACTCTACGAGCGCCTTGAGGGGTTTGTGGCCTACGTTGAAACTGAAGATTTCAATTATGAGTCACTACTAGGTATTCAAAGGCGATTTCTAAAAAGATTTAATAGATCACCAAAGAGGATTCTTCGAAAGATTAGAAGTGAAGGGTTCATAAGCGCCTTAAGAAAACATCTTTAACCTTTTTGACTAGCGACAACAATTACATAACAAATAATATAATAATTATGGCTGAAAAAATTAGGTGCAGCTCAGTGGAAATCAAACAGATAGCATGCATTCAAATCTACTGTTGCGTTACAGCTGTATTTCCAGTTTGCGTCATATATCTTACTAATCGTCTACTTCCCAAAAAAAGAAAGGGGGGTTTTGAAGGGTTTATTTTTTCCTGAGCGCCCAGAGGTTAATGATGCCAATGATAATGGCTACGGCAACAGCTGCTATTATGGCTAGGTCTATTGCTGTGTAGGCAGGTGCTTCTTCCGGTTCTGGCTCTGATGGTGCTGCCGGCGCCGCGGTTACTCCTAAGGCGGTTTCTGCCGCTGAAGTCCAGTAGGAGTCCGATCCTGGGAACACGGCGAAGATCGAGTATGTATCTTCGTCTGGCGGAGTCCACAAGTACTTGAAGTGCCCCATTATGTCGCTTGTGACACTGCCAAGGTCAATTGTGCTGCCATCTGAAGCCATTGCGAATAGCAACACTGGAACCCCGGTTGCTTCCTCAGGCTTCGGTTGCTGCTGATGCAAGTATTCCATCCACTGGGTCATCCATTTGTCAGCTATGGCTGGAGTGTCCTTCGAGATTGGAGTCTGATCCGTTACTGTGCCCTCTATCATGACGCTTGAACCTTCGGTTAAGACGGTTGGTGATGCTGAGACTGTTGTCTTGCTTGGGCCCTTGTTGAAGCAGTATATGCATTGATCATACTCGTTATGCGCTACTACGTAGCCGTTCCCGGTCATCACCATTGGCCAATAGAATCCTTCATAGTTCCATACACAGTCTCCTGTCTTCGCGTCAATGGCATACAGTCTGTCTCCTCTCTGATAACTTTTCATTGGATGCCATACACCGGTGCTGAAGTAGACCTTCCCTCCCCTGTCACTCCAAAGACTGTCGAAACGACCAACCCATGTGCCGTAAGGAGTTTCGACTCCAGCGTCTCCCGTGGTGAACTTCCACAATTCTGTGCCGTTCTCTATGTCATAGCAGTGTAGACCGTCGTAGGAGGCAGCGTAAAGTCTGTCGTAGAAAACCTTGGCACCTAGATCTGTAATTGATCCGAATGGATAAGTGCCGGGATCACTTGCCCATTTCAGGGCTCCTGTCTTGATATTGTAGCCGTAGAATTTCATGTCAGTTGGATTCTGCAAGATGACAACGCCCGGTCCAATGGCCAATCCAGTTGTGACAGTCGCTGTCAGGGTTGTGGGTCCCCAAAGGTATCCTGGATGGGCTGGGTCTAGACTGTAGCCATAGATCGTTAATTCATTATTGTGTGTCATGAACCATGGAACCTCGCAAACTCCTACACCATCTTCAACGCTTAACCCACTAAAGGAGGTGAAGCGCACCGGCTGTGGGGTGAATGATACGTTCCATTCTATTCCTCTCATCCAGTCGTTTAGTGCTGTTGATCTAGGTCTCCACTGTCCACCGTAAACGCCGAATTGCGCTCTTTCCGTATCTGATTGATATGTGATCACGCCGTCAGACCTTGACGTATTCGAGCTGTCACAGGCTTTAGTGAAGTTCCATAATGCCATCCAACCCGCGCTCGTGTCGATCATGTATTGTAGCATGTTTCCTTTGCCAGTCTCATCAGTGGTGTATCCTTGTTCATATATCCTATTACCTGATTTTGCGTTAACAAAATCCATTATCCAGTCTCCGTCGAATGCGTCATACATGTGCCACGTAGATCCAGCTATGTCATATAGGTATGCATGCAATCCCACTTGGTTGACTGAGTTGTATTCGTATACTTGAGCAAAATCCCACTGGATATCTTTTGACCATATCTCCTCTCCAGTGGCTATATCGAAGCAGTACAGTAGTTGTTGGCCGCTGACATACCTGTCTCCTGCACCAAAAGTTGTGTTGGAACCGTACTGATAGAATCTTCCGTTTAGGATCAACCTTCCGCTACTCTTACTTTCGTACATGGTGCCTGACGCGTAGGAGACGCTGCCAAATTCTGCTCCCTGTTGCCCGCCGGGGAACAGAGGAACCTGATATTCTCCTTCGATGCCTCCGAAAGCGTTCTGCTTTTTCCACATCACGTGGGCAGATCTTGGTGATGAAGCTGAAAGTGAAGCCCATAGGTAGTTTTGCGCGTTTATCGGCCATTCCCAGTACTCGGTTGGAAGTGGGGTTTGTGGAATAGGTTCTATTGGCTGCTGCTGTACGACAAGAGTCACTACAGGGCTTGTGTCACCTAAGCGGGTAAGATTTTCAGGCCTTGGTGGTGGCAAGCCATAGAATGTTTGTCCAGGCCAACTAGCCTGAAATTCGTATTCACCTGTCACTGCAGGAACGTATTGCCAAACCCAGTTTCCAAGCGGTCCGCTGGTCACGGGTCCAAAGGTTTGAGTGGTTCCATCAGGCTTCGTCATGACAACCTGGATGTGGTCATATCTACTTTCACTAGTTGGCGGTATGGGATAAGTCCACACACCAATCCCAACGGTCTGACCAACCCCAACAGGGTTAGGTTCAACAGTCAGGTAGATTTTGGTCACTTCTTCAAGAATAGCTGCATTGGCGATTGGCAAGGTAGCCATGAGCGTGGCGGTAATAGTTAGCATTAGAACCAAAGCAATAGTAGCTTTTGTCTTGCTTGTTGATATTCCCATTTTTTCTCTCCTCAATTTTTTCCTCGAAAACAATCATAATACGATCCGCCTTTTAAGACTTACCTTAATTCAGATTTTGCTGTAAGGTGAAATTGGTCTACCCATTTTTGCGTGCATGCATGCAGGCTCTGTGCAACTTTATTAATCTCCCCCTTTTACTATACATGGATTAACAGCTTCGGTTGATAGTCTTATGGCTGAAAGAAAGAACGATAGAATAGCATTAGTGAATCCGCCTCCGCCCCTTGAAGCTTTTGTGCATTACCAAAACCCACTTATTGGTCTGGCTTACATGGCGGCCGTTCTTGACAAAAACGGATACAAGGTTACGGTGATAGACTGCCCTCCCCTCAATATGACTTACGAGGGGTTAAAACGGGAGATAGCCCGCTTTGAGCCTGACATAGTCGGCATCACCTCTGTAACCGTCACCTTTTCATCGGCTCTTCAAGCTGCTCATGTCACAAAAGAATCTTGTCCGCGGGCGCTCGTTGTTCTTGGAGGGCCTCATGTTACTGTTATGGATGAACAGACTCTCAGTGAGCAGCCTAATGCGGATATTGTTGTGAGGGGCGAGGGTGAAGAAACCATGTTAGAACTTGCACACCTTGTGTCCACATCCAAACTGAAAGACCTTAACAATGTTGCGGGCATAACTTTTAGGAAGAACAACCAAATCGTTCGCACCCATGACAGATCCTTTATTCAAAAACTTGATCAACTTCCGTTTCCAGCGTATGGGTTCTTCCCGCTAAGCAAGTATCGCCGTTTCGGAAAGCTGATCCTTCCAATCATAACTAGTAGAGGATGTGTCTTCAATTGTTCTTTCTGTCTGGCACCGCGAATGGCGGGGAAAAAATTTAGGGCAAGAAGCCCGAAAAACGTTGTCGACGAGCTAGAGTGGATGAAAGACAAATACAAACCGGATGCCTTCACTTTTCATGACGAGACATTCACGTATAACAAAAAGAGGGTAATTGAGATTTGTGATGAGATAAAGAAGAGGGGCATTGGCCTTCCATGGGATTGTTCAACAAGGGTTGATCAGATCAGTAAGGAGGTTCTGGCTAAAATGTTTCAGGCAAACTGCCAGAATGTTTCCTTTGGCGTTGAGTCGGGCAGCCAAAAAATGTTAGATGCCATGAGGAAGGGAACAACGGTTGAACAGAATGAGCGCGCGATTAAGTGGGCAAAGGAAGTGGGCATATCCGTCGCCATATCTGTAATCATTGGATATCCAGGCGAAACTTTTGGCATGTTGAAACAAACTCTTGATTTCATCCGAAGAACAGAGCCTGACGATGTGTACATGAGCTTGGCGACGCCATACCCAGGCATCGAGCTCTACGATCTTGTGAAAGATCTGGGATGGAAAGTGTGCGAGGAATGGCATCGCTGCGATATGCAAATGCAGGCCTTTGAAAATCCCCATCTGCATGTGAATCTGAGAGAGATAAGGAGGAGGTTTTACAACAACTTCTATTCCCCATCGTACATTCTACGTCAATCGTTAAAGGGAACGTTTTACAGTAAGATCTTGGCCCGGACAGCGTTGAACAGCCTCCTATGGCGGATCAAACCACCCCCATGGGTTTCCTCCAACTTGAAGCGACTAATAACGTGACAAAAAGGAAACGTGAACCTTTTTTGGGAAGCGCGCCAGCAAACTCCTCATGACTCGGGGACTTCTCCAAAAGCCTCCTCAGCACTCATCTTGGCATGCATGCATGCAAAAAGAAAAGGGGGAAGTCTTGAAGGTACTATTTTTGTAGTCTTCTGACTGAGATGATGTCGTATAGGACAAGAATTGCGACTACGACGACTGCTGCTATTATGGCTAGGTCTATTGCTGTGTAGGCAGGTGCTTCTTCCGGTTCTGGCTTTGCCGGTGCTTCTATTGCTGGACCCGCTCCCAAGGCGGTTTCTGCCGCGCGCGCCTAGTCCGTCGGCGCACGCAAAGCCCGAAGAGCTTAGAAAGCCACCGGTTGCTGAGAAGGATGCTGGATAGACAAGGGCGCGAAGTCACAAAAATCCCTAACCACGATCTTTTTGCTCACCTGAGCTGTGGGTCGTTTTCGTTGTCTCAAGGCTTAAGGGGTTGGACTTGATTAATTGCCAAAGTCTCTTTAAGGAGGGCGCGTTTAGGTGGTCTTCCGATTAAGACTACAGGACGAGCTTTTTTCTTTTGATTCTTCTTGTGACCCAAGATTGAAAGAGCCATAACATTCGAGGTTTCAAAAAATGGGGATTTGGCTCGCTGTCGCGTGGGCAGCTGATCTCTTTGTTGCTTGTTTTTGTGGTTGTAGGATAGGTATCGCTGCAATCTTAGTTCTGGATATGAACAGGGACAAGTTCATATGAGACCTTTAATAGAATTACTTTGGAAATGTCAAATGTTCTATTCATCTGGCAAACCCTTTAAGGCTTCCTCTTGTAACGACCACTGGGTAAGAGAGTTGGCGCTGTTTAGCTAGGAGAATGAATTTAGGGGGCGAGTTCGTATTTGAAAAGACGGTCAGTCGTCATATTCTTGACTGCTTTTTTAGTACTCACGTTCATAGCCGCATTCACACCGAACTTCGCGTCTATTCTGTATTCCAGAGAACTATCGATCCTACTTTGGACAGACAGTTATGGTGTTCTTGAAAAAAATATGAAGCCCGTTCTTTTCACCTTCCAAAGGCTCACTGGAGTAAGAGTAGTTGCAGAAACCGCCTCTTACAATGAATTGTATGACAAAATAGTGAACGCGTGGACAATCGGTAAACCCTGGGATTTGATGGCCATAGACAACTCTTGGATAGCTGAGTTTGTATCGGCTCGTTGGCTTGCACCCGTAAACAAGTATTTCACTACCGAAACAAAGGAAAACCTTGTTAGAGCTCCAATAGAAGGAGCCACCTACAACGGCTCTACATATGGATTTCCCTACTTCGCAGATATCCACACCTTTTACTACAACACCGAAATCTTAAGAGCAGCAGGGATCGAGAAGCCACCCCGAACATGGGATGAATTCGTCCAAGACAGCCTACTAATTAAGGAGAAGGGCCTATGCAAGTACCCCGTAGCTTGGTCCTGGCAAAAAGGCGGCCCCTTGTCCAGAGATTTTTTCACGATGCTATGTTCTTTTGGGGGCAAAATCACAGAACAAGGAAACTTCGAAAATGGAAAGCTCTACTTCGCTGATGAAGCTGGCCTAGGGGCACTAAATTTTATGATAGACACTATTACGAAATATAGTATTGCAGACCCTGCATCTTTAACTTACCGCGAAGAAGACGTTTTAGATCTTTTTAGTGCAGGCAAAACTGCATTCTGGCTAAATTGTCCCTTTGCCCCACCGATATTGGAGAACAAGGAGAAATCGAAAGTCGTCGGCCAATGGAAAGCTTCACTAACACCAGGTCTAAGGCCCGAGATGAGTGGGTCGATTGTATACTCAATGTCCTACGCCATCGCATCGGTTTCAAAGCTAAAAGATGTAGCATGGAAGCTTATAACATTAATAAGCGGCCCCAAAATTCAGCTGAAAATGGTGGAATCCCAATGGATACCAACGTACAAATCTGTCTTTAATGAGACTGAAGCTGTAAGGTTAAACTCTGCACTCCCAATAATGCTAGAGCAAATTGAATATGCTACACCCAAACCAAACTTTGCCTGGTGGAACGAATTTTCCCTAATGGTGGAGACCGAAATTCAGAAAGCGCTAAATGCCGAGCAAACAGCAGAAGAAACGCTGGAAAACTGCGTATACGCGGCTAAGAATATTCGAACACAAGACTAAAGAGCCTGAAAGGGTAATGCACGCGCTTTTTGAGGGTTTTTTCCCATTTTTTCTTTTATAAAGCTCAGCTGATTAATGGGTTTGCAATGTTTGCCATCTCTATCATCAACAGAGCGCTTCTATAAGGCTGAAGGTGTCATATTGGTTTATAATTTTGAAATCTTATTTAGTAATTGCCATTAGGGGCATTATCCTTTTTTCCTCGCGCATGCATGCATGTCATCTGCCCTTCGCTTTGTTTTGAACTAATCAGCGGGAATTTTCTTTTCGAAGAATTTTGGAAACGAAGTTCTTCCAAAGCCATATTTGATTTCAACTGGAGTTTTCACTCTCCACACTAGCTGGTTTGCGTTTCATGGAATTGCTTTGCTCATTCATTTTGCCTAACAAAACTCTTATTGTTTTCTTTGGGTCTCGAATGGCTCTCATAAGTTTATGGCGAGTGAAAGTTTGATTCACCAAATTAGCTTCTGCGCATAATTCGCGCAAATCGTCTGCCGTGAACTCTGGAGTTTCAATTAGAGGTTCGGCCGCAGCTAGAGCTTCATCACTGAAACCGTCCCTTAAGAAACCGCCGTGTTTAGCCTGTTCGTAAAGTTCGGTTCCATATACAGGCATGGCTATGTTGAAGTAAAACCTATCCGCCCCCATTTGTCTCAGCTTATAAGCATAATTTATAGATTCTTTTATTTCCTCTTTTGTTTCACCTATAAGTCCAATTACAAAGAAGCATTCTATCTTGATTCCAACTTTTTTGCACAAAACCACAGCTTTTTCCACCTCTCTTAAGTTTAGGTCCTTTTTGATGATTTGATCCACAACACGTTGAACGCCTGATTCGGGAGCAATCCGTAATTTCCTGCAGCCTGATTCTCTCATTTTTGTCAAAAGATTCTCATCAAGAGTATCCGCTCTAACACCGTTTGGAGTATACCATTCGATGTCCAACCCCCTTTTCACGATTAGATCACAAATAGTCTCCATCCTTTTCTTGTTTAGCGTCATATTCTCATCTTCGAAGTCAATCTGTTTAATATGGTAGGTATGGATCAGTTGCTCTACCTCATCAACTACATTCTCAGGGCTTCTACTACGCCACTTTTTTCCCATAAGAGTGTGGACAGAGCAAAAAACGCAATTGTACGGGCAACCTCTACTAGTAATCATTGTGGCCCACGGTTTGCGTATTTCTCCTCTCAAAGGGGTTTCTTTTACGGCGGCAAAGTATGTGTCCATTGGAAGTAGGTGTCTTGCCGGAAAGGGCAGAGAATCTAGATCTTGAATCGCAGGTCTTGGAGGAGTGATAACCTTTTCCCCATTTTTGATAAAGGCGATTCCTCTTATTTTCTTGAGATCCCGCATAATCCCTTGCTCCAGTACGCCGACTAACTCAAACGTAGTATGTTCTCCCTCTCCTATTACAACAAAATCGATATTCGGCTGCATGAGACAATCTACAGGTCTTGCAGAAGGATATTGCCCGTCAAACACGGTAATGATATCTTTGTCAACGTTTTTTACTGCAGAGGCGACCTCAAATGCGGCTTTGCACCAACCGGAGAATGGAATGTTTATTCCGATGATATCCGGTGACCACCGCCGGATTCTATCTGCAATTTCTGTGTTCTTTAAACCTACCCTATATTTCGTTCCATCTATTTGTTCAAGATTCCGTAAGCCTTCTGTGGGGGCATCTAGAATGCGTACCTTATGCTGCCTTTCGAGCACCGCTGCTACATATGCTATTCCGGTAGGTTGAAATACATTTGGCTTTCCCCATGATTTTGGTTGGATACGAGGTGGATTAATCAAACAAATATCCATATTTGCTACTCACTACCTCTTGGCACGCGAGTTTAGGTGTATTATCCATGTGATTCCTAAAAACGCATTACGATCTATCTTAGGATATGGCTGGTTAACAAGAGTCACGTTTGCATCCATTTACCTGCCTCACGGCCTAAGATGACCAAGGCTAAAAGAACTAACATTCCTATATTAACTTACTTATAAGAAGGTGGACTCAGTTGACGAATCATTATTGAGTCATTTTGAAGATCACAGAGATAGGGCAACCAAAGAATACGAAAGGACTGGTTCTAATAGTCAAAGGATAGGCCGATGCTAGCCTTGATTACATTGAAAGACCGGTCAAGAATCTGCAGCAAAAGGGGCTAATATTAATAGAAGGAAGACGCCTACAAATCGTTACACTGCCCTGTTATCTTAGGAAAGAGATTCGGGTTCTTGACGCTCCCGCATTTTATCTAGCCTGCGGTTTTTTCCAAGAATTTTGGATTGAGAGTAAAAGTAATTAAACATGAAGCTCTGTAGTAGTTGGAGAATTTCGGTTGGCTCGCCTATGCAGGGAAAGAACATTAGAATAGCGCTGGTTAATCCGCCACTTCTTCCCGGCGTCATGCGACATTCTCCGGGTGTTCCACTTAGCTTGGCTTACTTGGCGGCCGTTGCTGAGAAAGTTGGATATGCGGTTAAGGTGGTAGATTGTTTACCTCTCGATATGGATTATGATGAGATGAAACGGGAAGTTGCCTCTTTCGAGCCGGATATAGTCGGCATCACATCCATGACTGCTACATTTCCATCGGCTCTTCAAGCGGCGCATGTTTTAAAGGAATCTTGCCCAAGGGCGCTGACTGTTTTAGGAGGACCTCACGTCACGTTTACGGACGTTAACACCCTCAGCGAATGTGCTGCCGCGGACGTTGTAGTCCGGAGGGAGGGTGAAGAAACCCTTTTAGAACTTGCACGCTGCGTGGCCCAAGAGAAAAACTTCGGCAAAGTCGCTGGGATAACATTTAGAAAAAACGGAGAGATTGTTCGAACTCCAGATAGACCTTTTATTCAAAACCTTGATGAACTACCATATCCAGCTTACCACCTATTTCCCATGAAGGAATATCAGCCTGGAAGATCATTTTTTAGAAAAAGGATTCTTCCCATAATAACCGGTCGAGGTTGCCCATTCCAATGTGGCTTTTGTTTGGCGAGCAGAATGGTTGGCAAGAAGTTTCGGGCTAGGAGCCCGAAAAGTGTCGTTGACGAGCTGGAGTGGCTAAGAAATGAGCATGGGGCTGAAGCCTTCAGCTTTTACGACGACACCCTCACTTTGGATAAGGAGAGGGGTTACAAAATTTTTGAGCAAATGCAGAAAAGGGGGGTTGCCCTCCCTTGGAATTGCCAAACCAGGACCGATCAAGTTTCCAAAGAGGTGTTGATCAAGATGAAGAGGGCTGGCTGTCAGTTTGTCAGCTTTGGGGTCGAGTCTGGTTCTCCGCAACTCTTGAAAGCAATGGGAAAGGGAAGCACGGTTGAACAGAATGAAAAAGCCATTAGATTAGCGAAGGAAGCTGGTTTGTTGGTTGCCATATCTGTGATAATAGGATACCCCGGGGAGACCGTCGAGACCTTAAAGGAAACTTTTGATTTCATTGACAGGGTTAGGGCCAATGCTGTTTACTTATGTACGGCGGCACCCTACCCCGGCACTGCCCTATACGAACTCGTTAAGGATTTAGGATGGAAGATGTCTGAGGACTGGAGCCGGTATGACACTGCAGGTTTCGCTTTTGAGAATCCATCTCTGCCAAATGAGTACCTGGAAAAAATGAGGAAAGAATTCTTGGACAGATTTTATTCTCCACTCTACATCCTACGCCACTTCTTCAAAAACAATCTATACAGCGGCGTGCTAGCTCGAACTGCTTTGACCCATTACTTCTGGCGAATCAAATCCAGATTCTGAAGGCGATTGCAAGCCATTATCGTTTACGCCCCAAAAAAGCAAAAAAAGGGGGTTTTGAAGGGCTTATTTTTTTCTGAGTGCCCAGAGGTTAACTATGCCTATTATAATGGCTACGGCAACGGCGGCTATTATGGCCAGGTCTATTGCTGTATAGGCAGGTGCTTCTTCCGGTTCTGGCTCTGGTTCTGCTGGCGGCGCCTCGGTCACTCCCAAGGCGGTTTCTGCCCATGACATCGAGTAGGCGTCCGATCCTGGGAATGCTGCGAGGATCTTGTAGGTGTCTTGGGCTGGCGGCGTCCACATGTATTCGTAGTGGCCGTTAATGTCACTGTAGATGGTGGCTAGGTCGATTATGCTGCCGTCGGAACGCATAGCCTGCAACATTACTGGAACCCCAAATGCGTCCATGGGCCTAGGTTGCTGCTGATGCAGATATTCCATCCACTGGGTCATGAATTTGTCCGCTATGGCGGGAGTGTCCTTCGAGGCTGGAGACTGATCCGTGACGGTGCCCAGTATCACTGTGCTGCCTCCTTTAGCTATAGGACTCTGTGAAACTGAGACTGTTGTCTTGCTTGGGCCCTTGTTGAAGCAGTATATTCTTTGATCATATTCGTTTAACCCTATCACGTACCCGTTAGCGATAGGACGAGGCGATGTCCAATATCCTGAATAGTTCCATATCATCGTTCCTGTATACGCGTCAATACAGAATAGCCGATCGCCTCTCTGATAAGTTTTCATTGGATGCCAAACACCAGTGCTGCAGAAGATCTTGCCGTTGCCGTCTGATCCAACACTGGAGAAACGACCAACATATTGACCGTACGGGGTTTCGACTCCAGCATCTCCGTAATAGAAATTCCACAATTCGGTCCCGTTTTCCATGTCATAGCAGTGTAGAGCGTCGTAGGATGCAGCGTAGAGTCTGTCGTAAAAGATTCTCGCGCCTATATCTGTGACTGCCCCCCACGGATAAGCGCCGGGATCGCTTTCCCATTTCAGGGCTCCTGTCTTGATATTGTAGCCGTAGAATTTCATGTCGGTTGGATTCTGCAAGACGACGGCACCAGATCCAACGGCCATCCCAGTTGTGTAAGTCGCTGTGAGGTTTACGGGTCCCCAAATGCGTCCTGGATGATTGGGGTCTAGGCTGTAGCCATAGATTGTTATCTTGTTGTTGTATGTCGCTGTGAATGGAATCGCAGTAATTCCTACCTGGGCATCAGTGTCTACCTGATTAAAGCGGGTAAAACGGAAATCTGTCTCTGGGGTGAACGTTACGTTCCATTCTATTCCCCTCATCCAGTCGTTCGTTGCTGTTGACCTAGGTCTCCATTGTCCTCCGTAGACGCCGAATTGTTCTTTTTCCGCATCGGATTGATATGTGATTACGCCGTCTCCCCTTCCCGTGCTGTCGCAGGCTTTGGTGAAGTTCCACAATGCCATCCAACCCTGTTCATTATTAAGCATGTATTGCAGTATGTTTCCTTTCCCAGTTTCCCCGGTGGTGTATGTGGTTTCAATCACCCTTGTGCCTGATCTTGCGTTCACAAAGTCCATTATCCAGTCTCCGTCGAATGCGTCATACATGCTCCATGTAGAGCCAGACGTGCCCCATAGGTAGGCGTGCAATCCCACTTGGTTGACCGAGTTGTACTCGTATATTTGAGTAAAGGATACGCTGATGGGCTTCGTCCATAGGACTTCTCCAGTGGCTAGATCGTAGCAGTACAGCGTTCGTTCGTCGGTGACGTATCTGTCTCCTGCTCCAGGAATCTGGGTGGAACCGTACTGATAGTATCGTCCGTTTAAGATGAACGATCCTGACTTTTTACTTTCGTACATGGTGCCTGACGCGTAGGAAACAGAACCAAACATTCCTCCTTCGATGCCTCCGAACGCGTTCTGAAGGGTCCATAGTACGTGGGCACTCCTAGGCGCTGAACCATATGGATACTCTCCTGTAAGACCAGCCCATAGTCGGTTTTGCGCGTTTATTGGATAGGTCCAGTACTCGCTTGGAAGCGGAGTGTCCGGAAGAGGCTCCACGGGCTGCTGCTGCACTACAAGAGTCACTACTGGGCTTGTGCTGCCTAAGCGAGTAACATTTTCAGGCCTTGGTGGCGTCTGACCGTACCATGTTTTTCCAGGCCAACTTGCTTGGAATTTGTATTCTCCTTCCACTGGGGGAACGTATTGCCAAACCCAGTTTCCAAGCGGCCCGCTGGTCACGGGTCCAAAGGTTTGAGTGGATCCGTCAGGCTTCGTCATGACAACCTGGATGCCGTCGTACCTATCGTTAGATGTTAAAGGTATGGGATAAGTCCACACACCAATCCCAACAGTCTGACCAACCCCAACAGGGTTAGGATCAACACTAAGGTAGATTGTGGTCTCTTCTTCAACAATAGCTGCATTGGCGATTGGCAAGGTAGCCATGAGCGTAGCGGTAATAGTTAACATTAGAACTAAAGCGATAGTAGCTTTTGTCTTGCTTGTTGATATTCCCATTTTTTTTCTCCCCTCAATCTTTCCACGAGAATAATCTAGTACGTTCTCCTTTTAAGATTTCTCATAATTCAAATTTTGCTGTAAGATAATACACGCGCGGCCTGAGAAGCAATTGATGAAATCAGACCCATAATTGCTGTCCCAATTTACTTCAAATAATGCGCGCGCGCAATACGAAGAAATCAACTTCTAGTTCAAAGAAATGGGGCGCACGGTGAAGTAATTGATGTTTAATATCTTTGAGCGCAGATTCTTCTCATTATGCTTTTGGCCATTCTGTGGTATCTTAGAAAGTTTTCTATTTCTTATCCTGTTTTCCGAAGCGGCACACTATTCTAGGGGAAGATTTCTCTCTTAGGTTATATTCTCAACGTGGATCCTACCTTGATACACTGCATGGCAAACCGTTTAAGAAGCTTCATGTCATGCGACAGAAAAGAAACACAAGCCACGATCTTCATCTTCTCTTTCCAGGAAACCTTTTTTGTCAAACGCGACAGGGTAGTTGTTTGTGCTGGATTTTAGAATCACGAATCCCTCCAGTTTGAACCGTTCCATTGTTCTAGAAGCCAAATATGCGTGCGCCTGATAAGCACACGTGGGATACGCTCATCTTTACATTAAAGCTGTGAAATACACGTTAATCAAAGCTATTGTCTCCTCTTTCTGACAAAAAGAAAGGTCATAACTAGCCCTATTACTGCTACTGCTCCCAGTGTTGCCAAGAGGGGGTATGGAGGAGAAGCGGTTTCTCTTGCGATGGACCATATTCTCATGTCAGGATCACACAAGGTATCCACATAGATACATCCAACAGTAATTATCTCCGTGACTCCATCCTTGTCAACGTCTCCGGTACCAACGTTCCAGGCAGTAGTGCTATTCCCGGCGATCCAATCTTGGCTATACTTCATGGTCAACGTTTTTCCATCCCAGCTCCAGACTCTAAGCTGACCCAAAGTATTGCTAGGTTCAGGCCACTCGGTGGGGTTCCCAACAAACCCGCTGGTGACTATCTCTTGTTTTCCATCCCCGTCAACGTCTTCAATCGACATGGATTTAACCTCATTAATGTCTTCCGTGTGCCAATGAGAGCTACCGACCTGTGTAAGGGACTCCCCGTTCCATCTCCAGATCACAACCTGTGCATTAGCGTATGTTCCATCGTAGGTGAAGCCGCCGGTAACTATCTCAGGAAGACCGTCATAATCTACGTCATCGGCCCTAACGACATTAGCAATTGTGTTTCCCATCACGTTTCCAGCTATGTTTAACATATACCCATCGGTCATTCGCCATTCTTGGCTTTCCTCCATAGTCAAAGCTGTTCCACCCCATTTCCAAAGCCGAAGTTGACCAGTGCTGTTCTCGAGGTCATGATCAAAACCACATGTTATGATCTCAGGCACACCATCATCATTCACATCACTGGCACACACTGAGATGGCGCTTGCTTCTTTCACGGCGCACCATTCCACACTTTTCTGCAACACCAAACGATTAGCATTCAAATGCCAAATTCGAAGTTGTGCACTAGCTTTCGTATCATCATAAGTTCTCCCAGCCGTAATTATCTCAGACTTCCCATCATTATCCAAATCACTAACAAAAATGGAACTTAAGCTGGCTCCTTCCAAGTCTTTCAATTCAGTGCTGCTTTGCATAACCAGATTAATCCCATCCCAACTCCAGACTCCAAGCTGAGTAAAACTCTTTGACCCATTTCTGAATCGCCCTCCAGTTAATATCTCAATGTTTCCATCGCCATCAGCGTCAGCCGCGTATAAACACGAAAATGAGTTCGTGACTGTGGTGTTCCATCGATAACTTGTGTGCGAAGCCAAGTTCTGCCCATTCCAATTCCATATTGTAAGCGAATTCTCAGGCGCAATTCTTGTTCCGCCTACATTTTGGTAAGCGAAGCCTCCGGCAATTATCTCAACGAAGCCATCACCATCCACATCCTCAAGAAACAAGTTGTGGGGACCTGTGATACAAGTTCCTCCCACTCCATAAGTCTCCCAATGTTGCTCCTTTTCCAAAGTCAATGAACCCGTTTCGGCGCAGACCTCTTGCACGACTAGCACAGAGAACATTAGCAATAAACAAGAAAAGAACAGGCCAAGGCACTCTCGCCTTTTCAAACTTGACACCTAACCTCTAAGTATCAACAAAATAACCAAACTAATAATGTTTACTAAATTCACGCGCGCATGTTCAAGTAGTCTCTGGAAAATCTGGAAAACGCTAATTTTCTTGAAGAATAATTTGTTTTGGTTTGGCTCAGGTTTTGATCCCTGAAACATAAACCCAACTCTTTTTTGCCTTTGATGCACGGGCTCAGGCACACATAAGTTTATTTCCATTATTGATGGAATCTGTAAATGATTGGGATCGTGTTGGAAATGTACAATTATTATGCTATCAAAGAAATTAGAAGACGCAAACTCCGCACCGCGGCTAACACTATGGGGTATATTGTTGCGGTTGCTTTTATGATAATTATGCTCTCGCTTGCTCATGCTTACACTCTCACGACAACGGATGCCCTAAGGGGCATAGGTACGCACTTCATGGTTTTCATTCCCGCAACGACACAATGTCCATGTGAATTCCTAGATGTTGGACCCATTATCAAAGAGTTTTACACAGAAACCTTCAATATGAATGTCGTTGAAGAAATCAAGGATTTGCCAGGTGTTGAGGATGCGGCGCCGTATCTCATGGTAATACTCGGTAATCTCACTATAGGGGGAATCGATGTTGATAGACTTGCCACAAAAACCACTGCGGTATCACCTGAAGAGGTGGTGGAAGGTAGATACTTAGAAGCTGATGATGATGACGCAGTTATGATTGACGAAGTTTTCGCTGATTTGATGAAACTTGATGTTGATGACACCATAGACGCCTTTGATTACACCTTTAAGGTTGTTGGAATCGTAAATCCAGGCATACATAGCAGACCTGCTGGCATAGCACATATGTATGCTCCGATTAGAGTTGTTCAAGAGATGACTTGGTCCTATTCCGCTTTCAATCACCTCATAGGGGGAGACGCTAACGCGGTCCTTGTGGAGATCCTTCCCGAAGGAGATGTAGAGTACATAAATACGGTGAAGGAATCTGTTTTAGAAACTCTGGAAGGCCACGTCGGAAAGAAGGGGTCCATAGTTGGATACGGATGTGGTACTCCAGCCAGAAACGTCATCTCGCTTACAGAGGAAAACGCTTGGGCTATCTCTCTCATCCTCGTAGCATCCGTAACATTATTCGCTCTCAAGTCTCAGCTAGGATCAGTAGTTGAACGCACAACTGAGATAGGGATCTTAAAAGCGATCGGTTGGATGGATTCTGACATCATGAAACAAATACTGATCGAATCAGTTCTCCAAGGATTCACTGGAGGACTGATCGGATGTTGCGTAGGTTACGTGCTCACCTTTCTAATGCCCCTACTCGGTTTGATCTCTGCGGAGAATCTTATCCTAACAGTTACTCCTTTAATCATCATCGCAGGACTAATAGCAGCCCTCATCGGAGCGATCGTTGCAGGAATTCTTCCCGCTTGGCGGGCAGCAAAACTACAACCTGCCGAGGCCCTTAGGCGTTTTTGAGGTAAACAAATATGGAAACCCTGGGCACTACTTTGATTGAGACAAGAGAACTAACCAAAGTTTATCTCCGCAAAAAAGGATCCCAAGTCAAAGCGGTAAACGAGGTCAATTTAAAGGTCCATCGTGGAGAATTTCTGGCCATAGTGGGCCGCTCGGGCTCAGGAAAAACAACGCTGCTGAATCTTATCGGAGCCTTAGATCGCCCCACCTCGGGCACGGTCATGTTTGAGGGAAAAAGTCTTGGTGACCTTTCAAATAGACAATTGGCTCTATTGAGGAGACAGAAAGTGGGCTTTGTTTTCCAAACCTTCAACCTTTTGCCAGCCCTTACAGCACTCGAGAACATCGAGGTGGCACTGGCTCCGACACGCATTTCAAGCGAAGAGCGAAGAGAAAAAGCAACGACTCTGCTGGACATTTTCGAGCTGAAGGACAGAGCGGATCATTTGCCCCTTGAAATAAGTGTGGGGCAACGCCAGAAGTTAGCCATCGCGAGGGCTTTGGCCAGTGATCCAATCCTCATTCTAGCAGATGAGCCTACAGGGGAAATCGATCCTATTACGGGAAAAGAGATAGTAACAAAGCTAGTTGAACTGAATAGAAGGCACAATGTAACTCTAGTAGTAGCGAGTCATGGCACTTTTCCATATAACCTTGCAAAGCGAGTTGTGTTCTTAAGGGATGGAAAGCTCGTCTCGCAGGAAGAGGCGGGATACTAAATTATGGGAGGGAAACCGCATACGTAATAGAAAAACAGAAAGACAATATGCTGGAGATAGGGCGTTGCAGCGCATCAATACTATCTAGATGTTTTGGAGTTTTTTCTTCATGTGGGTCTCTTCTAGAAGGGTGAGTTCCATTTCAGCTAAAGGTCATCCATGCAGTCGCTACACGCATGCATAAATACATACAGGCATGTGCGTGAGTGTAGGTAACATCAGTCTAAGGGCGCTTGTAATCTGAGTGCGTGTAAAGTCATTCACTACATCTCCTCCATTTCATATACGTTACCTGAAAGAAAGCGTAGCTAAAAAAGCCTAAACGTATGTAGTCTCGCGAGTACAAGGAACCGGCAACTCAAGTTCATTTACTGGAACATAGTTGTTAAGACAGCTTCATTCTTATTCATCCGCCTCTTCTCCATTCAAGTCTACATACTGTAGTATAGTTGCCAGCCACGGGTTGGGTAGGTTGATCAAGAGTTTCGACTTTCAAGTTCCGGAAGGCTACGACTGTGCTTGTGTCCCATGCCATCAGAATTCCTAATTCACTGACGCTTATGGAGTTTTCTATGGTTGCTATACTCTGTAAGAGAGTACCATTCTGATCATATAACGTGGCTGCTATTTCGTCCTCAGATAATCTTGCTACGACCTTATACCACGTGGCTTCCCTTGTTTCCATAGTCGTGTTCATTAAGGCTGTATCGTTTCCTTCAACTCTTGTTGTTTCAGATATTTCATAATCTTCCAGAACTCTTACGCTTACGCGGTAATTATTTCCGCCATTATATCGCAGGATGAAACCTAGATAATCATTTGTTGTTTGCTCTTTTACCGACGTTGTTATTGTTTCCTCGCGACCAAGTATTGTTATTATTTGCCTGCTTCCCGGCAGCCTTATTATTTGATTCCCTATGATGGTTGTTATCGTTTGCTCGCTCCTCAGTATTGTATTTGTCTGGTTACTTCTCAATATAATGAAATCGCCGCTAAGAAAAACGCCATCCCCTAACAAATCGATCTTAAGAAATTCTCTAACACCTTGGCTGATAAGACCGGCATAAGCAGCAGCGCCCGCGCGCGCTTTTATGTAGTCGGGTCCACCCCCCCAATAGTATTCAGGCACCTCGACCTCAGGGGTACTTAACCTAATGAAAACTGTAAGTGTTTCGCTGTCTGAGCCAGCGTAATTTGAAACACCGCTCCAGCTTGTTCTGATATAATATGTCCCTGTTGAGGTGAAGTTCCAAGTCAACGAATAATTTCCAAAAGGATCCGTAAGAACTGTTTCGAAGGTGTTGGTTGAGAATCCATCTTGACTAACGTACACTACGACACGTTGCCATGGGAACGCTGGTGAGATTGAACCTGAAATCTTGAGCCTGCATGCCCTCTCTTCAACATTTAGGGGTTCTGGAGACAGATTAATGGATATAGAAGAAGGGGTCAAGGGACCATCTAAACTTGATGAGACATGTGCCGGTGATGATTTCTCACAATTTTCAAGGGAAACAATCCTAGCTTTTGCGCCAGCGAATTTGCTGGGTTGATCGCCCACCTTCCAACTTCCTCCTCCAGTGCACTCAGCTACCCAGTATTTCTTGCCATCGTACTCGTAGAATTTTGGTGGCGTCCACCACGATCTATAGAAGGGCGTAGAGGGTAGGTAAACTCCAACATTCATATGGCTGGGGCTCCTCTCTTTATAGTGAAGCAAAACAACATCTAAGCCTCCAGCCTTCATAATGGAAGCAGCAAGGTACGACAACACATCACAATCTCCTGAATCGTCTACAAGTGTCTCAACAGGATACTTTGCCTTACTCTTAGTGTATGAGATCTGATGAACCAACTCCAATACGGCATTGGCGAACTGTTCATCACCATGAGTCGTATTGTGAGTAACCTTTTGAATGTTCTCCGAGATGGATTTAACCGCATCAGGCGTTACAAATTTTGAGTAATCACTGTCACGATATATGTAATGACTTTTACTACGGTAATAATCGTAGAGGGATGAAGGCACTGACGCATACAATCTATGACCAACCCAATAGTACCGATTCTGAACATAGAAAGTGTAAGTGCGGTCATGATTACTTGCAAAAGAACAGGGTGGCATAATGAAAACCAGCAATAAAACGCTGACAATCAAAATAATTGTTTTCTGAGACGCCAAATTCATGCGTGTTCCCGAAAGACCCATTTTTCTTCCGAAATTTAAATCTTTAGCATGCAAAGCAATTTGCCCCCACACTAACCTAAACATAATGTTTGTTCTGTACGCGCATGCATGCATGCGCGATTTCGTCGAGGTAAGACAACCGCGGGGGATGCCTCTGATAAAAACCGAAGACTTAACGCCGATTGAACTAAAAGAAATAGCGTCTAGGACAGTTAAGACCTACAAGAGGTTATCCCTAATCAATTACATTAAGAGTCCAAAAAAACATTGAAGACAGCACTGAGTCAGCCAAAGATCGTTATAAAGTTCATCAAGAACTTACCATCTGTGTGAGCACCGCGTATTAGAAGGTGACCTAACCTGATCCAGCAGTTAACTCCTCTGTTACAATTTCTATCGTAAATAGCTCTACCAAAATAATTAAATGCGTGCGCGCAAAGGAAGGAATCGGCGTTCACAAAGCTTGAGATATTCATAGCGGGCTCATAACATACTTGACTAAATAGGATAAGCTCCGCAGATTCTGCAAAAATTGCTTCTTTCGTCGCCACCCTTAGACTTGCAGTAGGGACATAGTTTACCCTTTGCCTTTGAGAAGATCTTGATGGGTGTTCCAATAAGCGATCTAAAAATTTCATAATAGAACATTTGCTCCTTATCTCTTATTGAAACTTGATCCTCTTCGAGGTACTTCTTCATTTTCTCTTGAAAGTATCCGTCAGAAATTCTTTCTTCAAAAAATTTTGGAAGCACCGTTGTTCCGGAGCCATATTCAATTGGGCTTTTCTCTCGCCATATTATCTCTTCGGGTAAGAAACCCTCAAAAGATTTACGAATTATCCATTTCCCCCAAATTTTGCCTCTTTCACTTCTAATTTTCAGCTTTGGGTCAACGCTCGCGGCGAAAGACTTGAACTCCGGATCCAAGTAAGGAGTCTTCGCTTCCATTCCAAGCGAACGTGCCAACGGAATCGAAGAAAAATGCATTGTTTGCCACATAATGGATAGCCTTGAAATCAACTCACTCTTGCTCAGATCAAAAAGCCAGCTATAACCAGCAAAAAGCTCGTCCAAGCCATCGCCAGTCATAACCCCCCATACATCGTTTTCTTTAGCGATTTTCAACCCAACAAAGATAGCTACGCTATTTCGAACTTCCATGGGGTCAAAAACTCTTAGGGTTTTTATGACTTCTCGCACAGCTGAAAACATTTCTTTTTCAGTGAAAAAATAGATTTCATGGACCATCTTCAATAGATTAGCCATGATCTTTGAATACTCGAGATCCAATGCAGGCGCATCTTCGAATGCAACCGTAAATGCATTCAATCTGGAATATCTCGATACGACAAATGCAAGAATGCTCGTATCCAAGCCCCCTGAAAAAAGCATTCCGTTCGTTTGATTTCTTTTCACGGCCTTGTCTATTAGGAGACGAATCTGCAAACAGATATTTTCAATCGAGACCAATCTTCAACCGCTCAAGGCATGGGTTAAAACATTATTTTGCAGATTTAAGGTTTATCAGAAAGATCAAAAGGTCACATGCATGTGGTGCTTGGAAAAGCAAAAAGGAAAAAGATGCGCGCGAGTAATTGGTTTTTCAAAATCGCTTGACGCCAAGATCCACGCCTGCATGAATACTATCCTTTTTTTCTCTTTATTGTTATAAAAAAAAGATTGCCGTAGTAACCCAAAGCATGTTCTCTTTGGCTTATTCAAAACCTCGCAATCGTCTGCAATGTCTGCGGAACCTGTATAACACACCGTCTTTTTTCATCAGTTCCTACATGAATTTTGCGGGTACATCGAGTTTGTAGCGACCATTCACAGAGTCGAATTTAATGTTTATATACAGTGCGTTAGGTGAGTAGACTTCTGGTTCCGTGTGATTGCATAACCTAGAAAGCGCGTGCAGACAAAAATTGGTGAAAGCGTGGGAAGCCAAGAGTTGAATTCTTCTGCTGAGAGGGTTGGTCAAATTTACCCATGCATGCATGCTATGAATGGTGATTGTCAAATACGCATTGCGAGTAATCAGATCAGGAAATACGCTTGAATCTTCAGAACTAGCCAAATTCTATGGGGGAAAGCCTTTCCTAACCATCGTAGATGCACACGCACAAAACCTTGATTTGGTAGCATTCCTCAGTTCCATCGAATAGACCAAAAAGCAGACAGTTGCTTTACCTAAACCTGAGGAGAATAAAGAAGGCTTTTTTCATGTCGGTATTTTCTGTTCAAAGCGACAAGCGCTAAAACAATGACAATGGAGCCTAGGGCTAGAAGCGCTGTTGTTAGAGTTAAGCCAAATGGGGCAAAACTTAAAAAAAGACCAACGAGTGCAGTGACGGCGAAGCTTAATCCAACGGACAAAGTGAACCTTTCAATTTCATCCATCGAGTTTTTTCCAGGAAACAGAGTTTCAGTCAAACAGTAGCCTGGCAGGAAAACCGCGAGAATAAAGCCAAACGCATAACGTAGATAAGACAATGGCGTTCCAGTCTCTGGAAAGAATAAGATTGAAACGAATGAGACGAGGGTCAAGCTGATAGTAACCCAGAACCAGAGACTCTTTCTTGAAGACAGGAAATCACTGAAACATTTCATAGGGATCGTTGGCTCTTCTAGTACCACCAGGCCCTTCCGTTGTAAGTCCATTATTTCCCTCGTAATGTCGTCAAGACTAGCGTCAACCTGTTCTTGAACTAAGTGAACTAATTCCCTCACATTTTTCGGTTGCTTAGTCTCTACGATTTCCAAGATGATTTTATCTAATGATTTCATCCCACACTCACTTATGAGTGAGTTAAATATTAAATTGTTGTTAAGATTTAACGCTTTGGAGCTACGAGGCGCGCGCTCAGGAGACTTCAATCGTGCGAGCGTCATTTTTACCTTTTTGTTCCGATCCAGTAAATGATCCCAGCAATAACTAGGAGAACTGAGCTAAACAGATATAACCAGGGAATTGCTCCATAGGGTGGTAATATCTGCAATAAAGACAAAGCAAAAAACAGATAGGGTATGAAGACCAAATCAAGAATCACCACCACGAAGAAAATGATAATTGGAACCCAGTGGTACAAGTCCAACTAAACCGTCTCCCAAACCGTATATTTAGTAAGAAATTAAGTAATTCAAGTGATCCTTTTAAGGTCTTCCCTGTGTTCTCCAATTTCCACTGCTTTGTGCAGCCGACAGATAACTCTCTCACTTGGATGCGTGTTCTTTTGCATATTGTTTGCAAATGCTGAGAAGTGATAGTGTAGCACCTATGTTCCTTAAATAGAGAAAGGTTTATAGATAAACTTAAGGAAAATGTCTGGAGTGGTGCTTGGAGATTGAAGTGGTACTGGTGGATTCTGGTTGTAGCAGCTGTTCTGATGGGGATATACACTCTTGTGCCAACGCCAATAGGCGCTTCCAACATATTCCTGAGAAGAGCTTCGATGCCCAACCTGTTTGGCTATTATTCACACTGCTCGTATGCACCAATGAGCACAATGATATGCTGGGTAATCGCCGGGATATACGTGCTCTATGGAAAACGAGCCTCCTAGAAAAGTTGTTTTCTTTCTTTTCTACACAGACCTGTGCGCGCTGATAGCTTTATCAAGTCCAGTTACCGATAGTTAACGTCGCTTTTCCGATTTTTCCGTCCTATTTGCTCCATCGCCATCCTATTCGGATAGCTTCTTCCTCACATACATATACACAGTTACCGCAACGTATGCACCTGAGATCTTGAAGCCCTTCATCCAGAACATCGGCCTCCATCGGGCATTCCTTCATGCAGGCGTTGTTTGATGGGCACATTGTAGGAACACATTTCTCCTCATCTTTGACCAGCTTTAGAAGGCTAATCTTGTTGAAGGGAGCCCAAAAAGCCCCAAGAGGGCAAATGTTCTTACACCAGATCTTACGAACTTTCTTAAGGCCTGCTAAGTCAAAGATCGCTCCAGCCGGGCAAATCCATCCACACCAAAATCTGCCGAAGATGATTCCCAGCACAACAAACGCAGGGAAAATTAGAAAGAAAATGTAGAAGGCGAGATACATAGCAGTATAACCACCTAAGTTCAACGGTACGTTGAAAAGGAAGATGATTGAGATCACTATTGCCACCAACAGGATGGGCGATATGATCTGGACTACGCGTCTCGCACGAATGTAGCGTTTAGCTTGCTCGTGTATACTTTTCGCGGTTCTTTCATTTCTAACAGTTCCCATTGGGCTTCACATCTTTTTGGCTTTTTCGCAACACGTGCCTAAGGGGAATTTATATTAGTGATTACGTATGTATATAAACGTGACTTTTTGAAGTATCACAAGTAAGACATATTGCTTAGAACAGTAGCCCATTAGGCATAATGTTTTTGTCGGAACATTTCCGGGTTTTGTGTGGAAAAGATGGGAGGAAACGCGCTACTTTTCAGATCAAAAATTCAGAGAAAAATTAATAAGGTCACAGTATTATTCTAATCTAGTCTTGAAGAATGTTTCCTTTTATGGAAACCAAGAAAAGAGGTTGTTTAAGGAGCAAGATAATAAATGTTTCAATTTAAGGAGAAGCAAAAAATCGTTGACATCGGTGGTGTGAAGGTTGGAGGCCAACCTGGAGAGGTACCAACAGTTATTATAAGCTCAATATTCTATCTAGGTCACAAAATTGTGTCAGACGAAAAGAAGGGAGTTTTCGACAAGAAAAAAGCCGAGGAACTAATTAAAAATAATGAAAGGCTTTCTGATCTAACAGGTAACCCATTCATGCTCGAAATTGTCGCGCAAACTGAGGAGGCTTTAATTAGGCTTATCGATTTTACTGCTGAGACTACTGATGCGCCGTTTCTATTAAGTGCAATAAGTTCCAATGTGTTAATGTCTGGTGCACAGCACGTCGCTGAAGTCGGATTGCAAGACAGAATTGTTTACTCCTCCATTCCTAAAGGTACAACTAGCAAAGAACTAGAGGCGATTAAGAACTCAGGAATCAAAGCGGCTATTCTACTAGGACGCAATCCCATGGATGAAACTACTGCAAAGGGGAAAGTTGACGTCGTGAAGGATATTTTGAAGCTATCAGAGAAAGCTAAAATAGAAAAGCCATTGATAGATGTGGCTACAGAGGGGTGGGGAGTTGATATGGGTATAGCTGCAAGGGCAATTTACTTGATCAAGAGCACATACGGTTGGCCTGTAGGTATTGGCACAGGGAATGTTACGACCACATTTGATTGGGCTAGAACTAACGTAGCCAAATGCGATCGCAGAGCATGCTATGGTGCAGTACACGCGATAATGCAGATTCTAGGCGCGGACTTCATAATGCATGGGCCCATAGAACAGGCAAATTACGTTTTCCCGACGATAGCAATGACAGACACTTACATATTAACGGCGATGGGCGAACTTGGCATAGAACCACTCGAAGAAGGACATCACCCGCTCTTTAATCTCATAACATATTAAGCTCATAGGTTACTAGGAATTGCGTGAGATACCCTTATTACTTTAAGCGTCTTCTATCTTCACTTTATCTATTTCAAAAATTTATTAGACCTCAGTTTTAATTAGGTTTTTTGGCTGTGAAATGAAAGCCTTATTTAGGTTATAGGTACAATATTTTGCTTTTGCGCACGCGCGCGAAACCCGTCGCTTTCAAGATTTTTTCTTTTCTTCCATGATTTTTTTCGCGAGTGCCACGGCATCGTCTCTTTTCTTACCGTATAACGCACCTATTTTGTCCGCGTGTTCTTTCGTTACAGCAGCACCGCCTATCATAACTTTGACTTTATCTTTTAGCCCCGCGGCCTCGATCGCGGAGATCAACTTCGGTAGGTTTTCTTTAGCAGGGGTGGTGTTCATTGAAACCGCGATGATATCGGCATTAACTTCTTTTGCCTTAGATACAAACAGGTCAGCTGGAGCACCTCTGCCGACATTCACAGTCTTGAACTGAGCCCCCTTGAGTGATTTTCTGACCATCTCTTTAGCTGTCTCGTGAATCCTATCACCCTGAAGAAGTCCGATTACCACGATTCCGATGGGATTTTCAGGTTCAGGCGGTTCCTTTTCTCTCATAGCTCTTAAGAAAGACACCTACAACACCTTCACATTTTCATTGCGTGATATATTTCAAAGACACGATTATAAGCCTTGTGGAATAGTAGAACCGCGTAGATGCTGCTTAATCCGGGCGCGCGCAAAAACTTTTTTGACGTTTTTAACGCATGGATTCATGAGTATTACGTTCGGGAGGCAATCTTGTTTTCTTGTGTAATTAGGAGCCTTAAAAGTGTGACTGGCAACGTGCTGGGAGCTTTCAATGAAATGAGTCACGGATCTCTCTGCTTGTCCGGCTTGCAACCGTAGGTTAGAAGCAGATTGGTGTTCAGAAAATAATAAATCTTCTTCAACCAAAGTTTGTAGTCAGATTCGATTCAATGGTGACTAACAACGGATTACAAGAGAACTCTACTCCTCTTCGCAATATTCATTGTGGCATTCCTGTTCAGGGCTGGCGTTCTTTTCCATAATGAGTACCCGCCAAGCTCAGATATTGGATTTCACAGCAGCATCATAAACTTGATTCTCGATGAGGAAAAACTGCCTCTTCGAAATCCATATCACATGGGCGGAGAACCCCTTGCAACCCCGCCTGGATACCACCTATTCGCATCTTTCATAGTCCTCTTCACAGGGATGCCACTACTTGTTGGACAACTGCTAATCGCAGCTCTTTTCAGTTCGTTCGCAGTTTTTCCCACGCGCGCGCGGAAAAAACATTTATAGAAACTAACGAAGATATAAGCTGAAATTCATGTAGGCTAATTTGAAATGATGGGGAGCGAAAGATTCAAGGCCGTGCTATTTGATCTTAATTCTATTTCACTCATTCACACGTTTATGACGAGCAGAGTTAATCTATATTAAGGACGGCAAAATTAATTTGAGATCAATGGGCGTGAAAAGACATAGGGCATTTATCTTTTTTTTAACAGCACTTCTCTTAACCGTTTTCTTTTCCTTGTTTTCTTCTGAAGTCTTCAAGCGTTTTCTGAGCCATAAAGACCCAGAATTTTTCGTGGGAATTTTGATCCTCGAAAGCGACCACCAAGCAATCTTAAGAAGCATAAAAAAAGTGAAAGACCTTCGACTTGGCAACCTAGTTGTCCTCCATCCTATGGATGAAGCTTGGAACCTGACCTTGATAGAGGAATCCATCAAAGAAGCAAACAATCGGGGCCTTTACACCATTTTTGAGTCCTATAACGTCTCAGACCACGAAATAAGAATAACTCCCAACCAGTTCGCAATCTGGAAATCAAAGTATCCCCGTCTCTTAGGCATCTTAGTTACAGAGATCACTGGAAAGCAGACCGACGGCAATCTATGGGTAGAAAACTCGACTGGAACCATTAATCA
>Ga0209636_10000600_pt1 | contig 35599 bp, 33 predicted proteins | sample DeeMarSWOR152_54_FD_187464 | JGI IMG/M metagenome (GOLD analysis project Ga0209636, IMG submission 187464) | Marine sediment microbial communities from White Oak River estuary, North Carolina - WOR-1-52-54 (SPAdes) (version 2) | ecosystem: Environmental > Aquatic > Marine > Intertidal zone >... | reverse complement strand
CCCAATGGATTGAGAAAGGTCAACTTGTAGTAGGAGCCGATGCTGATATCGTCTTATTCGATCCCAAAGCCACCTCGACAATACGAAGTGAAACACTTCACAACAAATCGACTCTCACACCATTCGAGGGTTGGAAAGTGAAAGGCCGAGTTCAACGAACCCTCCTTGGGGGAACAACCATCTATAATCGTGAAGAAGAATGACAACCAACAAGAAGCTCACACCCTCAACAGCCCTTCACCCCATCGTCACTCCAATTCTCAATGTAAAGACAGAGACTCCACGTAATAAGAGGTTTACACTTTCTGCAGCACCTATTGCTCGGATTGCAACTCCTGGGCAGTTTATGATGGTGTGGATTCCCGGAACCGATGAGATACCCATGAGCATCTCCAATGCAAGCGGAGATCAAGTCGAATTTACGGTAGCCCGCGTGGGTGATGCAACCACAGCACTTCATAAGCTAAAACCAGGTGACCTTCTTGGCGTTCGTGGACCCCTTGGAGAAGGTTTTGTCTTCCCCAAAAAACCAAAGGGTAAAGCCCTCCTTTTAGTGGCCGGTGGGTGTGGCACACCTCCGATATTATTTGCAGCAACGACTGCTTTAGAGACGGGATTCGCCGTTGATGTCGCACTTGGTGCAACAACAAGTGAAGAGCTCCTCTTCCAACAGCCATTCAAGGAGCTCAAGTTGCGAAACCTTGTAGTTGCAACAGATGATGGGTCAGAAGGCATTCAAGGCACATCGGTTGATGCTGCAGCCTTTCTACTTGAAGCCAACTCCGAGTATGCTGCTTCTCTAGCTTGTGGTCCAGAAGGGATGCTAGTTAACTTGAACCTGCTCCTTCAGAAGTTTCCAATTCCATTACAGGTTAGCTTAGAACGCTACATGAAATGCGGGGTTGGCCTTTGCGGGCATTGTATTATTGATTCCAAAGGTCGACGAGTATGTCATGAGGGACCAGTCTTCGATGTTAAGACCTTGAAAAATTCTGACTTTGGTCGATGGACGCGTGATAGCACAGGAAAACGTCACCCCGTAAATCCTACTGATACGACATGTCCAAGCTAGCGATGAATCAGAGTTGTGATGAATAAATGAGGCGGGTTAGTCAGGCTTATGAGTACTCTCCAGCCATTATACATCTCTTCGCAGGATTCAGCTTCATAACCCTTGGAGGAATAGGTTATGCAATCCTTCCTGCATTTCTTAGCCCTCTTTCCATCTTGTCGATCATTATAGGGACAACGATTTTCTTACAATCTTCCCGAGCCTTTCAAGTCACCCAAATTAGAAGATTGATAATTGTAGTTACGCTTTCTGCAATGCCAATAATTTTCATAGATTTCTGGCCTCTCCAGCACATCATTGCACAAATGGTTTCAACTGCGCTTCTCTCCTTAAATGTCCCATATTGGCTTTCATTCAACCCACATTTTGGTGGAGCACAGATTTCCGTCATAGTTCAGGAATTGGGGACTGGTCGATTGGTAGGAGGGGAGATTGATAACGCCTGTGCAGGACTTATTGTCTTATTTCCCAGTCTCCTCTTGCTCTTATTAGCTGACAAATCGCCCCAGCCCCGTCCAGATCGATTCAATATCGGACTAACCACGATGCTAGTTATCGGAGTAGGGAATTTTCTTCGTATTTTATTTGAACTATGGGCGCCAGCATCGATTGTAGTACCATTTGAGGTTGTACATTACCCACTGGCCTTCATTCTTGGAATATTTGGCCTAATATTCATTGTATATGTTGGAAATCAACTCGTTATTATCAAAAAATCTGAATAATCAAGACTCTACTATTGGTCCTCGGCGATGTAAGCTAGAATACCATTGGTTTCCTCTTGGGATAATCGTTTTTCAGCAAACAAAGCCCGTACGATTTGTGTAATTGGTGCTAGGGAATGGAGTGTTAGTTTCTCTTTAGCAAGTTGGTCAGCCCCACCTTGTTCTCGATCAACCACAACCAAGACATCGGACACCTTAGCACCAGCATCCCGTACAGATTGTGCGGCAGCGAGTTTACTCCCACCATCGGTAATGAGGTCATCGACAACGAGCACTTCATCGCCTTTTTTGAGGATGCCTTCAACCCGTTGTTGACGTCCGTATTTCTTAGGTTGGCTGCGAACATAGAGCATCGGTTTATTGAGACGTTGACTGAGAGCTGTGGCAAAGGAGATACCAGCCGTGGGTACACCAGCAATACGATCAAAGGACACCTTAGGGTGTTCAGCAAGCCATTCGACAAACAAGTCGATTAACCGTGAGAAAGCGTCAGGAAATGATGGAACGATTCGTAAATCAATATAGTAAGGGCTTTTTTTACCGGAGGCTAGAGTGAAGCTTCCAAATTTGATGGCACCAACATCATCTAAGAGCAGGGCTACATTGTGGATAAACACCTCTCTTTGCGAAGGTCCTGAATCCCGTTTCTCACCCGCCTGAAAGGTTTGCTTGGCAAATTCCCTAGCTATTTGAGCTGGGTCTTCAGCTTGATAAATCGATCGCCCAATAATTTCGTAATCTGCTCCAGCAGCGATAGCAGAACCAGGCTTTCCACCTTGAGCACCGACGCCAGGGGCTAGAACGAGGGTGTCAGGTCCAACCCATGTTCGGATATCACGGACATGGGGGGGTCGCGTTCCAGGAGAAATGACACCGGTCACTTTTAGCTTGACAGCCAATTTCGCTAGCTTTGGAGTTTGGGGATGGATGAATTGAAGCGAACCTGGATGACTCATGTCGACAACCAGAATTACTCCTCGGTCACCATAATTCCGGGCTTCATCCAAAACAGCTTGGATAGCATCATCACCAATGAAGCCTTGGACAATAATGGCGTCAATGCCTGCAGCATAAGTGTGACGGGCAATCCAAGCATTGGTGTTGTCAATATCTGCGACTTTAAAATCAGCAATTAAAGGAAGATTAGGAGCCACCATTTTGATATGATGAGCGATTTCTAATCCCGTCGCTAGCACCAGGGGATAATTTAATTTGAGGGCAACAACGTGTGGTTCTACTGCAGCAGCATGATGACATGCTCGTTCAACTAAATTTCGACGAGCTGAATCAGGAGCACCTGGAGGCAACGTGTCCGCAATATCCATAGCATGAATAACTCGTGATTGGGTGGACTTCGTGCGTTCTTCAAGTGCTTTGATAAATGCTTGCCCGAACAATTTTGTCATTTCATGATCGCCTCGTATTAGAAGGCAGGGGTCTAACAGAGTCCAAGGAGTTGTTCGATGATATGGTCGTGGCCAGTGATACGTTTACAGTAACTGCAGCGGAGAATGACAGGTTTTCTCCCTACAACCTTGAAGTTACTGGTAATCCCCCTTTCATTGTTTGTAATGCAACTAGGATTTTGACATCTCACAATTCCAACAATTTCATCTGGAACTGCAATTCTTGTTTTTTTATGAATCTTATATTTCCGGATGATGTTAATGGTGGCGTTGGGTGAAACAAGAGCAATTCGATTTATCTCATCAGTGGTTAATTCGCGACCCTCAACTTTGATGATGTCTTTTTTCTTCATCCGTTTGCTTTGAACGTTCATAGCGATACTAATAATGTCACCTTCGCGACCAGTGATTCCCAGTATTTGCATGACCGCTAGAGCATAGCCCGCTGTGATGTGGTCGATTACAGTACCAGCAGTGATTTTCTTAACTAACAATTCATTGACTTTTTCCTCGGTTGTTGTCTTACTCGATTCTGTTTTTTTGGTAGCCACCTGTTTATGCCTCCAATAACATTGTGAGAATCGCCATTCGAACAAGAACGCCATGGAACATTTGGATGAAATAGCGAGCATAGGGAGTGCTATCAACCTCAGGGGCGATTTCTTCCACCCGTGGTAGCGGATGAAGGATGTCGAGAGTGGGTTTCACATCCTTCAGGAGCTCATTATCGATCCGATAAATGCCACTCACTTTTTCATAATCAGCGGGAGTGGGGAATCGTTCTTTTTGGATTCGAGTAACGTATAGTACATCCAGTTCAGGTAGGATTTTTTGTAGGTCCGTTGTTTCAATCACTTCTTTACCCATTTCTCGGAGATCCATTGCGATTTCAGCGGGGAGTTCGAGCCCTTCTGGTGAAATACAATATAAGCGGTCAGTGAACCGCGTAATAGCATATGATAGAGAATGAACCGTCCGTCCGAATCGTAAGTCTCCAAGCATTGCAATATTTAGGTTTTCCAACTTGCCCTGGCTTCGTCGAATTACCGAGAGGTCTAGAAGTGTTTGCGTGGGATGGCGACCAGCCCCATCCCCGGCATTAATAACTGGAATTCGAGCTACTTCAGAAGACCATTGAGCGGCGCCTTCTTGGGGATGTCGCAGGACTATAACATCAGCGTAATTCTCGATTGTACGAATAGTATCAGCTAAGGATTCTCCTTTTGCCACTGAGGAGGCTCCGATATCTGCTACTGTAATGCTTGATCCTCCAAGTCGAGCCATTGCTGATTCAAAGCTAAGACGTGTTCGCGTGGAAGGTTCATAGAAGAGAGCTGCAAGTATTTTTCCCCCTAGTAATTTCGAGGGCTTGCCACTTTTGACAATGGTTTCCATTTTGTCTGCCCGGTCAAGAATGGCGATGATTTCTTCGGTGCTTAGGTCTGCGATACTAATTAGGTTCTTTACTGATAATGACACCATAACTCCTCTTATCGGCAAAGGCAATAGAAGTAATAAAAATCTTCGCCCCTTTGCCCTAGTTTTTACTCCATACTGTCAAATAATCCTACTAACGTTCTTCAAGAATAGAGCTAATGCGAGCAACATAGTTTCGCAGCACATCTTCTGAAGGTTCATCAACAGTAACGTCTCGTTTTCCAGCAGTTGATTGATACAAGCTGAGTGCAGTGCTGACGATGTGCCGGGTTTGGGTTATCGCTAGCATCTTTTCTTGGAGTGGAAGATCCAACAGAAGAGGAGGAAAGAAGAGTTTAGGTGCTATCAAGAAAACCTGTAATCGGTGAACAGTTTTTTGTAGACTAAACGGAAGCATTTGTTCGTAGGCGTCTGGATTTAGTTGAGAGCGTAAGCGATTCAGCTCTTTTTCAGCGTTCTCACGATGGGTTGCATCGTTAGTTGCGGCATATTTGCTGATTGATGTTAGAGCAACTAGGAGCTGACGGAGGCTTCGCAAGCTTCGATCAGTTTCTTGGTTCAAGCTTTTTGCTAAATCGTCGAAAAGTTTCGCAGCATGGGCATGATCACCACGGTTGATGATATTGAGACCATCTATCAGTCCAACTAATGTGACGCCATAGGTTCGGAATACCGAATACACTTCAGCTAGATCAGGGACAATCTCTGATACCTGATCAAATGACTTCTGAACCTTGTCGAAAAATTCCTGAGCTCCATTGAAGTCTTCTTTGAGAAGGTGAATTTGACCAATACGCCAATAGTTTTCACCCACATCGTGGAAAAAGAAGAGTTTGGTAAATAGTTCAGCTGCTTGAAAATGATATTGTGTGCTTTGCTCGAGCAACTCTTGGCGTTCAGGTTCAGCAGGTGTGAAATCTAGACTGCTTAGGAAGAGCAGGTTGTCAGCTAGTTTGGTTATGGTTTGAGCTCGTTTGTGACTTTCACCAGTTTTAGCCCAATCTTCAATAGCTTTTTCAAATAATTTTGAAGCCTTTCCAAGAAGTTCCGCATTTCCAGTTAGTATACCCAAGTGTTGGGCGGCATCTCCGGCTTGATCAAAGGCATAAGCTGTAGCAACAGGATCCGGAACTTTTTCTACAATCTCAATTGCTCGTTCTCCATAGCTGAGCATTTCTTCATAGAGCGGTTGCTTTTCCTCTAGCGTTGGTGAAAGATCAGCTAGCTTGGCGCAGGCAAAAGCCGCATAGCTTAGGGCGACAAGTTGTCCTCGTAGGTCCTGAGTTTGTTCCAATAACGCAAGACCGGTTTGGCTGAGGTCTCGTTGTTGGATGGCCCATTCTTGTTTCTTGTCGTTCCGTGTTTCCAAGTCGGAGAGGAAACCACACATCTCACTGGCATTCATTGTGGCATAGCCTGCAGCGCGAAGTCCTTTTGTTTTTTCAGCCAAATCCCGGCCTTCGAGTTGCAGATTATAGATTTCCTTGAGTCTCTCTTTACGGCTTTCGGGATTCATGTCGAACCAAGTTACTCGTTCTAAAGCTACTCCAAGGTTAATAGCGGCTCGTGCTCGAAGTTGGTAGAGCTGTGTCTTTTCCCCGATTTCACGCGATTTTCGTAGATGTTCTTCGCCCAACCGATAGAATTCGTTCCTTTGTTCGAAGTTCTGTTCGAGTTCAGCGATGGAAAGAAATCCTGTACCAGCCAGAGTATAGGCGTGGAATAACTCCCCGTATGTGGGTGTTCGCTCCAAAGTAACAACCGATTCTAAAAAATAGTCCTTGGCTTTTTTGTACAGTTCTTGTCGGATATCAGGGTCTTTTTCTGTTTCAGCCATTCTGTAAAAAGAACTTCCTAAGAGGCTCAGTATCATTCCACGTAAACGATTATTAGTGACTGTAGAAAGTGAGCGGACCAGTTCATGAACATTATTATGAAGAATCTGTTTGGTTTTTTCAGCTTCAATTCGGTAGGGGTGAATCAAGTCAATTCCATTCAACACCGCAATATTTCCAATGTGTGTTCGATTTGGGACTTGGCTTAACGCTTCGGTTTTTTGGAAAATTTCTGTTAGGAGGGTTTTCTTTTCTTCACCTTCTGCATAGAATAAAAGCGGTTCAATGAGTAATAGGTAGTAGGCGTAACTTTTCTCAGAGGGTAAATCAGTAGCGAGTTCAATTCCATATTTCGTCCAATGGACTTGCCATTCAGGTTCCTCGAAGGCAACTAGACTTGGAATGAGATCCAAAGCCCGCGAAATTTCACCAATTTGTACGAAAAGTTTGATGGCTTTTTCAAGTCGCTCAGGATGTGGGGGATCAGCAAGCCAACCCTCCGCTTCAAAGCCTATTGCCTGCATGTGATTGATCTGGTCTTCTTTGAGCATGTTCGATTCGAGCGCTTTGTTGACAAGAGTAACCAACTCTGAGAGAGTTGCTTTCATTTCCTGAAGAGAATTGGCGCTCCAGACACTGTTATATAAATTGTCAAATCCCCGAAAAGCAAAATCAGGATTTTTGGTTCGCTGATATATGGTAAAGCATCGTTTCGCAGCATCATAATAATCAGCGTTGCGTTCTAGGATTGTGATTCGACGAAGTTCCATCGTTTCATCGTCGCGAGTCACATCCTATCACCATTTAATTTCCTAATTCAAAATACGATGCCAGTTGACCAATCGATTTGGAAAATTCATGGTCAGGCTGTTTCTCTACAAAGAGGGTCTGACCCATGTTTTCCATTACTTCACAAAAACAGGGAATAATCTCAATGATTCCAACACCCAATTTCTTACTCAAATCGATTTTAAGGCGTTTATAATCATCCGGTGTTTGCAACATGCTGCAGGGAACTTTATTCACAATTAATTCAGGTTTTTTACCGAGAGTTTGGTTATAGACCCCACGAATGAGGTGTTGAGTTCCGACAATGTCTAGTTGATCCATTTTAATGACCAAGATGAGTTCATCAGCCGCCAAGATTGCGTTGATGGAGCTCATCGCAAAGCCAGGACTGGTATCGAAGATTTGAAAGTTGACATTGTGTCTCTCAAAGAGGAGGTCTTTCCCATCAAGAACAAGTTGAAGAACCCGGGCTTGCCATTCTTCGTCAAGGCTGTGGATGGTCATTTCGTTAATGGCTTTCCCACTGGGATTAGTGAATCCTACTTGGAATCGACCTTTGGTGTGAAACTGAGCACTAAGATCAACAAGAACCTCAGTGAGTTCACAGCGTTGAGCGAGCCAATCGTTAATCCAATATTGGGTGCCATTCATTTGGAAGAGCGCATTTAGGCTTGGAGCGCGAAAATCAAAATCAAAGAGGACAACATTGTATCCTCTTTTTGCTAAGATTAGAGCTGCATTGGCTGAGAGGTTAGATTTACCAGTGCCTCCTTTGTAGCTATGAACGGTGATCGATTTGTTAATCTTCGATCGGGGATTCCAGCTGCTTATTGAAGCATAGGTCATCTTTTTACCTCTTTTGAGTTGACTCAGCGGGATTTTCCAGGGATGGCATATTGAAAGAAGCGTTTGACACGGATTCTTTCCAAATAGCCCAGTCGAAACATGGCTCCAAGGTATTTAGACTCTGCATTCTGAGTTTTACCTGTAATGGCCGCAATTTCAGTAGAATTGGCTTGGCGGAGTTTCAGCATGGCCATTGCAGTTTGTTTGAACCGGGGCGGGATTCGGAGGAGCACCATTGCACTAAGTGGCGTGGTTTTTCGGGCACGTTCTACGGTAACGGTTTCACTTAGTTCGGTACCCCGAATAAAGTATTGACGGTCAACATAGATAACCAAGACATGGGGTGGGTTACCATGAAGGTGGGCATGGCTGACCGGATAGGAGTTGGCATTGTCAATGAGGATCTTTGGCAAGCTGATGTAGATTTCTTGTTGACATTTGTGACAGAAGGTCGGTATTGTTACGTTGTCAGGTGTGTCCTCTGCTTGTGTCATGCATATTCCCCGCTGGTCGTATTGCATGTTTCTAAGATTGTCTCCGTCAGTGGACGTTATTAAACATTTTCAGTTCTTTCCATGATTCCCTGGACTGATGCGAACTCCTCAACAAAAATCAAACACCATAAACCAATTCAACAAACAAAGTTCCCGTGTGGAAAGGTTTCTAAAAGATGAAAGATTAACCTTGAAGAACTCAAATTGCCACTGTGTTTTAAATAATGTCTTCAGTTCTCGTAGTAGGCTTCAATGTTCGTCCGCTTGCACGGTCTGCCAAGAAGGCAGGAATGAAAGTGCTAGCTGTCGATTTTTGGGGGGATTTGGATCTTATTCAATGGACCGACGAGCAGCTTAGTGTACTCGACCAACAGCCAAACCAAAGACCCGACCGACCTCAAATTCCAACCGCTGATGCCTTGGTTAGTGGTGTCCAACAACTCTTAGATAAAGCCGGACCCGTTGACTATATCATTGCGAGTGGGGGTTTTGACGACCATCCAGAAGCCTGGAAACGCTTAGGCAATCTAGCCCCTCTTGCCGGAAATACAACCGAAGTCATGATTAATGCCCGAAATCGTCAATTGACTAATAAGATCGCTAAAAAGTATGGAGCCGCTCTTCCAACTAGCTTTGAGGTGAATAGTCAAAAGACCTTTCAAGCAGCCGTGAATAAGCTGGAATTACCAATAATTGTGAAACCAAAATTTGGAAGTGGGGGATTCCATACTCGTGTCCTTGAATCAGAAGCAGAACTCGACTCCTATGCGGATCGGCACCATTTCTCAATTCCCAATCCAATTCTTGTCCAGAACTTGATTGCTGGAATAGATGCCAGTGTGTCTATTCTTGGTAACGGGCAGGAGGCAGTCACAGTATCTGTTAATGAACAATTAATTGGTCTTCCTGAACTGGGTAAGAGAAGAACCAAAGCCTATTGTGGAAACATCATTCCGCTCGAGACTAGCCCTGAGATCAAAGCACACCTTGCGACAATCTCTGAAGATATCAGTTGCCATCTTGAATTGCAGGGTAGTAATGGTTTTGATTTTGTGGTTGATGCCTCGGAAACACCGTATTTCATGGAAATCAATCCTCGGATTCAGGCTACCATCGAAGCCATTGAATTGGTCAGTAATGTCAATGTCGTCTCACTTCATCTTCAAGCATGTCAAGGCCACCTTCCTAAAGATGAGCCAATAATCCGAGCATTCTGCGCCCGTGTGATTGTCTATGCGCAAACAGATTGTGAGATTCCCAATCTAAGCAATATTCCAGGGATTGTTGACATCCCAATGCCAGGTAGTGTAGCTAGTCGGGGAGACCCTGTATGTACGGTCAATCACATTGCAGCTACCAGGAAAACAGCGCTCGATAGGGCGTGGGATATTGTTAAAACGATTTACAACAATCTTAGACCTATTCATCGAATTCAAAAAGTAGAAGGTAACAATAAGTGAAGAGGTTGTGACCGATGGTTCGTGTTATTGGCATTGATCCTGGAACTCGCTCGTTCGATTTCTGTGGTTTAGAAGATGGTGAAGTGTTTTTGCAGACCTCGATTACAAGTGTTGAGGTTGCTGAGAATCCCCAAAGTATCCTTGATGTCATTACGGAGGCGGGTAAAGTTGACTTGGTTGCAGGTCCGTCGGGATATGGGCTTCCTCTGCTCCATGCGTCAGAAGTAACTGAGAAGGAATTCTTTCAACTTGTGTTAGTCCGTCATGATGATGACAAGATTCCAGTTCTTGAAGCCATCAAAGATATGGTGCGACTGGTCCAAAAAACGGACATCAATATGATGTTCATCCCTGGTGTTATTCATCTTCATTCAGTTCCAGCTTGGCGAAAGCATAATCGGATTGATCTAGGAACAGCTGACAAGTTATGTTGTGCGATTCTCGGAGTGTATGATCAGGCTCGCCGCCTCAAGATAGCGTATAAAGACACATCCTTCATTCTGATTGAGCTAGGTTACGGTTATCCTGCTGCTGTCGCCGTGGACAATGGACTTGTGGTTGACGGAATTGGAGGAACAATTGGCGGACCGGGATTCTTAACCTTAGGTGGCATGGATGGTGAGCTTGCATATCTTCTCCGAGGGTTTTCGAAAGGTACCCTCTTTCAAGGTGGAGTGTTGTCATTACTAGATGATCCTAACCTTAGCCCGGAGGCTTTTGCCGATCAACTTGCACATGATGATCAACAAGCCCAGGAAGCGTGGAACGCTGTTGCTGAAGGGCTTGTCAAATCAGTTGCTGCTTTGGGAGTAGCCGTTCCCGAGCCAAAAGAAATTCTTCTATCAGGGAGACTAACACGTGTCACCGGATTGGTTAAAGATCTCGAAAAGCGGATGCAGTGTTTTGGGCTTCCGGTTACACGGGTTCAGCGAATTGGCGATAAATCCAAGGAAGCAGCGCAGGGAGCTGCATTATTTGCGGACGGGCTAGCCAGTGGTCCCACCTCTGAGCTATTTGAAACCATGCGACTCCGTGAATGTAATGGAACAGTATTAGACTGGATTAGTCTGCCCCAAGCTAAACAAATCCGTGAAATGTACCGTGAAGCTTAACTGGTAATAATCTGAGCTCCTTGATTATTCGCTGTTGCAATGAAGGTTGTGCCGCCAGAAGGAGTGCCTATAGCTTTACTCACTGCAGTCTTTACCTTTATTGCAGTTTTCATGTCACGGACAAGTCCATAACAGGTTGGTCCCCAAGAGCTCTGTCCTGCTCCGACAGCTCCAGCCTTGAGCATAGTGTCCACGCATTTTGTTATTTCAGGGCTGGCAAATCGACCTCCCTGAGCTTTAGAAAACGCATCTCCGACTAATACTTGAATCCGTGTTAATGCTTCACCGAATTGATCGATATCATCTCTAATTAGGGCTGGAAGCAGTTGCATTAGTACTAGTCGACTCGTTTCCTTGGCATGACTTGCCTTCCCTTTTGGTAATTCTTGAAACGCATGTTTCTCGTGCCCTCCACTAAGACCCTTTGAAACATCGGGAATAGCAATGATGAAATTCCAATCCTCAGGTACAGGTTGTTGTATAAGGAGGGGTGGAACATCTTCCGTACCTTTGCCTTCAGGGATTGTCGTTGGCTTTCCACCATCAATCACAAATCCACCTCCAGCAAATGTCGCTGTACCAACACCTGAGACCACACCTCGACCCATGATCTGTGACAATTCATGCGTAGTAAACGATTTCCCATATAACATGGCGATAGCAGTTCCCACCGCTAGAGACAACTGAGTACCAGAACCTAATCCCACGTGCTTTGGAATCGATTCCCACACTGTGAGTTGAAAACCTTTGTCAGTTCCAAACTGGTTAGCCAGCCGTTCAACTAGATTTTTTACTCTCTCTTTTTCCTCGCCAGTAACGACCAGGCCTTCTTTTTTGCGTTGGAGTTCAACGACGCATGTGGGTTTGTTAATTGATAATCCTAATGATCCGAAGATGCGACCCAATCCGCCATGTAAGTCAATAAAGCCTAGATGAAGACGGGCGGTTGCACGAATTGTGACCGAGTCGAATTCTGGCTGTGACATTCCGCTCACTTTGTCCAACGTGGAAGCATTTCTATTACTTTTTGAATGACCTCTGCGGCCGGAGATTTGGCAGCAATACGATTGACAAGTGTCCTAAGATCATCGATGCGATGGACTAGCCTTTGGGTGGTTGCTTCGTCAATAGTGTGAAATGCACGAACTCGAGTGGCGTGAATAACACATTCAATCGCGGCACAACGAGCTCGGGAAAGGACCACCGGAAAAGGTGATGCAATCTCAATATGTTGGAGAGTGCATAATAGTTCCCGGTATCGTGGTGTATCTTCCTCAACGAGCTTAGGTTCAACAGTTACTTCAAGATACCCCGACATACCAGCTAGTCTCGGAGCCTTAACCGTGATTGCAGATTCAAACTCAAACTGTGGAGATGAAGAGAGTTCTTCTTTGAACGCGGTGACGAGGAAAACATGAGGATCATGTGTGATGTTGATGACCGCTTCTCCAACGTCTTGAATGTTACTGGCGGTTTGTGTTCCTTCATAAGGTCGAATAATGAGTTGGTGATCTGGGTGAACCCATACGCCCATTGGGGCTGCATTGAATTCTTGATCTGAAGAGAGGGTAGTGATGATGGATTCAACTACATCTCCTTCAACAAACCCCATCCTTTCAAGCTGTTCAGAATTCACTATGATGCAACCACCAGCTAGCCCGCATATCCATACACTAGGGCAATGCATCTAGTCTTAATGTCTTTTCTAAACAAAAAAGTGGTGCACCTATTCCCCATAAGAGGCTTTTACAGGAATTTCGCTAGATTTCTTCAGCGTTTCCTGACGGGGCCAACCCATGGCATCCAGCGCGTTTCGGGCTAAATTGCGGATGTCCTCCCAGGCAATATCGGTCCGGACGGTATCTTCCATCCAATATCGAAGATTTTCTGGTCCACTTATCTCATCGAGTTTCTTGTTTAGATCTTCCAGAATACTGCGTTGCTTTTTGGAGAAAATGGTTCGCCGACGTTTCATCACTTGAAACCATTGATCAAACTCGATGGCTAATTCATCTACTCCCCATAAGTAATCGGGAACAAGTTGGAGTTGGACGTCTGCGGGAGCCGCCAGTGCTTGAAGTGATCGTCTGAAACGCAGCATTGAGTAATCCATTGATCGTCCTCCACCATCGCATCAGTTGGGGAAATATGTGGCAGACCCTATCGATCGTCCGAACAGGAATTATAGTATGCAATCGTTCTCCTATAATTCAGTTATGGTGACGAAAGCAACGAATTCTTCTTTCCAATAAACAAAAAACGAGTCAAGTTGGGCTTATTTCTTTCAAACACACTAACGGTTTTTATAAACAACTTCAGGAATTTATTTTTACTTATAGATTTCCTGAAATCCATAATTCAGTAAAAGCTTTAGGCTGACCACTCACACACATTGCGGAGGTAAATGCAGTTGTCCCCTCGAGACGTACACGTTGACAAACCCGAGGTTCAAATTTCCGTTCGTCGTGTCGGAGTAACAAGCATCCGCGTTCCCATTCAGTTCATCTTCTTTGAAGAACAACCGGCCATCGTTGTTCCCACCTTCGATGTTTATGTCAATTTACCAGCATATCAAAAGGGGATTCACCCCTCACGAAGCTATGAAGCAACGGTTGAGATTGTGAGCCAACACGCTGAGAAGTTAAATCGCTTAGAGGATTTGTGTGCTGATATTGCCAGGGAGCAATTAGAACGACACGATTATGCAACTGAAGCTGAAGTGGTTGCCGCAGCTGATGTGGTTTATGCACGGAAAACCCCAGAAAGTGACATGCGAACCTATGAATCGTGTACCATGAAGGCCCGAGCTATTGCAAGTCGAGGGAAAAAAGGAAAGATTAGTTTTCGCCAATGGATAGGTGTCACTGTTGGTGGAATCACAGCCTGCCCATGTGCACAAGAAATGTTACGGGATCAAGTTGAAAAAAAGTTGAAAACCGAACTGCAATTAGATGAAAGTCGCATTCAACACCTCGTTGATACTTTGCCTATTGGAAGTCACATGCAACGAAGTTACGGATCGGTCATGGTAGAAACACCAGAGGACTTCTACCTCGATGCCATTCAGTTAGTTGGATTAGTGGAGCAGGCGATGAGTGCGAGTTCCTACGAGCTGCTAAAACGCCCTGATGAAGCGACTGTAGTTCAAACAGCTCTTAATAACCCCAAATTTGTTGAGGATGCCATACGGCAAATGGTGAAAAACGTCGTTGAAGCGTATCCTGATCTTCCTGATAGTATGGAATTACATTTTATTCAACGCAACGAAGAATGCATTCACCGTCATGATCTGGTAGCAGAAGAGACTATCACAATGGGAGAAGCACGACGGCAGATTAATGAAAATCATTCACCCTAAAACCATTTGAATTCAATCAGTTCATTTTCTAGAAAGCCCCACAGTAGGTGTTACATGTGAGTCCAATTGACCTGAAAACATGGTGGCCCCGATACCAAGCAATCATTGATCAGTTTGGATACAATATCACAACCGATCAAGAAGCAGCAGATTTACTGAGTGAATACATCAAACATGTAGCCTACTCGTTAATAGATGCCCGAAAGAAGGTTCAAGGAAAGAATGTCGTTGTCTGTGGTGCAGGACCATCAATTTGTCAAAACTTGGAGCATATAGTCACGAATATTGCATTTGAAGAGACCATTGTATTCGCAGCTGATGGCGCAACAACGGCTTGTTTAGAATATGAAGTTGTGCCTGACTTTATCTTGACAGATCTAGATGGCAATATGGAGGATATTGTCGCAGCTCAGCAGCAGGGTGCTATTGTCGTCATACATGCCCATGGCGATAACATCCCAGCACTTCAACTCTGGGTTCCAAGAATGAGACAGAGTCAGACCATGGGTTCCACGCAAGCTAGACCACAACCCGAAGTTCACAATCTGGGAGGATTCACCGATGGTGATCGATGTGCCTTCTGGGCAGAAGGACTTGGAGCCAAACGAATTGCCTTGGTCGGCATGGATTTGGGAAATATAATTGGGAAATATTCGAAGCCTGAGTTAGATCAGGATATTCGAGCAAGTCCTATCAAACAGCAAAAGCTATTGGTCGCAAAAAAACTATTATCCTGGTTGGTAACCTGGAGCGAAAGTCCCATCATCAACTTGACGGGTATCTATACTAGCATTCCCGGCATTCCGAACCGCAATATTGCTGAGTTTGAATGGGACGAAGATTAACGGTTGTGTAGTGACGGAGGAGGTATACCCCACTTGAAAGTGCTATTAGTGACAGGAAAATTAGCCGAACCCTTAATTCGTCAAATCCTCAATGAAACACAAACTCAACACACGTTTGATATACTTGTATTGCCGTTAGCTGTAGCAGCATTTCTTCATCCAAAATATGTGGCTTCACAAATACATCTACGTGGTCCTCTAGAAAAATACAATCTCATTCTCCTGCCTGGAATGGTTTCGGGTGACACTAATATTGTCACGAAAAGCGTGGGCATTCCCACGTATAAAGGGACGCAACATGCTGCTGACCTTCCAATTCTCCTTGAAAACCTCTTTGATGTTGAAGCCCGCCTTTCAACAACTCAGCCAGCAGATTTGGTTATTGCGGAGCAGCTTGCGAAAAAAGCGAGACAAGATATCGCGAAGGGGGAAAAAGGCCCTAAGCGCCCTCTATCAGCTGAGTATTTGGAAATTGGAAAAGGGAGCTCAACGGTACTTATTGGTCCACGAATGCCTATGCGTGTAATTGCTGAAATCACCGATGCACCCCTTAGATCTCAAGAGGAGCTCCTTCGTCTTGCCCAGTATTTTGTGAAAAGTGGTGCTAGCATTATCGATGTGGGAATGGTGGCAGGATCACCTGATCCTGATGCAGCGAAAACGATTGTCAAGTTCCTCCGTCAACAGATTCAAGTTCCTATTAGCATTGATTCAATGAACGCCCAAGAAATCAGAGCAGGTCTTCAAGGTGGTGCACATTTCGTTCTGAGTCTTGATCAAGACAACATGATGGATATCCCTAAACGCTATCGAAAAGGTGTAACCTATGCGGTTATTCCTGCAAGCCAAGGGGGAGCCGAAATTCCCAAAACGCTCGACACACGAATTGAACTTCTTGCTGATAACTTATCCAATGCACGGAGCCTTGGTTTTAAGCAACTCGTTGCAGATCCTCTCTTTGACCCCTTAATCGCTCCCGGACTCACAAAAGCACTCCGTGCCTATATCGAATTTCATGACCGCCACCCCAAAGTTCCTTTGTTGATGGGTGTTGGCAACATCACTGAACTGCTAGACGCAGACAGTCCAGGGGCTAATGCATTACTTGCAGGTATAGCCCAAGAACTTGGTGTCTCATTATTGTTAACTACAGAAGTCAGTCCCAAAACAAAGGGTTCAGTGCGGGAACTCCATCAATCAACCCAGATGATGTATCTCGCTCGCCGCCGACGGGCACCCCCCAAAGATCTCGGTATTGATTTATTCTTATTCAAAACCAAACGTTTCCCTGAACTACCCTACGAACCTATTCCAGATGCTGATTACCCGAAAGTGGATGTGAGCCACGAAGCCTTAATCCATCGACTAGATGCGACTGGTTATTTCACCTTTCATATTGACCGAAAGCAAGGTCAAATTGTAGCTCGCCATTACGCTTCGAGAAGCACCGAGGTTCCCACAATTGAACTGAAAGGAACCAGCGCTCAACAGCTAATCGATGCCATCCTTACCCGAGAACTCGTATCTCAATTAGACCATGCTGCCTATATTGGTCGCGAATTAGCAAAAGCTGAACTTGCATTAGTCACTGGACGTCCTTACATCCAAGAAGCACCTCTATTTGTTGGATGGAATAAGTAGACACCGTCGTCCATTTAGCAAGGTGCAAAGAACGTATCATGTGCATTTAATAGCAGGTTCAAGATGTCGACGAAATTCTTCTGTTAAATCATTCACGACATCTTTAATTTCTCCGCGTAAATCAAATCGGCGATCAGCAAAATATTCTGCTAAAAGGGCTTCCAATTCGAGAATACTCTTGGTTAAAATCTCGTGATCGGTGAGACCACCCTCAGCGAGGAGTTCCCAATAGCCGTCAGTAAAGGCACTGAGAAAGGCACTGAGAGTTCGGGGGTCCTGTTGTTGGGCTTCGCGTAAGGCTTCGAGGGCATTCGAAAAGGTGATTCTAGCTCGCCGATCTAAGGGTAGGTCAGCAATAGTTTCACAGAGCATTCCTTCCTCGAAGGTGCGACCCCGGCAATCTTGGAGGTGGGCAGCGTGAGGATCTAGACTGCAATGGCTGAGTATTTTCTTATCGTAAAACGGACACTCACCTGGAGGAGAGGTGTGCTTCTCCATAATGGTCTCGATACGCTTCCTTGTGTGGAAGAGCTTGAGCAGTTCTCGTGCCGCTTCAATTCTCTTTAGCCTAGTAGCCATGGGTGTACATCCTACCCTCGATTGCAAACATGCAAGCCTGTGTGAATACAGGAAACCCGCGGATTTAAATACTTGGGTATTATCGGTCGCAGAAATTTGGGATTGACTGAACTGAAATCAAGATTTTTCTTTATCAGGAAAAACGGACCTGTAGACCCAAAGGAAAAACACTGGAATTACAATGATGAAGTTGTGATGCCAGATTCCTGCCGGAGCCCCAACCAAGAAGAGGCCCATAGCCATCGCACTGTACGTGATACTATGTTTGAAACTAGATATGCGTACTAGTTTTATCAAGAACAGCATTGTCACTAGTACAGCCAAGACGGTAAACAGAGTGGCAATCCGAATCCCGTCAAGAATTAATCCTCCCGAAAGTTGCATGAGAGGACCACGGGTCACTACTTGAAGCGGATCACCAATTTCCACCCAAATCGTAGGTGAAACTGGTATTAATCCGAAACTTGTTCGTATCCAACTATCGACAATCCAAATGCAATTAAAAAGTACGGCAGGAACCGATCCAGTCCAACTCCACCAAGAGTGCCAATGTAAAGGCCACGCCTCATAGGATCGTCCAAATTGTACAAACACCAAGTCATTTAACAATGCTAAATGGCGAGACGGATCATTGTAAAGGATTGCTTCTACTGAAGCCCATATTTGAAACACACCAAAGATAGCCACCGCAGGTAGAATACCGATAAGCCATTTTCGATAGCTACGGATGTGATAAGCAATAGCAAAGAGGAGGAGCAAGGCAAGATATTGGTAAGTGACTGCACCGAGTCCAAGCCAGAAAGCTGACCAGAAAGGATCCTTCCATTTTTCATAGCCCATATACAGTATGAAGATGACGACACTCATGTGAGTCACGAAGTTTAGTGTAACCATTATGGGATTGTACAACACAAAAAGAGCGACAATGCGATGACCGCGACGCATCAATCGGTCAAATAAGAGAAAGTCAAAGATGCCATGCAAGATCATAAAGCTGGGCTGGAAATCCATACAGCCAGCGAAGTTGAGCGAGTAAGGGTAGATCATGCAGGGGAGATGAATCAACAGGCTTCCGGGACCATAATTAATGAATCCTTGATAATAAATGTCACACGGACCTTGGGCGAGGGCAGTTAGCCAATAGTCACGCCCATAGGGATTGAGCCCTTGAAACATATATGTGAGCCCACTGGTGAGCAGCTCATTCATGTCATTGATATCAGGAAAGAAGGGATTCACACTAGCGACATATAAAACGAGAGCTAGTGCTAACACTCGGAGAACGATGCCAAGACCAATCTCCCTCCACCATAGACGATAGAGCTTGAGACTATTAATAATAGCTACTCGAATTCTCATAAAAAGTGATGTTGGCGCATCCGAAACTCTCGTCACTATCGGTTCAATCTCTTTTGGTGGTGGGCTCTCCAGTATTTCCTCCTCATCAGTATCCCTTTCTGATATTCGCGGGGGAGGCTCCGATATTTCTTCTGAAATTTCTTTATCAGGTGGAACTCTGAACGAATCACGCTGCGCCCAGAACAGAAAAGGCAGAGTAAGGCATAATACCCAATAATGCGTGAGTCCCTCTGCTGTGCTGGCGATAAACAAAGCAAGGAGGACACCTGGCAAAAAGATTGCGAGGGCTTTCCTGGAATTTTTAAAGAAGTAAATTACGGCAAGGACACCGAGGACCCCAACAAATGCCATCATGACTGGAGCGATTTGTGGAGCAATGGATGGTGGTACCCCCATGAAAATCGCGATGTTAAACACAATCGAAGGGATGGAACCCATAAAGATGAAGGCCGTCTGATAATACCGGTTGTAATAGGGACTTAGGGGATTATTGTCTTGCCAGTTCACGTGAGGGCGACCGACTTGCATGACAAACAGATCACGGACAAAGAAGAATGGGTTCCAGACAAAAAACACTAAGACAACTAAGAGGACGGGTATCATGCCCAGAATATTTTGACGTAACTGCCCTCGACGCCAATGGTAAATCATGAGAAAGGGAACGAAAAGGGCACCCATTTGGTAAGTCGCTGCAAGAAGAGTGGAGTACAAACCACTCTGTATGGGCTTATCAATATTCAACAGAGCTAGCGTGAGTAGCATGAGTGGAAGAGACATGAAAGTGATGACGCCAACGAAGACAAAGAAGGGATTAATCCAAATGATCTTCGAGATGATGCGATGGTCTCTTTGCCAGAGCCGGTAATAAGTGACAGAATCAAAAAAGGTGTGAAGCAAAAAAAATGCCGGCATAAAATCAATAGTTCCAATGCTTTGCGGTCCTGGCCAGAGCATACAGGGGAGGTGGAAAAGAATCGCAAAAGGAGGATAGTTGAAGTAGTTTTGCGTGTATGGGCCACCGAAGGTTTGCAAGATGTAGGTTTGACTATAGGGATTAATGAATTGAAGGGTGTTCGCCATCCCTTTGAAGACTAATTCATTCATATCATTGAGGTCGCCAGCCACGTTGATGAAAAGGAGAAAACCGATTAACGTCACGAGTCGAACGATGAGGCCAGCCCAGAAGCCATCATCATGTAAGAGTTGAGGTATATCCTTGAGATTCAGAGCATCTCGAATTCTTTCCCAAGTGAACCCTTGTGGTTTCGGATCAGATTGCTCATCCGTCAAGGTAGGTACACACTCATTCACTCAATATGTGGTGAAAAGTGAATTCAGTAAGGGCTTGTGCCACTTTTGGACTCAAAAGCCTTATGCCAATTGAGTATCAGAAAAGTTAGAAGGATAACAACCCAACCGGGGTTAGAGATAGCGACGGAAGAGCTTACCCCAGGAAGTTTTCATGATCCGGTCGATGTGCTTTTTGCCCCGTGTCTTAAGCCAGATGTCGCGCAAGTAATGGCTAATTTTCACATTGACATTGAAGAAGGCGGATCGCATCATGAAGGGTTCAAGGAAACTGCTACGGAAGAATCGGTCAAACCGAATAACCGGATCCAGCTTAGTTTCGTAATCGAAGCAGACACCTTCCACATCATCTCCCACCATTTTCTTAGTGCAAAGGTCGCCATTGCCTAAGCCTTGTTCGTGGGCCATACGGACGTGCCCAATGCTCATGGGGTCATAACCAATCATCTGAGCACACAGGGCATCCAGGGCGACAAGGTCACCACTCGCAGCGATGTAGTTCTGCACATATGGTCGTCCTGTTCGTGGACCAGCACCATCCATTGCAATCGTACTATCAGCAAAGGCAAAGAGAGGGCCACAGAATTCTTGTTGGATGCGGAGCAAGTCGACTAAGATTTCGTGAATTTTTAGATGATAGTGGTGACGGACGGTTCGAAGAAAACCAAAGGCATTCTTCATCGAACAAGTAATCGTGCTGTGCCCGTGACATTTGAAGGTGGGAAGATGAATGACTTGAGCATCGATTATCGTCTTTGGCATGAGCATATCTTCTTGCCCAAAGACCATGGGCTTTGAAGGATTGACCTCCTGCCATTCTTCGTCAACAAGAATCGTCCAAGGGATATCATGTTTTTCTAAAAGGGGCACATAGCGATTCTTGTACATCCCCGTGTAAGCATCGGTAACCACCGTCATGTTCTCCAGGGCGATGACATCAGAAAAATTCCGCTTGGATAATTCTCGGAGCGTAGCATCGAGCTGATACGGTTGCGTTGAACACGAGGGGAAGTATTCCTGCCAAGAAATGTTTAGCTTCATAACGGTCCGAACTTTGGGGTCCATAAACTGATCAAATTTAGATAACCTGAACAGGCGAGCAACATCATCGAAATAAGTTTCTGGAGTGGTTTTCACAACAGCAAGAGGGAGGTCCTTAGATTTCATTCATTTCACATCCGATTGGAGAACTGCCCAGTGATGCACTGGGGGAGGTGAATAAGCTTTAACTTTTCGGTCTATCCATCACCCGTTGAGGAAGTCTTTTCTTCAATTTCCTGGAGTGATTCTTCTTCTTGGAGTTCCCGATAACCACGACCCATGGTGGCAATGGATGGTACACCCATTATAGTGAATCCAATGATGTAAATCAAACCATCTAAGAGCGCTATGCTTATCGCAATTACTTCTGGAATCCCAAAGCCACCAAGTAGAGCGATTAATGCGAAGACTTGGATTATGAAAATAGCAATTCCTGCAGGTAAGAGTAGTCCAAGGGCATGGCCGCCGGTGTAACTAATAGCCGCAACAAACATTGAAACTACAATTGGAATATTGACTCCAAAGGCTAGACCTAGAAATGTAAGTTTCATGGTTTCCATCATCCACAGTGGAACACTCAGTAAGAACGCCCAACCTGTATTCCAACTGCCCACATCTGTCCCGAGATCAGCCGCAAAATTCTCAACGAAATTTGGGACCTCAGCCTTTAATCGCTCAGAGGGTTTGAATAAACGTCCAAGAATTCGTGATAGGAATTTCACAAACCGGTCATTACGAATGAGAATGAAGAACACAATGAAGATTACTCCCAATAGGATAGGAACCAAAATCGCTTCTAAAGCTGCACCGGTTAATGTACCATAAATAAGAAAGACTGAAACAACTATTATTATGATAAGCGCTGAGAAATCGAGAAACCGGGCCAACACGATAGAGGCGAGGCCCGCAGAAAAGCGTGTCCCTTTTTTCTCTCTTAACCAATAGGGAGTAGCAAGGTCACCAGCTCGAAGAGGCGCGACATAGGTGAGGAAGATGCCTCCTACAAGCATTGGGAAGAGGTTAGCAGGATTTCCTGGAGTTTTAAAGGGTCGAAGTAAGACCCACCATCTTATCGCTCGAAGAACATAAGCAATTGCAAACAGTGCAATAGCAGGAAGTAACCAAAAGAGATTTGCTGTTGATAAAACAACGAAGATTGCCCCAATTCCCCCAAATCCAGCGGTAACTAAGGCAATTTGTAACCAGACAATGATCAGGATTAGACTCACAATGGCAATGAGGTAATAATATCGAGAACGCATAACGCACAGCTCAAAATAGGCAAACGTGAATCCCTTCTGCATAACACTAGCCTAAAAATACTACCACATGAAAGAATTTCCATGGCTATTAACCTGAAAGGCTTTTGAAGGAGACAGATAATCTTTTGTAGAGAAGAAACAGGTTGACGAATTCGTATGCCACCCGAATACGCTGTAATTCCCGCAGCTGGTGAAGGAAGACGCATCTTACCCTACTCGGAAAAAGTTCCAAAACCCATGATTCAGGTGTTTAACCGTCCAATACTAGCCCATGTAATCAACCGCTGTAAAAACGCAGGAATTTCTAAAATCATCATTGTGGTGAATCCAAAATCGGATGCAGTCAAGAACTACTTTCAAGATGGCAGTGAACTCGGTGTTTCTATTGAATACGTCGGACAACCTAAACCGGAAGGTATCGGACATGCCGTGAGTTTAACAGAAGGTGTTGTGGATACACCCTTTGTTGTATATCTTGGTGATGAGCTTTACCTAGACTCGGACCATAATGGCTTCATTCACTCCTTTGATAAAACGGGATGTGCGGCTTCAATTGGCATAATGCGTGTTGAGGATGAAAACCTCATCAAGAAAAACTACTCCGTTGAAATCGACCCCGAAACTCAGATCATCCAACATCTCATCGAAAAACCCACAGAGCTTACCAACAACATCCTTGGTTGCGGGTCTTACATCTTCGACGAAACTGTATTCGAAGCAGTACGACGAACACCTCCGTCAAAGAAGAATGAAATTGAAATCACCGACACCCTCAATACTATTCGCGAATTAGGGAAAGATGTCTATGGATATTTCCTCGGAGGACAATATCTCAACGTCACTTATCCCGAAGACATCATTGAGGCTGAAAAACTTCTTAGCAAAGATAAAGACTCGATTCTATAATCCCAAAATAACCCTAATCATTTTGAGTCCGGTGCCGAAGGCTTTCCTTTTTGAAGTAGTAATCTTTGCTTCTCCCACTCGAACCAAATAGTGAACAGGAATCTCTTTCATCTTTCCACTATGTTGCAGGACTTTGACAATCATTTGGGGAGAGAACGCAGCACCTTCAGCATCTAATTCTGGAAGGATGGCTTCTAACATTTCACGTCGAATGAGACGGAGGGTGCAACCGACGTCAGTGAGTGGGGGATACCCATGCAGTAATCCCAGTAATTTTGCAACCGCAATATTACCGACAACAAGAAAGAGCCCCATGTTAGCCCCTTCTTCCAAGTAGGGTGTGGCTGTACGAGTGCCAACCACAAAATGATGCTTATCAATGTGTTCCAAGAGGTTGGGGATGTCAGTGCCAAGGAAGGTTTGGTCTGCTTCAGTAATGATAATCAAGTCATACCCACGATTAAGGGCTTCGCGTAATCCTCTTCGAATCGCTGCTCCGTATCCTTGAATGGGCTCAGGAACAACAGTCGCTCCCGCCCTCCTTGCGACCTTGGCTGTGTTATCTGTTGAATTGTTGTCAACCACAATAAGCTCGTCCACTTCTTGAGTAAGAAAATTTTTCACCGTGTGTCCAATAGGCTCCTCTTCATTCCAGGCAGGAATTACCACGCAGACGCGCTTACCCTTGTACATTACTGGCACAATCCCATCATCGTCATTGTAATCTGGTCAAGGGGTTCTTGCAGTAGGTTTTCCTATAAAAGTTTGGAAGCCTGAGAACAGAAAAAATGAAAATAAGTTTTCTTAGGCAGGAGCTATTTCTCTTTCAAGGAATATGCGGGAGTAATCCGACCTTCATCTGTTGCTTGGATCATTTTATCAGCGAGATATGAAAAGAGGTGGCTGATATTTTCACCTGTTCTTGCAGAGACGGGGAAATAGGCTGAGACTTCATGACGAAGACAGAAATCATGAAGGTCTTCATCGGAGGGTCCTCCCTCCAAATCGGCTTTGGCTCCCACAAGAATTATCGGAATTGCTCCTGCGGCGTCTCGGATGATTTCTACCCAGTAAGCAAGTTGTAGGAATGTGGAAAAACGATTCAGATCAAACACAACGAATGCCCCGTGGGCTCCTAAACAGAAAATGGGCATGAGTTCGCGGAAACGTTCTTCGCCACCAAAGTCCCAAATAGATAAGCCCACGCGTTGTGCATTGACATCAAGTTCTTGATAGGCAAATTCGGATCCAACAGTCATAATCGGTGTTGAACTGAAACCGGTGATATACCGTTGGATGATACTGGTCTTCCCCACTCCTCCTTCGCCAGCAACAATCACTTTGTAAATCGGCGTTTTGGTGGTCACCGTCGTGGGTACGATTGCAACCTGTGTCTTTCCATTGGAATGTTCATGAGTTTCCAGAGTATACACCACACCGATAGCATGTAAGCTAGCACACTACTACCTAGCAAGCCACACCTTACAGTCCATTATCGCAGACCGAGATTTTTATACTCTTCGAGTTTTTCGAGGAAACCACGATTTTATTCAATTTTCCTTGGATTTTCCGCAACAAAAACAAAAGAAACCGACGAAAACCTCAAAAAAACAAGAAACTGTGACTAAGTTGGACAAACTAAAATCTAACTCAAGAACTTTTAAGCCAGATTGTGTTAGGAGGTTTTCTGCTAAACTTAAAGAACCTCATTTGGATCTCCAACCGAAGGTGGCTTACTTACCATCAATACATCGAACCCACCAATTAACCCTAAGATAGGTCCAATGAAAAAGCCAGAGCCCGGAATGAAGAAACCAATCACCGAACAAATAAGCCCAATTACAGCACCTATTTGCCGATTCACAAGTAACATAACCGCACTACTCACAAAAAGCAACGAACCCAAAATAATTGCCAAGTAGAAACCCTCAACTGTTTGTGTAACAAAAATGAGAGCTTGATTTTCTGGAAGAAAAGGCACAATATCAGTCAAGCGAAATAGTTGCCAGATACTACCACCGATTATAAGGAAACCAGCTAAGGTCAATAATAAAGGATCTCTTAAGGAGCGTTTAGGTTTGTCCTTAATCATTTCACTTACAGGTTCAACATCAGATTCGTCGGGTGACATAATTGGCACCTTGGAGCATTGGAGATTATGCACCGATATCAAAAGTTATATAATTTATCATCGAGGAACATTGACCCTCTTAGCCACACCTAAAATTGCCTAACAGTGTCTTAGAATGATCGGATATGCATTCAAACGTATCATGCGCAGTAAACAGCTATTCATTGTCTTACTAGCTGGCGTCCTCATTTCGTCTACAACGTTTGCAACCATCTCGTTAGGTACAAATGCACTTTTCATGGGAATGGTTGACCAATCATTCGAAGAGTACCCAGTTGATATTGAAGCGTCTCAGTTCTTGTACAAAAAGTGGTCTTCAGCACTCGTTAATCTACGAAACGAAATCAATGAAATTAGCTTAGTGCAACACGCGGAAATCGTTACAAGAGTCCAAACTCGCGAGTTTTGGGGTCCAGATATCGAAACTTCACGATGGGAAGCATACGTCGGGATTGAAAACCATTCCAAGGTATATGATGGTATCAACGTTCTTTCAGGAAATAGCACCTTGGGTCCCAATCAAGTCTGGGTCGTGAATTCATCAGTTAGACGTCCGAATTTCAATCTTCTAGACCAATTCAATCTAACCTTCACAGTCATTGTAATGCATCCCGATGAGGATATAGCATATGATTATCCTCGAAACTTCACATTAGAGGTTGCAGGGTTCGTTACAGTCACAGACCAGGCCCTTGAAATCCTAGTGGGTGACTATGAAGCCTGGAAACAGACCCCCGAAAGAGATCTTTACATTACTAGTTGGGAACTGACATTTCAAAACGAGATGGACATAACTCACAACTTAGTTCTCGGCTACCCCTTTCCTCCAGCATTTGAGCATAGCATCATGGTAATGCTAGACCGATCCGCAGTGATTAACCCCATAGATCTTCAGGGTTCTTTCACACGACTGATAGCTATCGAAGCCCAAGTGCAAGAAATTGTAAGTCATCCGGATGCTTATGTCTTAAATTATTTGAAAGAGAATATTGACGCAAGCACTGAAGAATCGCTAGATTTGCTGATAATGTTCCTAATTTCTTCAGTACCAATTTTCTTCATTGCACTTTATTTGGGAATCACCATGAGTGATGTCACGTTTAACCTTAGACGTCGAGAAATCGGTCTATTAGTCACAAAGGGAGCGAGACGCCCGACAATTCTACGAATTTTTCTATTTGAATCACTTCTAATCGGAATCATTGCTGGACTTCTCAGTATTGGAATCTCAATACTCATCTTACCAATAATCCTTGGCCCAATATTGATTTTTCAACCACTTTCTGATTTTTCACTCCCATTGATGGTTCTGATCATTCTTTTTGCAATTCTGATTGCATTTCTGTCAACGTATTCTTCAGCTCAACATTCTGCGAGAATTCCAACAGTTGAGGCATTAAGAGAATATAGTCCATCAACCCATCCAAGTGAGTATAACAAAAAGGTTGTATGGATTGCATTATTATGTGGAACCTATAAAATCGTGATGTGGTTGACAGGCCTAAATCCGCTCACCACTATCATGGAGATAGGTACCCCAGCTCTTCCTATGATAATCTTCCTTTCAACATGGCTAGTATTCGATTTTGCAGTAACACCTGTTGCAATCTTATTATTTATTTATGGACTAAGCAAACTGCTCATTCAAGGCAGTTCAATCATCTCCAAAGTTTCAGAAAGGATTATGCGTCCTATTATGGGGGGCATTGGTGAGTTAGCAACTCGAAGCATTAAACGGAGCCCTAGTCGAACGGCAGCGATTGTTTTCCTTTTAGCCCTTGTAATATCATACGGGTTTCACACGTTAACTATACTAGGCAGTGAACAGGATTACATATACCGTTCACTTCATGCAGAGGTTGGAGCAGATATTACAGCTTCAGTTGTCCCACCTTTGAGTGGTCCTGTATTAATTCCCTCTGTTGAAAATATTTCAGGAGTAGAATCTGCCACGGTGGAATTTTGGACATATGTATCAATCGGATCTGTTTGGGACATAAGCCTCCGAGCAATTAATGCTAGCCAATGGTCAAACACTGCTTACTATGAAGAATACTGGTTTTCTGGCGTCTCATCAAATCTAGCCTTCAATGCATTAAAAGCAAACAATCTAACGATTATTCTCCAAAGAGGAATCGCCCAAACCAGGAATATAAGTATTGGCGAAGAAATTTCTGTTTGGAGAGGAGAACATAGACTTTCGCTTACGGTTGTCGGATTCTTTGGTCCAGCGGATTTCCCAACGATAGAAACGGCTCCACGACATGGCGATTATTCTATTGTAAACATTGAACTGCTTGAATACTTGGAACTCATCGAAGGCTCAACATGTCGGTTGTTGATTGAATGTAATGGTCAAGCTGATAGAGATGATATCATGATGGAAATTGAAACCTATCCTGTGATTTCAACCGTTGATTCATTTCACAACAAATTAGTGGAATATTCCTATAATCCAATACTAAGTGCCCCAGGGAATATTCTGCGAATCCAAGTATTTTTCTCATTCTTGTTGGCCTCTGCAGGAACGGCGATTATTATCACTGCCTCATTAAGGGAGAAAGAACGAGATTTGGCTTTGATGGCAGCGCGGGGGTCATCGAAAAAACAGACTCGGATAGTTCTCCTTGGTGAAACAACCCTGTGGATTCTTTTTTCCTTGATAATCGGAGGATTTGCAGGATTTGTTGTGTCATATGCACAGTTGGCTGATTTGACTGCATTGGACGCATTTATTCCACGGAGTATGACTATCATTTTTTCTCCAACACTATTCTTGCAGATCCTTGGTTTGATTCTGCTTCTAATGGTCTTTGCAATAATACCTATCATTCAGGCTACACGTCGCGCACAAAAAGGAGCAGAGGTGCTCAGGTCGGGATAAGCAATGACATTCATTTCTTGTACTGATGTTGTGAAAGTCTATCGAATTGGTAATGTCGAAATTCAAGCCCTACGAGGTCTCTCACTGGATGTTGACCGGGGTGAGATGATCTCAATAATGGGACCCTCAGGATCTGGTAAAACTACTCTCCTCAACATCCTTGGAGGGCTAGACCGTGCAAATGCTGGTACCATCATGGTTGATGATGTATCCCTTGGGTTCACCCCTGTCTCTGAACTTGTGAACTATCGGCGTAGAGTTGTTGGACATATTTTTCAGAACCTGAATCTCATTCCCACCCTTACAGCTTTGGAAAACGTTGAATTACCCATGATTTTCAATGAAGAAAATCGTGGTGCTCGGACCGAGCGAGCTAAAGAACTGTTAGGGATTGTTGATTTATCAAATCGTTTGCAACACAAGCCTGATGAGTTGAGTGGAGGACAACAACAGCGCGTGGCAATTGCTGCAGCGCTAGCTAATGATCCTCCCATTCTTTTAGCAGATGAACCAACCGGAGAATTAGATTCAGAAACAAGTAGAATCATTATGGATTATCTGCTCCGCATTAACCGTGAATATAACAAAACCATCATTATGGTCACCCACAACCCCATTGTCGCTGCTGCGACTCGTCGAATCCTTCGTATCGAAGATGGAACGATTATCGGAACCTATACTCCGGCTCAAATGGGAGCCAATGCTGGCCAAGTGAATTATGTCGATCAGCTTCGAGAACGAATTTCAAAATTAAACCGCGAATTAGCCACTCTTGACAAGAGGATTCAGAAAGGGCAAATTAACGGCGATGAGTATGTGAAAGAAAGATTACGACTTACAGCGTCGATTAAAGGATTAGAAGATGAGATTCATCGACACGGTGGTTAATCCATATCGAGGATACATTTTTCATATCATAAAGAAACTAGTTCATCGGGTTAGTAACCTATTGTCTTTGAAGTGAGCGATTGTGACTGATTCAGTGGCAGTCTTCTATGATGAACGTTTCATGGAGTACGATTTAGGTGCTCATCATCCCCTTCATCAAGAACGGATACTACTGCACTATGAATTAAGTAAACAATTAGGTCTCCTAGCAAAGCCAGGAATGAGCGAACCTCCAGTGAAACTTGCCACAGAAGATCAATTGAAGTTGGTTCATACAACCGAATATATTGAACGAGTTCGAATGCTAAGCACCCGGGATGACTATTCTGCATTAGACGGAGGAGATACGGTCGCGTTTCCAAATGCATACGATATTACTCGTGTCAAAGTAGGGGCCACATTATCAGCAGTAGATGCAGTGATGAAAGGAGAAGCAGACCATTCGTGGAATCCTGGCGGTGGGCTTCACCATGCCCATGCCGATCGCGCATCAGGATTCTGCATCTTTAATGATTTAGCAATCGCGTGCAAATACTTGCAACACAAGTACAAACTGAAGAGAATTTTGTACTTGGATATTGATGTGCATCACGGTGATGGGGTTCAAGAGATCTTCTATGATGACCCAGGTGTGCTCACCCTTTCTATTCATGAAACGGGACGAATACTGTTTCCAGGCTCAGGATTTACTCAAGAAACAGGTGTAGGAGAAGGAGTAGGTTACTCCGTCAACCTTCCTCTACCTCCCTACACCCAAGATCATCAATATTTGGAGGCCTTTGAGGCGATTGTCCCCCCCATCATTGAAGCCTACAAACCTGAAGTTATTGTCATGCAGACTGGTGTTGACACACATTTTCAAGATCAACTTGGTCATTTGATTCTGACCACACGCAGCTTTAGCGCTCTTGGTGAACGCATCCATCAACTCGCTCACTTGCATGCCGATGGTAAGCTGGTCGCAATCGGTGGTGGAGGATATTCCTTCCTCTCTGTTCCCCGATGTTGGACTATCTTTCTCGCTAAAATCGCGGGATATGAAGTCGACAACGAAATCCCAGAAGATTGGCAAAAATTCTTCACCGAAGTGACAGGTTTGAAAGCCCCCACCCATCTCCATGACACAGAAACACCTAGCCTGTCACAAGTGGATCACAATCAAGTAGGACGATTAGTCACTGAAAGCGTAACTCGAGTTAAAGAGACGGTGTTTCCACTTCTCTCAATTAACAAATAACTCTCATTACATGGATTCTTCCGGTAATGGGCTGCCTAGATTAGCTAACCGTTCACGAATCTCCATTTGAAGTAACCGAATTTGACTGGTCCGAACCAGTCTTTCACGGTATTCACGGTCATGCTCAGAAGCTTCAAGCTCGCCCATACCCAATTTGTCATCAATTTCAGCAAGTTCTTTTCGGATTTGTTCAAATTCACTACTTAGAGAAGCCTGTTCATTGAAGAGTTGATCAACTTCAGTCTGGATTGACTGGTCTCCTTTGACTTCCGATACTTTAGGTTCCCTGCTTATCAGCTTACGAAACCAGTCTTTAATCTTATCAAAAAAACCCATGGTTAGTTCTCCTTCGTAAGAACCCACTCTACTTAGTTAGGCTGGTTGCATACCCCGTGTCCTGCCTTAAGGAGGTTTTATAGACCTTCGAGTGTCGGATAAAAAGCGTTTCGGTAATTTTCCGTATTTCATCCAGTTACGCTTGAACTCGTTACCGCATAATTCGGATCGTACCCCATTCCTGGGGTACTTCCTGACCCATCTCAGCTAGCCGACTCCGAATCTCCATTTGCCGCACACGAATACTGCCCGCACGGGCTAACCGAGTACGATACGCCCGATCCCGATCAGCTGCGCCTATCTCACCCGCTGCATACTGTGAATCCACCACCGTAATCTCCTGACGCAACCGCGTTCTCTCACCTTCCAATTGTACATGTTCTTGCATCAACACATCAGCCTCTGTCACCAGCGCCCCCACCGGTACAGATTCCGAATTCACGTCAGGCGTAGACATAGGGCGATCAAAGGCGGGAGGAGAGGGTGCGGTCGTAGGAGAGGGAGAGGAGGGTTTAGTTTTGCGTGTAAACCAGCTCTTTATTCGGTCAAAGATTCCCAACATCACACACATCCATACTTTGTTTGAATTTACCTTACCAGTGTATAGGTGAAGAAAATCGAGTCTAAGTATGACCTTTTGTGAGGTGGTCAACCCCCTCTAGTTAGATCGGAAAGCAATCTGGTTGGTACTGAATGCAATTGCATCGGTTCCTCGATTTCCCTGTGTACTTGACCCCTTCGTAGCCTACTTAAAAAGTGTTTGTGGAAGGCTTAGAGATAATCCTTTTGGAGTGCGGAAATCACAGAATCCAGAAACTTATTCACATCCTGTATTTCCTTCGTCTTTGCTTCCAGTTGCTGGATAATATCAATAGCGGCACGTTTGCGATTTAAGGGATCAGGGATTGCCCGGAGTCGTTGGGCGCGTGTAATAATTTGGGCAAGTTCAGGATAATTCCGTTTAATCACTTCTTGAATTGTCCGTGGTCGTCGACCTCCTGGCACAATTCGAACCACCCGCACGCCCGTGGGAGTAATGTGCACTGATAATCGGATGGTTTTGGTTAGTCGATAATATTTCCGTGGGGGCCCACGAATGCTTTCATCCTCATAGGTTTCAAGAAATCCTTTTTCGATGAGCTCATCGAGGTGTCGAAGGAGGGCCTGTTGATGAGCTGATAATTCTCGACTAAGTTGACCAAGGAACATGGGTTCACGTGCTAACCGGCGAAGAATTTCAAAGCGTGTGGGATTGCCTAAAAGCCAAAAAAGGCGGATGTTATCGTCAAGTTGGTTATCATGTGACAGGGTAGTGCACTTCCATTTGTTTTTTCACTCACTATATGTTAGTGACATATTGAGTATATTTAGTGTTACGGTCTTTTTGGAAAACTTTAAAAAGGAGTATTACACACATCAAGTTAGTCACATAATGTGAGTATATAGGAGGCAAAACACGAATGATCAACTCTGACGAATTTAACGAAATTATCAAACTCTTCCGCCGCATGATAGAAACTGGTCAAATCCCTGATGCTACACTCCGACCCCACATTGAAGAGCGTAACAACATTCGCACCAAGCGTATTGGACCCATTGTATATGGTCGAACTACAACAGTTGGTCCAGATGGTCGCGTTCGAACTCAAGAGTGGAGTAACCTTCCTCCTGAAGCTCGGAAGAAATTGGAAAAGCAGATGGAAGACTCACCTTTCACGTTTATGATTCCACCCCCACCCCAGGATCGTCGTCCTTCTCCCATTCCCGATCCGTTATCCCCAGATCGTCCATTTCCAGGTCCACAGCCTGAAGTTCAACTCAAAGAGAGAGACTACCTGATTGACATTATCGACACCGATGATGGCTATACTGCTATCTTTGATACTCCTGCCACTCATACCGATGATGTCAAAATTCATGTGGATGGACATTTTCTAAAACTATGGGTTCAAGGGAACCTCTTTCGTGAACTGGAACTTCCAACTCCTGTTGAACTTACTTCATCCCACTTCCGCAATGGAATTTTGGAACTTCAACTACAATCCAAGAAGCCAGAGGAAGAGCCCAAACAAGCCTCCGGGGAATAGACCAAACCGACAGCGTAAGGTCGAATGGACGGGTTGCCAGAGCCCGTCCCTTCCCCACTATTTCTACGGAATACAATGAAAATTCTGAATCAAAATAATTTTTGAAGCGCTAGACTTTTAACAGGCTGAATTGTTGTAGTGGATTTTTTGCGTTAAAATCCATAAGAGAAAGATGATGTTCAACCCAATCATGGCTATTTCTATTAAGTTAAGGAAAGGAGGTGGTCCGGGAAGCGGTGGTCCGGTCCAGCCTGTGGTGTAAGGTGTTAGTATCCAGATGATTCCCACGAGGATACGACTGATGCAGATGGTTATCCATGCGTACCATTCCTTAGATGATTGTCGGTTGAGTGTCCAGCCAGCAAGTAGGAGGGCAATTATTTCAACTGGTACCCCAACCCATACAGGGAGTTTTGACCAACTGGGGATTCCAGCTAGTATCCTAGCAATATTTGCTAAATTCTCAGTATAAGTATACACTAGGATTAATGTTCCATAGGCTAGGTGGATGACTACCCATAGGATAACGCGAGTTGACCGGGGCACTCCATCAACCTCTTTGAGGTAACCCCGCTAAGATAAAGGTGCTCATTATTTTAATGCTAATGTAGAGGCATTAAGGCTTGGAAATACTATTTTTTCGCTAAGATTTATCTAATTCAGATTTTTCTTTGTATCCTCTGGATTTACTCCATCGGTTACGTGGGCATTCCATCAGCCTTTTAGGGAGAGCCTTCTTTTGCCATTTGAGGTTATTGAGACTGGCGCATGAGGAGTTCCACACAGAACTAACTGCCTTACACCAAGATTATGGTGTGCCGCGGCGTGTGGAATTCGCCGTGGAAATGCTCCCCGAAGAATTTGTTTTAGTTGAAGATTCCGCCAAACGTGGACGCTACCACGATGTCACCATTTTCATTCAGCACCAGGGAAAAATCGTAGTGATTGAAAAACACGCTTATTCAAAAACCGGCATTGTCCGAGCACCCTCCGGTGGTGCTAACCCGTCAGAAAGCCTCATCCTCGCTGCAAAACGGGAAGCTCGAGAAGAAACCGGATTTGATGTGGAAATCGATCGATTCGTTTTAGAATCCCACGTGTTACTCTCTTGTGGAGACCGCCCCCCAATTCCCTGGGTCTCTTATGTGTTCCTCGCCCGGGTGGTTGGAGGACAATTAGGTGCTAAGGATGTCCGAGAGATTTCAGATGTCCAGCTCCGAAGTCGCGAAGAATTGTTGACAGAGATACGCCCACTTATGCTAGCTTCAGGATTGGGCGGATTTAAGTATCGGGCGAAAATGACGGATGCTTTCTTCGAAGAACTCGATGCTCAAGGCATCACAATATGATTTCGTGAGTGCCAATTACAGTGGGCTTCCACAATGTATACAAAATTGGGCTCCGGATGCAGTAACACGACCACACTGAGTACAGATTTTTCCAGCTTCGGCATCAGGTTGCCTTGATTCGGGTTGTGGCTCAGAAGTGTCAGTTTCCTGATCTGATGAGTCTTCCTCTTCTTCGGGTTCCGGTTCAGCAGCTGTTACATTTGAATCCGCTACGGTTGTTTCTTTTACTTCGAACCTGGTTAGGGGACCATTCCGCATGGTCGACTCTTTTTTGAGGATATGCTGGGTGGCAATTAGAGCATAATTGAGCCGTTCAGCCTTTTCGGCGAGTTTCGCCGTTTGTTTCTCACCTTCATCAACGTCATCCCCAATGACCATTCGGGCCTTTATGGTTTCTAGTTCTTCTTTTACTTTGGCGTGGTCAAGCTTAATTTGCACTTGATATCCTTGAAGCTGGTCAGTTCCCTTCTGAATCTCTTTATCCATTTTTTCAAGCTTCTCTTCATATTCCTTCAATAGCCGTTCATAAACTCGTTCACTGACTTCCCTTTTTTCATGTAAGGCTTCAAGTCGGTCGAGTTCAGCCCGTTCATTGATGTAAGAGTCAATGAGGTCTTCTAAGGCAAAATCACTATCCGCCGCAGCTTTACTTAGCTCGTCAAGAAGTTTATCTGATTCTATCCCATTTTTCGCATACTCTTCTTCCAAGACTAGTTGACGACCCCGAGCCATCAAGCTTGCTAAAGCCTCTGAAGAAACAGGAATTGGATCAACCGTTTTAATATCAGGAATTTTAGTAGTGACAGGCGGAGATTCTTCTGGCATTGCAGAAGGCTCACCAGCTGCTGTTTCACCGACAGTGAGAGTACCACCACAGTATGTACAAAATTTGGCTCCGCTTTTTGCTTCTATTCCACAAGATGAGCAAACGACTGGCCCAACTGCTTCAGAGATTTCTTCCACAGGTGTTGGGCGAGCAGGTGATGCATCAGGAAGTGTTTGTCCACAATTAATACAGTAATTTGAAGCCGGAGGATTGTTGGCGTATCCACAGTTAGGACACGCTCCTGGAGCAATACCCTCTACTGGGCTGGGAGCCACTTCTTCTATGCTTGTTCCACAACCTGTACAGAATTTTTCAGAACCCCTCAGGTCTTTTCCACAATTACTACACTTCCTTTGAGTTTGACCAGAAGGAGTAACTTGCTTTGC
>Ga0209636_10000599_pt1 | contig 35630 bp, 30 predicted proteins | sample DeeMarSWOR152_54_FD_187464 | JGI IMG/M metagenome (GOLD analysis project Ga0209636, IMG submission 187464) | Marine sediment microbial communities from White Oak River estuary, North Carolina - WOR-1-52-54 (SPAdes) (version 2) | ecosystem: Environmental > Aquatic > Marine > Intertidal zone >... | reverse complement strand
AACGGCATTTCTGCGGGCTGGCACTCCCACGATTTTGGCCTCCCTCTGGGCAGTAGACGACCAAGCAACAGGGGCCCTGATGAAGACCTTCTATCACAACGTGACGAGGGGGGGGAAAGCCGAGGCACTCAGGAGGGCTCAAGTAGCCCTCCTGAGTGACCCACGATATGTCTATCCCTACTATTGGGCGCCCTTCATCGTGGTGGGTGATTGGCGGTAGAGAGGAGGAAGAGGGATGAGAAGGATTGCAGCGATCGCTCTCGCGTGTGTTCTTTCTATCATGCTGGGACGTCTTTCCCCAGCCTTTGGAAGCGATGCCGTTGCCCTGATCAGCTCCCTTAAAGGGAAAGTAGAGGTTCAACGAGCCCATCAAAAGGGGTTGCAACCTGCCCACCTAGGGGAACAGCTATTCCAGGACGATGTCGTTTCCACCTATGATAATTCACGAGCATCCCTGTTTTTCTCCGATGGCTCAGTCCTCACCGTTTATCCCAAAAGCCGTGTGACGCTGTCGCTTCGGGAAAAAGATAAAAAAGAGGGAAGCTCGCTGGTTGCCTCCCTTTCCAAAGGGGTAATGGAGGGGATTGGGGGAATCTTCTCGGTAGAGAAGAAGAGGGAGACCTTAACCGCCATTCCAGGCATCAGAAAGAAGATCGAGGAAGAGGAAATGGGAGTTAGGGTAATGCATCCCCGGAATAGCGTGATCTTGACTGCAAGACCCCATTTCCGCTGGAGAACGAACGGGAAAACGGGCTCATTCATGGTTTCCCTGACCCTCAAGGGAATGAGGGGGCGTTTATGGACCCTCAATACCAAGGAGATGGCAATCCCTTATCCGAAGGACCAAAGACCACTTGAGCGAGGCCAAACCTATTTCGTGAGGGTGGAAAGCATGGACGATTCCAGCGTCTCCGATGAGGTGTATTTTAGGATCCTGGATGATCGGGGTGCTGAGGAAGTGATTCGCATTACAAAACAGATGGAAGAGCTGCAAAAATCAAATTCCGATGATGGCACGCCCGAATTCATTTTGGCTACCTTCTACAGGAACAAAGGGCTCTATCACATGGCATTGGAGCGGCTTGACACATTGGAGAAGAAAAACCCCGTGGAGCGTTTTATTTTGGAGGAGAAGAGGGAGATCTTCGCGAAGATAGGCTTTTGGAAGAAATGGGAGGAGGTCAATCAGAAGCTAAACGCCCGGTAGGTAATAGCTCCTGTACCTATGACAAAAACATTTTGGATTTAGATTTCGCCATGGCGGACCTTAAGATCTACTCGAAAAGACGGATTTTTGTCATGGGCCTGATCATCGGGGTCGGCGTTACGCTGAGCGTGCTGTTCTTCTTTGGCATGGGGGGCTTCGACTCTCCCGAAAACCGATCCATCGATTGGAGGTTCTTGATCCGGGGGGAAATCGAGGCCGACCATCGAATCGTCATCGTCTCCATCGATGAGGCTTCATTTTCGGAATTGAAGCAGAAATGGCCGTGGCCCAGGACCTTTTTTGCCCAATTGATTGACCGATTGTCCCGGGAAGGGGCGAAGATCATCGGCATCGACATCATCATGAGCGAGCCTTACCCGGAGGATCAAGACCAGGAGCTTGCCCGCGAGGCAAAAAAATTCGGCAACGTCGTCTTCCCCAGTAAGTTCGAGGATACGACCAAGAGGATACTATGGAAGGGAAAAGAGGTTGAACTAAAAGAGGAGGTGCTGAAAGAACCCATTGAGGCCATCTCCGAGTCGGGCTTTGTGGGATACCTCAACCTTCCCCACGATGGCGACGGTTTCGTCCGTCGGTTTGCCCCGGTACGGCTTTATCAGGACGAACTCTACGCCTCCTTCGATCTGAAAATCGCAGCCCATGTATTGGGAGTTCCTCTGTCTTATCTGAAATATTTCCCCAATAGCGTGCTTCACGTTGGGGATCGATCGATTCCCCTGAACCAGTATGATTCAGCCTACATCAACTTCGCGGGTCGCTCCGGTGCATTTCGAAGAATATCCTTCCACCAGGTCTTAGCGGAACAATTTCCAGTTGATTTTTTCAAGGGGAAGGTCGTTCTCGTTGGGCCCACGTTTTTGGACTCAAAGGATTTCTTTCCCACCCCTTTTCTGGAGGAAAAGAAGGGAGAGAAATACTTCCTTTCTGGCGTGGAGATTCACGCCAATATCATCAGTACCGTCCTGCAAGGGAAATTTATCAAACCTTCATCACCGGTGCTGGATCGGCTCATCATCTTTTTGGGTGCAGTGCTGGTAGTGCTTGTTTCGTTAAGACTCTCACCGCTGAAAGGGGCTTTCTTCGTTTCGCTCATTGTGCTCGTCTATCTGGCCACCTCAATATGGCTCTTTGCTGATGGCATCCTTCTGACGACCGTGGCCCCTGTTACGGCCTTTGGCGGTGCCTTTATTTCGCAGGTTGCTCTCAGGTATTTCACGGAAGAGAGGGAAAAGAGGCGAATTCGAGGCATTTTCCAGAAGTACGTCTCTCCGGATGTTGTGGACAAGTTGATTCAAGATCCCGTTAAATTAAGGTTAGGAGGAGAAAAGCGGCACCTAACCGTCCTCTTCTCGGATATCAGGGGGTTCACCTCGATCTCCGAAAAGCTGGCTCCCGACGAGATAGTAAACCTATTGAACCAGTATCTCAGCGCCATGACCGCCGTTGTGCTGGGAAATGGCGGCATGCTGGATAAGTACGTCGGAGATGCCATTATGGCCGTCTTCGGGGCTCCCTTGGAACTGGAAAATCATGCCTTGGCGGCCTGCAAAACTGCCCTTGAGATGATGGAAGAGCTGAGGTCTTTGCAAGGGATGTGGGAAGATGAAATGAAGCCCCTTCTGGACATCGGGATAGGGATAAACACAGGGGAGATGGTCATTGGGAACGTGGGCGCCCCCCAACGGATGGACTATACGGTCATAGGGGACAACGTCAATCTGGCTTCCCGGTTGGAAGGGGTCAACAAGGAATTCGGAACCCACATCATCATCAGCAACTCAACATATGAGATGGTGAAGGGAGACGTTAGGGTCAGGGGATTGGGGGAGGTCAAGGTTAAGGGAAAGGAAACCAGCGTGCCCATATATGAGCTCACAGAGATGAAATAGTGGAGGGTATCAGCCCGCCCCTCTTTTCGATCCGGTTATGCCGTCTTAAACCCCGATAAGCTTCCAGAGCATTCTGTACCACATGGGGGACTTGTGCGGGATCGCCTCCCCGCTCTTCTCGTCCCTCATGTCGATGCCCATCTCCTCGAAGATGCGAATCATCCGCTCACTGGATTCCCGTAAACGGGACGACATCGTCTTGCAAAAGGCCGTCAGCATCTTTAACGCAATGGAATGATTTTCGCCGAAAAGACGGTCCAAATCCGACTTTCCGATGGAGACCAGCCGTGAATTCTCATCCGCTATGGCGCTGGCCGATCTCGGCATCTCTTCCACCAGGGCCATTTCACCAAATCCTTCCCCCGGGCTGAGCACCCTCAGGGTCTCGGGACCAGCCTTTGGAATCTTCTTCTCGATGCGAACCCCTCCTGACACGATGATGTAAAACTTATCGCCTGACTCGCCTTCGGAAAAGATACGCTCTCCCTTGGGAAATTCCTCAAGCGAACAGACCCTGGAAACTTGTTCCAAATCCCCATCAGTCAACCCCTCGAAGAATCGGTTATTTCTCAAATAGTCGATAACCATCGGTCACCTCCCAATGAAGCCCTTCATATATCTTAGGAATGATAGAGGAGGACGATGATTTGTCAAGCGGATGAATGGAGGTTTCTGAAAAACTGGCTCTTCGCTGCCCAGAGACTTCGGTCTTGCGGTGCTGCACTCGGAAGGGGAAAAGACGTGTGAGGTTAGAGGGGGAAGGCAAGAAGATCAAATGTCAAAGTTCAAAATCCCTGTGAAGGCGGAAAAACGAGCTCTGAGCGCGAATTAAACCCCATGGAACAATGGAACGATGGAATCTTGGAATATTGGGTATCAAAACGAAAAAGCATTATTCTTGCCCAAGAAGCACTGCGTTTGAGGATCGCTTCGCTGAGGCACAAGGCAAAGGATTCTCGGCCTTAAGCCTCAAGTCCGCCGTGCGCGGACGGTCCTCTAACCTCTATCACGGTACTATGTACCCGTGAACCCCATCATTCCAGTACTCCATTATTCCAATATTCCAGCTGGGGTGAAGCGAGCTTTGGAATCGTCGAAAAAATATGTTTGAGCGGCGAGGAGCGAGTTTTTTCGAGACCTCAAGCGATCTCTGAGGAAATCGCGGCCGTCTCGACTTACTTCCCCGCCTTTACTTTCTCCGCGATTTCCCGAAACTCATCCTCGGTGAGCACCCGTTTTAAGTCGTGGGACCTCAGCTTGACCTGGGCAAGAACGGCCAGGGTTTCCTCTTCGTCGAGCGCAATGCCCAGCCTATGGGCCCAGATGCCCACGGAATCAATCCCGCTCTTCTTGCCCATTACGATCTGTGGCCCTCCATGGCCCACAAATTCTGGGCGCACAGGAAACAGTGTTGTGGGGTGCTCTTCATAGATATTCTTGTACCAGCCGGCGGGGATCCCTGATTCGATGGTGTAGGCTCCATCGCCTATGAAAGGTCGACTCTCCGGGATCTCGGTGCCGGAAAGCTCCCTCACGAGCTTAGAGAGCTCGTTGAGCTTACTGTAATCTATGCCTACGTCGATCCCATACATGGTCAATAAGGCCAGCACCGTTTCCTCCATAGGGGTATTCCCAGCCCGCTCACCAATCCCGGTCACCGTGGAATGGATTACCTCGGCACCGGCCAGCACCGCCATTATGGTATTGGCCACTCCCAGGCCGAAGTCGGAGTGGAAGTGAATCTCCAGCGGCTTGGCTACCCGTTCCCTGACCCTCTTGGTAAAGTAGCGGGCTCCATGGGGCGAGAGCACGCCGAAAGTGTCCACCAGGGTGAAAGCATCCATGTGACCCTCGGTGGCCACCCGATCCACCAGATCCAGTAACCAGTCCATGTCGGCCCGGGTGGCATCAATGGTGAAGAAGACCGTATAGAGCCCCTGTTCCTTGGCAAAGGAGGTGGCCTTGATGGGGAGGTCTATGGCCTTCTCCAAGGGCCACTTATAGGCATGCTCTATCAGGTGGGCACTGGCGGGAATCTCGATAACGATGCCATATACGCCGCAGTCAACTGCCCGTTTCACGTCGTCCACCATACACCGGGAGAAACAGAAGATCTGTGGCCCCAAGTTGCGCTTCACGATTTCCTTGATAGCTGCCTCGTCAGGGGGCGATACCGCAGGCATTCCCGCCTCGATTCGGTGTACACCCGCCTCGGCCAGCTTCTCGGCAATCCGTACCTTGTCATCCTTTGTAAATATGATCCCCGCTTGTTGCTCGCCGTCGCGCAGGGTAATGTCGTGGATCTTCACTTGTTCAGGTGGCTGGAAATCCTCCTTCACCTCCTCAACGAAATTCCACGGGCTCACAAACCAGTTATCCGTTCTCCATGGCTGAGCTAAGTCTGACTTCCGTGAGTCATTCATCCCCGCCCTCCTCTTCGATTCATTCTCCGCCCGCTTTCCTTAATTCCTCCGTTAACAAAGGCACTATCTTGAATAGATCGCCTACAATACCATAATCTGCCCTTTTAAAAATCGGCGCATCCGGATCCTTGTTTATTGCCACGATATATTTGGAAGAGGACATACCTGCAAGGTGTTGAATGGCCCCTGATATGCCGCACGCTACGTAAAGGTCCGGAGTCACCGTCTTGCCCGTCTGCCCCACCTGATCTGAGTGTGGTCGCCAGCCAGCATCAACCGCAGACCGCGATGCACCCACGGTGGCTTCAGGGCCCAAAGCCGCCGCGAGGTCTTCCAGGATTGAAAAGTTTTCCGGCCCTTTCATGCCGCGACCACCTGAAACAATAATTTTGGCCTCGGTTAGATCAACCCTTGCACCCGCTTCTTTTTTGATCTCGAGGAGCTTTGTTCTCACCTGGGAAAGTTCAATGCGAACCTCCAATTTGACAACCTCACCCGTTTTCGGATTTTCCTGGACTGGAATGACGTTTGGACGCACCGATGCGATCTGCGGTTTTGCATTTTCAAGGACGACATTGACAAATAGCTTTCCGGCAAATATCGGCCTTTTGATGGCAAGGAGACCCGCATCATTAATGTCCAATTCAGTGCAATCCGTCGCCAGACTTGTACCCAATCTCGCCGCTACTCGAGGTGCCAGATCTTTGCCCAGCGTTGTGGCACCGAATAGGAGAATCGAGGGTTCATTCGCGATAACGGCATCACAAATAACAGACGTATACGATTCCGTTAAGAAATCCTTAAGATCTGCACTATCTGCCAAATAAACCCTGTCTGCTCCGTATTTTGCTAGATCGGGAGCGAGCATCTCAACATCGCTGCCCAGGAGGAGAGCGCCAAGCTCCTCGCCAGCCTTATCCGCAAGCTTTCTTCCCATGCTGAGAATTTCGAAACCAACCTTCTTGAGTTCTGCGCCTCTCTGTTCAGGAAATACCCATATCCCTGCCATTCCCAATCCCCCTTTTGATGGCTTCGTAAAAAGTTCAACTTCTGCGTTGCGCTGGATCCTTCGTCACTGCAGCGTACTGTAAGTATCCAGGTCGATTTTTCCCTTTCACTAAATTATCTTTGCCTCATTTCTAAGGGCGTCAACAAGTTCTCCAACAACACCCGCGTCCTCTCCCTCCAGAATTCTCCCTGGGGGCCGCTCCTCGGGTCTTTCGAGGCTAATAACCTTCGTCTTCGCCTCAGCAATGTTCATTTCTCTTATATCTATCGGTTTACTCATTGCCCTCTTAATTCCCAGTAATGAAGTAAGCCTCGGTTCATTTAATCCCTTCTGAGCAGTAATAACTGCAGGGAGCTGAATTTCAATAATTTCCAAGCCCCCCTCAATTTCCCTGTGAGCGACAGCACTTTTCTTACCGTCTGCTACTTCAAGTTTCGTGACCACGGTGGCCTGGGGAATGTCCAGCAATTCCGCCAACATGGCACCTACCTGGGCAGAATCGTCATCTACTGCCTGCTTGCCGCAGAATATTACGTCATACTCCATTCCCTTGATCGCCTCTGCCAGGCATTGAGCAATCACAAAAGGGTCTCTTTTTTGCGGTTCATCGTCCCTTATGAGAACACCCTCATCGGCGCCCATTGCAAAGAGATACCTCATCGTTTCCTCAGCCCTCTGTGGCCCCACGGTGATGACCGTTACCTTGCCTTCTCCGAACTTCTCTCGAAGCCCGAGGGCCTCTTCAAGGGCATACTCGTCGTACGGGTTGGCGATATATTGCAATCCCTCTTCTGCGATACCCGTACCCTCGCTTTTTATTCTTATGGTCGATTCTGTATCGGGAACTTGCTTTGTACACACGATGGAGTTCACTTTTTCATCCCTCCCCTTCATTCATCGAATTCGTGACCAACTGTACCTTTTTCATTGGATCTCAGAGGGAGATGGAAATGGCCTCAGCCATATCCAAGACTTTGATGGCATCGTCTGCCTCTGAGGGTTTACCAGCACTATTTATGGTGCAAAACGGAAACGCCGTCAAGAGTTTCTTTGAAGTCCCTCGGCTCTTGATTTCCCTGAGTCTTGAGCTAACTGCTCTGCGCTCACGCTCATTTCAACGTTACATCCAGTTTGCAAGGATTTTCTTAACCCCGACTCAGGCCTTTTGGGGCCGTACTGGCGGGATCCGCGCTTTTTTCGGCTATCCCTTTTTCGATGAACTTGTGAAAAGAATTGATGTGCGCCCTGACAATTTCCCTGGCCTCGACATAATTACCCCTTTTAATTAAGTCCAAAACCTGCCCGTGAACCTCTTGGGACTTATCCGCTAAGCCGGGGATATAGATGTACATGTCTTGGTATCGGGCTAGATTGGAGAAAATGGAATAATAAAAGCGATTCAGTCGAGCATTACCAGCCGATTCAATCAGCCTGATGTGAAAATTGGCGATCGCTTTGAGATAGTTGAACTTCTCATACGGATCAGAACTTGTCGGCGCGGGCAAATCGGCGGTCACCTCCCACGCCGAAGCCACGTGAGGCAAGTCCCTGATATTCTTTGCTCGAAGAAGATCAATGGCGAAGCATTCAATCATCTCCCGAGCCTCAAAAATCCCTCGGTAGTCCTCCATAGATATCTCGGTGACGTAGCACCCTTTTCTTGGGATACTAAGGATCAGATGCTCGTTTTCCAGTATTCGGAATGCTTCGCGCAGGGGAGGTCTGCTGATATCAAGACGGGAGGATAACTCCATTTCATTGAGCTTTTGGCCGGGCTTCAATTCAGCGGTGATAATGTGAACCCTCAGGTATTGAACTGCGCTTTCGGTAACCCCTATGATTTCCACCTCGTTACCCCAATTTTCGGGTTAGTGTTTATTGTCGTCAATAAACAACCTTGAGGGAGATGTCAAGGAAAAAATCGGCTGCCTTCATTTTTCGGGATGGGAGATACCGCAGACCTGCCTGCTCACCCAGCTTCTCAGTAAAGTGCATTATCTACACGCCAAAGTAATCAAGGCATTTTCATAGAATATTCACGGTGCACAGAACGGGACGCTACGCAGAGTTGCGTTGCTTATCGGCCCACCGAAGGTTCTCCCTGATAAGGTCCGGTATGGGAAGTTCATACGGGCAACGAGCCATACACTCCTCGCACTCGGAACAATGTCTGGCCTTCTCAATGGCGTCTACTTGCCACCCTTCTCGCAGAATATTCTCTCCCATTCTTTTTACCATGGAACGCAAACCCAGGATAGCCTGGATAGGAATGTCCTCCCTACAGGGTTGACAGTAGTCACAGCGCCTGCAGAAAATCTTGTCATGGGTTCTTCTGATGTGCTCGATACGCTCCTTCTCCTCCCCGCTCAGCTCCCAACTATTCTGAAAGACCTCCCAGTTTTTATCGAAAAGCTTCCTATGCTCCACGCCCACGAGGACGAGAATGCCTGCTTGGGAGAGTGCGTATTTGAGGGCAAGCCCTGCGTCCTCGATGAACCCCCCGGAAAGGGGCTTCATGGCGATGCAGCCGATGTTTTTCTCGATCGCCTTGGGGATAATCTTTTCCTGTGCCAGAGGCTCAAGGAAGCTAAAGCAGACCATTATCGTCTCGAAAAATCCGTCATCGAGAACACGATCCAGCAAGTCCAGGCTGTGGCTCGTTATCCCAATATGGCCAATCAAGCCCTCCTCTCTTGCCCGCGTCAAACCCTCGAGGGCCCCACCCGGGGATATCACTTCTTCGTATTCACCTTCATCCCTTACAAAATGACATTGGTAGAGGTCGATATAGTGCCTCTGAAGCTCCCTCATGCTGATCTCAAGGTCTGTCCTGAGCCCATCCGATGTCCTGCTCCTGGATTTCGATGCCAGAACTACCTCCTTATCCGTCTGCTTCAAGGCCATGCCAATCCGTTTCTCACTCGTGGTGTACACCCTGGAGGTGTCAATAAAATCGACCCCACCCTCCACCGCGTGCAAAACCATCTCAACAGCCTGTTTTTCTTCCACCGTCTGAATGGGAATGCCGCCGAAACCAAGCCTATTGACTTCAAGCCCTGTCTTTCCGATAACAATCCGCTTCATACTTCTCCTCCTACATTCGCCCGGATAACCGCGAAGCCCTCTTTCTCTATGGCCGTCACAACTCTCTCCTGCAGGTCCTTGCCTGGCGTCAGGGCGACCATATATCCACCCATTCCCCCACCTGTCAGTTTCGCTCCCAACGCTCCCTTCTCGAGGGCCAGATCGCATAAATATATCAATTTTTCATGGGAAAGTCCCATGTCGATCAGAATCTCGTGATTTTCCGACAAGATCCCCCCCACTTTCTTCAGGTCGTTGGCCTCAAGCCCCTTCTTCACCTCTAAAGCCTGCTCTGCTATAGTTTTAAGGCGCTTCGAAAAGAGCGCCGGATCCCTTTCCTTTTCCCTCTCAACGAGACCATTCAAGGCCGCGGTATCGGCCGTCACACCGCTGTTGGCCAACACCACTTCAATTGGCCTTGCGATCTGCACCCTTTCGATAATTTTTTGATCGTCCTTCAATTGGTAGAGCATGAGTCCCCCGTAGCAGGAGGCAGTATTATCAACCCCGCTCGGAGTCCCATGATAGGCAAACTCCCCCTCCCAGGCCACCTGGTTAATCTCGTCAATGGAGAGGCCCAGCCCGAATTCCTCGTTTAGGGCTCTCGCAAGCGACACACAACTGGCGGCACTGGCGCCCACTCCGCTCCCGGCCAGAAGGGTTCCGCCAAAGGTAATCTTAACGGGGTTCTTCCTGACATCGATCTTCATTACTTCGAGAATCCTGTTGATCGACTGAATCTGTTTTGCCTTCTTCTGTTCTTTATATCCGGGAACCTCGACCCGATTATCCTCAAGTATCCACCCTTCCCCGTCGATCCTCTCGACCGTTGCAACGGTTTCATAGGGTATAGACGAGACAATGGCCGGGACTCCCCGTAGAACGAACTGATCGCCTATCAGAATGGTCTTGCCAAATCCCGTTCCGCTCCCCATGATATGCCCCTTTCCCCTCTTTCAGTCCAGATGGTGGATATATCTATCCGCCGAGAATGCGCTCCATCTCCTCGATCAGCTTCTCTTCCTTACCGATTGCCACCGTGGTGGCAGCAGTCAGGCTGTGGCAGGCGTCGGAGAATCCCCCGAGCCGGTTCGTTGCTTCGGGAAGCAAAATATCGAGCCTCAGTGCCCTCCCCTTTTTGATCTCCTCTTCAAGGGAGGGGGGAACCCGCATGGAGACTTTTGCCTCATTGAAGGAAAAGTGGCCAAACCCTGGGATTTCATCGGGAAGAATCTGAAATCCGGCGATGTACCTCTTCGGATCGATGAAGTCCATATCCCTGATGACATGACAGAAGGCCCCGATCTCCTTCACCCCCATGGGGGAAAATCGATTTCCAACGTGAAACCATTGGATGTGTGGGGACTTTTCCAGAGCTCCCCCCTTGAGCCTTGTGATCTCTGCTTCATAGGCCTTGTTCTTGATGATTTCCAACTGCCCAACCATCCGATCCGACTCCGGCGAGACCCCCCCGAGGCAGACCCGAACTCCCATTTCCGGCCCGCCTCGGTAATAACCCACTCCTCCCAATATGCCCAGATAATCCCCCAGCTCATCGCAGGGTATTTCGCCCCTGGACGACTTTAGGAAGTACCGCTCGCCACTTTGATTTTCCCTAATCTCTATCATACCCTGTTGAAGCGCTTCCATCGCGGCCTCACGGTTTTGGTTCACCAATCGGCCGTCCACAAAGAAAGCATCTCCCACCGCTCCCAGTGCTGCAATATGGGCCATGTCTCGATTTGTTGGATCCAGAGTTTGAGCAAAAAGGTAGCACGTCGTGGAGGCGGAGATATCCCTATCCCCTTTCAGCCCGTAGAGGTCGGGGTCGAGATTGTGGACTTTCGGATCGGTGGAGGCCTGGGCGACGTGGTGGTCGAGGATCAGCGTCAGGTTCCTTCCCCCATTTAGGTCGGAAATCATTGGAGCAATCCTGCCGGCAAAATCGGCAAAGATGAGAATGCATCCTTCTTGTTGGTAGACCTTCTTCAGCACCGCTGGATAAGGCTTCTCCAGGCAGAAGCGATGGAGCTCAAATCCCTGCCTTTCAAAAGCCCTGATAAGTATTGCACCCGATGTGAGGCCATCGGCATCATTGTGATGGAAGATCTGAACGGCTTTTTCCGGCCATTGCCTTACTTCTTGGATAGCTCTTTCCATGGCCTCGATGAGCCCGCTACACATTCCCACCTCCCTGCTTCACCTCACCCAGAACTTCCTTGAGCACATCCGGGCGATCCGTTATTATTCCATCGACTCCCAAGTCGATCAGATATCTCATGCTGGCGCGCTGGTTTACGGTCCATACGATAACCTTCAACCCGAGGTCGTGGGCCTCTTTCAGTTGCTTCTGGTCAATATCCTTATAATGGGGGAGCCAGTAATGGCCATGGGCTGTGTGAATAATTCGGGGCACGGAGCTGCCGAAATCGTCGACGTCAAGGCCAGCCGTCCACGGGGATGTATCTGGCCTTCCAACTTGGATGGTATCTTTCCTCCCGGATTGCCTCGATAGATACGCCGTAGTGACTTCCGGGGCGACCTTACGGGCGTGAACCAGTGAACGCCAGTCAAAGGACAGGAGCACGGCCCGATCTGCCACACCGGCCTTTCGAATGACGGCGATTACGGCATCGGCCACGGTTTCGGGAGAGGACGTTAACTCGGGCTCGAGGGGAGACGTCTTAATCTCAATCCAAAACCGTACCGTGGTGTTCCCCATCTTCTTGGCGAGCGCGAAAATCTCCCCCAAGGTTGGTATTCGCTGCCCATCAGCGGGCTTTTGGTTCGGATAACGCCAGGCATATCCCGTGCCGGGCTTCATCCGTCCCACATCATAGGATCTCAACTCTTTCAAGCTCAGGTTTCGAATTGCTGGACCGGGTTCCTTGAGCCACTGCCCGTCCGCCGTGCGCGTGATCTCCGGTTTGAGTTTGGAGTCGTGGTAAACCACGACCTCACCATCAGCGGTGAGGTGGACATCCATTTCCACGGCATCAACATCGAGAGAGAACGCCCCAGCGAACGCAGCCAGCGTGTTCTCCGGCGCAAGGCCGGCACCGCCACGATGCCCGATGACGTAACATTTTTCCGATAGCCGCGGCGCCGAAGCCTGCGCAGCAACGTCTCCTGCTGTCTTTGGGGTCCCCCGTATGAAGATGGCCACGAAAACGGAGACGATCAGCGTGAGCTTTTTCATTGATGTCACCCCCATGAAAGGCTTCCACTCATCGGCATTTCCAGAATAGACCAATCATGCCCCGATCCTTTGGCAATCTCCTCGTCTGAGAAAAAAGCCTCTTCACTCCATCAAATATTACACCCCAAGAAGGTAAACATGCGAGACAAGATGATTACTTCGTGGGCATCATGAAGAGCGGCCAGCTTAAGGGAAGTTGACCCACAGTCTTTAACCTAATCTCCACCGAGGCGAATACCGTCCTGAGGGTCAAACAGATGCAAACGCTCTGGCTCGCATGTAAGGGGCAGGACATCGGCAGACGCGACTTTCATTACGCCTGGCACACGAACCGTAACAGATATCTTGTCCGCTCCAAGGTATCCGTAAACAAGGGTGTCAGCGCCGAGCGCTTCAACGATGTCAACCTTCAGGTTCGCCAGTCCCTGGCCCTTTTCCGTCACGATGAAATGTTCGGGCCGTAGGCCGAGGGTGACCTCCCGCCCCCCAAGCGCGGAAAATCCCTTGCCTGGCAACTGAAAGCTTTCACCGCTCGGGAGTTCCACTCTCCTGCCCTTGGCATCGAGGCGAGCTGGGATGAAGTTCATGGATGGCGAGCCTATGAAACCGGCGACGAACGTGGTGCGTGGCCAGTCATAGACTTCAAGGGGCGTGCCGATCTGCTCAACAATGCCGTCATTCATCACCACAAGGCGGTCGCCAAGGGTCATGGCCTCAACCTGGTCATGAGTGACAAATATGCTGGTGATCTTCAGATCCTCATGAAGCTTTCTGATTTCAATGCGCATCTGAACCCGCAGTTTGGCATCAAGGTTGCTCAGGGGCTCGTCGAACAGGAAGGCCTTGGGCTCCCGCACAATACATCGGCCCATGGCAACACGCTGGCGCTGCCCTCCAGAAAGCTCTCTGGGCTTGCGTTTCAAGAAGTCGGTCAGTTCTAAAATCTTCGCGGCATTGAGGACCCTTTTCTCTATTTCCGCCTTGGGCATTCGGCGAATCTTGAGACCATAGGCCATGTTATCATAGACCGTCATGTGCGGATACAGCGCATAGTTCTGGAACACCATCGCAATATCGCGTTCAGCGGGTTCTAAACGATTAACCACCCTCCCATCAATGGCGACCTCCCCACCCGTAACCACCTCAAGCCCGGCAATCATGCGGAGCACGGTGGACTTGCCGCAGCCCGAGGGGCCCAGGATGACGATAAACTCGCCGTCTTTAATGTCAAAACTGATACCGTGGATAATCTCGGTTTTCCCGAACTTCTTGTAGACATCCCTCAGGCTGACATCGGCCATAAGAATACCCCTATTTCTCCGTTTCCGTCATACCTCGAACAAACTGCTTTTGCATGAAGATCACAACCAGCACGGGCGGGATCATCGCCAACATGGTTGACGCCATGATGATCTGCCATTCCGCCTGCCCCTCTCCCACGTCGAGCATCCGTTTAATTCCAATGAGAACGGTGTAATAGCCCTCATTGGTGGTGATCAGCAGCGGCCAGAGATATTGATTCCACCCATAAATGAACAGAATCACGAAGAGCGCTGCAATGGAGGTGCGCGACATGGGCAGGAGGATATCGAAGAAGAAACGGATCGGGCCCCCTCCATCAATTCTCACCGCCTCGCAGAGCTCATCGGGCACCGTCATGAAGAATTGGCGGAACAGAAATGTGGCCGTGGCAGAAGCGATGAGTGGAAATATCAAACCCGAATACGAATCCAGCAGCTTCAGATCCGCTGCGACTTTATAGGTTGGCAGGATGCGCACCTCCACCGGCAACATCAAGGTAATAAAGATCAACCAGAAGAAGAGCATGCGGAACCGAAACCTGAAGTAGACGATGGCGTAAGCCGCGATCAGGGAGATGGCGATCTTCCCGAAGGTAATTCCGAGGGCCATGATCAGGCTGTTCAGCATCATTGTGCCGACGGTGGCCCCCACAGCCTTCGGTCCTATTGTGAGGGCTCTGAGGTAATTCTCGACCAGGTGTTTGCCCGGCAGAAGGGGAAAGGATGTTACTATCTCATCCAGTGTGCGGGTGGAGGCGACAAAAGTCACGTATATGGGAAAGGCAATAATGAGCATGCCCACGATGAGAACGGCATGGGTCAAAAAAGTGAGCCATGGGCGATTTTCAACCATGGAGGACTCCTTCAGTAGTGAACCTTTCGCTCGATGTATCGAAACTGCATGACCGTTAGGGAGATAACAACGATCATCAGGATGACCGACTGAGCCGCGGAACCACCGAGGTCCAAACTGAGAAAGCCATCGTGGTAAACCTTGAATACCATGATGTTCGTGGCATCATTTGGCCCACCCTCGGTAATCGCATGGATCACACCAAAGGTGTCGAAAAAGGCATACACGATATTGACCACGATCAAGAAGAAAACCGTCGGCGACAACAAGGGGAAGACAACGGTCCAAAACCGTTTACCCGGAGAGGCGCCATCAATGGCCGCCGCCTCGATAAACGACCGCGGAATTGCCTGAAGCCCGGCCAGGAAGAAAAGAAAATTGTAAGAGATTTCCCTCCAGGCTGCTGCGATGATCACCAGGAGCAACGCTTGTCCCCCGTTCAGTAGGTGGTTCCAATTGTATCCGATGACCTTTAGATAAAAGGTGACGATCCCCACGGTTGGATTGAACAGAAAATACCACAGGACCGCTGCTACCACAGGAGCAACGGCATAAGGCCAAATGATCAGCGTCTTGTATGTCGTCGCCCCTCGAATGACCCGGTCAGCCATAACAGCCAAAAGAAGCGCCGTGCACATGGCGATGGCTGCAACGCAAAAACTGAAAATTGCGGTAACATAGATGGAGTTGAGATAGGCGGCATCGGTGAAAATGTACAAAAAGTTCGCCAAGCCCACGAACGTGGATGAGAGCCCAAAGGCGTCTTCCCGCAAGACGGATTGATACAGGGCCTGTGAGGCCGGCCAGATAAAGAAAATAAGCGTGATAATTATTTGTGGGGCGACTAGCAGATACGGTAATACCTTGTTCCTAAAGACGACGCGTTTTTCCACGGACAATCCTCAAAAATCACAATAAAGAAAAGCTGGGCCCACCCACGAACACAAATGGGCCCAGCCGTGCTCAGACAGTGCTATCTGTTCGCCTCTTCGAACTTACGGAGCAATTTGTTTCCCGCGGCAACGGCATCATCAAGCCCCTGCTTTGCGGTCTTCTTGCCGGCGAAGATGGCCTCCATCTCACCATAGTTAATGTCGCGTACTTGCACGTAGCTGCCGAATCGTAGCCCCCTGGAGTTTTCGGTCGGCGCATGGAGCGTCATCTGCTTCAACGCCGTTTCCATCTCCGGATTCTTCTCATAGAACCCCTGTCCCCTTGTCAGGTGGTAGGCATCCAGGGTGATGGGCAAATAGCCGGTGAACTGGTGCCAGTCGGCCTGGACAGCAGGCGAGGAAAGGTAGTTGAAAAACGTTGCCACGCCTTTGTATTCCTCAGGGGAATGACCCGCCATCACCCAAAGGCTCGCACCGCCAATGATGGTGTTCTGGGGAGCCCCAGGCGCGTCCGGCCAATAGGGGAGCATGCTCGTACGGAAAGGGAACTTACACGTCTTCTTGAACCCCGCGTATCCGGCGGAGGATTCGGTGTACATGGCAACTTCCCCTGAGGAAAATTTGGCATTTCCCAGATTCCGTCGCCCACCGTAGATGAATATCTTCTCCTTCTGCCAATCACCGAGCTGGCCAATATGCTTCACGTGCAGGGGACTATTGTAGGTGTACTCGGTATCCAATCCGCCAAAGCCGTTGGCCTTGGTGCCTATGGGCACATTATGCCATGCGCTGAAGTTCTCGATATGGATCCAGGAGATCCATGCCGTTGAGAAGCCGGCGGGGTACCCCGCCTTAACGAGCTTCCTGCAATACTCACCAACCTCGGGCCAGGTTTTCGGCGGCTTACCGGGATCGAGGCCCGCCTTTTTGAAGGCCTCCACATTGTAATAGAGAACTGGGGTTGAGCTATTGAAGGGCATGGACAGCATGTTCCCCTCAGGGGTGGTGTAATACCCAATCACCGTAGGGAGATAAGCATTTTGATCCCACGGCAGCCCTGATTCTGCCATGACCTCGTAAACCGGCTTGATGGCACCTTTCGCCGCCATCATGGTTGCAGTTCCCACCTCAAAGACCTGCAGGATATGAGGGGGACTCTTTGAACGAAACGCGGCAATGCCGGCGGTCATGGTATCGGGATAGCTCCCCTTGTACGTCGCAACCATCTTATACGTTTTCTGCACCTTGTTGAAGCCATCAGCGATGGCATTGACCTTTTCGCCGAGCCGACCACCCATGGCATGCCACCAGTGAACCTCCGTGACGGCCTGTGCGCTGGTCACTGCAATGACGAGAACGAAAACAGCGGTGAATAGTAGCAATCGAGACATTTTCATTTGGCATCCTCCTCCTTACCTTAATTAGGCAATAGATTGGTTTTAAATCCTACTTTTGATCCCCCCTTTCCGTTATAATCTCTTGGAGCAGAAGTAAGTTTAGCGTTAAACTTACTCACCAGCCATTATATATGATGACCAAGGACTGTCAAATGGGATACAGTGCCACGTATCGCCTCCAAGTTGCTCAATCGCCGTTTTTTTTTAAAATAGTCAAAAATTCAAAAAAAATCGCAGAATATCTTCCGCCGCAACGACATGGTGGTATTCGACCGGACCTCGGTGTCTCGGTCATGATTTGCGTTATGCAACGATACTCAACCTCTTGATCTCACCTCCCCGGCATACTTCCAATACTGCGGGGCCCTGCTGTTGAACCTCTTATTATTAGTTCCGTTTCAAATACAACCTTCTGTTTCACCCCGTTGCCGTCGAGGAGCAATTCCGCAGCTTTTCTCCCGATGTCGTAGTAAGGTATCTTGATAGCTGTCAGGGGGGGGTCCAGAAGGGCCATGATCTCAGTGTCAATATAGGCAACTATTGAAATATCCCGTGGCACGTTTAAGCCCATATCCTTAAGAGCTTTCAAACAGGCCGGAGCCATTTCATAACCACCGACGAAAAAAGCGGTAATAGACGGATAATCCCTCATCATACGTTTTGTCTTATCATACGAAATCTGATAATCATAGTCGGCATTAACAATAAGACTGTCTTTAACTCGAATGTTATTGTTTTCAAGCGCCCTTCGATACCCCTCAATTATCCTCGGAGTAACGAGGGCCTTAGGCGGCCCGGTTATCAGAGCAATATCCCTATGGCCCAACGAGATTAAATATGAAATACCCTTGAAAGCATCCTTCTCATAGTCAACACCGACGTAATTTACCTTGGAGCTCCCCCAATAGTAATGCAGTATAACGAAATTGAAATGTATCCGGCTCAGGTTTCTTGTGTATGTGTTCACGAAATGTTGGGTAGTGTAACGTGTATTGAATATGATCAGACCATCCAACGTATTTTGTTTCACGATCTGATTGATTGGCCTATCCCTCAAGAGGTCTCTGCCGCCGGAAAAGAGGACAAGATCAAGGCCTTTTTGGTTAAGGACGTCCTGAATTCCCGCCACCATTTCAATGATTGTATAATTCCGGAATATGGGAGAGGCGAGCGGAATAAACAACCCTATTGAGTTCGTCTTTCCTGATGCGAGCCTCTTGGCAATGAGATTCGGATTGTAGTCCAACTTCTTTATGGCCTCGAGAACGCGCTTTCTCGTGCTTTCGCTCACCCTCGAGCCTTCGACGTTATTTATCACCAGTGATACGGTGGTATGGGATACACCAGCAGCTTTAGCCACTTCCTTGAGCGTCATATCCTCAGCTCCCAATCATCTGACATGAAGGCCGCTTCACCAAGTACTGAAAGGACAATAGAGGAATTTGGACCTCAACTTGGTTTAGCGGTAAATTGAATACCACTATTCGCAACCTCCTGTCAAACGGAAAGACACCGGAGTTCCCCTGTTTTTCAACCTCGATTTTCTATAAACTATTCACTTTACATTGGAATATGCTTTTCATAGGTGAACATGATTGTCCCCTCACTCCAGTGCTTCCGAGGTATGGAGATGGGACCACATTCCTCACATGCCGCCCGTTTCTTTTCCCCCTGTGGCTAGGATGGATGGTATAATCTGAGGTACGAACCGAGGGGTGGAGGTATTTCGTCATGGGAAAACCTAAGATTGTTATAGTGGGAGGTGTCGCTGGCGGTGCATCGGCGGCGGCAAAGGCCCGTCGATGTTCTGAGGATGCCGAGATCGTCATGTATGAGAAGGGGCCGGAAATCGCGTATGCCAACTGCGGCCTCCCCTACTACCTGTCGGGCGTGATAGATGACCGCCAGAACCTCCTCATCGTCACGGAAAAGCTCTTTCGGCGCCGATTCCGCGTAGACGTTCGGACCAACAGGGAGGTCATCAAAATCGACCGGGCGCGGAAAGCGGTGATAGCTCGAAACAAGGAGACAGGGGGTATAGAGGAGGAATCCTACGATCGCCTCATCCTCTCTCCCGGTTCAACCCCCGTGATCCCTCCCCTCCCAGGGGTTGACCTTCCCTTCGTTTTTACCTTTAAGACCCTTGATGATACGGACTGCGTCTACGGATACTTGCAGGAGAAGCATCCTCAGGAGGCGGTCATCGTGGGGGGTGGCCTCATTGGGATGGAAGTCATGGAAAACCTTGGGCTCAAGGGTTTAAAGGTCTCTATCGTGGAAAAATTGGATCAGATCCTCCCGTTCCTGGATTGGGACATGGCGGAGCTCGTCCGCCAACACGCAGAAGAGAGAGGGGTGAAATTCTACCTTTCCCAAGGTTTGAAGGGTATTGAAAGTCGAAACGGATCCGGCCTTCTGCATACGGAGACTGGCCAAACCTTGAAGGCCGATCTCGTAATCCTCTCCCTGGGCATCAGGCCAAACGTCGCCTTGGCAAGGGAGGCGGGGCTGGAAATCGGAGAGACGGGCGGAATCAAGGTCAACGAGTTTATGCAGACCAGCGACCCCGATATCCTCGCGGCAGGGGACTGTGTGGAGTCCATTAACCGAGTAACGGGAAAACCCGTCCTGACACCCATGGGATCCGCCGCCAATAAACAGGGAAGAGCTGCTGGGGCCAACGCCCTGGGAAGGGAAATCCCTGTCAAGGGCTTCGTGGGGACGGTAATTCTCAAGGTCTTCGACTTAACCATTGCCAAGACGGGACTCTCTGAGGCCGATGCCCGGCGATCCGGCTTCGACCCCCTCGTGACATTCATCCATCCGGGGCATATCGCAGGGTACTATCCCGGCTCAAAGCCCCTGCACATGAAGACCATTACCGACAGGACATCGGGGCGACTTCTGGGAGGCCAGGTCATCGGGGAAGAGGGGGTGGACAAGAGAATAGATGTCCTGGCAACGGCGATATATCACGAGATGAACGTACAAGAACTGCTCCAACTGGACCTTGCCTATGCACCCCCCTATTCCGCCGCCCGTGACCCCGTGGTCATTGCCGGGGCCGTTGGGCAGAACTTTTTCGATGGGGACTGGGTTCCTATCACTCCCACGGAACTCAAAGCAAAAATCGAAAGACGGGAGGAGCTGAACCTTATCGATGTGCGATCGAAGGGGGAATGCATCCAGGAAGGGATTATCCCCGGAGCCCTCCATATCCCCCTGGATCGGCTGCGGGATAAGGTCGACCAGCTCTCCAGGGATAGGGAAACCATTGTCTACTGTGCCACGGGCCTCCGCTCCTATCTCGCAGCGCGGATTTTGATGCAGAAGGGATTTACTCGGGTGAAGAACTTGACCGGGGGAACTGTGAGCTGGCTCTACCCCCTGAAGAAAATGCGTACGGAGTAGAGCACCTCGCCTACCCCATTACACTCATGGAAAACGGTAGTCAAATTTGGGCTTTAAACCCAAATCATTTTTTCCTTCTCCCTGTCAGATCCCTGGGAATTCGCAAAAGGAGCTCTGAGCGCGAATTTATATTTTTGGGGGTATCCCTTTCGCTGGACTACCTACTAGATCTCTTAACGGCTTGCCTCGATAGTCGGACAATTAGTTTTACGGAGCTAAAGGAAACAGCAAATTAATTTTTTCTTGACATATAGATATATTTGTGTTTCCCGATATATCTTATCCAGCACGAGGAAGTTTTAAACGTTAGTTCAGGTTTAGGCCAGCTCCTCGTAAAATGTTCTGCAGGTGGCCACGGATAAAGATATGTTAAGTGATATCAACGGGATTCCCTGAAAATATGGAGAAAGAAACTCCATGGGGAAGTAAAGAGAACGATTGAATCCGATAACGAGGCCCTGCAAAGAGGAGGGGCCGGGAGTATGGCAATTCTCTCGGAGGTGAAGGCACTCACATTCGATCTCTTTGGGACCGTTCTGGATCTTGGCGGCAGCCTCACACCCCCTATTGCCGGTTTCTTACGATCCAAGAGTTCTGATGAAACGCCAAATCGCTTTTGGGAAAAGTGGCGCTATCGGCAGCGCATTGAGCAGTATCAGGATACCATCATGATGATGGGACATAGCGGCTACCTTGAAACCGCACGACGGGCTCTTGTCTGGACTTTAAAACTCTCTGGCATTTCATTTTCAACAGAAGACATTATGAAATTGATGGAGGCCTGGAAAGAATTGTCGCCGTTTCCGGAGGTGGTCCCGGCACTCGATCGTCTCAAAACTCGTTATAAGCTGGTTGCCCTCTCGAACGGAGACCCACACTTCCTGGATCATCTTGCCAAAAACCGGGTTCAGTGGAATTTTGACAAGATTATCTCCGTAGAGGTAATTGGTGCGTTCAAACCTCATCCCGGTGTCTATCGTCGGGCGGCGGCCATTCTCGAACTGGAGGTGGGGGAATGCATGATGGTGTCATCAAACTCCTTTGATATCGTTGGCTCCCGGTCATGCGGGTTTCGAGGTGCCTTTGTGGACCGTTATGGACTCCCATATGAAGATACAACATTTGTACCGGATGTGACCGTAAAGGACTTCACCGGACTGGCAGATTCACTGATGGAACAAAGAACGTAAAAAGGAGGAAATGGTAATGGAACCAAAACCTTTTTCCTTCATGAACATATCGCACCGCGCGGGAAAACCGAGAGACACCGGTGTTACCATGATGATCGACTGGGGAATGGGGGTGAAACGACAGCAGGATCTTCTCGAAATTACAGGCCCTTACATCGACATTGCGAAAATCGCGGTAGGGCTCTCTGGCATTATTTCGGAGCGCGTGTTAAAAGAAAAGATCAAGATTTACGCCGATTATCAGGTGGATGCCTTCATCGGCGGCCAATTTCTGGAATATGGGATTTATCATCAAGGCCTGGAGATTGCCGAGCGTTATTTTGAGGAAGCAAGGCGGCTTGGATTTAGAGTTATCGAAGTCTCCGACAACAACCTTAAGATCAGTCCCGAAGATAAGTTCGAACTAATTCGAAAAGGTGTGAACGATTTCGGTCTCAAGATTTTGGGTGAGGTTGGATCAAAAACAGAAGTGAGTTCTCCTGAAGCCATGGTGGAAGGAATCAAAGGCTGTCTTAACGCGGGTGCATGGAAAGTCTTTGTGGAGGGAGCGGAATTCACCGATAAGAAAAACGGTACCCTGTTGACGAATGTTATCGAAGTCCTAACCTGCGGTGTGGATTTGAAAGACATCATGTTTGAGCTTCCCGGCCGCTGGATCAGCAATGTGCACGGTTGTGGGATTCATGACATGGAAGTATTTCTTGTCGATCAGTTCGGGCCAGAGGTCAACATCGCTAACGTGGCTCCAGATGAGATGTTGGAACTGGAAACCCTTCGCACTGGGGTGGGTGTTAAATTGGGGAAAAAATGATACCCGATATCCGATGCATGAGGTGACAGTTGGGAATACCGCATTTTACATCTCCAATCTTTTATGGGAGGTTGATGTCCCGTGGTGGGATATCTTCCATGAACGCAAACGTTTAAAAAAGGAGGTTAGCCATGAAGAAAACAGTTATCATCCTATCGGTCGTTGGGCTTTTCTGTGCTTTATGGGGTCCAGCATTTGCCGCCGACAAATATCCGAGCAAGCCGGTTACCTTTGTCGTCCCATGGGGGGCGGGAGGTATGACCGATGTCAGCGGCCGGTTGTTGGCGGACAAATTCAAAGGCGAACTGGCACAGCCCATTGTCGTGCTCAATAAGCCAGGGGCAAGCGGTATAGTTGGCTTGAAATACGGTTTAAGCCAGAAACCCGACGGTTACACCGTTGTAGTCGGCCCCATGACCCTTGCATTGACCACTCCCTATTTTCAGGGGTCGCAGCCTTTCAATGTTGACGATCTTTCGTTTGTCGGCAGCTATATGCCCCAGGAACGAGTACTATTTACTACACCAGACAAACCCTATAAGACGTTCCAGGAGTTTATTGCCTACGCAAAAAAACACCCCGGTGAAATATCGGTGGGCAGCGGCGGTGCCCAATGGGCCCTAGAAGTAATGAAAACCATTGCCGTCAAGGACGGGTTGAAGCTAAAATATGTCATGTTTAAAAGTGGCGCAGCTGGCTCTGCAGCCATCCTCGGTAAGCATGTGGATGTGGCCGAGACCGGTACCGGAACGCCAGCCTATCAGGCAGCTCGGGAGGGAAAGCTCATTCTTTTGGTCGATCTGGGCTCTGAGACTGTGCCCTTTTTCCCGGATGCCAAAAACCTGAAACAATTGGGATACCCCTTTACCACCCTTCTTGAGTACGGCCTTATCGTTAGGGCGGGCACCCCAGAGTCGATTCGAAAAAAATTGGAGGATACGCTTCAGAAGGCTATAAAAGATCCCGAGATCGTCGAGAAGATGACCAAGATGGGTTTGACCCCCCGATTCCTCCCCGGGAAGTCATATGAAAAAATTTGCCGAGATGCTGTGAAATCCATCCCTGAAATGACCAAGTACAACAAGGCGCTCAAAGAAGAATAATCTATCATCGGTGGAAGAAAGAGGGGAAGTTTTTTCCCTCCTCTCTTTCTTCCTTTTTTGGAGTCTTGGCCAAGTGAACGATGATCAAAAGCTTGGTTTGGTGCTTGTCCTCTTCTGTATCATCTTGTGGTTCTATGCCATTCCATACCACATCGTGGGCAAAGCACCGAAGTTTTTCCCCCGTCTGGTCACGATTTTTATCCTCATTCCCAGTATTTTGCTGATTTTCACCCGAAGAGGCGGTCCGAGAGAAATTCCCCAACGGTTTAGAGACTTAAAGGGCATTCATAAGGCTCTGGCCACAGCTGGCCTGTTTATCCTCTATATTTTATTTATGGACTTCATCGGGTATTTTACGAGCAGTTTTGTGGCCATCATGGTGTTCATGCTCTTCTTTGGATCCAGAAGCTGGAAAGGCATTATCTTCATCCCCGCTACAATTCTTTTCTTTATTTACATTGTGATCGTGAAAATACTGAGCTTCCCCTTGCCAAAAGGACTTATATATTAGTCAATTCACAGGAGATGCGGATGGTTGAAGATATTCTGGCCGGCCTGGGCATGGTACTCGCTTGGGACAACCTCTTCTGGTCTTTTTTCGGCGTGTCATTCGGGATGCTCATGGGAGCCATACCTGGTCTCACGGATAATATGGCCATTGTGTTGTTGCTTCCCTTTACGTTCTATCTGAATCCCATCGCGGGGATCTCCATGCTCATGGGGCTTTCAAAAGGGGGAAACTTCGGCGGTTCAATCCCTGCCATCCTATTTAACATCCCGGGAACCCCTCAAGCGATGGTAACCTGTTTGGATGGTTATCCTTTGACCCAGCAAGGAAAGAGCGGCAAGGCCCTGAAAATGGCACTTTACGGTTCCACTATTGGAGATACCACCAGTGATCTGGTTTTGATTTTCCTGGCTGCTCCTGTCGCCATGCTCGCCCTTAAGGTGGGGCCGCCAGAATATTCCATGATTATTTTCTTCTCATTAATTATCATTAGCATGGCGGCCACAGAGGATCCCATTAAGGGAGTAATTGCCACAGGTATCGGGCTTCTCTTGGGAACGGTTGGCCTTGACCCTATGCGCGGTACCCCACGACTTGAATTCGGTATTCTTGAATTGAGCGATGGATTTCAAATCATGCCAATGGTCATAGGTCTCCTTGCATTTTCAGAGGTTCTTAGACAGATCGAGTTGGATGTTAAAGGCAGATCAGAAAAAAAAGAAGCGGTTTTTGTACCGGAAAATTCAAGAAGGCCGGAAAGTGACAAAGATCCCAACCACCGAGTAACCCTTCAGGAATTTAAGGGGGTTATAAGGACCATATTTCGCTCAACCGGCATCGGTTCATCCATAGGAATCATCCCGGGCATCGGCACCACAGTGGCCGCTTACTTAAGCTATATCTCTGCTAAGCGAGCGTCTAAGCACCCCGAACTGTTTGGGAAGGGCTCTTTAGAAGGAATTGCTGCCTGCGAGTCCGGCAACAATGCGGTGGTAGGACCGAATCTTATTCCGCTGGTAACGCTGGGGATTCCAGGAAACTTAGCCGCGGCATTAATCCTGGGCGGATTTATGATCAAGGGCCTAACCCCCGGCCCGATGTTTATGCAGCGAAACGCCCCTCTTATGTACGGCCTCTTTACAGTCCTCCTCCTCAGCAATTTCTATACCTTCATGGTAGGCAATTTCTTCATAAGATATATAAGGAACGTCACCCAGATACCCAAACCCGTTCTCTTTACATCAATCCTAATCTTCAGCGTGATCGGCTCCTACGTTTTTCAAAGCAGCATATTCGATATTTTCATGATGTTCTGTTTTGGGATTCTCGGTTATATTTTAACAAAATTACAAATAAATCTTCCTACCATTATCGTGGCGTTTTTCTTAGGTCCTCTGTTTGAGCGAAAGATTCGTCAGGCGCTGTTAATCTCCGGAGGAGATATCTCCATCTTTTTCACACGTCCGATTGCGCTCGCTTTTTTTCTTTTGACCATATTTGGGGTGATATTTTTAATTAGCCGCAAGAAAAAAATAGATCAACGAATTTGAAATTCTTGAAAAACCGCCCTGGAAAAGAACTACTGAGCTACTCTGGAGTTGCCAGGGTAAAGAAGACGCAACGGATAGGCTACAAAAGTTAGGGTATATGTGAGCCTTAAACAAAATATGGGAGGAGATTATTATGGCAAAGAAAAATATCGTTGTTGTTAGCTTGGATGAAGTTCGTCCTGACCATCTGAGCTGCAATGGGTACAACAAAATAAACACCAATCATATTGACCTAGTAGCCAAACAAGGGGTGAGATTTGAAACCTGTATTAGTACGGCTGACTTTACTCCAATTGCTATGGGTACAGTAATTACTGGAAAATATCCCCATAAACACGGGGTGAGGGATGCGTATTGCCATATAACAGGACCATCAATTGGTGGAATTTTGAAAAAAAACGGCTACATCACCGCTGGCTTTGTGGGAAATGGACTATTGGCAAAGCAACATGGCTTTGCAGAAGGTTTTGATTTTTGGAATGAAACTTCAAAAGAGACCAGTTGGCTCGAAGTTCGGTATGCCGGCAGTGACCAAATCTTCTACGAAGGGAACTATTGGGTAGAGGAATTTTTCCAATGGTTAAAGAACAATCATAAAGAAAGGTTTTTTGTTTGGGGACATCTTTATGAAACTCATGAAGGTTCGGAGCATTCACTCCTGAAAAAGGGACTGATAAAAGAGGGAGAACTTACGGAGTTTGATTACTATGACGCTAAGATTAAGATGGCTGATGAGAAATTAATTGGCAGACTATTAAAAGCTCTAGCCGAATTAAACATAATTGATGATACAATTCTGGTAGTAATGAGTGATCATGGGACGAATCTTGGAGAGCATCCTGTCAAACCAATTCCTTGGCGAAAAGAAGACAAAAGATATCCACAGCATACCACAATGTATGATCATGATCTAAAAGTGGCAATGATTATTAAAGGCGGAGGCTTGCCGAAGGGAAAGGAAGTTAAAGGCATGGTAGGTTCTGTGGATTTGGTCCCTACTCTATTGGATTTTGTTGGCGTTCCAAGCGAAAAATTTGATTTTGATGGCTCAAGTCTGCTTCCTGCGATAGAGCAAGGTGAAGCCAGGGGAAGAGAGATTTATTCTGAGGATTTGTTTGAAGCAAGAGGCAAAGGGGCTTTACAATCTATTAGAACGGAGGGTTACAAGTTCATACGTAACTTAACTTTGGGAACGGAGGAATTTTATGATTTAACAAAAGACCCTCGAGAAATGAACAATATCATCAACGAGATTGACAAAGACAAAACCATTGAATTAAGAAAGAAGTTGAACGTTTTCCTTAAGGGCTCGGTTTCTCAAGGTGGGCAATTTTCTAAAAAGGTTAGGGAAAAGATTGATAAGAGATTAAGGGCACTGGGTTATATAAGATAAGAGATTCTTCCCACATTAAAATAAGAGCGGTTGAATAACTTATCATCTAAAGGAGGTATGGCTTGAAAAACGTAGTTCTGTTAACCATCGATACATTGAGGAAGGATGTTCTGGGATGCTATGGAGATGGCGGTGGGTTGACCCCCTTTCTGGATTCCATTCAGGACAGATCCATCCGATTCACAAGGGCACAATCCATCGGGCCGTATACCCAGGCATCATTTCCCGGGATACTCACCTCTTCCTACTATCTGGAATATGTAGTGCAGGAACGGGAACAGGAGCTCCTTTCTTACCGGCGGACCCTCGTCTCCGAGGTGCTCCAAAGGCAAGGTATCGCAACAGCCGCCTTTCACTCAAACGCCTATCTGTGGGACTGCTTCGGATGGAATCGGGGCTGGAATACCTTCTATGACGCCAGCGACGAGGAAGTGGACGATAAGGCTCCCTATACCAAGGCCCGGGAACTGAACAAAAAGGTACATCTGTGGTTATCGTCTCATCTCGCATCCGGAAGGGATAGACCCTTTTTCCTCTGGCTCCACTACATGGACATCCATGAGCCCTACGTCCCCGGGCGAACATATATCGATATGGAGGACCCAAGCATCGATCTTAGCGAGGATGCCATCTTCAAGCTCTTCGAGGACGTTGTGCTCAAGAGGGATATCTCGGATAGGGGCGTCGTTGAACTTCTCAAGAAGCTGTATCGTGCACACGTGCGGGAAGTTGACGATGCCGTTCGGGAATTTTTTGGAATGCTGAAAGAGCTGGACATCCTGGACAATACCGTAATAGTCATAACGTCAGACCATGGCGATGAGTTCTGTGAACACGGGGGGCTTTCCCACGATGCGAAGATGTATTCCGAGCTCATCGACATTCCATTGATCATCTTTGAACCGGGTAGGAAAGGGCCGGAGGTCTGTGATAAACTCGTCAGCAACATCGACATACCGCCCACTATCGTACGCCTTTTCGGCCTGCAGCCGGTGGAACGCTTTGAAGGCCGCTCCCTCCTTCCTCCTGAAGAATATCCCGTAAAAGGATGTTATGGTGAGGCCTTGGATATCGAAGCCAGCCAAAAGATGGGGGAGACGAAGGAGGTTCACTATTATCGGAAGGGAAATCTGAAGGCCATCTTTCGAGAAGCGGACAACTCCTGGGAGCTGTACGATCTTGAAACCGATCCGGGGGAATCGAATAACCTCATAGATACGTCCACTTCGGCGGAGGCCATGAAGGGGAAACTGATGCCGCGGATCGGAAGGTCGAGGAGAAATGGATCATGAAGGGATTTGAGCCCCAATTGACGGGAAAGGAGACGGGTATATGGTAGATGAGAAGAGGGAAAGGGAACTCGCGGCGAAGATCGAGAAGTCAAAGGAGATCTTCAAGCAGGCGTTTGAAAGGTTTTCCCCTGAGGAGATGCGGCTCATCTGGTCCGGTGGAAAGGACAGCACCTTGGTTCTGTGGATCTGTCGGCAGTTTTGCGGGGAAAACAACCTCAATCTTCCCAGGGCCTTCACCATCGATGAGGGGGATTCCTTTGAAGAAATCGACGAATTCCTCAAACGGTACTCCCGGGAGTGGAATGTCCAGCTCGATTGGGGGAAAAACGAGGATGTTCTCAAGGCCTGTAACTACACCCTTGGTGCAGATGTGCACCTGAAGGACCTGAACGAGCGAAACCGTGCTGAGCTCAGACGCATCGGCTTTGACCAGGAGAGATTTCCCTTTGAGGCCGAATCCTATGCGGGAAACCACCTGATGAAGACGGTTGTGTTCAACACATATCTGGGGGAAAATAACGTCAAGACGGTATTTCAAGGGATTCGGTGGGATGAGCACCCAGCGAGGAAGAACGACCAGTACTCAGAGGAAATAGCGGCCGCTGAGCTAGTTCCCGCACATACCAGGTATCGGCCCATTTTACACTTCACCGAGCGGGATATCTGGGATACGACGTTGCATTATAAAATCCCATTCTGTCCGCTCTACGAGAAGGGGTATCGGTCCTTGGGGGTCAAGACGACGAGCCTCAAGGCGGAGGATAATCCGGCGTGGGACCAGGACCTTGAGAACACATCCGAAAGGGGTGGGAGGCGGCAGGATAAGGAAAAGGCAATGCAACGGTTGCGAAAGCTCGGATATATGTAATGAGGTTAGCCCGAAGGGAGTGTTGTCCAAAAAATCTATTTATCCACAAGCTGTGTAAATTGCAAACGCCCGCCATATGATGTTGAATATACATAGTGCTTTCCATTGAGAATTATCCAGGGGGGAAGGATCGAGGGGATGTCTAAAGTGGTACCGCCCCACGGGGGTAAATTATTCCCGAGATTACTCAAAGGGGAGGAGCTCGTCGAGGCCAGGGAGAGGGCGAGGAAATTGCCAAAGGTGCATATGACATCCAGGGAGACATCGGACCTGATCATGGTCGGCATAGGGGCATTTAGCCCGGTGGGCGGCTTCATGGGGAAGGAGGACTGGAAAGGGATTTGTGAAACATTCAAAATGAGGGACGGCACATTCTGGCCCATTCCGATCACGCTTTCGATACCCGAGCAGGAGGCCTCCGGATTGAGTGAGGGCGACGAGGTAGCCCTGGTCGATGAAGAAAGCGGCGAGTTGATGGGCTCGATGAAGATAGAGGAGAAATACACCGTTGACAAGCGTTATGAGTGCAAACAGGTCTTCAGAACCGATGACCAAAAGCACCCGGGAGTGGTCAAGGTAATGGCCCAAGGAGAGTTCAATATCGCCGGCCCCGTGAAGGTCTTCAGCGAGCTCGACTATCCAGGTCGATTTCCGGACCTCTACGCACGGCCCCAGGAGACTCGGATCATATTCGAGGAACGGGGCTGGCACACCATCGCGGCCCTCCAACTGCGCAATCCCATGCATCGATCCCATGAATACTTGGCCAGGATTGCCCTCGAGGTTTCGGATGGCCTCTTTATCCACCAGTTGGTGGGAAAACTGAAGGAGGGGGACATCCCGGCCGATGTTCGCGTTCGCTGCGTGCAGGCAGTGGTCGATCATTATTTTCCCACGGAGCGGGTCGTGACCAAGGTCTACCCCATGGAGATGAGGTATGCCGGCCCGCGGGAAGCCTTGCTTCACGCGGTTTTCCGGCAGAACTATGGAGCAAGCCACATGATCGTCGGACGCGATCATGCAGGTGTTGGGGATTACTATGGCCCCTTTGACGCGCAAAAGATATTCTATGAGATTCCCGAGGACGCCCTGGCCATCAAGATGCTCCCCATAGACTGGACGTTCTATTGCCGTAAGTGCAAGGAAATGGCATCCTTCAAGACCTGTCCCCACGGCAGGGAAGACCATCTCATCCTGAGCGGGACTCTCCTGCGCAAGATGCTCACCGATGGAGATCCCATCCCGGAGGAGTTCAGCCGCCCCGAGGTTTTGGAGATCCTCAGGGAGTACTACTCGGGCTTGGAGGAAAAAGCCGAGATCCAGCTCCACCGCCATGCCAATGGAGAGCCTGGTCGCCCATGACTAATCCGCTGGTGTTATTTCTCTTAGGGTTCATTCTCGGAATTTTGACGGGCTTTTTTGGCGTGGGTGGTGGTTTCTTAATGACGCCAGCCCTCAATATCTTCGGTCTGGACATGGTCCATGCCATCGGAACGGGGTTTTTCGTCATAGCGGGAAACGCCCTTATCGGTGTGCTGAGACATCGAAGGCTCGGCAACGTCGATCTTAAATTGGGCACCATTCTGGGTTTATGCAGCGTCGGAGGAGTGGAGTTTGGGAAAAGACTGGTATTGCATCTGGAAAAGCTGAACCTCGTTGGGACGTATGTTAGGGTGGCCTATATTATCCTGCTGGGTTTGATCTCCATGTGGATGCTGAGAGAATACTATCATTACTGGAAAACGCGGCAAAATGGGGAGGCGCGTGATGACTTCGGATCGGTGGAGGGCACGCATAGAATGGCACACCATATCAATCGGATAGAGCTTCCCCCAAAGGTTTCGCTTCCCCGTTCTGAAGTCGGCGCCATCTCAATCTGGGTCATCGTTATCTCCGGCCTCATTATCGGTTTCCTTTCCGGCTTCATGGGGATAGGAGGCGGGGTCGTTGGCCTTCCTCTCTTGATTTACGTGATGGGAGTGCCGACCATCATTGCCGTTGGGACCTCTCTGGTCACCGTATTTCTCACATCGTGTTACGGAACTGCGGTTTACGCCCTTACGGGAAACGTCCAGTGGGCACCGGGCTTCATAATCCTTGCGGGATCAATGATCGGCGTGCAGTGCGGGGTTTATGCGACCGAATATGTGACGGGTATAAAGATCAAGATCCTGTTTGCTCTCTTGCTGTTCGTTGTTGCGGCTTCCGTTTTCCTGAAGCAGATTGGCATGGTGACTATCAGCAGCTATCTCGTTGTCTGCTCAGCTGGCGCGCTATGCCTGGTCATTTTGCTTCCCCTCAGGAAAATAATTCAGGGGCGGCATTAAACTATCCTCCATCGGCATGAAGTGAATGGGGGCTCGGGTTTCGACCTGGAAAAATGAGAGGAGGGTGATCATGGAAAAGATGACCAATAAGGAACTCATGGCACTGCGGGAGCAACATGTTCCGCGTGGGCCCTTTAATGTGACGCCGATCTTTGTGAAGAGGGCAAAAGGAGCCATCATCGAGGATGTTGAGGGGAAGGAGTACATCGACTTTGCGGGCGGAATAGCCGTTGAAAACATTGGGCACTGTGCCGAGCACGTGGTATCCGCCATAAAGGAACAGGCGGAGCAGTTCATTCACATGTGCTTTCATGTGGTCATGTATGAGCCCTATGTCGAGCTTGCAAGGAAATTGAATGAGATCACCCCGGGGGATTTCCCCAAAAAGACCTTCTTTGTCAACAGCGGGGCTGAGGCCGTGGAGAACGGGGTGAAGATTGCCCGATACGTGACAAAACGCCCCGCCGTTATTGCATTTCAGAACGCATTTCATGGGCGCACGTATATGGCCATGACCCTTACCAGCCAGATCAAACCGTATAAGTGGGGCTTTGGCCCGTTCTGCCCCGAAGTTTACCGGATGCCTTATGCCTACTGTTACCGGTGCCCCTTTGGTCTGGAATTTCCATCGTGCCAAATCTACTGCGCTGATTATCTCGAAGACTTCTTCATCAACACTGTTGCGGCAGACGCGGTGGCCGCTCTCATTGCTGAACCGATCCAGGGCGAAGGGGGGTTTGTCGCCCCGCCTCAGGGGTACTTCAAGAAGGTCAAGTCCATCTGTGAGAAATACGGAATCCTTTTCATAATGGATGAGATTCAAACCGGGATGGGACGAACGGGAAAGCTCTTCGCCTGCGAACATTTCGATGTCATACCGGATGTCATCCTCACCGGGAAGTCCATCGCCGGAGGGCTCCCACTGGCTGGAATTACCGGAAAAGCGGAGATCATGGACATGCCCCATGTCGGGGGGTTGGGCGGGACCTTTGGCGGCAACCCTATTGCCTGTAGGGCGGGCCTTGCAGTTTTGGATCTGCTCAATGAGGAGATGTTGGAAAAGGCAACTCAGTTGGGAGAGAAGGTTCGAGCCCGGTTTCTCGACCTGCAGGAAGAGCATGAAATCATTGGAGATGTTCGGGGACTGGGACCCATGATCGGGATAGAGCTGGTGAGAGACCGAGGGAGCAAGGAGCCGGCCGCAGATGAGACCAAGGAACTCGTGAAGCGGTGCTACGAGAACGGGCTCGTAATCCTTTCATGCGGGGTCTACCACAATGTTATCCGAATCCTCATGCCCTTGGTGATCACGGATGATCAGTTGGAACGGGGACTTTCCATTGTAGAGGAGAACCTGAAAAGGGTTTCATAAATCGGCGATCTCCGCGTTTGACTCCAAGAATCCGAACATCCGATGAGTGGAATAGCCCTCCAGACGATGCAGGCGGAGGAAGGGTGCGAGATTGGGGGCCGAATCCCCTATATCACCTTGTAGATCATGAAAGCCCCTAAAAAAGCGAGAAGAACAAACATGGTTCTCCTGTACCACTGCTCCTCTATCATCCCATAGAAATAGGAGCCGACGTACGTTCCCAAAACCATCGCGGGCAGGGAAATTCCAAACAATCGAAGGACAACCGCCGTCGTAATGCCGCTAATGGCATGGCCAAAAATAACCATCATGCCGGCGATTACGAAAAATCCCTGAAGGGTTGCCTTTATCGTGTCCTTGCCCCATGACTGCAGCGAGGTATAGACGATCACCGGGGGCCCGGACGCGCCGAGCGCACCCCCGAGACATCCAGCAAGAAAACCAAAAACATAGGCCCACGCCTGTCCTATCCCACTCCGTAATGTCCGAAAGAACAGGCTGTACAGGGAGTAGCAAATCAGGATAATACCCAGGAAGTAATGGATTATTTCCCTGTCCAGTTTTTTCAGAAAGAACACGCCAACAGGTATTCCCAGGACAGCCCCAATGAGAAGGGGCCAGACCTTCTTCCAGTCGAGATACTTCCGGAGCTGCACCAGGAGCAGAAGGGCTATGGATAGGCCGTATAGTGCCGCCAGTGGAATAACCGCTTTGATGTCCAGGATAATCGCCAGAAGGGGAAGGGCCAGCAAGACGGAGCCGAAACCGGAGACCCCTTGGGTGAAGCCGGCTAAAAAAGCGATCAAACATGTCCAGAGGTAAGTTTCCACTTCTCCTCCAAAGGGGATTGGTTTTGACCAAATCTAATACCATTTCCCCCCTTTTTCGGCCAGCCCATTTCTAATGTTTATGCGTTCAACGTGCCCAATGGCATTAATAAGACCTTTTCGATAGATTATCCCCCGGGAGAAAAAAAACTTTCTGACGGGAAATAGTCTTTATCAGCAACCGGAAAAATGGTACATTCAAACCCTTGAGACCTCCAAACCGCAAGACCGCAGCACTGTGACAACGGAGGCATTGGTGAACCTGAAAGCCCTGTTCAAGCCTAAGACTCTGGCGGTCATCGGGATTTCCTTAACGAACGACCGCCATCCGGCCAATGTCATCTACAATAAGAATAACCTCAGGTTCCAGGCAGAGGTGTTCCCCGTAAATGACCGGGGAGGTATCCTTCAGGGGGAGCCGGTCTATCCCCGCATCTCGGATATCCCCAAAAAGGTGGATCTGGCGGTGATTGCCGTACGCGCCGAAGGGGTCCCCGATATCATGGCCCAATGTATCCAGGCCGGAGTTGGCGGAGCGGTTGTCATCTCCGGGGGATTCGCCGAAACCGGTCGAAGGGACCTCCAGGACCTTATGGTATCCCTGGCACGGGAGGCGGATTTCCCCTTTATCGGGCCCAACTGTCTGGGAATTTACTCGCCCCCCTCTATGGATACTTTCTTCCTCCCGAGCGAACGGATGGTGAGGCCGGAAACGGGAACAGTCGCCCTGGTCAGCCAAAGCGGTGGCATACTGGTGGATCACATGACGAAGTTCGCAGAGGAAGGTGTCGGCCTGTCCCTCGCAGTTAGCATTGGAAACAAGGCGCAGATTCGCGAGCTGGACATGCTCGGATATTTCGCCTCTGACCCTACTACGGAGGTCATTGCCTTCTACCTGGAGGGTTTCGAGCACAACGAGGGAAGGGAGTTCGTCCTGGCCGCACACCGATGCCCAAAGCCCGTAATTGTCTTGAAATCCGGAAAAAGCCCTGGCGGTGTGAGGGCCGTCTCCAGCCATACCGCTTCCATGGCCGGCGATTACGAGGTGTTCTCCGCGGTGCTTTCCCAGCATAGCGTGGTGGAGGCCAAGAATGAATTCGAGATGGTCTCCTTCTGTGAGGCCCTCAGCTGCTATAATCGACCCATTGAGGGAAGGGTCGGGATCATTACCGTTAGTGGAGGCCACGGTGCTTTGGCTGTGGATACCTGTTTCACCCATGGCCTTTCGGTGCCCACGTTATCGGAGGGGGCTCAAGCTGAAATCAGGGAAGGTGTTTCGCCGAGGGTGAGGGCAATCGCCTCCTATAGCAATCCCATCGATCTCACGGGCAGCGCCGTGGATGATGATTTTGTTGCCGCGGCCAAATTTCTGAGCGACACAGATGAAATCGATTGTGTCCTGATACTCCTTCTCCCCTATACGCCTGGGATCACCTCGGATTTGGGAGCCCGATTGAGCCAAATCTGCCGGCAAGAGGGAAAACCGCTCATTGCCTATGTGCCCCATGTGGAGAAGTACCGCATATTCATCGAGGGTTTTGAACTGAACCGGATACCCGTTGCCCATTCCATTGAGGGAGCCGTGCATATGGCCGAGGCCATGAGAAGGTGCAAACCGTGCTGAAGAAGGGAATAAGGGACATACTCTCCGCTTCGAAGGATGCAGGCTGGGTCCTCGAGCCGGAGGCTAAGCGTCTGTTTT